>ERZ773062.230-NODE-230-length-35386-cov-15.540149_pt1 | contig 35386 bp, 36 predicted proteins | sample MGYA00580626_ERZ773062 | MGnify/ENA primary metagenome ERZ773062 (study PRJEB29015, sample SAMEA2738003) | human oral metagenome | biome: human oral; feature: human-associated habitat; material: dental | place: China | collected 2058 ... | reverse complement strand
GAATTTCTACTCCAAATTCTTCTTCAAAAGACATTATTAATTCAACAGTATCTAATGAATCTGCTCCTAAATCATCAACGAAGTTTGATTCAGGTTTAACTTGATCAGCTTCAACTCCTAATTGTTCAACTATAATTTCTCTTACTTTATCTAACATGCTCTTTCCTCCTTAAAATTTTAAACTTATAATTATTATACACTATTTTAGTATATTATCCAACTTTTTTTTAAAATAAAATTAAATTATTTCAATATTTTCTACTTCAATTTCTTTATCAATTTTTTTAATAAGTCCAGCTAAAACTTTACCAGCACCAATCTCATAAATCTTAGTAACTCCTAGAGTTTTTAATTTATTGATAGTGTCTACCCATTTAACAGGTCCAAAACTTTGTTTGTAAATCTCATCTTTTACCTCAGCATCTGTTTCTAAAAGTTCAGCAGTAGTGTTTGCAACTATCTTAACATCAGCTATATTAAAGTTATAATTTTGAGCTTCTACTTTTAATTGTTCCCCTGCTTCTTTCATAAGTGATGAGTGAAAAGGTCCTGATACTGCAAGTGGTAAAGCTCTTTTAGCTCCTGCATCTTTTAAAGTAACACATGCTTTTTCTACAGCTTCTTTTTCACCAGCAATAACAGTTTGGTTAGGTTCATTGAAGTTTACTGCTTCAACTACTCCATCAACTGATTTTAAAATGTCCTTTATCTTTTCAGCATCCATACCAAGAACAGCAGCCATACTTCCATTTACTTTTTCAGCAACTTCTTTCATTATTCTTCCTCTTGCAGCAACAAGTTTAACTGCATCTTCTATAGAAAGATAATTAGCCCCACCAAAAGCAGCAAACTCTCCAACAGAATGTCCTGCAACATAGTCAGGTTTTACTCCTGTTTCTTTTAAAAGTTCAGTTAAAACCAAACTTAAGCTAACTATTGCTGGTTGAGTATAATCTGTTCTTTTTAATAAATCTTCAGGACCTTCAAACATAACTTTTTTTAAGTCTATGTCTAAAGAAGAAAAGATTTTATCAAATAGCTCTTTTGCTTTAAGATTATTTTCATATAATTCTTTACCCATACCAACAAATTGAGTTCCTTGACCTGGATAAACAAAAGCAATTTTCCCCATTCTTACCTCCATTTAATTTTAATTTATAACTAAAAAGCCCATTTTATAATAGCTGAGCCGTAAGTTAGTCCACCACCAAAACCAGTCAAAGCAACATTGTCCCCTTTCTTAACTAGTCCTTTTTCTAAAGCTTCACCTAAAGCTAAACCAACTGAAGCAGATGAAGTATTTCCATATCTACTTAAGTTCATATAGAACTTTTCAATAGGGAATTTCATTCTTTTTGCAGCTGATTCTATAATTCTTGAATTTGCTTGATGCGGGAATACCATAGATAAATCACTAACATCTAATTTAGCTTTTTCTAAAGCATCTAAAGTTACCTTAGGTAAAATATTTACAGCAAATTTAAATACATCTTGTCCCTTCATAACAACAAAATTTTCTCTATTTTTTATTGTTTCATCATCATTAGGTTTTTTACTTCCACCAGCAGGAATCTTAAGGATCATATCATCTTCACCTTCAGCTCCTATTGAGAAACCTAAGAAACCATAACCTTCTTCAACTTCTCCAACTACTGCTGCAGCTGCTCCATCTCCAAAAAGTACACAAGTATTTCTATTTTGCATATCTATTATTCTTGATAAAGTTTCTGCACCAATAACAAGTACATTTTTATATAAACCTGATTTAACCATTGAATATGCAACTTCAAGTCCATAAATAAAACCAGTACAAGCTGCATTTAAGTCAAAACAAGGAATATTTGATAAACCTAATTTATGTTGTACTATACAAGCTGCTCCCTGAGCTAAATAATCAGGAGTAACTGTTGCAAGTATTATTAAATCTATATCTTCTTTTTTTATTTTAGCACTTTCTATAGCTTTTAAAGCTGCTTCACGTGCTAAATCTGAAGTTGCTTGTTCTTTAGTAGCAAATCTTCTTTCAGTTATTCCTGTTCTAGTTCTAATCCATTCATCACTAGTATCTATAATTTTTTCAAAATCAAAGTTTGTAAAAATATTCTCAGGAACATAATATCCCATTCCTCTTATCCCAATACTTTGCATTATTCTACCTCCATAGTCTTTCTTAATTCTTCAATAAAATTTAATTCTATAAATTTACTAGCCACTTTTAAAGCATTCATTATAGCTCTACTATCAGAATTTCCATGAGCTTTTAAAGAAAGCTCACTTAAACCTAAAAATATAGCTCCACCATATTCAGAAGCTTCAGTTTTCTTTTTAACTTTTTTTAAGGCTCCTTTCATTAACAGAGCTCCCAATTTTGAAATCCAACTTTCCATTACAGATTCTTTAACTACATGGAAAATAAATTTTCCTACTCCTTCAGATGTTTTAAGAAGTACATTTCCTGTATAACCATCTGTTACAACTACATCAACTTCTCCATCCATTATTTTTGTACTTTCAATATTTCCTAGGAAATCAATATCTTTATTTTGCTTTAGTAGAATGTAAGTTTCTCTTGTAAGTTCATTTCCCTTTGTTTCTTCTTCACCAATATTTAAAAGAGCTACTTTTGGATTTTTTTTATTTAAAAATATTTCCATATACTTTGAACCCATAGTAGCAAATTGATTTAAAAATTCTGGTTTAGAATCAGAATTGGCACCTAAATCTAAAAATAAAGTTCCTTGATCTTTTTTATTAGGAAATAGAACTGCTATTGCTGGTCTTAAAACTCCTTTAATTCTTTTTAATTTCAATTGACTACTTGCCAATAATGCCCCTGTATTTCCACAAGAAACAGAAGCTTGAGCCACTTTGTCTTTTACTAAATCTATACAGACATTCATAGATGAATCTCTTTTTTCTCTCACTGCCTTAACAGGATCATCTGTCATTTCTATAATTTCATTAGCATTTTTGATTTCAATCCGTTTAGTATCATATTTATATTTTTTTAATTCATCCTTTATGATACTTTCTTTCCCAACTAAAATAACTTCTAGGTTTTCAATTTCATTAAGAGCTTCAACAGCTCCCTTTACAGTTGACACAGGAGCAAAATCCCCACTCATAGCATCTAAGGCTATCTTCATTTTTAACCCTCCATAATAGTTTTATACCAACATATTATATCATAAAGTTTAAAAAATTATTGTAAAAAAATAAAATTACATATGTTTTTTAATTATATAATATTTTTTTTAAAATGTAAATAGAAAAAATAAACAGCTGAATAAAAGTTTACTAAATAAGAAAAGAGTGTTATACTAAAAAAATATAATATTATAAATAAAAGAGAGAGGATTTTATGAAAAGAAAATTATTTTTTATTTTATTATTATTTTTAATTTGTTCATTTTATACTTTTGCTGAAAATTTTCCACAAAAGGCTAAATCAGTAAATGCTTTTGTTCCAAAAGGTTGGAAAATTTTAAAAGATGAGAATAGAAATGCTTTTATTGCTAAAGGAGATTTGAATAAAGATAAGCTTGAAGATGTTGCTATAATTATTGAAAAAGATGACAAAAAAAACATCAAGAAGAATGATAGTTTTGGTCCTGAAGAATTAAATTTAAATCCAAGAATACTTTTAGTTCTATTTAAAGAAAAAGATGGAACATATAGTTTAGCAGCTAAAAATGATAAAGCTTTTATAAAAAGCGAGGGAAATGAGGATAATCCAGCTCTTATGGATACTTTATCTGATATCAGTATAAAGAAAAATATTTTAAAAATAACTTTCAATTATTTTCTAAGTGCTGGAAGTTGGTGGACTTCTACTAATATATACATATTTAGATTCCAAAATAATGTCTTTGAACTTATTGGTTATGAAAGTAATGCATATATGAGAAATACAGGTGAAGAAGAAGGAGTAAGTATTAATTTTTCAACAAATAAGGCAAAGATTACTACTGGTGGAAACATGTTTGAGGAAAATGAAAATCATCCAAAGGATGAATGGAGATATCTTAAATTTGAAAAGAAATATATATTAGATGAAATGACAGAGAATACATTAGATGAAATACTAGAACATGTTTATTAATAAAAATAGGTAGCTGTTGCAAATTCATAAAAAGTAAAAAATACTTCATTAGTGAGTAAATTTCTTATTTTTTAACTTTAGATTGAAATTTTAATTTTGCAATAGCCTCTTTACAATATTCTATAGTTTTTAAAATAAAGATATTTCTAAATTTTATAAAAGAAAGGAAGAATTATGGAAAGAAAATTATTTTGTATTTTGTCATTATTTTTAATTTGCTCAATTTATATTTTTGGAGAAGATTTTCCAAAAAAGGCAGAAACTATTAATGATTTTATTCCAAAAGGTTGGAAAGAAATTCTTGCTACTAGTGGAGATTTGAATAAGGATAAACTTGAAGATGTTGTTATAATAATTGAAAAAGATGATGAAAAAAATATTAAAAAGAATAATACTATGGGTCCTAATTATTTAAATCTAAACCCAAGAATACTTTTAATTCTATTTAAACAGAAAGATGGAACTTATATTTTAGTAGATAAAAATGATAAAGGTTTTATTCAAAGTGAAAATGATGAAAAAAATCCCACTCTTATGGATACCTTATCTGGTATTGATATAAAAAGTAATACTTTGAAAATAAGTCATGATTATTTTTTAAGTGTTGAAACTTGGTCAGCATTACAAAGTGTTTTTACTTTTAGATTTCAAAATAATAGATTTGAACTTATTGGCTTTGATAACAATTTATTTGTAAGAAATTCTGGGGAGCAAGAAAAATTTAGTATTAATTTTTTAACTAATAAAATAAAAACTACTTCTGGTGGAAATATATTTAATAAAAAATTAAATAACCCAAAAGAAAAGTGGGGAAATAATAATATAAAAAAGAAGTATATACTTGAAGAAATGACTAAAGATACACTTGATGAAATACTAGATTACCTTTATTAAATAATATAAAATGGGCTGTCGCAAATTCATAAAAAGTAAGAAATAATTTGTTACTGAGTAAATTTCTTATTTTTTAACTTTAGATTGAAATTTTAATTTTGCAACAGCTCCTTTTAATTTACTCTAGCATGTCTTTCAATAACTGTCCATTTATTATTTTTCTTTTCCACAGTATAAAAAACTTCTAAACTTCCTTCTTCTGCATTTTCTATTTCTTTTCTCTTTGATAAAAGTTCTTTTTTCATTAAATCTCTATATTCTTCATAGACTTTTCTAACTTCTTCTTTATTTTTAACATTTTCTCTAAAATCTTCCGGAAGATAGCCCATTTTTGATTTAAACTTTTTATCTACTTCAACTTTACAATTCTTAGCAATATCTTCTAAAAATTTTCCATTTTCAGTTATATAAACTTTAACTTCTGTTAGACTATTATACTTTATCTCTGTTATAGCATTTTTTTCAAACATAGTTCCAACTTCATTTATTGCCTCAAAATATGGTTTTTCTAAAAAATAACTAGCTTTCTCAAAGTTTTTATATTCATCTATTGCTTCATTTCTTCTACTTACTAGCAAATCTGATTCACTATTCCAAGTATACTCCCCTTTAATAGCTTCTTCAATAGATTTATTATTTTTTGTATATCTTGTTTTGATATTTTTACACTTGGATCTTTTACTACTTTATAATTTGCTGAAAACCCTTCTAATGAAAATAATACTAATAACAATATTAATAATTTTTTCATATAAATACTCCTTTAAATTTTGCTCAAATTATCTTTTTTCTTTGTATTTTTTTAATTGACTTTTATGTATATATCCATAATCAAATGGTGTTCCATCTTCACTATCAAACTCAATATAACACCATTCTCCATTTTCTCTAAACTTTGTCACAAGTGTTCCATTTTTTAATTTTGCTATTGGATGTGAGTCTACTGCTGCTTCATTTCTTACATTAGCATAACCATCTTTTGTATCCACAACATATCTTACAGCAAATGATGTTAAAGATGATAATAAGAATAATATAACTAGTGATAATTTCTTCATAAAAACTCTCCTTAAAATTTTGTTAATTGTAAAAATATTATATTATTTTTATATAAAAAATCTATAAAAATCACTAAAAAACTTTTGTAATTGGCTCTCTTTATAAAATAAGGATTGTTACAAAACTGTAGCAATCCTTTATTAACTTATTTTTTTACTCTTTCAACATATTCATTAGTTCTTGTGTCTATTTTAATCCATTCACCTTGTTCAACGAATAAAGGAACTTGAACTTCAAATCCTGTATTGATTCTAGCAGGTTTCATAACTTTTCCTGAAGTATCTCCTCTTAGTCCTGGTTCAGTATAAGTTACTTCTCTTTCAACAAAAGTAGGTAATTCAACTGCAACAGCTGTTGATTCATAATAAACAACATCTAATGGCATTTCTTCTTCAAGATAGTTTAAAGCATCTCCTAAATCTTCACCTTTTAATTCTATTTCTTCCCAAGTTTCTGGATTAGAGAATATATAAGAATCTCCATTTTGATAAGAATAGATAGCTTTTACCTTATCTAATTTAATATCATCCATTTTATCATCTGCTTTATAGACAGCATCTGATATGTTTCCAGATATTAAGTTTTTCATTTTAAACTTAACAACAGCAGCATTTCTTCCTGATTTGTTATATTCAGCCTTTAATACTACAAATGGATCATTTCCAATTTTAATTGTACTTCCCGCTCTTAATTCTTGTGCAATTTTCATTAATTTTCCTCCTATATTTTTTCAATAAAATTTATTAATTTGTTCATTAAATTACAATTTTCCATCAAATAATTGGCATAGTTCTCATTATATTTTTTTATCTCATCAAGATTTTTAAAAAAATATGAAAAATCATCTTTGTTTGTATTATAGTTAATAAAAGTTTCTTTTAACTCTTTATTATTAGGACAATATTTTTCTAAAAAACTTTCCAACTTTACAATATGAGCATTCTCATCTTGAGGATAGATATGCCATAGAAAAGGCTTAGCTAAAAGTAAAGCTCTTACAAAACTATCTTCACCTCTCACTAGATTGATATCACAGAGTGCTAAAAGTTCTTCATATTTGTCATATGTAAAAAAAGGTAATTTCACGGCTTTTATTTTATCATAATAATCGTTATTATCAAAATATTTTATGAAATTTTTTTGAGTTTTTTCACTTAATAATAATAAAAGTACTTTTTTATCTAGCTTTTGTAAAGCTTTTAAAAAATTATCAAAGTTTTTTTCATAAGAAAATACTGAGATAATTAAATCATAATTTTCGTTAATATTAAATTGTTTTAAATAATATTCTCTATTTTTTTGAACTTTATTTTTTCTATCTAAGAATTCTTTATCTAAGATTATACCTCCACTTTTTTCAGAAAGTCCTGGTATGAAAAAATATTTTTTAAAATTTCCTCCTAAAAATGATTCTTGAAGATGGAAGTCATCTACCCAATCTTCTGAAGAAAAATATTCTAGATTAATCATAAGTTTAGAAGTTTTTAAAGCTTTGTTCATATATATTTCAGGAATATTACAAGCAAAGGTTTCTATCACTAAATCAGCAGGATGCTCTATTTTATTCACATCCTCATAATCAATAACAAGAATATCATCATTATTTTTTATAAGATTTAACTCTTTAGTTTGATTTATGATAAATCTTAATTCTTTATTTGGATAAATTCTCTTAAGTTCTCTAGCTAATCTATAAGCTACACCTACATCCCCATAATTGTCTATTACTTCACAAAAAATATCTATACTGTCTATTAACATTATTCTTGTCTTTCTTGTTTAATTCTTTTAGGAGAACCTATACTTATACTACTTTCAGTAGTTTTAGTAGTAGTATTAGTTTCAAATGTAGTTGTTGAATTAGTAACTTCATTTTTTTCAGATTTAACATGAGTTTTATCTTCTACTGCTTTTTTTGTTGTGTTTACTGAAGTATCAGTAGTCTTCTTAATAGAAGTTTTTGTATTACTGTTAGTATGGTGAGTACCACTTGTCTTAGTTTCAACCTTCTTTTTTGTTTCTTTTTTTGTAGGAATTTTCTTTTCAACAGAAACACCTGTTCCTACAGAAACACCACTGCTACTTCCACCTAGACCAAATCCTGTTCCTACTCCAAAAGATGTCGTACAAGCACTTGCTAAAAATAATGATGAAATAATCAAAATTAGATTCTTTTTCATTTTATACCCCCTCTAAATAATATCTTCTAAATTAACTTCTTTAACTTCTCCTAATGCTAAATCAGCTAATTTTAATTTAGCAAAACTAGTTCTCTGTAAATAAATAACCTTATTATTTACAGCCTCTAACATTTTTTTTACTTGATGAAATTTACCCTCTTTAATAGTCAAGAAAATTTTTGTATCAGAGATTTTTTTTACTTTAGCTGGAAGAGTGATATAATTTCCTATATCTATCCCTTCCTCCAACTTTAAAATATCTTCTTGTGAAATATTATTTTCTATCTCTACATAATAAGTCTTATCTACATGATTTTTAGGAGAAAGTAATCTATGATTAAGTTTTCCATCATTTGTAAATAGAAGTAAACCTTCAGTGTCCTTATCCAATCTACCAACGGGAGCTAAATCTTTTTTTATAACCCATTCAGGAAGCAAGTCCATAACAGTTGCTTCTCTTGTATCTTCAGTTGCTGTTATATAACCAGCTTTTTTATTCATAATATAGTATCTAAATTCTTTATATTCTAATCTTTCACCATTGTACTCAATTATGTCAGAATATTCATCTATATTATCTTTAGCTGAAATATCATAAGAACCATTAACTTTAACTTCTTTTGTAGAAATTATTTTTTTAACTTCTTTTCTACTTCCTATACCACATTCTACTAAAAATCTATCCAATCTCATTAATCTTCTATCCTTTTACCATTTTTATATTCATAGTGTTCAGCTATACCATCATTAAAAATGTATATAGCAGGTCCATCTAAGATACCATCTTTGTATGCAACTTCTTCTCTTTCACCATTAGCGAAATAGTAGATAGATGGTCCATTTTTCTTTTCATCTTTTCCATAAAAAAAGTCTTCTCTATCTCCATTAGCATAAAACTTTTGAGCTTCTCCATATCTTTTATCATTGACATAATTAAATTCTATCTTATCACCATTAGGAAGAGTTTCAATAGCAGATCCATTCATAACAGCATTTTTATGAATAAATTCTATTTTTTTTCCATCTTGATACTCAATAAGACCATTTTTAGTATTTAGATATGTATCTTTACCTAATATATCTTTATAAGTTGCAGTATATTCTTCAGTTATATTATGAGTTTTTAAATCATAAGAAGAAAAGTCATCATTTGCAATTAATTCTTTTTCTAAAATTTCTTTACCAGAATCAAAGAATTTTTGAGTTATTTTATTATCATTCATTTCAACTAATAAAGTTTGATTTTCATTATTATTAGACTTATAATTGTAGATCTTCTTACCTGTTATTTTATCATATAATCTTTTGTAAAAAGGTCTTGCTTCTAGAGCATAATCTTTCTCTATCTCACTAATAATTAGATTATTCCAACTATCTTTAGAGTTAACATCTTCAGGTTTAGGAGTTTCTTCTACTTTGGTATGTTCTTCATTTTTCTTTTCATCTGTTCCACTTAAATTAAAAAGGCTCTTTACTTCATTAACCTTTTTTTCTCTTTGATAATTTTGGTAAACTGAATAAGCAAAACTAACAGTGAAAGCAATAAAAATTGAAATTATTAGAAGAATAAGAAATTGTTTAAAGTCCTTCTTCATTTTTATCATCTCCATTATTAGCTGAAGTTTCTGATGGAATTTTGCTTTCAATAGTTTTTATAGTTTCTTCAGCTTCATTTTCTTCAATTTTACTTAAAAGGAAATAACTTACAAAAGCTAAAGCAAGTGAAACTAGGTAAAGAAAAATTTTAAAGAATGAAACAGAAATATATTTACCCACTTCTCCACCAGGCAATTTAATGAATAGTATTATATAGAAAACAACTAAAAATATAGCATTTCCTATAATAGAATATAACAAGATATTTTTATTTTTAATTATACTTGAATATATTAAAAGCCCAGCAAAAGCTATAAATAAAATACCAGAAAATAATAAAATAGCTTGAGCATTTTTAGCTTCCTTACTAAAATCAGCAAGAAAACCTAAACCTTTAAAAAATCCTATAGAATAATTTCCAAAAATTGGAATTATTACAGAGAAAATAGCAACAAGAAAAGTATTAATTATTCCTATAACTCCTCCAATAATACCAAAAAGATTTTCATATCCCTTAGGAATATTATTAGTAAGTTCATTTGCTTTATTTTTTAAATCCTCAGTTCCTTTTTTTAGGCTTTCTTTATCTTTTAAGTTGTTTATAGTAGTTTTAAAGTCAAAATTTTCTTTTACAGGAATATAAGTAGAAAATTCTCCTTCATTTAAAGTTGAAGATATATCTTTCATTTTTTTAGCTTCAGGTATATCTAAATTGTTTTTTCTTAGCTCTGTTAATTTATTTTTTATTACTTCTGTTGCAACAGATTGAATACTTTCTTCAGAATCAGCTATAGCAGTTAATCCTTCAAAATCTGGAAAAGAAATTAAAAAATTACTATTTTCTAAAGCTTTTACTACTATAATATAATTTGTCATTGACATTGACTTCCTCCACTCCTCTTATTAAAACTTAAAATATTTATAATTAGTTATTAGAATCATTTAAACTATTTAAAATTCTATATCCACTATAGATTAATGCTACAGAGATTAGATATAGTAAAAATTTAATAATTCCAACTGATAAATAAGAATTTCCTAATGCTACTATAAAAACTAAAATATAACAAAGAATAAAAATTCCTAAAAACCCAAGTGTAGATATTTGTAAAATTTTCATATTTCTATTTAGACTAGCATATATATTTGCTCCTGCAAAAGCTAAGAATGCCAAACCAAAAAGCATATAAAGAGCATTCATTTGGAAAAAGTTAGCTCCTCCTCCACCAAAACCAAAAAATCCAGTAATAGTGTAAACAGGGAACAATAATGTATTAAGAATAGCTAGAATAGCTCCCCCTATTCCTAAAAAGTGTTCTTTTCCTTCAGGAACAGATTTTTTTATATCCTTATTTATAAAATTATCAACTTTATTTGTGACATCACTTAAAGTATCTTTCATAGCTTCATTAGCTTTTAAATTATTAAAAGATAGACTTTCTGTTATTAAAACATAAGTAGTGAATTCTCCAGCTTGCAGATTTTTAGAAACTTCCATTATTTTTTTAGGTTCAGGGGCTTCTATATTAGAATTTTTTAATTTAGCTAACTTAGTTTTTATAGTTTTTGCTGCAATATTTTGTATATTTTCTTCAGAATCAGCTATAGCTGTTAGCCCTTCAAAATCTGGAAAAGATAATAAGATTGTATTATCTTCTAATTGTTTTGCTACTGCAATATAGTTTCTAGTTGTCATAGTAAACCTCCATTAAAAAGTTTTTAATATTGTCATTATATCAAATTTTAGCTGTTTTTTATAGCATTTTATTTATATTAATCTTTATTTTTTAACATAAAATCTTTTCTTGCTTTATCCATCCATTTATCTTGTGAAATCATTGCTTTTCCAACTGCAACAAAATCTAGTAAATTATTTTCAACAAGCCAACTAGCTTGACTTTCTTTTTTAATTTTGCTTACACCTATGACAGGTATTTTTACATGTTTTTTTATTTCTGTTCCCATGTAGATTATCCAATCTAATGGAAAATCTTTTGGAAAAGTACTTATTTTTACTTGTCTTTTATATTCAGGGTTAGGAACACCGCTAGAAACATGTAATATATCTAAGCCATAAGATTCTAATTCTTTAGCATTTTCTATACCATCTTCAAGTTCAGGTTCATTTCCACCCATTCTATAACCAAGAATAAAATTATCATCAAATAAATATCTAGTATTTTCTATCAGTTTTCTTGAAAAGTAAAGTCTTTCTCCATATTTATCAGTTCTTTTATTCCAAAGTTTAGAATTTAATTGAGAGATTAAATAAGTATGAGCTCCATGAATTTCAATTCCGTCAAAGCCACATTTTTTTGCTCTAACAAAAGCTATTTCAAAGAGTTTTAAAATTCTATCTAATTCTTCTTCAGAAACTTCTGATATTTTATCTTTAAAGCCAGCATGATGAATCTGTATCATACAAGGTACATCATATTTGTGAATTTCATCAGCTACCTTTGTAAGTCCTTCAATAAAACTATCATCCCAAATCCCAATTTGATTTTCTCTCAATTTACCATTTTCTTCAATTGCTGATGCTTCAACAATTATAAGTCCTACCCCACTTCTGGCTATCATTCCATACCAGTCAATTAAATCTTGAGTGACATAGCCATCATCCTTTACAAGAGAAAATCTAACCATAGGTGGTAAAACTATTCTATTTTTAATATGTATATTTTTAATTTTAAAATCTGTAAAAATATTAATTTTTTCCATATACTTCCTTTTAAAAAATATAATAAAGTAATAAGCCTGCTAACCCTGATGAAATAACTAAAGTGATGCTTCCTATTCTAAAGAATAGCCCACCTATCAGAACAGAGGCAAATATTATATATGATCTATAGTCTATAAAATTATCTTTAACAAAAAGAGCAATAGCTGCTGCTAAAATAAGTCCTACAACAGTAATTCTTAGAGCTGCAAAAGTTCTTTTTACAACAGGTAGATTACTGAACTTTTTTAAGAATACAACTATGATAGTCATTATTATTATAGACGGTAAGACAACACTAAAAGTTGCAATAGTTGAGCCAATAGTTTGAGCTATTCTATATCCTACATGAGTTGCTAAATTTATTGATATGGGACCTGGAGTAATCTGAGAAACAGCAACAATCTCCATAAATTCATGGAAGCTTATCCATTTATTTACATCAACAACTTCATGTTGCATAAGAGGAAGTATTGCATAGCCTCCACCAAAACTAAAAAGTCCAACTTTAAAAAATACAAAAAATAATTTTAAATATATCATAGCTCATCATCTTCTTTTTCTTTTTTAGATTTTTCTTTAAGTAAAAAAAAGATATTTCCTAATATCATAGTAGCAAGTATTATGATAATAGGAGAAACTCCAAAATATCTAATTAATATAGCAATTATAATAGGAAAAATAAAGGTATATTTATTTATATTTGCAGATTTAGCTATTCTATATACAGAAATTAATATAAGAGCTGCGATAGCTGGTTTTATACCATTAAAAATGGCAACAACTATAGGATGATTCCCAATAGCTAGTAAAATTTGACTTAAAAATAGTACTATAAAAAAAGAAGGTAGAATAGCTCCTAGCATTCCAGCAAACATTCCTAAAAATCCTGCTATTTTATATCCTGTTATAAGAGATATATTAACAGCAAGAACTCCAGGAATAGATTGTGCAATAGCCATTCCATCTACAAACTCCTCTTTTTCAAGCCAATTTTTTTTATTTACTATTTCATCTTCTATCAGAGAAAGCATAGCATAGCCTCCTCCGATAGTAAAAGCTCCTATTTTAAAAAATAGTATAAAGATATCTATAATCTTATTTTTCTTCATCTTCAACCTTCTTTAAATCTAAAATAACTTCTTTTAAAATATCATAAGCTAACTCTATTTTACTCTTTTGATTTATGACAGTAGAACTTCTGTCTTTTCTTATGATTTCTATACTATTAGTATCTGTTCCCATGGTTGAAGCATTATTCGCAACTATCATATCAAGATTTTTCTTTTCTAATTTCTTTAGAGCATTCTCTATGATATTATTAGTTTCAGCTGCAAAGCCAACCAATAATTGATTTTCTTTCTTTTTACCCATTTCAAATAGGATGTCAGGATTTCTAACTAGTTCTATTGTTAAATTTAAATCAGATTTTTTAATTTTTTTATCCTGATATTCTTTAGGTCTGTAGTCTGCAACAGCAGCACAAGCTATGAAAATATCAGTGTCTTTAAACTTTTCATCCACCTTTTCATACATCTGAATTGCTGAGTCAACAGAGATAAACTCTTTAAGCCCATCAGGAACACTAAGGTTTGTAGGTCCACTTACTAAAGTTACTTCAGCTCCTAAATCAACAGCAGCTTGAGCAAGTGAGTATCCCATCTTTCCACTTGATTTATTTGAAAGATATCTTATAGGATCTATATCTTCTCTTGTTCTACCACTTGTTATAAGAAGTTTTTTACCTTTTAAAGCATCTTTAAAATTTTCAATTTTAGTAGCTAAGTTATATCTTTCAATTATATCAACAATTTCTTCAGGTTCTTTCATTCTACCCTTAGCTTCATAGTTACAAGCAAGTAAACCTTCATTTGTATCTATAAATCTATAACCATAAGATTTTAATTTACTAATATTTTCATTAAGAATAGGATTTTCATACATATTTACATTCATTGCAAGAGCAAAAAATATAGGTTTTCTTAATGAAACAGCTGAGAGAATTGTTGAAAGCATATCATCAGCAATTCCATTAGCAACTTTACCAATTATATTATATGTTGCAGGAGCAATTAAAACTATGTCCGCCCAATCAGCAAGAGAAATATGTTCCACTTCATAGTGCGGATTTTTATCCCACATATCAATATAGACTCTATTTTTTGAAAGAGTCTCAAGAGTTAAAGGACCTATTATATTTGTAGCATTTTCTGTCATTACTACTTTTACATTATATCCCTTCTTTTTTAAAAGAGATATAATGCTTGCAGATTTAAAAGCAGCTATTCCTCCTGTAACTCCCACTAAAATATTTTTCATCTTCTTCTCTCCTTATAATAATTATCTCTTTTTGAGATAAACTCTTCAATTTCAGAAATATCAAAACCATGAGATTTTAAAGCCATGAAATCAAAATTTGTTATATCATCTAAATATTCAAGATATAGTTCAGAAAATATAGTCATTAATTTTCTTGATTTAGAATAGACTTTTGAAAGTTCTTCACCTTTATTTATAAGAGTTGTAATAGCCCATTCCATTTTTCCATTTTTAAAATCTAAAAATCTTTGCTTGGCTTTATTAGTATTTTTTACCTCTTTATTTATATTATCAAAAATTTCTTCACTTAATTCATCAACAAAAAATTTATTATCTTCATTTAGGAATTTTACTACTTCTTCAAATTTCTTTTCAGAATAAAAATGTTTTAAATCCACTCTATATTTATATGATTTTTTTTCAGTGTCTAAATTATATGAATCTATAATACTTCTATATTTTTTAGCAACTTCAATATTATGTTTAAAATTTTTTTCAAAAATTTCCAGTTGTTTGCTATTGATTCTAGCATCTCTTTCTTTTGTAACTTCTTCAAGTTGAAGTTTCAAATTGGTAATTTGATCTTCTTGTATTCTTAAATAATTTTGTAAATCTTCTATCTGTTTTAAATACTTATCTTCTTTTTCTTTAAAAAGCAAATCAGTTAAACCCATTAAATTCCTCCTTGAGATTTATAAAATTTTCAATAGATTATATCATAAAACACAAAATAAAACTAATTACTTTTTGTAAAAAACTCTCTCCCTATATTTATATATAGGATATGTCCATTGCAATAAAAATACGACAGAGAAAGTTACTAATTTTAAAATAACATTACTTACATAAAAAGCAAGTACTGTTGCAATTACTGAAGAAATACAAATTTTTATAGCTGTTATAATAATATTTTTTAAATCTAATTTAACATAAAGTTTTACATAAATAAATAGTAGTAAAAAGAAATTTACTCCTGAAGAAATAGATGTAGCTAGAGCTAAACCTTTATGTTGGAAATTTTTAATGAATAAATAATTTAAAATAATATTCATAATAATGGCTATAATTGAAAATTTTGCAGGTCTTTTATTGTCCCCCATAGCATAGTAGCCCTTACTAACTAATTGAACTCCAACATAGAATATAAGACCTAGTGAGTAGTAAAGTAGACATTCTGAAGTTATTTTAACAGCATCTTCATTAAATTTTCCATAAGAAAAGATAAGTCTTATAACATCTTTTGAAAAAAATGTTAGAACAAATAAACTTGGTATAGTTAAAAAGTTTAAAAAATTGATAGCTGATACAAGACTTCTGTTAGTACCTTCTTTATCTCCATTGGCAGCAGCTCTTGATATACTTGGGAAAAGTACATTGGATATAGTTACTCCAAAGACTCCAACTGGAAGTAGATAAACTCTACTTGCATTTTCAAGTGCAGTTATAGAACCAGCCACTAAAAAAGAAGCAAAAAATTGATCAACTATAGTGTTGACTTGTCTTGCAAAAACTCCTACAAGCATAGGAATTAACTTTATACCTAAAAGTTTTAAATACATATCTTTAAAATCTATTTTAAATGAATAGGATTTTAAGAGTTTTATAAAAGGAAAAAATACAACTAAAAATTGTAAAACTCCACCTATTAAAACACCATAAGCCAAAGCATCTATACTAAAGTATTTAGTAAGCCACATAGCAGAAAAAATTATAGATAGATTAAAAAATATTGATGTTGAGGCAGGTATAGCAAAATATCCAAAGTTATTTAAAATGGATCCCATCATACCTGATAAAGATATAAATAAAAAGTAGAAAGACATAATTTTTAAAAGTCTAGATGCCACTAATTTAAGGTCATCACTGAAGCCAACAACTATAAAGTCAATAATATAACTTGAAAAAATTATCATCAATACACTTATTACAAAACTAAATAAAAAAGTAATATTTAAAACTGAAAAGATATATTCTCTACTTCTTTCTTCACCTTCTTCTTTTTTCTTTTTATGATAGAGGGGAATAAATGTATTTCCTAAGGCACCTTCCCCTAAAAGTTGCCTAAAAAAATTACTTATTTTAAATGCACTATAATATGCATCTGTTAAGATAGAAGCTCCAAAAAAATAGGCAACTAGAGTCCCCCTAAAAAGTCCTAGTACCCTACTCACCATTGTTATTATCATAGTATTTATAGATTTTTTTAACATTTTCTTATCTCTCCATCATCAATGTTTATTTTAGCATCTTTATATAATTCTAAAATAGCTAAAAAAATATAGATTAAATGCAGCTTATTTTCAGCCTCTAAAAATAAATCATCAATAAGCCAATTTTTAAAATATGCTTTTATCAAGATGTCATCCATAATTTCTTTTATATCATATTGTTTTATTAAATTTAATTCCATAAATTCAGACATATCAACTGAATCAAAATATTTTTTATAAATATCAAAAATATCATCAGTAGTAAGTGAAGCTAAATCATAGTCTTTGGCAATTTTTTTTATAGTTCTTTTACTTTCACCCCTTGAATAAGAAATATTAAATTCCTTTTCTAGTTTGGCAACTTTAGGACTTAATTCTCTAAATAATCTATGTTCTTCTAATCTTCTTTTAAGATTTGTTTCTTTTTCTTTGTCACTATCTAAATTAAGCAGATTTAAAGTTTTGATTTCAATTAATTCCGAGGCAATTATTATAAAGTCTGATTTTATCTCAATATTTTCTCTTTCTGAAAATTTTAAAACTTCTAAATATTCATCTATAAGTTGAGAAATATTTATATCAGAAATCATCATTTTCTTTTTTTCAATTAAATTTAGAAGTAAGTCAAAAGGTCCTTCAAAATTATTAACTTTTACTACTAGTTCTTCCATATTTCATCTCTCTTTTAAATAATTTCCATCTATCTACATCAGCTTGAATAGTAGCTTTTAATTCATCTATTGAAGAAAACTTCTTTTCTTTTCTCATAAATTTAACTATTTGTATATATAGTTTCTCACCATAAACTTCTCTATCAAAATCTAGTATATGAGCTTCTAAACTCATTTCTTGTTTCAATGTTGGATTATATCCAATATTCACAACTCCATATAAGACTTTTGAATTTTTATCTGAAACTTGTAAAAAAGCTCCATATATACCAGAAGGTGGATATAATCTGTTATCCATTTTTATATTTGTAGTAGGAAAACCTAATTGTCTAGCAATTTTTTTACCATGAATAACTTCTCCTATAACTATCATAGGATGGTCTAAAAGTTTTACAGCTCCATCAAAATCAGAGTTAGCAATTTTTTTTCTTATAGCTGATGAACTAACAAGTTCTCCATCTAAAGTTACAGGAGGTAGTTCATTAACTTTTATATTATGAACCTCAGCTAAATATTCTAAGTCTTCAGCTGTTCCAGTTCCTCCTTTACCAAAAGAAAAATTGAAGCCAACAAATATTTCTTTTACTTTTAACTTATCTTTTAATATTTTAACAAATTCTAAAGGGGTGTATTCCAAAAAGTTCTTATCTAATTTTTGCATTATAACAATATCTACTCCTAAAGATTCAAGTAGATAAAGTTTCTCTTCATTTGTATTGATATAATCAAACTTTCTTTCAGGAAATAAAAATTCTAAAGGATGTTTTTCAAAAGTAAAAACCACAGCTTTCTTAGAGTTTTCTCTAGCTGCTTTTATAGTTTCATTTATAAGTTTTTTATGTCCATAATGTACTCCATCAAAATTTCCTATGGCTACATAAGTATCTTCAAATTCTATATTTGATGTCAGTATATCATTTACTACTATCATTATTCTTTGCTCCTAACTATTTTCTTCTTCTAAAAGATTATTATATATCTCTTCTATTCTTCTAAAACGATTTCTTATACCAGACTTAGATATATTTATCATATCTGCTAAATTTTGTAAAGAATCTTCTGGATTATTTAGTCTTAACATTGCAGCTTCTTTTAAAACATCAGTCAGAGTATTAAGACCAAGTTTTTTGTCTATATACTTTATCATTTTTATTTGGTAATTTCCAGTATTTAAAGTTTTTGTTTCATTGGCAACTTCCCAATTCATCTCTCTAATTGTTTTATTTTTTAAGTTTTTAATAATAGTAATTTCTTCATATTCAAAAAAATATTTTAGAGCATTCATTGAAACAAGTACATCCATAATATCTTCAGAATTTCTTAAGTATACTAAAATTTTATTCTTTTTAATAGTCTTAAATATCTTTTTCTTTTTTGATAATAAAATATTGTAAATTTTATCTGCTAGTTCTTTATTATCAACAAAAAAATCTAAAGAATATTCTTTTTTAGGATCTTTGATATATCCACAGCTTAAAAAGAATCCTCTCAAATAACCTCTAAATATTTCATCATTTTGAATTATATCAAGAAAAGAGAATTTAAAACTTTCTAAAAATTCTTTTAACCCTTTTTGTTTATACAAAGTTATAACATAAATTCTGTGTTCAGTAAATTTTTTTGTTATAGAATATTTTATTCCAAATTGTAAAGAACTGGTAGCCTTAATTAAAGAATAAAGTCTTTTAGCTAAAATGGAATTCTCCATTTTAATTTCTATTCCCTCTTTTACTAAATTTGCTTTATTTTCAAAAATAGATGATATTTCTGCTAAACATTCTAAATTAGTAACAGGAATTTTTTGTGTAATTTCTTGTTTAACATTAGAACTATAAGACACAAGTCAACCTCCCTATTTTGCTTCAGCCCAATTCTTACCTGTATTTATATTTATATTCAAATTTACATCCTCAAGTTTAACTGTATTTTTCATTATATCTACTAAAATTTCTGAATATTTTTCAACAGCACTTTCTTCTACTTCAAAAATTAACTCATCATGTACCTGTAATAATAAAGCTATATCATCTTTATCTTTTAAAACTTCATAAACTTTGAGCATAACTTTTTTAAGAACTTCAGCAGCTGTTCCTTGTATTACAGTGTTAACTGCCATTCTTTCAGCTTGAGCTTTTATAGTTTTATTCTTAGAATCAATACCACTTATATATCTTTTTCTACCAAAAAGAGTTTTAACATAACCATGTTCTTCTCCAAACTCTATAACTTCTTTTTCAAAAGTTGTAACTCTTGGATATTGTTCAAAATATTTCTTTATATATTCCGAAGCATCTTTTACAGGTATTTCTAATTCTTTAGCTAAGCCATAAGCTGTTTTTCCATAGATTATACTAAAATTAATTGTTTTAGCAATAGTTCTTTGTTCTCTGCTCACATCATCAGAATCTGATAAGTTAAAAATTCTTCTTGCAGTTAAATTATGTAAATCTTTTTCTTCTCTATATGCTTCTATTAGATTTTCATCTTTAGACATAGAAGTAAGTACTCTCAATTCAATTTGAGAATAGTCTATACTCATTAAAACTTTTCCTTCTCCTGCAACAAAACCTTCTCTTATCTTAATTCCATCATCTGTTTTTACAGGAATATTTTGTAGGTTAGGCTCAGATGAAGATAGTCTTCCTGTTTCAGTTCCAATTTGATTAAAACTTGTATGTATTATAGAATTAGAGTCAACTAGATTAGGCAGAGTATCTGTGTAAGTTGTTTTTAATTTATTAAGCTTTCTATAGTCAAGAAGTAAAGTTCCTATATTGTAACCATCTTTACTTAATTTTTTTAAAACCTTTGCATCAGTAGAATAACCAGTTTTAGTCTTTTTGCCACTAGGTAAATTCATTTTTACAAATAGTATATCTCCTAATTGCTTTGGAGAATTTATATTAAACTCTTCACCAGCTTCTTCATAGATGGCTTTTTCAATCTTAGCAAGTTCTTTTTCTAACTCGGAAGAGTAGTTTTTAAAGTAAAGAACATCTATTTTAATTCCCTTTCTTTCCATAAGAGATAGAACAGGAATTAAAGGCATTTCATTTTGAATTAAGATATCATAAAGTTCTTCTTTATGTAGTATATGATTTATTTCATCATAGCAAGCTAAGATTCCTAAACCTATATTAGATAGATATCTTGCAAATTGATCAACTAATAGAGTATCTATATGAAGTTTTCCAAAAGTTGTTTTATAATCTTTAGCATCAACTTTAGAATACTCTGTAATAGGTAGGAAAACATCTATTTTAGTTTGAGAAGTAATCAAATGATATGCTATCATCATATCCATATACATAAATTTAAAAGTAAAGCCTAAATTTAATAAAGCTTTAAAATTATATGATATAAATTTTATATCAAGTTCAGCTATAAATTTTATTAAAATATTTTTATCTATATTTTTAGAAAGCAAGCCTCTATGATTTAAAGGAAAATATAGGTCTTTTTCTTCAGTAGATAAAATTATTCCTAATTCTTCATAGTAAATAGAAGCTATTTTTTTATAGTTGTTTAAATATTCTTTTTGCTCATTTAAAAGAGTTTCACTATTAATAATTAAAAACTCTCTATTAGAAAAATTTATATTAAGTTCTTTTTCATATTCTATTTCTTTTTCAACTTTTTCTGTTTTTTCAACATCTTCTACTTTATCAAAAAGTGAAAGTGGAACAGGTTTATGGTCAAAATTAGAAGTTTGAGTTTTTTCTTCTAAGTTCAACTTTTTTATGAATGTTTTAAATTCTAAAATTTTAAAAAGCTGATGTAGTTTTTCTTTGTCCATAAAATATTTTAAATTATCTTCTTCAACATTAATATCTAAATTTGTAAAGATTTTTGCTAGTTCTTTACTTAAAAAAGCTGTATCTTTTTCATTTATAAGATTCTTTATAAGAGAAGGACCTATACCTTCTATATTTTTTAAATCATCTATATTTTCATATATTTTTTCTAGACTATCATATTTAGAAAATATAGCTAGAGCCTTTTTTTTTCCTATCTTCGTTACTCCTGGTATACCATCACTTTTATCACCAATAAGTCCAAATAAATCTGGAATTTTTTCAGGAACAACGCCTAAGTAGTTTACAACATCCTCAGCTGTTCTTAACATTCTAAACTTTTTACCTTCTGTACCTTTTCCAAGTAAGGCAATAGTTATATTTTTTTCTACCAATTGAGATAAATCTTTATCTCCTGTAACAATTATAACTTCTAAATCATCTCTAGCTATTTTTTTAGCTATACTTCCAAGTACATCATCAGCTTCGTAAGATTCTATTCTGTATCTATTTATATTGAAAGCATCTAAAACCTCTTCTATTCTTGGAATTTGTACAACTAAATCTTCAGGAGTAGATTGTCTATTAGATTTATAATCACTATATATTTCTGTCCTCTTCAGTGAAGATCTTTTTACATCAAAGGCAGCAGCCATATAGTCAGGATTAAATTCTTTTATTATACTCAACAGAGTATTAATAAAACCGTAGACAGCTCCTGTTGGTTCATTTTTAGTTCTAAAATTCATATTTGCAAAATATGCTCTATACATTATCGCACTTACATCTAAAAGCACAGCTCTTTTCATAAAATATCACCTTATTAAATTTTTTTTATTTCATTATACTTTAATATTATATCACATAGAAATAAAAATATAGAATAAACTTTATCTTATTATATAAAGAATTTTTTCATAAAATAAAACTTAGAATAGTAGCAAGGAAAATATTATGTTAAAATATAGTTTATTAATTTAGTAAAAAATAATTGACAAAGAGAAATATAGGAGTATAATAATAGTTGAATAGGAATTCAATCGATAATTAAAAAGGAGTGATAAATATGAAATTAAATTTAAAAATTGATGGTATGGGTTGTGAACATTGTATAAAATCTGTTAGAGAAGCACTTGAAGGAATAAGTGGAGTAAAAGTAATAGATGTTAAAATTGGTTCAGCAGAAGTAGAAGCAGAAAATGATAGTGTATTAAATGAAATAAGAGAAAAACTAGATGATGCAGGATATGATTTAGTTTAGTTTCTCTTTTTAAAAGGAAAATAAGGTGAGTATGATGGGAAATGATATAAAATTAGGAACAAAGCTTGATGATAGACAAGAAAAGGATAATAAGAAATTAGAATTAAAAATTGATGGTATCAGTTGTCAAGCCTGTGTTGCAAAGATAGAAAGAAAATTATCAAGAACTGATGGAGTAGAAAAAGCTCTTGTCAATATTTCAAATAATATGGCTGACATAGAATATGACGAAAAAGAAATAAAAGCTAGTGAAATTATGAAAATAATTGAAAAGCTTGGTTATACTCCAAAAAGAAGAGAGGATTTAAAAGATAAAGAAGAAGCTCTTAGAGCAGAAAAAAAATTAAAATCAGAATTAACTAAATCAAAAATTGCTATAGTTTTATCTTTAATACTTATGTATATTTCAATGAGCCATATGTTTGGATTACCAGTGCCTCATATAATTTATCCTGTTGATCATATATTTAATTATGTAGCTATACAGTTTATTATAACTGTGACTGTAATGATGATTGGAAAAAGATTTTATAAGGTTGGTTTCAGACAACTGTTTATGTTAAGTCCTAATATGGATAGTTTAGTAGCTGTTGGAACAAGCTCAGCTTTTATATATAGTCTCTATATAAGTTATAAAATATTTGCTGACAATAACATACACTTAATGCATTCTTTGTACTATGAGTCTGCTGCTATGATAATAGCCTTTGTTATGTTAGGAAAATATTTAGAAACTTTAAGTAAGGGAAAAGCTTCAGCAGCAATAAAAAAATTAGTAAATTTTCAAGCTAAAAAGGCTAATATTATTAGAAATGGTGAGATAGTTGAAATAGATATAAATGAAGTTTCAAAAGGTGATATAGTTTTTATTAAACCTGGAGAAAAAATTCCTGTTGATGGAACAATAATTGAAGGTCATTCTACTATAGATGAAGCTATGATAACAGGTGAAAGTATTCCTGTTGAAAAGCTTGAAAATGACAAGGTTTATAGTGGAAGTATAAATAAAGATGGAGCCTTAAAAGTTGTTGTAAATGCAACTGAAGGGGAAACTCTGATTTCAAAAATTGCTAAATTAGTTGAAGATGCTCAGATGACAAAAGCACCAATAGCAAGACTTGCAGATAAAGTTTCATTGATATTCGTTCCTACTGTTATTTTTATTGCAATTTTTGCAGCTTTACTTTGGTGGTTTTTAATAAAATATAATGTAGTATCAGTTAGTCAAAATCATTTTGAATTTGTATTAACTATCTTTATATCAATTTTGATTATTGCCTGTCCTTGTTCATTGGGACTGGCAACTCCTACTGCAATAATGGTAGGAACAGGAAAAGGAGCAGAACTAGGTATTTTAATCAAATCTGGAGAAGCTTTAGAAAAATTAAATGAAATTGATACTATTGTTTTTGATAAAACAGGAACATTGACAGAAGGTACGCCAAAAGTTATAGATATTGTAAGTATAGGCAATGCTTTATCTAAAGATGAGATATTGAAAATAGCAGCTTCTATGGAAGTAAACTCAGAACACCCTTTAGGAAAGGCAGTATATGATGAAGCAAAAGAAAAAAATGTAGAGCTTTATGAAGTAAAGAAATTCTTATCTATATCAGGTAGAGGAGTTATAGGGGAAATAGAAGAAAAAAAATATTTATTAGGAAATAAAAAATTATTACTTGATAATGGAATAAGTAATTTACATGAAGAAGAAATTCATAGATATGAACTAGAAGGAAAAACAACTATACTGTTGGCTGATGAAGAAAAATTAATAGCTTTTATAACACTTGCAGATGTTGTTAGAAATGAAAGTATAAAACTTATTGAAAAATTAAAAAAAGAAAATATAAAAACTTATATGCTTACAGGTGACAATGAAAGAACAGCGAAAGTTATTGCTAAAAAGTTAGGTATAGATGATGTTATTGCAGAAGTTTCTCCTGAAGATAAGTATAAAAAAGTTAAAGATTTACAAGAACAGGGTAGAAAAGTAGTTATGGTTGGAGATGGAGTAAATGACTCTCCAGCACTTGCTCAAGCAGATGTTGGAATGGCAATAGGAAGTGGGACTGATATTGCAATAGAAAGTGCTGATATAGTTTTAATGTCCAAAGATATAGAAACTATTTTAACTGCCATAAGATTGAGTAAGGCAACTATAAAAAATATAAAAGAAAATTTATTCTGGGCATTTTTCTATAATAGTTGTGGTATTCCAATAGCAGGAGGTTTATTATATTTATTTACAGGTCATTTATTAAACCCAATGTTAGCAGGACTTGCTATGGGCTTAAGTTCTGTCTCAGTTGTAACCAATGCTTTAAGATTAAAAAGATTTAAATAAAATTAAAGGAGTTGTCATATAGCTGTAACAACTCCTAATTTTTTTAATCTAATTGACTTAAAATAACTGGTTTACCATCAATAATAGCTATACTATGCTCGAAATGAGCTGATCTTTTCCCATCCCTTGTAACAATAGTCCATCCATCAGGTAACATTGCTATCTTATAAGTTCCAGTGTTTACCATAGGTTCAATTGCTAAAACCATTCCATTTTCTATTTTTAGACCTCTACCTTTTCTACCATAGTTTGGTATCATAGGTTCTTCATGTAAGGCTAGTCCAACTCCATGTCCTGCAAAATCTCTTACAACAGAAAAATTATTTTGTTCAACAAAAGTTTGAATAGCATGACCTACATCACCTAATCTATTTCCAGCAACAGCAGTTTGAATACCAATTTCTCTTGCTTTTTCTGTAATTTCTAAAAGTTTTCTGCTTTCATCATCAATAATACCTATAGCAAAAGTTTTAGCAGAATCTCCATAGTAACCATCTAATTCTGTTACAGTATCAAGGCTTACAATATCTCCTTCTTTAATAACCCTATCTCCAGGAACTCCATGAACAACTTCTTCATTTACAGAAATACAAGTTGCAGCTGGGAAAGGACCATAAATCCCCTCAACTCCAATGCAAGCAGGTCTTGCTCCACAGCTTCTAATGTATTCGTCAATAATTCTGTCAATTTCTCTTGTTGTAATCCCAGGTTTTAAATATGGAGGAATGATATCAGTATAAATTTTAGCTATGATTTGATTAGCTTTTCTTATTCCTTTAATTTCATCCAATGTTTTAATTAATCTCATTTATACCCTTTCTTTTAAATAGGTTCTTTTTATTAACTATCCTAAAATTTTATAAATATCTTGAGTGATATCTTCTAATTTTTTTGTTCCATCAATTTCAGTTACTTTATTTTGTCCTTTGTAGTAATCTAAAACAGGGGCAGTTTGATTATGATATGTTTCTAATCTTTTTACAACAACTTCTTCAGTATCATCTGCTCTTTGAACTAAATCTTCTTCTTTTTCATCAACTGGAGGGTTAAATTTAATATGATAAATTTTACCAGTTACTTTTGAAGTTCTTCTTCCAGTAATTCTTTCTATAATATCAGCATCAGGAACATTTAAAGCAATAACTTTTTCTATTTGTTTTCCTAATCTTGTTAAAATTTCATCTAAGGCTTTTGCTTGAACAACAGTTCTTGGGAAACCATCCATTATAAACCCTTTTTCACAATCTTTCTCAGCTAATCTTTCTTCAACTAAACCATTAACAACTTCATCAGGAACTAATTGTCCAGCATCCATAAATTTTTTGGCTTCAAGTCCTAATTTTGTTTGATTAGCAACAGCAACTCTTAATATGTCTCCTGTTGAAATTTGAGGGATTCCATATTTATCTACAATAAATTTTGCTTGTGTACCTTTTCCAGCACCAGGTGCTCCAAATAATACTAAATTCATATTAACCATCTCCTATTTATTTTTTTACGCCATTATATTATACATCAATTTCTTTGAAAATAAAAATTAATTTTCTTTTTCAATTTTATTTAAATTAGGTTCAACTATTAAATCATGTTCTTCATTATATTTATAAGTTTTTTCTAGTCCTTTTATTAAAGAATATTTATTTCTAAATCCTGTATTTTCAATTTTAGAAATATCACCAAATAAATTTACTTCTCTAAAAGGGAACCAATCTCTTGCTTTAATATTTTTTTCTTCTGTGTCAATATGTTTAATTATAGATTTTTTATTCATAATTTTTCCACAGATTTCAGCAAACTCAGTTATAGCAACATATTCATCACCTGATATATTAAAGATTTGTCCATAGAAATCAGAATTTTCTACAGCTAGTTCTATAGCAGAAGCAAGATCTTCAATATAGCCAAATTGAACTATATTATTTCCTTTATTTGGAATATAGATAGGTAGATTATATTTTATTCTTGAAAAAAAATAATTTTCTCTGTCTAAGTTATTTCCAACTCCATATATGTAAAAAGGACGAAATATAGTGTATTTAAAATTGTATAGCTCTGAGTTTTCAATAGTTCTTTTCTCAGCTAAATATTTATTTTTTGCATAGTCACCCCAAGCTAAATTTTCTCCAGTTGGGCTATCTTCTTTGGCAGGACTTTCTGTAATATCTGTATAAACAGAAGCACTACTTATTAAAATATATTGTTTAAATTTATTTTTCATAATTCTTTGTAAAATTTCAATTTGTTCCTCTGTGTATGCTGAGATATCAATAATGACATCTACTTCTATATTTTTTAAGATGTTTTTCATTTCAGGTATATTTTTTCTATCTGCTTTTAAGAAAATTACTTCATCTAAATTTCTCCTAATACCTCTATTTAAAACATAAACTTTATAATTCTTTTCTAAGAGTTTTTTTGCTACTTCTTTTCCAACAAACTGATTACCTCCCATAACTAAAATTTTTTTCATAACTCAACCTCTTTTCTATTCAATAGTTTTATATTTGCTTTATTTTATCATATAATATTGGTTTTGTATAGTTAATGTACATTAAAGTAAAAAATAAATATATTATAAAAATCAATAAATATAATATTTTTAATATTAAAATAATTTAATATTTATTTTAAATTAAAATAGTAATAAAAGATTAGCTATGATATAATATATAACGAATGAAAAAATTAGGGAGGTTAAAAAATGATAGCAACAGCGAGTCTTGGAATGAGATTTTCTGGTAGAAAATTATTTGAAGATGTAAATTTAAAATTTACTCCTGGAAACTGTTATGGAGTTATAGGAGCTAATGGAGCAGGAAAATCAACATTTGTAAAAATTCTTTCAGGAGAATTAGAAGCAACTGAGGGAGAAGTTATATTTGATAAAAATAAAAGAATGTCTGTTTTAAAACAAGACCACTTCCAATATGAAGAAGAAGAAGTTTTAAATGTTGTTCTTATGGGAAATAAAAAGTTATGGGATATCATGGTAGAAAAAAATGCCATCTATGCAAAGACAGATTTTACTGATGAAGATGGATTAAGAGCCGCAGAACTTGAAGGAGAATTCGCTGAACTTAATGGCTGGGATGCAGAAACAGAAGCAGAAACTCTACTTATGGGACTTAAAATTGGAGCAGACTTACATCATAAACTGATGAAAGAATTAACTGAGCCTGAAAAAGTAAAAGTTTTACTTGCACAAGCACTTTTTGGTGAACCAGATGTTTTACTATTAGATGAGCCTACTAACGGACTTGATGTAAAAGCAATAAGCTGGTTAGAAAACTTTATCATGGGACTTGAAAATTCAACAGTTATTGTTGTATCACATGATAGACACTTTTTAAATAAAGTTTGTACTCATATCACAGATATAGATTATGGTAAAATTAAAATGTATGTTGGAAACTATGATTTCTGGTATGAATCTAATGAACTTATGAAAACTTTAATCAATAATAAGAATAAAAAGTTAGAACAAAAGAGACAAGAATTACAAGAATTTATTGCTAGATTCAGTGCTAATGCTTCTAAGTCTAAGCAAGCAACTTCAAGAAAGAAACAATTGGAAAAATTACAACTTGAAGATATGCAAATGTCTAATAGAAAATATCCATTTGTTGAATTTAAACCTGAAAGAGAAGCAGGAAATAACTTATTAAAAGTTGAAAATCTTTCAAAAACAATTGAGGGTGTAAAAGTTTTAGATAATGTTTCTTTCACAATAGAAACAGGAGACAAGGTTGTTTTCTTAGCTAAAAATGATTTAGTTAAAACAACTTTACTATCAATTTTAGCTGGAGAAATTGAACCTGATTCAGGATCTTATACTTGGGGAGTTACAACTAGTCAAGCATATATGCCAAGAGATAACAGTCAATATTTTAATAATACAGATGTAAATTTAATAGAGTGGTTAAGACCATATTCACCTGATGAACACGAAGCATTCATCAGAGGATTCTTAGGAAGAATGTTATTCTCAGGAGATGAAACATTAAAGAAAGTTTCTGTTTTATCTGGAGGAGAAAAAGTTAGATGTATGTTATCTAAATTAATGCTTTCAGGAGCAAATGTTCTTTTATTTGATAATCCAAGTGACCACTTAGACTTGGAATCAATTACGTCTTTAAATAAGGCCTTAATTAAATTTAAAGGAACAATTTTATTTGGGGCTCATGACCATGAGTTTATACAAACAGTTGCAAATAGAATTATTGAAATAACACCAAAAGGTATTGTTGATAAAGTAACAACATATGATGAGTATCTAGAAGATGAAACTATTCAAGCTAGATTAGAAGAAATGTATGCTGAGTGAACTACTCACGACTAACATCCTACGAGTGCTAGAGCCACGAGTGTTCTAACACATTTAATAAAAAATGGGAGCTATATGCTCCCTATTTTATTTCATCATCAATTTTTAAATCTACATGAGGACAAGTTAATTCTTTAAAATTAACTTTATCTAAGTTATTTAGGAAGTTATTTTCAACTTCTTCTAAAGCTGAGAAAATAACAGAACAACTAGTTTGTCCAACAACACAGCTTCTATCTTTTATTATTATTTCATCTTCAATAGTTTCAACTGCGTCCCTTAAAGTTATATCCTTTGGATCTTTATTTAATTTGTAACCACCATTAGCACCTTTAAATATTTTTAAAAGTCCTTTTTTCTCCATCTTTTTTAAAACTCTAATGCTAAATAGATGAGGAATGTTTTCATTTTCTGCAATCTCTGTTGATGTTACTATTCTATCCTTATCTTGTAAAGATAGATAATTTAAAATTCTAAAAACATATTCAATTTCATTTTTAAGTTTCATCTGTTCTCTCCTATCCTGTATAATTATTCAAACACTTCTGTTGCATTATTTACTTCTTCTCCAAGAGATGCTTTAATTGCAACTATTGCAACTTCTAACTCATCTAAATCAGGTTCTCTAGTTGTAATCTTTTGTAAAGCGAGTCCTGGTAATGAAATTAGTTTTATCAATGGATTATTTAAATGACAACTACTATATTTTTGTAATTCATACGATAAACTTGCTATTACTGGCATAAGGACAATTCTAACTACTACTTTTAGCAAAAATTTACTAAATAAATTTGTTGGGATAGGTAGGGCATAGTCTATCACAGAAAATACAATTATTGCAATAAACATTACAATGAATAAAAAACTTGTTCCACATCTTGGATGTAATGTTGTAAATTTTTTTGCATTTTCTGGAGTAAGTTCAAGACCATTTTCATAAGTATATATAGACTTATGTTCAGCTCCATGATATTCAAAAACTCTTCCAACTTCTTTTGAAAAAGAAATTCCCCAAATATAACCTATAAAAATAATAAGTCTCAATATGGCTTCAGTTAAATTTGCATACATTTTATTTTCTGGAAATGCAAAACCTCCAACTAGGGAAGGCAGAACTATAAAAATTCCTATTCCTAATGCTAATGAAAATAAAGTTGTAAATACTGCTTCTTTATGACTTAATTTTTCATCTTCTTCTCCTGCTTGATTAGCAGAAAAAGTAAGTTCCTTTACTCCTATTACAAGAGATTCAAATAACATTAAAACTCCTCTTATAAAAGGTTTTTTAGCAAAATTGCTATTCTTGCCAATAATTTTAGTTTTTTTGTATACAATTTCTCCACTAGGTCTTCTAACAGCTGTTGCAAGGCAATCTGTTCCTCTCATCATAACCCCTTCAATAACAGCTTGTCCTCCAATGGATGGTCTATTATTATTACTCATAATCAACTCCTTATCTATTTTTTGACTGATTTTAATATAACAAAAGTTATATCATCATTTTGTTCATAATCTTTTCTGAAATCTTCAATAGCTTCAAGTATTTTTCTTTTTATTTCTTTAGAAGAAAGATTTTTATTTTTATATACTACATCTAAAAGTCTTTCAATTCCAAATAATTCTCTTTTTTTATTTTCACATTCTATAATACCATCAGTGTAAAATATTACTATATCACCATTTTTAAGTTCAAAACTACTTTCTTTATAGGAATAGTTTTCAATGAAACCAACAGCCACTCCTTTTGTTCCATATAGTTCAACACTATCACTCTCTTTTCTATATATAACTAAAGGGCTATGACCAGCACTTGAATAAGTAAATATAGAGGAATTTAAGTTAAGTTCTGTATTCATAACTGTTATAAACATGTCCTCAGTTATGTCAGGATAAACTATTTTATTAAATAAATTAAGCTCTTCAGCAGGACTGAAATTAGAAACATAATTTATAGTTTTTAACATAGATCTTGATAAAGCCATAAGAAAAGAAGCAGGAACCCCTTTACCACTTACATCAGCTATGGTAATAGATAAAATATTATCTTTTAAAGCAAGGTCATAGTAATCTCCACCAATTTCTTTAGCTGGAGAAAAATATGTTGCCATATCTATACCTTTTATTCTTTCAAAATCTTTTGGAAGTATTTGTTTTTGGATAGAAGATGCCAATTCTAACTCTTGAGAGATTCTTTCTTTCTCTAAAAGTTCAGCATAACTCATTGCATTATCAATAGCAATAGAAGCCTGTATCCCTAAAGCAGATACCATTTCATTATTTATTTCTAATAACTGATCTTTATTTTGGACTAAAAATATTACTCCTAACTGTCTTTCTTTAACTTTTAATGGTGTAATAATAACTTTTTCATCATTTAAAATGGTAATTTTTCTTGATAAATCAGAATAAATTTTACTAAAATCTTCATTTGTAAATTTTGTTAAAAGATTCATAGGATATGATATAGACTCAGAATAATCTATACTACCCTTTATTTTCTTGTTAACTAAATTTTCACCTTCCCAAAGATAGATTGAAATTCTACTTGTTGCAGTCAATACAAAGTAGGCATCAGCTAGAGTTTCAACAATTTTATCTATATTAAACATAGAAAGAGCAACTCTTGAAATATGATTAAGATTTGATAAATTTCTTACTCTTTTCTCTAAGAGACTATTTGTATATTCAAGTTGAGAAGACTTAGAAACCAAAGTATTGTATGTAACATCTAGTTCATTTCTATATACTCTCAACTCATCTATAGAGTTATTTAACTCATTTTCTTGTTTAATAATTTTTTCTAAAGTTTGAGTATATTCAGTTTTTATATTATCAGGAAGATCATTTAATCTTTCTTTATTATTCAAGCCTGAAACAATTTTTAACTCTTCATTAATATAATGATTTACTAGTTTTTTGATATATATGTAAGTAAAAAATGTAAAAATTAGGAATGCTATTATCATGTAAAATGCAACTATCATATATACCTCCAAAAAATAAACTAAACACATTATATAATTTTTATTTTAAAATTTCTATACCTTATTTATTTTATATGATTTTTTATTTCTAGAGCAACTTTTTCGGGGACAATTTCTTTTAGTTCTTCAATACTTGCTCTTTTTATAGCAGTAACAGAGCCAAATTTTGTAAGTAATTTTTTTCTTCTAACTTCGCCAATACCTTCAATTTTATCTAATTCAGAAGAAATTATTCTCTTACTCCTTAATTTTCTATGATAAGTTACTCCAAATCTATGTGCCTCATCTCTAACTCTTTGAAATATTTTTAAAGCCTCCATATCCTTACTTAAAATATAAGGCTCAGATTCTCCATACTTATATATTTCTTCATTTCTTTCAGCTAAGCTTAAAAGTTCACTTAAATGTAGTTTTCCTAATTTTTTTAAAATTTCAGCTGCAGCATTTATCTGTCCAAGACCACCATCAATTAATATTACATCTGGAAAATCTATATCAGCTAGTTTAGAATACCTTCTTTCTATAACTTCTCTCATCATAGAGAAGTCATCAGGGGTATCCTTACATCTAATTTTAAATTTTCTATATTCTTTTTTTGCAGCTCTACCTTCAATAGAAACACTCATTGAAGCAACAGCATCCTTACCCTGAATGTTTGAGATATCAAAACATTCAATTTTTCTAGGAAATCTTTTTAAGTCCAATATATCATGTAAATCTTTAATTCCCTTTTCAATAGTATCTTTTTTAGAAAAATAATTTTCTATATCTCTTTCTAAATTTTTATATGCCATGTCAAGCAAATCTTTTCTTCTACTTTTGATCTTAGGAAAATGAAATTCTTTTTTCTTAGAATCTTCAATAGATAATGCTTTAACAACAATAGCTAATTCATTTTTATATTCAGCATCTAAAACCAAGCTTTTTGGTAAAATATGTTTTGAATAGTAAGACATAAATATCGCTTCAAAGATATTATCTGTAATTTTATTTTTTAAATCTAGAGAAGTTGAAGTTTTTCCTAAGATTTTACCATCTCTCATATTTAAAACACAGATAAAAGCTTTATCCAAAATTGTTTTAAATACAAAGATATCCTCATCAAGTTCTCTTTCATATTGTATTATTTGTGAGTTAGCAATATTTTTTAATTCTTTTATCTGTTCTCTATAGATTATTGATTTTTCAAAATCCATTTCTTCAGCTGACTTATTCATAAGAATACTTAAGTCATTAATTAATTTTGAACTATTACCCTTTAATACTTGTTTTAGACTTTCAATATCTTTATTGTAATCTTCTTTTATATCCTTATATACACAGGGACCTGTACAGCTTTTCATATAGTATTTTAAACAAGGTCTTTGAGATTTTTTCTTCATATCTCTATTACAATCCCTTATTTTAAATAGCTTCATAAGAACAGCCTTCAATCTCCAAGCTCCATAGGGATAAGGACCAAAATATTCTCCTGTTTTTATATCTAGTGCCTTTGTTGTTCTAACAATTTTAATACTAGGAAAATCTTCTTTACTTATTTTGATAAAGGGGTAAGTTTTTTCATCTTTTAAAAGTATATTATATTTTGGTGAATATTTTTTTATTAAATTATTTTCTAAAAGTAAGGCATCTATTTCTGTATTTGTAAGAAAGAACTCTATATCTTCAATATTTTTAACAAGTTCATTAGTTTTTTCACTTTCATGAACTCTGTTAAAATATGAACTAACCCTATTTTTAAGGTTTTTTGCCTTTCCTACATAGATAACCTTATTATTTTTTTTCATCAAGTATACTCCAGGTGATTCTGGAATATTAAGTTTACCAATGTCCAAGTTCTTTCTCCCTATGACTAGCATAGATATTTATATGACTTAATATCTTGCTATTTTTTAAATCTTCAGCTAACTTATTAACAAAGGTTACAGACCTATGCTGTCCTCCACTGCAACCTATAGAAATTGTTAAGTGTTTTTTTCCTTCTTTTATATATTGTGGGATTAAAAATTCAATAAGTGGCAGTAATTTAGAATAAAACTCAGTACTTTCTTTTTGAGATAAAACATAATCTTTAACTTCTTCATCATAACCATTCATATCTCTTAATTTTTCAATATAGTAAGGGTTAGGAATAAATCTTACATCAAACATCAAATCACTGTCTGTAGGAATACCATATTTATAACCAAAGGACTGAATATGTATATTCATATTTATATCTATATTTAATTCATCTTTTCCTGATAAAAATTTTTTAAACCTTTTTTCTAATTCTACATTTTTAATTTCAGTTGTATCTATTATTAAATCAGCTATTTCTCTTATAGGAAATAGTATTTTTTTCTCCTTTAATATACTTCTTAATAATGTTAGTTCTTTCAAAGGGTGAGCTCTACGACTCAAAGTGTATCTTCCAAGAATAATTGCTTCATGTGCTTCAATAAATATAATATCCATTTTTACACCTGATTCTTTAATAAAGTTTATAAACTTAAAGAAATCTTTTGTATTTTTGAAAGTTCTAATATCAATACCAACTGCCAATTTTTCTATCTCTGTATCCAATAGAGATTTTTCAAGTCCTAAAGGTAGATTATCAATAGTGTAATAATTCATATCTTCCAGAATATTTAAAGCAGTTGTCTTTCCTGCACCACTTAAGCCAGTTACAATAATGATATGTTTGGTTTTCAATTTTTTCTCCTTTCTTATTTAGCTACATTTCCTGCAACATTCATAATATCCCAAGTAGTTGCGAATGGAGGAGCATATAGAAAGTCCATATTAGCTAATTCTTGAGTTGTCATTTTATTTTGTATAGCAACTGCTAAAGAATCAGCTCTTAATGCTGCACCTCTTTTTCCAGCAACCTGTGCTCCTAATAAAATTTTTGTATCTGCATTATAAATAAGTTTTATATATACAT
>ERZ773062.228-NODE-228-length-35451-cov-64.597723_pt1 | contig 35451 bp, 53 predicted proteins | sample MGYA00580626_ERZ773062 | MGnify/ENA primary metagenome ERZ773062 (study PRJEB29015, sample SAMEA2738003) | human oral metagenome | biome: human oral; feature: human-associated habitat; material: dental | place: China | collected 2058 ... | reverse complement strand
AACAAGTGAAAGTCATGTTGGAACAGGCCTTCACAGAGAAACACTATGAGAATACCATTTTACACAGCGACCAGGGCTGGCAATACCAACACGATTCTTATCATCGATTCCTAGAGAATAAGGGAATTCAAGCATCTATGTCACGCAAGGGCAACAGCCCAGATAACGGTATGATGGAGTCCTTCTTCGGTATTCTTAAGTCTGAGATGTTTTATGGTTATGAGAAGTCATTTCAGTCGCTTAACCAATTGGAACAAGCTATTGTGGACTACATTGATTACTACAACAATAAACGAATTAAGATAAAACTAAAAGGACTCAGTCCTGTGCAATACAGAACTAAATCCTTCGGATAAATTAATTGTCTAACTTTTTGGGGTCAGTACAATTTCTCCAACTCTTTTAACTTATTTTGATTTCACAGGTAGTTCTTGAGCAGCCTTAACAGCAGCTGCAATCGTCTCTGCGTATAATTTAGCACCTTCTTCAATCATGTTGCTATCATTTCCAAAGTGGACTTGGTCAGTTCCAGCCCAGATTTCAGGGTGCTCCTTAGCGACCTTATTCCAGTCAGCAATGCTCACATAAGGATTCTTTTCAGCTAATTCCCGCGCATAAGCCGCATACTGCTCCACTGAGGTATAAGTATCCTTGCTCTTGTCTCCCTCATAAGGTGTCACCAATATCAGATGGTGTCCTTTGGGTAGATTGTTAACGATGCTGTCCAAGTCATTCTTATAACCTTCTGGATTGTTGACTCCCGTTGCAATGACAACTGTTTTTAATAGTGCCTTGTTCTGACTATTATTGAGCATGATGTCATTGGCTTGCTTGGTCGTCCGACTAACCTGGGCATTGATATTTGCTTCAGGAAGCGCCTCTTGTAAGGCTGTATTGGCACGCAAGGCTACCGAATCTCCTATTAGGCTTGTTCCCTCAGAAATTCCTAGACGACTGACTTCAGCTTGTTCAGCAAGAGCCTTTGTTTGTCCTATATTGGTCTGGGCTTGTTTGAAACCATTGACCATCAAGTCTGTCTCAAAAGCTCCAACATGAGGAGCTACAGCTATGATAATCAAGGTAATCAAGGTAAGAATGCCAGCAACACCAGCACTAATTGGTTTGATACGGTGCAGTTTAGTGATTTTTCTAACTAAAGTGTTGGTCTTACCAGCAATCAATGGCTCAATAATATAGAAGGATAAGGTAGCGAAGAAATAGGAAAAGATAACGGTTAAAATAACAGCAGGCAGATTAGTCATCAACTGAGAAAAGATAATATAAAAAGGCCAGTGGAAGAGATAAACCGCGTAGCTGGTATCCGCTAAAAATGTAATTATCCGAGGTTCTTGTATCTCAGGCGTTTTCTCATGCAAGACACGCGCAGCAAAAATCATGGTCACTGCCGCTAAACTTGCTAGCAAGAAGCCAAATAAATAAGCAAACAGGTAAGTGAACTTGACAAAGAAAGTCAAAAGCACTAACACCAAAAGCCCAGCAGCAAATACCAGTAAATTCTGACGAAGATTCCACGTCCGGTCAAACTGCTTGATTAAATCGCTCGTCTGACGAACCCCCACAACTGTCGCTAAAATGCTTCCTAAAAAGAAGGGATAGACATGGGTTAAACTTGAAAAGTAGACAGATGAATAAGAACTAGCCATTAGACTACCAATAAACATGGAGAAAAAGCTAATGATGAAAGCCCCAGCAGAAAGAAGAAAGACCATCCCTCTCAATTGACTACTAGATTTTGAACGTTTCGATAAGAACCAAACCGCTAAACCCCAAAGAATATAGTAGTGAACCTCAACAGCCAGACTCCAGTTGTGAACAAAGAGATGCGGAATGAACTGGGATTCATAACTTCCCCCTGTTAACATTTCGTAGAAGTTGGTCATAAAACCAAGAACCCCAGCAATCTGTCCGCCAATTCCAGCAACATAGTCTTGACGAACCAAGAAAGTAAAAGGCATGGTCACCAAAACCATCAGCACCACAGGTGGCACGATGCGGTAAAACCGTCTCTTAAAAAAGCCCAGTAAATCAATCTGGCGTGCCTTCCCAAATTCTTCTAAAAGGAGGGAGGTGATCAAAAATCCTGAAAAAGTGAAAAAGACATCTACCCCAAAGAAGCCTCCAGGAAAGATGGTCTGAAAGAAGTGGTACAAGAGCACCAGTAGTAAACCTGTAATCCTAATCAAGGAAAACCATTTAATACGCATACGAGTTTATTCTCCCTTTCGTTATACACTTTATTCTATCAAAAAAAGAAGAAAAATCCTACGAGAAAACGTAGGATTTTAGCATTCTATTTTTACACTTTAGAAATTGCGTCCTGACTTGTTGTAGCCATATTTTTCTACAAAATACTCACGGAATTCCAAGAGATTGTCATCCATGATGGCTTGACGAACCTGCTTCATCAGGTTGAGCAAGAAGTAAAGATTGTGGTAGCTAGTCAAACGGATACCGAAGGTTTCATCAGCCTTGAGTAGGTGACGAAGATAAGCGCGTGTATAGTTCTTACATGTGTAGCAATCGCACTCAGGATCCAGTGGCGTAAAGTCCTCAGCAAACTGGGCATTCTTGACAACCAAACGCCCTTGGCCGGTCATACAGGTGCCATTACGAGCGATACGAGTCGGCAAGACACAGTCAAACATATCCACCCCACGAATGACCCCATCAATCAAGCTATCTGGCGCTCCCACACCCATCAGGTAGCGAGGTTTATTTTCAGGAAGGAGTTGGGTTGTGAAATCCAAGACGGCATTCATCTCTTCGTGGGTTTCTCCAACGGCTAGTCCACCGATAGAGTAGCCTGGAAAATCCATGCTGACAAGATCATGAGCTGACTGACGACGAAGGTCTTCAAATCCTGCCCCCTGCACAATCCCAAACAAGCCTTGGTCATGTGGACGACGGTGAGCCTTCAAACCACGCTCAGCCCAACGGCTAGTACGTTCAATTGATTTCTTAACGTAGTCGTAAGGTTGGTAAAACTGAGGACATTCGTCAAAAGACATCATGATGTCTGAGCCTAGATTGTTCTGAATAGAAATGGCTTTTTCTGGCGATAAAAACATCTTAGAACCATTGAGATGGTTTTTAAAGGTTACTCCTTCTTCTGTGATATTTCTGCTATCTGCTAGGGAATAAACCTGAAAACCACCACTATCCGTCAAGATGGGCTGATCCCAGTTCATGAACTTGTGGAGACCACCTGCGCGTGCGATGAGTTCGTCTCCTGGACGGAGCCACAGATGATAGGTGTTTGACAGGATAATCCCCGATCCCATCTCCTTCAACTCCTCTGGCGACTGAGTTTTGACCGTAGCTTGGGTCCCAACTGGCATAAACATAGGTGTCGGGAAGGTGCCGTGCGGGGTAATGATTTCCCCCAGACGAGCTCCTGTGTGTTTTTCTTTCTTAATCAAACGGTATTTGATTGGTGAATCTGACATTTTTTACCTCCGAAGCTGGGAAAAACAGTCCCAGTTCATACTTTGTGCCCGAAAGCATACTGTATGATTTTATCAAAAAAAGTTGGAACTGTCACGAACTATGGTATAAGTGACAAATGTTTACCAATGCTTTCTGTTGCTTATCAATAGTTGAGTTTTCGCTTATTTTTATTTAAAATCATTTCCGTTGATTTTCGTCATTTTTTTAAATCGTATTCATCTTCGTATTCATTTTCATACTCACCTTTGCCCGTATAGTTGAGAAGACTGCAATTTAGTTCTAATAGTTTACAAAAGAATCAGTGAGTAATGTCACTATTTTTTTCTTTGTCTTAAAAGGAGTACTACTTTCAGGAAGACACCTAAATATGACTTAGAAACTGATAAAAAAGCCACCTGATTGGATGACTTCTTTATAGCTATTTTTATAATTGTGATCAATGTATATATCTATCTAAAAAATAAAAAGGACAAATAATATGAGAAAAGTTATTCAAGAATTACTTAACAGTTCTATTTCTACATCTGCTATTTCACAAGGTGCTGGTGTGCCATGGACTACTGTTTCTGATCTCAGAAAAGGAAAAACAAGTATGGACAAAATGGCACTTCTCACAGCAGAAAAACTTTATGAATTTGCTACAGCTGATAAGCAGTGATTTCGGTCACTGCTTTTATTATTGCAAACAAAAAAGCCCGCAGGCACTAGCCTGCGGGTCATTAAGAAGAAAAATAGAATCTCCTTTCTTTATTTAAAATTTATTTTGTGGTGATAAGTCCATCAGGTAATACATCAAATGCTGGTTTGTCTGAACGACTACCATCTTCGTTGACATAGTACCAGCCTCCTTGGACTTTAACAAGTTCTTTTGAAGACATTTCGCCGTTCTCTTCTTTGAGATGGTATAGTTTGTCCTTGTATTGAACCCAGCCAGTGACCATTGCTCCTGAAGCATCAAGATAGTACCATTTACCATTCACAAGAACCCAACCAACGGCCATTGCGCCGTTTTCTTTGAGGTAGTACCATTTTCCATCATCCTTCAACCATCGAGAAGCTATTGAATAACCTCTCTCGTTGAAGTAATACCAGGTACCATCAATCTTTTCCCATTCTTCTTTTGGGTAAGATCCGTCTGGGTATTCATACCACCATCCAGTATCATTTTTTTTCCATTTGGGTTTAGCTTCTTCATCATCTAGTAAAACAATGTTCTTATCGTATGGATTTGAAGAGTATTGCCACCAACGGATTCCGTCTAAACTTGGGAAATATTCAAAGTTAGCTTCACCATCGTTCAGACCATATCCGGCAATCCAAAGACTGTTTGGAAATTTCGCAAGAATCTGCTCATAATAGATATTATTGAGCGTGAATGGCTTGTAGCTGTAATAGATTGGCTCATAGCCATTTTCTTTGAGGATTTCCATAAAGCGAATACAAGCATCAGTATTTGCTTGCATGTCGTCGCTTGCGTGGTCTTCATAGTCCAGCACAAGATACTTAACTTTTTTAGGAACATTGTCCAAGAAGTATCGTGCTTCTCGCTCGGCTTCTTCTACGTCTCCGCCAAACCAAGCGAAATGATAGAATCCAACAGGATTTGATTGCTCAACTTGAGCAGACAGGCAAGGGTTTAGGTAGTTTTTACTCTCTGAAACCTTTATGATTGTATTTTGTGTGCCAATATCAGCCAGAATACCTGTAATATCGTATCCATTGTGGCTAGATACATCGATGAATAAGTCATTTTTCTTCATTTTTTCCTCCCATTATTCGCTTGGCTCTTGATAATCAAGGGCACGTTTGCTGTCAGAAAGCCCAGCAGTTGTTGGATCTGGAATGATATTTAGGATATTTACAATTGTCAACCCCACAATATAAGGGTTCGCAAAGAATTTGCCAAGCAAGTCTAAAATGACTCCCCAACTGACCAAATCTTCTAGTTTAAGATTGAAATATGCGAGGATTGGCAAAGCTAAAGCAAATGCCACTCGCAATAAAAATGTTTTGTTTTTTAAGTTAAAACGTACTTTCCAGTTAATCATGTTTTTTCTCCTTTTTTATTGTTTGTTCTGAATTAGGTTTTTTAGTTCTCTCACGTCCTCGCCAAGTGATTTCACTTGCTCAGCTAGAACAAGTATGGCCTTGTTTTGCTCGTCGTGATTATCAAGCCGCTTGTTGGCTGATGTCTTGAATTCGTTCAGATTTTCGATATCTTTCTCTAAAATCGTAAGACGATTCTCTTGTTTGGTTGCTTTATCTTTCATCGAAAAATAAAGACCAATCACAGGTATAAGGGTGATGAAGATCTGTACGAGAAATCGTTCATATCCTGGCATACACACCTCCTACTCTTTCCCTTCAAATTTCCAAGCGACACCCGTTCCGTTTTGTTCCAAAGTGCCATTAGTGGCAAACGCGCTGACTGGCTCGCCGTTGTATGTGAATTCTTTGTTAAGCTGCACTAGGATGCGCTTGCCTTCGCCATTGACCTCTACGTGTTCAGGGGCTTCAATGGTAATCAGGTCATGTGGTAAGTAGGTCTTACCAACTTCAGCGAGTGGAATCAACTCAACCAATTCTTTATAAGTCGTGCCGTACTCGATATTCTTGCTCATGACAGAGTTCAAGACAAGAACATGAATGACCTTCTGATTCACCTTCGAATTCTCTTCAGTCTGCTTAATAAGAGCTGCAAGCTTGTTCTGTTCACTCTCGTTTTGCGCAATCTTCTGATTGGCCTGTTCAAGCTGCGCCTGTGTTTTGACAATGGCGCTTCCTGGATCTAGCTCAGCTTTTAGGATATCCAGCACATCTTGAATCAAGATGTCTTCTGGTTCGTTTGTACGATCTCCAGGGAATGATCGTGAGTTAGTGCTGTAGCGATTTCCTTCTGATAATTGAATTTCTACCACGGTCTCAACATTGGATCCAGAAATTCTTAAGTACGGTTTTGTTGATAAGTTATAACCATTGATTGCCATGTCTATTCTCCTTTGTCAGCTGGTTTAGTTTGTTCATCAAGCAGAGCTTCCAGCTCATCCACTCGTGCTTGAAGTCTTTGATTCTCTGCCCTTTGCTCATTCAACTGAATACTAAAGAGATTACTTGTAATCATTGAATTTGTTGAGGTTGTTGACATTTCACTAATTGTCATTTGTAAGGCTTGGTTAAGCTGTTCTGCGTTCATTTTCTAAGTTCTCCAATCTGTGTGTAAGTTTTTGATTTTCAAGAGCGAGCTCCTGAATAGCTTTAAGTGCGATGTTTGTTAGTCTGAGATTGTCCAGATTCAACGTGTCTCCGTTCTCGTAAACAAGCGTAGGATCTACCGCTTGAACTTCTTGCGCAATCAAACCAATCTTTGTGTGTGCTTGTCGTGGTCTATCCTCTTGCTTCTTCCAGTCGTATTCCTTGAACTGGAATCGATGGATGTAATCAAGAGCCTTGTGCTTGCAATCAACAATGTTTTCTTTCAGACGTCTGTCCGAAAAATGCTGATTGACTATTGTCCACAAACTGTACGCTTTACCGTTATAACTATAGTAGATATCATTTCCTGAACCACCAAAATCCAGAGAAACAGATGAATTCCAATAGCCAATAGTTGCTGTGCTTGATCCATCGATAGACCCTTTGCCAGTCTTAAACCAGCCAATTCCATTCGCTTTGATGTATCCCTCTACTGTTAATAGGAAGTCATCACTTCTGCTTGCATAACCGCCAGTAGTAAAATCCGAGTCCTTGTAAATAAAAAGACCATAAGGAACATTCTCTCCACGACCATAAGAACCAATGAACTGGACACCCAACCCATCTTTGGCATTATAGTCTCGTGGTACGTTAATCTGTAAACCACCATTCACTGTATCAAACGAACCGTAAGAACCTAGTTGAATTTTAGTGTGGCCTGTTAAAGTTCCACCAAAGATATTTGCCCCTCGAATCGTTCCACCATAGATTCGGTCACCGCTTAAAATACCTGAACGAACCTGACTTGCATCAATCGCAACACTCTGAACACGGTTAATGAAGGCTTGCTTCGCAAAAAGCTGACTCAGATAAGCTTCATTTGCGACAAGCTTGTTAAATAAAGCCTGGTCAACTTTTATTTTTTCCGCAGTAACAGCTTCAGCATCTAAAACAATCGTAGTGACTGAACCAGCTTCAAAATTGGCTGTCTTCAGCTTATCAACCATGGCCGACTTGATAACTGCTTTATCAATCAAGGTTTCTCCAGTGATATGAGTCAATTTCCCGTCAAGTCGATTATGACCATTGGCTCCAAGATTGAGACCTGAGACCAAAGCACCTGCACTCGTCAGATTTTGAACCGACCATGAACCATCTAATTGACTCTGAACCGAGCGAATCGCTTCGTCTGTGTCTTCGGGAGCTTCTTTGTAGTCCGTCGCGACAGAACCTCTTTCGAGTTGAACATCTGTCACATAGAGATTGATGGTCTTTCCTTTTTCGCCATACAACATCAAGTTCAGATTCTCTACATCGTCAGATAGAGTAAACGTAAATGTAAAACGCTTGTACTTAGATGTTATTTGCGGACTTGGGATACTTTGCCACTCTTGTCCAATGATGTTCTTGTTTTTGATATAATGCAAAGCGACTTTCAAGCCACTATTGGCATCACCGCCATCTTTCGAAACGAGTAGGGAAACAGTCACTTTCTCACCTCGAACACCATCAAATGCAAAAGATTGCTGAATTCCAAAAAAATTAGCAACATCTTGAGAATCGTGATAGAAGTGTAACCCTGGACGATTTCGATTATCGGGATTCTTTGAATGCTGGTAATTGAAATTCAAACCAAAATTGACAGATTGATATTCAAGCCAATTTTTTGAACCGTTCTTAAATTGACCATTTCTGATATAATTTCGGCCACCTTTCGCAGCCTTCGAAACCTCAACCTGAAACAGCTGATTTGTTAAGGCCATGCGAGCGACCTTATCCGCAATCCCATTCTCAGAATTTCCTAGAATACGCTCATAGAGCTGACTAGTTTCTCGAACTCGCTGGAAATCGGCTTGACTAGCTTTTCCAGAAATCAGTGAGGTGATTTCAGTAAATCGGCCATCTACTGCATTTTTGTAGGTCGCAATCTGAGTCGCAATTGATCCATTTTGTGGATTGGTGATAGCTTCAAACTTGCGTTCAATAGCTCTCACATCTTCCTGATAGCTTGCTTTACCGACAAAATCACGATTGACCAACTCACGTACAGAAGTCGCTTGCTTAGCACTTTCCTCACGAGTGTATCTTCTTAAGGCTTCCTGTCGCTGGCCGTCTTGGCTGACATAGGTTTCAACCGTCACCAATTTAGAAGATAGACCTTCAGCCGTCTTCTCAAATTCAGACTTAGCTACGACAAGGTCTGTCTTGCCATCTTCAGGAGCAGGACCTGCATCTATACGAGTTGAGCTTCTGGTCAATTCAACCTTGCGAAACGCTACATGGCCAATCTCGTTATAGCCCAGAATAATTCGCCAGAAGTCAAAATTATCAGGCTTGGTCAATGCTGGTATAGTGACTTGATAAGTCTGCCAGCTAGACGTGAGATTAAAATTACCATACATGATTTCAGGATTACCAGGTGCTGTTCGATTGGCTCTTAATGACACCCAGATATTTGGAGAACCAGAGTAGCAAATTCCTTGAAACGAAAGTGTGTAGGTTTCGCCGATTTCCAACTCAAGAAGAGCTGTCGAATTCTTTTCAGACACTCGACTTCCTTCTTTTGAGAAAATCTGCATTTGTTTCCAGGTTTTTGTTGTGCCTTTTACATGGTATTCATCGTTGATGATTTTCCAATCAACAGGACTACTGTCCCCTTGATGATATCTCCAAAGACCTCTTGAGAAATCGTAGTCTTCAGCATAGTTGCGACTGCCGACCTTCATCTTAGCAAAGGTCTGAGTCAGCCCATCAATGCCTTGCTTGACTTCAGATTTGGTAGCAAAGCCGTTCATCTGGCCAGTCATACGACTAAGGGCCTCTGTGGTCGTTCTGCGATACTCAGACGCTTGATTGACCTCACTTGTGACCGTTCGTTTCAGAACATCCAAATCGCCCGCCAAAGTCGTCTGAGCGCTCGTAGCCTGTCTCTTAAACTCTTCAAGTTTGGCAACAGAATCTAGACCAATCCGCTTCGCTTCCTGAGCGAGTAAACTACTTGCGCCAGCGTTTCGCAAGGCTTCTTCAGCCTTGCGTTTGGCTTCTTGTAGAGGACCATTGTTAAAACTATTGAAGCGCTGGTCAATAGTGTCGGACAGTTCTCTCTTGACTTCTTCAGCTTTAGCTCTAGTAGCATTCAACCTATCTTCGAACTCGTTCTTCAGTTCTTCAGTTTTACGGTCAAATGCAAGGTCAGCATTCTTGAGTTCTCTGGCTAACTGCCTTTCAAAATCATCTTGAAATTGTTGAGCTTCACCCTTGACGGCATCACTAACTGCGTTACCAATTGCATTCGCAAGACCGGACTGGAATTGACCGAATCCGATAGATTTCAGTTTTTTGGCCATTGGTGAGTAAGTGTACTTAGTAATCTTCTTGCGCACGTCAAGATTGTAGACATCATGAAATAAACTCACAATATCAAACATCTGGACAGGCACATCACTCTGGCCGACAACCTCAAGCTCAAGGCTATCTTCCATCATGTCACAGAGCGAAGTTCGATAATACTGCTCACCATATTTTCGAAGGCTTGCTTCATCCTTCACATCCCGATCATTAACCTCAATCACATCTTCGTAGATTTGACTGTACTTGTTAATGAGTGGACTATCCACAACCACAGACAACTTGCGGTCAGGCGCCTTTTCTCCCTCACCTTTGACTGTCGCGATGAAAGTAATTCGAGTCTTTAAAGACTTGGTAGATGTCTTGTGCTGGTAGCTAGATAGGTTTTTCTTATACATAAAAAGCGATTCGTTCTCTGAACCGCCATTTTTCAACAATCGAACCTGGTAGCCGTGGCGCACAAGGTCTCCACCCCATTGACCAATAATAGAATGCTTATCTTTCGCAAATGCCTCCATAGCATTCTTAGAGCCAATATTAAAGGTATGCCTATCTTCAATATCAGAGAAGAATGAGAACGGATTGTCACGAGTGATCGCGCCAGCAAAACGACTGAGAGCAGTTGAGCCAGTCGCTCTATCAAGAGTAAGCGAACTGACCACATAGTTATTCAAAAGGGTGAATACTTGTTTCGCATAGACTTGAATATAGCCATGCTTCTTCTCTACCTCGAAAACGACAAAATCCTGTTCACCGTGAAGGTCATCAGCCGTTAGGAACGCTTCCTCCTTCAACTGATCCCACAACGAATCCGAGGTCGGAAATCGGAAGGTCAATTGATAGGTGCTATTATCCTCTTGAACGATTTCATCAGCATATGCAGTATTCAGAGGCATATTCCCATTTGTTAAATAAATCAAATCTTATACCTCCAATTCGGTCGAATAGTAATTTTACGGACATTTCCAGTAAACGAGATCCCGACCTTACCAGTCGGGATTTCCAAGAACCCTCCACGTTTCCTGAGAGTGTTCTGAACCGCACCAGTAGCATTGTAGATATTTTGCTTGCCTTGCCTGCAATCAATCATGGCCTTGGTCTTAATAGCAAGATACATGGTCTTACGGCCAATAGTAAGGGAGATATCACCATCCCCCTCAACCTCGATGATTGGTTCCGAATAAATCGTTCCAGGATTGTTGACTGTACCAGATGCTGTCAGCACCACAGGCGCTACATCTTTTTGATAGCGGAACGGCTGCATGTCTAGCTTGATTTCTAACTTCCAAGCATGATTCCCAAACGGCTCAAAATTAGCAGTCACAAAATTAGCGTAGAACAATGAACCAAGCTGATAGCTAAATTCCAAAACGTTATCATTCGATTGAAACTTATCAAGTATACTTGAAATCTCAACCATTTTTTTAACGTGGAGAGTGAAGGTCCTTTCGTAACTGTCGAAAGAACCATCTAGCACACGGTAACTACCATTGACTCCATAAAGGTTTGCCTTCTCTCCTTTTGGCTTAGCAGCCTCCACCTTCCCAAAATCTGTCACAACACAACCAGGAAGGGTTGAAGTGTTAAAACCATTGATGATCATATAATTCATTAAATTCCCTCCCTTGCATAAATTGCACCGTGTTGCTCATAGGTTTTTAACGAGATAATATCATTGTCTAGGTAGATATCTGACGATTTTTCAAGGATAGAAGTAAGGATTCTCTCCATACTTGCTCTCAGAATCGCTATCTCAGACACGGTTTTACTCTCATGTGCCTCAAATTGGGCTGACGGCATAGCCAACTGAGCCTCGAGACTTTTAGTAACAGACGCAGAGGAATTCAGATCCAGACTGTCTCCTGAAAATACATCCGAAATCTCACCAGCCATACCTCCGACCGTTTTCTTGACGTCTTTAAACCCATCTTTTAATCCATTATCTAAACTTCCCATGATTGCATTACCTGCTGGAATCAAAAGCTTACGGTCATATTCGATTGGACCTTTGTGGTCACGAATCCAGCTAGCAATACCGCCAACGAAATTTGTGACAGAGGACCACATAGACTGCAAACCATTCAAGAAACCTTGTAAGATTGCTTGACCAGCTGCGAATAGGTCAATATTCCACAATTGATTGAAGAATCCAGTTACATTACTTATCAGATTAGATACCGCATTAGACATGCTGTTCCAAGCATTTTGCGCCCCGGATACGAGACCATTGATAATATTTAGAACACTAGAAGCTAGAGAACTCCAAGCATTGCTTGCCGTTGACTTAATCCCTTCCCACAAATTTGATAGGAAGTTCATAAAGCCATCCCAGATATTTTGAGCTCCCTGCACCAAACCTGTTATTAGACTTGTTACAGTAGATTTTATCCATTCCCAAGTCGCTGAAGTAGCCGACTTGATAAATTCCCAAATCGCAGATAAGACAGCCGAAAAGTTTTCAAAAACAGCAATACCATAACCAACAATAGCATCTACAACACCAGAAAAGAAGGTTTTGATACCTTCCCAGACTAAAGAAATGCCATTTTGAATACCTTCCCAAATTAGAGAAAGATCAGCTCTCAGCTGGTTAAAGTTCCCTGTCACAAGGTCGATGATGATTAGAATAGCACCCAAGAAAATGGATTTGATGAACTCCCAAGCACCTTGAAAAATCATCTTAATCCCTTCCCAAATCTGAGTAAGATCGTCTGAAATGTTATTCCAAACATTCATAAATCCATCTATAAACGGTTGAACAATCGTCATCACTGTTGTTGTGATAGCTGTCCATGCCACTGATGCAGTCTCCTTGATTGATTCCCATAAGTCAGAAAAGAATGTTACAACAGCAGTCCACATCGCTTTCAAAGATTCGATGTAAGCAGTCCAAGCTGTAACGATTCCATCCCATAAGATGATAGCACCTTCAGAGATGCCAGACCAAAGGCCGACAAAGAAATCAGCAATCCCCTGCCAAGCCTGCTTGATCCAATCCACAAAAGATGACCAAATTTGCTGACCAGTTTCTGTTTGTGTGAAGAACCATACAAGACCTGCAGTCAATGCTGCGACTGCCGTTACGATTAGGCCAATCGGATTTGCAGATAAAACTGCATTAAAGATACCAAACGCTCCACTTGCTCCCATGGTTGCAGCCGCATTCGCCGCCTCTGCGGTAGTGAGTGCACCGGTTCTTACGAACTGAGCTAGCATTAAGCCATTCGTAATAGCTAGAGTTGCATTCCTGATCGTTTCAATTCCTTTTATTACCGCTAAGACAGCTTTGTATCCAGTCCAAGCACTTGTAATACCAACAACGGCCGATTTTAAAGCATCTAACGCAAGAGGTGAATCTTTTAACCAAGAGGTAAATTTACTAAGACTTTCAGAGGCGTCTCTGATAAAACCTGTGATACTTTCGAAGGCAATGCCTAGCAAGTTCACTCCCTGCTCTCCGTCTTTTATCCCTAAAAGATCTCCGACAAAATCAACAACAATACTTGCAACATTACCAGCAACAACTCCAATATTCTCAAAAGTAACTCGGATATTATCTGCAATATTGACAATTTGAGTCGCAGCTTCCTCACTAAAACCAATCGTATTCAGAATATCAATGTTATCCTGCTTGCTTAATGACCCAAAAATCATGTCAAAGAAGGTCTCAAAGATTCCAGTCACATGAGCTAGCTGATCAAAGACTGCACTTCCAAAAGCATCCCCAAAAAGCTGAGAAGCAATCTGACTAATCCCTTCAGTCAGAACCAATCCAAGGCCTGAAAAAACATTGCCAATCATCGGCAAAAAATTATCAAAGAGAAAGGTCGATGTTGTTTTAAGTAAAGCATGTAGAGAAGGTAGGATATTCTCCCCTAGCGCTAACTTGCCAAGAACATTCTGAGCAGCTGCTTTCATAGATTCAAAAGAACCACTAAAAGTAGATGCCGCTTCTTTTGCAGTCGTTCCAGTAATATCCAGATTTTCTTGGATAGCATGGATGGCATTATAAACATCTGAAAGGTTGTTAATGTCGTACTTAACACCCGTCAACTTCTGAGCGTCATTCAAAAGACGCTCCATTTCCTGCTTGGTACCACCATAACCAAGCTTCAGGTTGTCCAGCATCGTATAATTCTGCTTTGCAAACCCTTGATAAGCCATCTGAATACTCTCCATCGATGTTCCCATCTTATTAGCATTATCTGACATATCAATCATGGCCATGTTTGCTGTTTCAGCAGCTTTATTAGTGTCGCCACCAAGAGATTGCAAGAGGCTAGCTGAGAAGCCTGTCACATTTTCCATGTAGGCATTAGCTGACAAACCTGTTGTTTTGTAGGCCTCATTAGCATATCCCTTCACCTTGTCAGCAGAACCTTTGAATAGAGTTTCGATACCTCCGAGCGATTGCTGAAGCGCTGCTCCTTCACTGATTGCTGCCGAAAAGGCCTTTCCAATACCTGCCGCTGCAATGACTTTTGTCATAACGCCAACAAGACTAGAACCTAATGACTGTCCGGCACTTTGTCCTGCTGCACTAGCTTCAGGATTGAGGATTGATTGGATTTTACCAGTAATGCCTCTAGCTGATGGTATCAATTGTACATAAGCCTGTGCTATTTCTGTAGCCACTAATCCTCACCTCCTATTTTTTCTAAAATTTTCTGACGATATTCTTCAAAGTCCTCACCAGAATCAAAGATCATCTCCTTACTTTCTTTAGCTTTGGTTTTTCCTGTCAGCTCCTCTGCAACCATTAATGGCTTGTTGATTCCTTTCTGACCGTCTGTTGTTTTAAACCAAACAAGAGCAGAAAGTCTATCTAGCACGCCCGCAAGCAAAAAGGTTTCAAAAGGAACTTTGCTATTGGTCATTGCTAGTTTGATCCGTGAATCATCTCTCAGACCAAAAGCAAAAACAGCTACCTGGTCAGCAGGTAACTGTCTGTAGTCAAAAATCCCATAGGTTTCAGCTAAATCACAGATAAGAGCATCTTCATCTGTTTGAATCATTCTAGCAAGGAGCGCTATTTTTTTAACTGGTTCTTACTTGTAAAGATTTCCCGAATTTCATTCCCAATCCTATCCAAAGGAACAATGCCATCCGCAGTCCGCACATGGTTTTTCAAATCTTCTGATTTTTCACCAAGCATAAGTTTGACCACTTTTGGTAAAACTGCCGGATTTGTATCTACTTCTGCAATAACTTCAAGCAACTCATAGTTTTCCAAGCGCTCTTTTGTGATTTCAAAAGCAAATCCGGTTGAAGTCACACCACGGATTGTTTTAATCTGTGGGGTTGCTCCGTTATTTTTTTTCTTACGATTTCGTCTTGACATAGTTAAGCTCCTTTAATGTATTCATAGTGTGTGTCGTCAGCAGCGTTAGGGAAGGCAGTTACTGTCGTACCATATCCGAGAACACTTCCATCGTTATAAGTGATTTCATCGATGGCAGTTACTTTTCCTGAAGGGATAACAATACGTTTAAGTACACCACCTTTTAGAACCGTTTCGATTACAAGGCAATGATGTGGCAATTCTTTTGAATTTGCCTTAATCTTAATCCCTGTTGACAAATCCCCAGATACATTATCTGAGCCATAAACTTCCTTCAAAACATGTAGATTCAATGCTTCAATCAGCATATATTTGAAAGTGTCTGTTTTTTCCTTTTGAACTGAGCTTACAACGACACCGCCCCAAGCTTTGATATTTTCTGACTCTGGCGAGTTACTGTTGGTCATACCTTCATCTGAAATATAACCTAGTGCTTTAAACGCATCATCTAATTTTGTAGTTGCGTCAGTTGGCAGTGCTGTCCCAAGTGGTGCAGAATAAACCGCACCTCCGATTTTAGGTTTTGCAGTCGTCACATTTGCTTCTGTAGCCATTTAATTTCTCCTTTTTAAAAATAATTAATATCAAATACAGCTTGATATCGATATTGTTTTGTTTCAGTGTCCGTAAAATTGTAATCACTGTTCAAGTGGACACCACAGATTGAATCTAACTCAATCAACCCTTTCACAGCACTTTTCACTTTCACATTAAGCTCTGCAGCCTTCTGCATAGTTGGGCCATAACTTTGAAAAGCAAAGGTCGCACTAGCAGAATGATTTCGCTCCTTACCACCAGTTTTTTGAATAATGACAAAGCTATCGGGAGCTTCAGCTTCATGCTCAAAAAATGACGGTACATCTAAATGACCGTCAAGATATTTATTGATAATAATTTCAATCATCTAATGCACCGCCTTCAACAAAGTGTTATTTTTCAAATTATCCCTCTTCGCTTTTCGCGTTGCTGGATAAATCATAGCATTGACCCTTGTCTTACCAACGTGGCTATCTTGTTCATAGCCAGGACCACATCTTTTTTTAATGACCGTTGCTTCTTTGTTCAAGATGTCCTGAATCTCTTTGGATTTCAAAAGAGCTCCTACACCCGCACTGATAAGCTTGACTTGAGTTTTACTCATACGCCTCAACCATCACTTTCTTGTTCCAGTCCAAAGGCATCATGGCTTCAATGCCTTCCAAAGGAATACCAATCGTGCGCCATTTGCGCCCAAAGAAACGAACCTCACGGTCTTTCCACTCGTTCTGGTCGCCTTTTGGGATGCCCAGCGTATAAGCGGCCTTTTTACCAGTAAGATTCAGTTGATTGGTAACATCTTCTGTCGAAGACGGAACAACCAGGACATTCTCTACTTGAATTTCAGTATTCTCATAGATAGGATGACCAAAGTCATCCCGACCAGTCTTGGTTTTCCCAATCAAAGTTACAGTAATTCCTTTAATCCGTCCCATAGATATCAATCACCCCATATCTTTGCTTTTTAAGACCGAGACGTTTCAATTCCGAGTCTTTGATAAAGAGACCTCCACCAGGGACTAAATATGATCCACTGAAGGAATATCCTAAAGCAGACTCAGCCATTTGAGTCATTGGTTCCTGATCAGTAGAGGTCATCAAGGTGCGAGCAACCACATCCACCGTGACGGACTTGACCACCATAGCAAAAGATGGATCAGTAGCCACTAATCCATCTAAATCTTTACCAACTTTTTTAGCTTCAACACGAAGAGAATGAGAAACAACTTCCAACAGTGCTTCGGCTCGTTCTTTCTCATCGAATTTCAATGTTCTCCACAATGTTTGAACATCTTCTACTGTTGCAAAGTTTTCCATTTCTACCTCCAGCCAAGCGACTACTGAGCTTCAGAGTCAGCTTGTTCAATAAGCGAAATCAATTCAGATTTTGTGGCGCGGTTATCATAAGTAATACCTTTTTCATCAAGGATTTCTTTCATCGCTGCGTTAGTCAATGAGTCCAAAGGTTTGTATGCTGCAATTGGAACCCAATCACCCCCAGAAATTTCTGTATTAGTGTTGATTGTTGCTCCTGTCTTTTGGTTTACATACTCAGCCATGATTAACCTCCCGTTTTCACAATACGAGCGAAACTAGCAGCATCCATGATACCCCATCCAATGTATGCTTCGCAACGGATATAAATCTGGTTATACCCTTTAAGGTCGCGACCGCTATTGTCAGGATCACCATACTTGATGATTTCCATTGGAACTTCTTTTGCATATCCCCATTTGAACATAGTTTCGAAGTCTCCAACGATTGCTGTGTTTTTAGGATCTGTTTGTGAGTAGGATACAGTACGGTTTTTATCCACTGTCAAACCATTGATTGCTTCAGGTACACCACCCCATGCCAATTCAGGATACAATTTCCCACCTTCAGCATTTTTCATTTTAGAGAGTGCAGTGGTAAAAATAGGATCCAAAATCGCTCCTGTGATGTCGCGTTCTGAACCATCGATCATACCAACTGCATCTTCCATGCTTTCATCTGGGTTAGTATCTTTGAAAGGTACTGTCTGAGTAACTTTTTTGTCAAAGCAATTATCACCAATAATTGTGGATGCTTGTTTTGTTCGTGGGTTAATACCATGAATACTCATGATATCAAGACCACGAGCTAATTTTTTAGAAAAACCTTCAACAAAATCAGTGAGCATATCAACTTTTGCTTCTTCAGAAGCATGTAAAAACTCATCAGATACACGGGCACCGTATTCAACTTTGAGCGGTACAATAGTTACAGGTTCGAGGCTTACACCACCGTGAGTCTTTTTGCCATTTTCTGCTACAATATCGATATCAGAATCGAAATCGAAAATGAACTCCCTTTGTCCATTGAACGGAATTGGTTTTTGAGGGCATAGCTTAGCGATTGACGAATGACCCTTCACCTTGTTGATTACTTTTGTTACAAGTTCTGGATCAAATAGATTTCCTTTTGCAAGTTGAGCTTCTGACATATTTTTTCTCCTTTAATCTTCGATATTTAAACTTTGAACCAAGTTTCTAACCATGGCTCTATCATCATCCTCTTTAGGGAGGATTGGTTCAGTTGATTTTACTGGTGCCACTTTGCTTACTGGTTTCATAAACCCAGCCAAGCGCTCTGCATCAGCTTTGAAGCTTTCTTCATCAGTTCCCTGCAAACGATCTGCAAGGTCGTAAGGCAATCCATGTTGCAAAGCAATCCGAGTTCGCAGACTAGCCGTCTCATAACCAGCTATTTGATTCTTCAGTTCTTCAAGTTGCTTGTCATCATCTGCCTTACTTTGATTGTTGGCTTCAATTGTTGACTTCAAGTCAACATTTTCTTTTTCCAACTCTTCAACACGAGACTTGAGCTGGTCGTAGTCGCTATACTTCTCTTTCTCTCGAGATAAGCGCCCCTTAATAGCAGCATCAAATTCTTCTTGTGTAGTGATTGGTTTAAATTCTGACATTCTCATGTCTCCTTTCTCCTGCTTTCCCGGCAGTTCGGTAATTTTTGGGCATCAAAAAAAGCAGTCACAAGACCGCTTATTTTAATATCTGATTTTTTGCTTTTTCTTAGGCTTGGTTGTAGCGCAAGCCCAATGCGCAAGCAAAGCGCTATCCATCAAAGAAATATCCATGTCGTCAAAGTGCGATCGATAGCCAAAACCACCATTTGAGCCAATGTTCCGCTTATCGCAGTTAGTGGCTACTTTAGACAGCGAAGGCTGGCCAGCGTGACAGATGGTTTTCTGATAAATTCCTTGTTCCCAAAGAGCATTGGCCACGATGATTTCCTTCACCGTCGGCAGAATCACATTCTTAATTCTGTAGTCCTTCAACTCTTCGTCCAGGATCTTTTGACCACTTGCGCCATCTATGACAATTTGAGCCACATCAGCTTGTCTCAGAAAAGCAACCATCCACTCATTACCATTACGGACAGATTGGCAATCGACTGTCTCAACAAAGTACCGACCATCCTTGGTCCGAGCAGCAATACTCAATGCTACGTTCGTTCCATCTTGACCGTACTTAATACCAACAGATAGCTTGCCGGACAAGTCTGGAACATCATCCACCTTGAGCTCATTCCACTCCGTTTCAGAAATAGCAGATTTTTGGTTGTAAGTTGGCCAAAATCCCAAACGTTGGATATTATGGTCCAGCTTATCCTCACCAAGCTCTGCCTCAATCTTACGCTCATTTAAGTGGTAGCCCATCGATGGATTGGAATTATACCAGGCTTCCACATCGTCAATTTCCTTTTCGTCAGAAACCGACCACTCAGCCCAGCCAGAATACTTCCCTTTTCCGAAAAGACAAGTCTCACGATACTTAGTGAAGACCGTACCACTTGAAACCGGTGTCGGAGGTGTCCCACACATGATTGTGATAGGATTTTCACTGTCCGTAACCGTGTATTTCAAAGCAGATTCTTGCTCGGTTGTGTACTCCTGAGCCTCGTCAATGATCAGCATGTCGAACCCTTCACCAAGACCACCATTAGATGTCCTAGTACGGAATTGGATAACACCACCTGTTGAATAAAGTTCAATACGCTCCTGCCCCTTCGCACGAATGGAATTGAAATCCTCACCATCAACATACCCCATTTTCTCAAGGTATCGTTTGACCTTTTCAAAAGAGGCATGTGATGTAGAAATCCTGTGAGCAGTATGCAGGATATTTAATCCTTCATGTAGCCCCCAAATTTCACCGATATAGAGGATTTCAGATTTCCCATTACGACGAGGAATAGAGTAACCAAACTTCTGATGCACCCATAGTCCGTTTTTATCTACTGCCATTAAAGGCAATAGCAGGTTTTTCTGCCAAGCATAGCAAGAAAGCCCTGTCCGCTCGTAAAGTTCAATCGCTTCTTTAGCTTTTGAATTTTTCTTGACGTATTTTAAAATCACCGATTGAGAAGGATTCTGATTGCCAAGTTTCTTCCTCGCCATTCCACTTTCCTTTCAATCGTCATCGCATGATAACCCTATCGCTGGGAGATATCGGATCACCTCCTAGATAGTATCTAAAATATTCAGATACTCTACTTCTTCGTATGTTTCTACAAAAATATCAGGCTTGCACGGATAAAATTCACCTTTAACTCCTTTGATAACATAATCCCCTTTTTTGGCCATCATATCACCTTCAAGTGTAGAAATCCATATATTTCCAAGTGCATCAAACCAAATCTTATTATTTTCTGCAAAGTCAATTACTTCTTTATAGTTATTGCCGTTCCAACGTACCGCCTCAACCACAACAGGTTTCTTTCTGTACTTCATTTTCTAACTCCTTTCAAAGCATAAGAAAAGCACCTAACTTCAAACCCAGTTAAGTGCTTCTATTTAATCGGTTCACCCTTAGCATAAGCTTGTTTCGCTTCTTCTAAGGTCATCTTGTTTGGGCCTCCATCAATGTTGGTTTCACCCGTATTTTGCCAATTACAATGATCACAAATGTCATAAACAGCAGTCAATGTTCCGCAGACCGGACAATGTACATACTCTTCATCATTGATCATCACCAAGTTGCCTTTTCCAATCTTGCTCAAAATAATTCACTCCTTCCTCTGGTTTTAGGATCGTTGTAACACGTCCCCTTTTGTTATCACCCAATGCAAATATGTTTTTTTCTAAATCATATCTTACACGTCGGTATTCCGTATCATAACCAAGTACATTATCTCCAATAGGTTCACCTAAAAGTGTTCTCCCTAGTTCAAGATACTGCGATTGTGTAATATTACCAAATTCTTCACTATGCTTTCTGAAATGCCCGTTGAAAGATTTTTCAGTAGGAAAGCTAGCCTGAGACCAACGGACGCGGTCTTTTAGTTCTTGATATCCCTCACCACCATTATACTTCAAATCCTGAAACTTTGCTAGTGAAATAGGAGCATTTTGAACTCCTAAAACATCAACTATTTTCTTATACTCATGAATATCTGCTTTGCGATTATTATCACGCACATCAATATTTATTCTCTTACGATTTTCTAATTCATCTGAACTCTTATTGCTGATTTTCTTAGTCCAGACATTTTGAATTTTTCCACTTTTTGGATCATAGTCAACAGTACATCTACAATGTTGATGTCTTCTATAAACGTCCTTTGGAACTCTTGGATATTTATAACTCCCTTGAACTTCTTGACACCATTCACAACAATGAAAATAAGATTTTCTAATAATCTCCGGTTGCAATCCAAACTGATGTTGAAACTCCGCATTCTTCCGGATGCTATCATCAATAATTGACTGAGTGAAGTTCACAATAGGTTCACCAAGCAACCAACTGACATCCTCAAAATTATCTTCAGACGAAAAGCGATTGACAATTCCAGCTATTCGATCCTGATTCAATTCAGGAACTTGAACTTTTAGACCGATTTTCGCTTTATCATTCAAATTCTTCTGGACATCACTAGCATAACCACTCACAATCTCGTGATTCTGTCCTAGCACGTCCGTCAGCAAACGCTGAGCGATATTGTAATACATTTTGCCGTCTGGTAGTTTATCAGCGCTTAGAGAGGCTCCTAGAGCTTTAGAGAGAATTTCTCCAACTTCAATCGCAAACTCATTTGCTGTTTTGTAGGTAGCTCTTTTTGCCTTTAATGCAGCAAAAGCATTCCTGACAATCTCACTCTTACCAAAATCTCGTTCAAATCTCTCCTGAACCTCTTGCAAGATACCAGGTAAAACATCATTCTCCATTTGAACCACCCTCGCTTACCACTGGTTTAGCTGACATGTCTCCGGCGATACCAGTAAGGTCTCGAATAGTTTCTGCGTTGATGTAACCAGGCAATGCCTGATTTAATTTGACAACACCGTCACCAATCATAGTCATTGTATTCGCATCAGCTTCAAATAATGGTTCCCACTTAACTGTGGTTCTTACGAATTGTCTTCTAGTATAACGAAACTCATCACGCAAGCACGCTGCAACATAGGCCACATTAAGCAAACCTGCTCCAAGCGACCTCTGAGCCTTACGCCCAGCTAATCGCAAATTCTCATGACTAGCCTTGATTGCTTCAACTGAAGATGGATTATCTGAGACAAAACCGAGGTCATCTAGGGTCAAGCCCATTTCCCCAGCAAATCCAGCAGCAGCCGTTCTTAGCTGTTCAGTAAAAGGTGACATACTTGCTGTAGTAAATTGTCCAATACTCGGCTTCTCGCCATCATCGCTAGCAGAAATCGTCAACATACTTGATACAGTTGCCTTCCACTTCTCCATCGGTTCTGCATCAGGATCAAGTCCGATGATGTATTTCTGTGGCCAAGAATAAAACTCAGCAGTAATATCAGCACGTTCCAAAGTACGCTTAGCATATTTCTGATAATACATCCCAGCCCTAGTGATTCTAGACCTACCAAACGGACGAACCGCATCAGGACGATGAATGACCGGAATCAGCAAAGGGATACCCGTTTCATTCGTAACCGAGTAAGGATTCCCATCTTTTGGAATAAAATGAGTAGCATTTGGCTCAAAGTACGCTTCAAGCGTTGGGCGATTGTAATCATCACGAGCTAACACCGCATAACCTTCCACAAGTAGCCCAGTGATTGGATCAATTACACCAGTCGCATTGCTCGATTCAATAACTTGTAGTCTAACTTCATCATCTTCACCCTTTGAAATATAGACGAAACTACACGAACCAATCAGCGCAGATAAAATCGCACTATCAAAGAAAATATCAGGGTTGTTGCGATTGAAGATTTCCATAACATTAAAATCATCATTGGCAAACTCTCTGAAAATCAAACGATCTGCAAGACTATCAACTCCCTTTGCAGCCCAACCAAGAACAGCTTGATACTTTACCCTGATATGTGCAGGAATTGTGATTCCTGTCGGCGCTTCATAGTGTTGCATCGCATAATGCTTGTACCTCAGATTGACTCTACTCTGATAGAGATTCAACTTTTTCCTAAGGTACTCAATCCCTCTTAATTCCAAACCGTTCTCCTTTCTTTGTGATGATTTGGCGCGAGAAAAAATGTACAGTGACGGCGTGAAGCCCTCGAGCGCCTAGTGGGAGGGGGATACCCCCCTATCCTCTGCTAGGACTTACTTCACACATATCTGTTATTTTTTCAAATTCTAAGCATTCATTATTATTTTTGATATTTTTAAAAAAATAATATAATTTTTCTTTTTTGGCTTCTTCAAGCTCTGTACTTTGTCCAATCTCTTGACTGTGGCAGGTTGCGATTGCCTACAACAGTAGCATTGACTGACCTATCGTCAGCATATAACTTATCAGACTTCTGTCTGTTGCATTGCCAGTGGGCTAACTGCAAGTTTTGAATATCTGATGGATGACCGTTGCGATTGATTGGAATAATGTGGTCAATGACCGGACTTAATGGATGTGGATACCTCAAGGATTTGTCAACTGGTAGTCCACAAATCCCACAAGTATTTCTTGTTTTGAGAATAATATTTTTATTCTTTTCAAAAGCAACTCTGTGAGGACCGCTCCGGTCCGGTCTTTCATGGGTGGTATTCATCTTCGGGGGGGCCTTTCTTTTTAAGAGGTAGGGAGTTAAAATTTTTATGATATAGGGGGAGGTTTTTTAGCTTCTTACACCCTCGTATATTTAACATATCTTATATTTTGTGACTTTCGGCAGAGTATTGTTCAACCCAGTTATGACAATGGTTTGTAAGCATTTCTGAATTATCCAATTTACTTTTTCTCAATATGTTAAATAAGTATACTTTTAATACGTAAAAGTAAGCATACTTTCATCGATTTCATCTTGATTATATCCGATGTAATCCAAGGTAATATCTGGTGCAGAGTGATTAAGTATTTGCATTAGAATAGCTATATTCCCATTTTGTTTGTAATGATGATAACCAAATGTTTTTCTCATCGAATGGGTACCAATGTTTTTTAATCCTGAATGTTTAGCTGCATCATTTAAAAATTGATACACAGCTACTCTACCAATGTGTTTAATACTTACTCCGTCACCTCTAACTTTCTTTCTACTTGGAAAAAGATAGTCGTAACTCTCAAGATGATTTTCTTTTATGTAACGATTCAAAGCCTTTCGTAATTCTGGATTAACTGCAAATTTTCTTATTTTGCCAGTTTTTTTCTCTTTGATCTCAATTCTATCTTGAACTACATGTTTTACTTGAAGAGGAACAATATCGCTTACTCGTAGACCTGAGTATATTCCTACTAAGAAAAGAATATAGTTTCGTTCACTCTTTGATTTCAAATAATGCTTCATTCTATCAATGTCATCTGGTTCACGAATGGGTTCTACTTTTTTCACAATATCACCTCCAAACTCAAAGAAAAAGACAGGGTGTGCCTGTCTTTACAATCATTTCATAATATAATTTTAGCACATAAAATCATATATTCACTCCGAACTTACTCCAGATTTACTCCAAAGAAACTCCAAGTTTACTCCAAAATCTCAACCTGTTCACCATTGCGGTATAACTCTGCAAATGCCATCAGAGACTTATCCAAGATGTCGTAATATGAACTTTCTGAAATAGACAAGTCCATTGCGATTGTTTCATCCTTCTTGCAACTCCACTGAAGATACTTTTCAAAAAGTATTCTACGATAGAGTGGATCATGTAATCCGCTGACTGCCTGCTCAATCGCATCCAGCTCCATCTCTGCATCAACCTTTCTGATAGCCAGCTTTTCAACCTGACTGGTCGTGTCACTTCCAGGATTTCGAGGCATGAAAGAATACGTCGTGGTCACTCTCTGACCATCTGTGTCATTTGCCACACGACGCCAGCGAGGATAACCTTTCAAAATTTTCTTGGCATTTTCTTTCGTTTTTGCTTCGTTGATTTCTGGGAAAAAAGGCATCTCTCACCTCATTTCTATATATTTTCATTTTTCAAGACTCATCAAAACTTTTGAAAAACATAGCTAGACCATCGAAAAAAGAAGCAAGTGTTCTAGCTATATTCTTGAATCCTACCCTGATGGTTCTCACAAGATCTTCAAGTTCTTCAGGACTTAACTGAGCCAGCTCTTGAGCTAGTCTCTCTTGCTCACGCAATAGAGCTTGCTTAGCTTTCTTCTTCTTGATTCTTTTGTTCATCTGGTTTTCTCCAAATTTTAGTGATAGCTTCGACGGTGCTGACAACTGTGATACCAATGACAACTGCAACAAATCCTGTTAACCATGGATGCTGTGACATAAATTCATAACCGTTCATACTACTCTCCTCCTCTCTTTCCACTTAATCAATTTACCTTCGTTGACAGAGAGACCTAGATCATCTCTAAGTTCTTTCAATCTCAGTTCCATGCTATGAACCTCCTTCCTAAGTAACTATTTTGTTAAATTCTTCTAGTCAAATAATTTTCCCTTCAAATATCAGAGTGATTGTCCCTGTTCCGTCTTTATTCTTAGATACCAAAGCACGACAATCTGAGCCAAACTCAACTCCTTCGATTGTGATGCTATGCTTCACGCTATCAACGTTGATGATAGAGTCATTTGATGTTTTGATTCTCATGTTCCATCTCCTCAATAAGCCAATCAAGGTTCTTGCGTGCTTTTTTTAAATCCTCAAGACCGTTTTTCTTCTGGAAGCGTAGTAGATACTTGATAGCGTTACCCCAGCACCACGCTGCTTTACCTGGTAGATTGCCAATAAAGTTGTCAATCACTTCAATACCTTCAAGACCTTTTGAGCCTTGGTAGTGGCTTGGTTTATTTACATTGTCAATTTTTTCTGGTTTCATTCTTTTTCCTCCAAAATCTCCGGATTTTCGTAGATGTTGCCGATGATTTCCTCGTGTTCCGTCCACGCATATCCTTCGTTCAATCCTTTTAAATATATAGCAGGCATTCCGCCTATGAATGTACCAGCGTATTCTTTTTCTAAATACACTTCGTGGAGACATCCTCTTGTACATTTAACAATGTCACCTACGAACACTTCCTTGCCATTTCTGTCAAAAAGGCCTGTTGATTGCATGAGGTCGATTTCATCAAACTCTACTGACATTTCTGTATGTCTTTCAGTATCTCCCGGCTGGCAGATATCTACGAACTTGCTATCGAATGAAATGTTAGTAACATCGCACATCCATTTTAACGACTTCATCCACGCTCTAAATTTCGGTATCATGCCAAATCCTCCACATCTTTAAATGATTCCATTGTCTTAATAATTTTTTCTAACATAGATTTATGTAACGTGATGTAATTATTTTTCTTCACTTGTTCACAGAAAATACAAATTCGTTTGCCCAAATAATTACAATTTTCAGTCGAACGGTAACTTTTATCTGCTTCAATTTCTTCTTTATTAGCAAAACTAACAAGAATTACTTCATCAGATTCGTTCCAATCAGGAATTCCCAGACATTTGTGTACATTTTCAAATGCTAGATCCGTTAAAATATTTTTAGCCATTATTCTCCTCCGTTTTCTAAATCACGGTCAATAAATCGTTGTTTTACTCTGTCTAGTGTGTTCATAATAACTCCTTTGCTATTGCAGCGATAACATTGACTGTCACGCTATTGCCTGCTTGCTTGTATAATTGACTGTTAGAGTTGACCTCTTGAGCCTTGTCAAATGCCCAGTCTGGAAAACCTTGTAATCTCCAACACTCACGAGGTGTTAGCTTGCGAATACGATAGCCAAAAGATAAATGGTTATTTTCGTGATAGCTATTACTTGTCAGTGTAGGAGCTATTTCATGCACTCCACCCTGATTATAGCCATGGCCACGCTGGATGATTTTAGGTTCAAGACCTCCACCTTGATATGCTCTGATTGTTGGTGCGATGCCATCTGTTTCGTAAACCACTCCACATTGATTAAAATTAGGTTGCAATACCCCAAATTGTTTTATAGTATTACTTTTTATTGCTATCTTTTGCCCCTCTCCCTTATTTGTTGTGAGAGTAGGAGCTAGGCCGTCAGCTTGATAGACTTCTCCATTCATGCCGATACCAGATGGGTTGACATTACCGATTTTCACGACTGATTGGCTACTAGTTGACTGACTTTCTCCGCCGAGAGGAAAAATTCTTCTGGTACGTTCTCCTCTAAGATGTCCGATAATGAACACACGTTCCCGATTTTGGGGGACTCCAAAATTTTTGCTGTTAAGCACTTGCCATTCAGCGTCATACCCCAGCTCATCCAAGGCTGTGATGATGGTCTCGAACGTATCCCCCCCATCATGATTGAGGAGTCCTTTGACGTTCTCAAGGAATAACAAGCGAGGTCTGAGAATAGATGCGAACCGTGCAATTTCAAAAAACAAAGTTCCTCTTGTGTCTTCAAATCCTCTTCTTGCTCCTGCAATGCTGAAAGCCTGGCACGGAAATCCTCCACAGATAATGTCCACACGTCCGATTCTTCGAATAGACTCATCTGATACTGCTGTGATGTCATGTAATTCAATTTCTCCCCTCGTGTCGTGTATAGCCTTATAACTAGCTCTTGCAAAATTGTCTATTTCACAAAAACCAACACATTCATGACCAGCGGATTCCATTCCAAGACGAAACCCACCGATGCCAGCGAATAGATCTAGGAATTTCATAACCTCACCTCATCCTCGACTTTCACTTTCTCATACCCCTTTTCAGATACCTCTGATATCTTTATCTCGAACTTGTGCCCGTCAACAGCGAACGTCCCGTTACTTCCTAACAAATTCTCATCTTTAATGATTGACTTTGCTGTGTGCAAAACGAGTTGCCCTACTTGAAAAACAAAAGCAAATTCTTCTAACTCTTTTATTGCCATCTAAATCTTCACCTCATCCCCAACTTTCACTTTCTCATACACTTCCTTCGTAACCACGAACATCCCGTAATCACGAATAGTCACTGTATATAGCTTGCCGTGTCGTCCTTTTTCGACGACCTTACCGGATATCTCAGCGCCTGCGTTATCAGCTTTATAGACGATAATCGGGCGCTTTTCTTCCAAATCCCGAATTCTGTTCATCTGCCAAATATTCAATCCAGCAGACAATAAAATCCAAATAGCTATGAATCGTTTCAATCTGTGACCTCATTTCTCAACTCAAAATCAATCCCATACAAAAGTAAATCATTTTGAAAATCAACAAATGCTTCAATCATCTCAGCTTCTTGAAAGTCGTATTCCGCAACCATACTTAAGAAATCATCAATATCATCTCTTTGCACGCTTCCGTGCTCTGTCTTTGTGTGTTCCATGGCTTGTTCATAGCCATCTACATCAATTGTGTAGCGTATTCTGCTACCTGAATAATCATATTTGTAATTCTTGATAATCATCACTCCACCTCCACGACTTCAAATAAAGGACTGTTGAATACTTCGCCAAAGTCTGCATCTTCAAGTTGTTTTTGGGTAAAGTTTGTAGCTAGGCCGCCCATAGAGAAGAATAATTTCTTATCCACAGCGTTATAATATAACGGTTGCTTTGTTGCTTTCATCACTACTGTATACCGCTTCCCTTCCTCGACCTCATAGCCGAATTGGTGCATGTTGACTAAAGTCTGAAATGGTTTTATGCTAGCGTTTAGAAACCATCTTTCAAACTCATTAAGTTTAGCGCCGTCAAAAGTCGATGGAATATTATGGGCACATCGAAACAAATTCCCTTCAAAATCATCCTTATTCTCTTCATACCAATCCGCAACAAACTGCGGTGCTGCGATTTTTTTCGGTTCGTCTAGTTGTTCGATTGATTCCAATATCCAATTTCTATTAATTGTGATTGTATCTGCGATAGGCCCCTCTGTATAAGGCAAAACCTCAATACGTTTAATCAATTCCTGCTTATTCATCTTCCAACTCCTTCAACTTTAAAAATCCAGCTCTTGCCCCTCATGGCTCAAAGACACAAGAGCTAGCAAATTCTTTATACGCCATTCGTCCAAGTCTGACGCATATTCTAGCTCGCTTTTAACGTGGTTCGCGGCACGTTGATTTTGTCGCTAAGCAATAGCAATCTTTCTAAAAATAATCTTTCCTTTTATTTTTCAAATCATTAAATACCATCAGATGATCATTGTCTACACCCTTCATCAACCGACTCATAAACGGCCGACCGTAGCGTTTCTGAATTTCTTGCGCTGTCAGATTTGTAGTGATAACCGTATTAGCCCTTTTATTGAGAATGTTGTAAAGAATACCGAAGGACCACTCACTATCCTTCTCCATCCCAAGATCATCCAAGACCAAAAACTTTGCACTAGCGATTTTATTTACCAGGAACTCTTCCTGACTAAAATCAGCTTTAATTTTCATCAGTAAGTCCGTGACATTGATAAAAATAGCAATTTCTTTTGTAGCTTCTGATAAATCTTTCATCATCGCAAAGGCAAGATGGCTTTTACCAGTTCCAGCTTCTCCTTGAAAAACAACATTGTTTCTGGCACCTTCAGACCACTCTCGACAAATTCTCTTTGCAAAAGCTAGCTTTTGCGCTTCTTTTTCAGTCGGTGTGTCGAAGTTGTCAAGAGTGGCATTTTTCAGGACGTCATCATAGAGAGAGAATTTCTCAAGATAAAACTTCCGCTCTCTCTCATGCTCCGCATCGGCCAGCTCATCCACCTTCAATTGGTTCTCTGCATGGATCCGTTCTGATTCACATAAGCGACAGAGTACATCATTTGTCCGGAGGATTTTGATAAGAGGAATTCCGTGCCTATCACAAATTTCATCTTGCTGTTCAGTATTCCTGAGATAAGATAAAACCGTTTCTTCAAGTGCATTAGTTACCATGATACCTTACCTCCACAAGCCTGCCAGCTGGCCATATCTGACAAGCAGACTATGACAGTAGAGAGAGATTGTTTTGCAAGCAGTGACTTCTTTTCTTCGCTGATCGGATAAAATTCATCTTCAAATTGCTCGATAAGTTCTAAAATCCCCATTCGTCCTTAGCCCCCTGTTCTGATTGATTTCCACGGGAAGTAGTAAATCCCTTTGACTTGTTAAAGTTTGATTGCTCTTCTTCTTGTTGTACAGTAGTCTTGATACCATTTTGCGCCCAATTCTTCAAAATACTATTTACGTATCCAAAACTCCGTTTTGAATTGTCAGCAGCCTTGTCAATCGCAAGTTTTACCAATTCATACTCCATGTGATCAAATCTAATATAGTCAATTAGTTGTTCAAATTGTTTGCCATCAAGTACGCCTATGCGAGATTGATAATATTCAGCAATAGTAGTAGGATAATTGTCCTTTTCAGAATCTATCTCTTCTATATCTCTATTCTCTTTTATATCTCTTTTCTCTATCTCTATCTCTGGTGCCCGTTCGTCCGACATTTGTCCGGACAAATGTCCCAAAAATTTTTGAGCTTTTTCTAAAGCGATTTTTCGTCTATATTCTCGCTTTCTATCAGCTTCGGTATTTGATGAACCAATAAAATTTTGGATGTCAAGCATGTAGATGGCCCCATTATCCAAAACCTCAATCAATCCCATCTCTTTAAATATCCCGACCGACTTTTCAACTACTGCAACTGGTTGTCTAGTAATTGTTGATAGCATCTGTGCATTATAAGGTATGCGATCATTAAACATTAATTTCCCATTGTTTTTAAGACTTCTAAGATAAAGTTTTAGTAGAATGTTTGAATAAAGTATTCCATCTGGCATGCTTTCAAGGATTGCTATATCGTCGTTATCAAAAAAATTGTCTCGCAATTTTAAGTAATAATATTTTTTATTGTCAGACATAGTTACCTCCTTAGCAGCATCATGCCCTAGCTCCCCATTTCCGATTATTTCTCCGGAAATCCATAGTCATCTCCTGATAAAGCAAACGCCCATTTTCCTCTAAGAGATTCTCATTTTGTTTTCGTAAAATATCGTTGTTACTTGCTTCATCCTGATAGTCCTGAGCCAGCCTGTCATAATCTTCGATGCATGCTCTAAAAACTTGTGGTACGTCCTCAATCGATGAAGCGAGCCCTACAGGTGGCTGAGTGTCATAGGTGAATCCTCTATCACAGTTTTTCAAGTTTCTTCTTGCAACCTCTCTGAAATCTTCAGCTTCTTCAATGATGATCACTGTTTTTTGTTCAGTTTTTTCTTCATTTTTAGCAGTCAGTAACATCAGGGTAAAGATCCCGATAAAGATTGACACTAAGCCAAGCAGCTGGCTTGATAAAGTTGGTTCTGTCATTTTATTCTCCTTACGCTCTCAATTTTCGTACTTCTTTCTCTAATTCCAAAATCTCATAAACATCATTGACATCGTACATAATATCTTTCCCTTGCTTACGAAATCTTAATCCTTTACGTTCTAACTTCTTAATATAGCCATGAGTAAAGCCAAACTTCTTCATCAAAGCCTGTTGATTGATTGGCATACGATCATTCTCTAACTGCTCCTTGACCTGCTTTTCAGCAAAAGCCAATAATTGATTGGTGAATAATTCAGCACTTTCGCCATCCAATCGTAATTGTAACGTTATTCCTTCCATTTTTTTCATCCTCTCAACTATGCGGGCAAGCATTTTTGTGATATAATGGTTTAAATTATTTAAGTATGCGCCTGATTTCCGTCAGGTGCTTTTTTGTTTATACAATATTACTTTCCATCGCCCTGAGCTCAATCTCATGACTAACTTGTTTTAATAGCTTCTCACACGCTATTTTAGCTTCTCTGTACGTTTTAGATTCGCTGATGAAGTAATCAGCAAGTTCGATGATTTTATCTTCCATTCAATCTCCTATATCAGTCTCAAGACTGATGAAATTTTCTCCTAACTTGCTATAATAACTTTGACTAGGACCTCTCACCGTTTTAGTCAAAATTTCAACAGAAAGGAGGAAAACTATATGGCGAAATTAACTAAAGAAGACGCTTCTGAAGTTTCTAAAGAAATTATCAACGATGCTATTCCAGTTATCGAAGATATGTTAGATGAAGTATTTAAAAAGTATCCAATCGACATGGAGGTTAGAAAGGCTATTCTCCATAGTGTTCTGGTTGCTCATAAACTTAGTACAGAAACTACGGTCTCTTTACTCGTTCAGCTAGTAAACTCTCAAAATAACTAGTGTTTCTTAAAAGTTTTTCAACTAATTCATTGTCTGCCTTTATAAAGGTGGACTCTTTTTTTCCACTATACGGATATCGTTTTGGTTTCATCATACTGCCTCCTCATTTAAAAACTTGTTGATAAAATACTGCTGCCCCTTGCCAGTGACCTTGACGGTCTTGCTGACAGAGATATGACCGTCAGGATGTGTGATGGTTGACTCCTTGATTTCAAAAAGTTTCATCTCCATGCTTCGTTGTGTTGGCATGTTCCAGTCTGAACCTTTTCGCTTAATCAAGTAGCCATTTTCACGCAACCAGACAAAAAGGCGATTTCCTCCGATTTTGTAGCCATTTTGGCTGATGAGTTTGGCAAGGTCTCCAACCAAGATAGATGTGTGACTAGCGCTCACTGCGTCGGCAAATAGCACCTTGGGCTTGTCAGACTCAATCTGAGCCTCTAGCTTGTTGACTTTCTGATCAGCCATGAGTAAGGCTCTTGCCATGATTTTCTCAGGGCTATTAAAGTCTTTCTCTACTTGTATAAAGTATTGTCTGACTTGCTTGCCTCGCTCCGTTCGCTGGATCATAGCAATTTCTTTGGCCATGTCTAGCTTGATGACGTGGTCAGTCGTGTTTTGACCTGTTGAAGAGGTGAGACATTTTTGGGTCACCTTTAAAAAGTCCTCGTTTTCATTAAAGCCGTATTCAGTCATACGACTAAACCACTTCTTATATTCTGTTTTGACTTCCAGAGCCTCGTGTAGTTGCCTACCTGACACTACTGGCTCATGGTTATCATTCAGAGTTACGTTGATGAGTTTGTTCATATTTGCTCCTCTTTGCGGTTAAACCGCAACCTTATGTAAAAAAATAATGTCATCAATAGACACATCAAAAGCAGTAGCGATTTGATAAGCCTGCGTCACGGTAGGCTCTGTTTTACCTCGTTCCCAATTTCCCCAAGTATCAGCAGAGACATCAAGGGCCTTAGCTGCATCCACTTGTCGCCAGTTCTTTAGCGTTCGCAATGTTTTAAGAGTCATTTTTGGCATGTTACTGTCCTTTCTATCGTTTTTTTATAATTGACTGACTCAACTATGACTATATTATAATGCGGTTAAACCGCAATGTCAAGTATTTTTTGCGTTTTCCCCGTATTTTTTTATTTTTTTCTTTACTTTTTTGCGTTTTTGCCGTAATATATACTATATAAAGGAGTGATAAAAATGAGCAATAATAAAAGTAAAGAAATTTTTTCTGCGAACTTAGAAAATTTGATGAGTAGCAGAGGGATTGATAGAAATAAGCTCTGTTCTGATCTCGGATTGAAGTACACTACTGTAAGAGATTGGTTAAAAGGCATAACTTATCCTCGGATAGGAAAAATCGAATTACTTGCAGACTATTTTGGAGTTAATAAATCAGACTTAATAGAGGATAAAGCTCAGGAAGTAAAAGAGCTAAAAATTCCCACATCCCCGTTGGTTCATAAAATTACTGAAAAGGTTGTCAAGTTATCAACTCCGAGAAAACAAAAGGTTCTTAACTACGCTAACGAACAATTGAAAGAGCAAAATAATAAAGTAATCACAATTGAGGAAAATCTTTTTGAATACCGTGTTTTTGAAAAATTGGCGGCTGGTAATGGTTACTCTTATTTTAACGACGGAAACTATGATACTGTTTTTTATAATAAAGATTTAGATCATGATTTTGCCTCTTGGATTTTTGGTGACTCTATGGAACCTAAGTTCCAAAACGGAGAGGTTGTACTCATAAAAGAGACTGGTTTTGATTATGACGGAGCGGTCTATGCCGTTGATTGGGATGGCCAAACTTATATCAAGAAAGTTTATAAAGAAAAAGACGGTCTTAGACTCGTCTCTATCAATAAAAAATATAAAGATAAATTCGCACCATTTGAAGAAGATCCGAGAATCATTGGAAAAATAGTCGGAAATTTCATGCCGATTGAAAATTAAAAGGAGAAAGTTATGAAAATAGGAATGAGAACACCAAGTCTAAAAAAGAGCTTGAAAGCTAGAACTACCAGCAAATGGAAAAGACAAGCTAAAAAAGCCATTATCCCTGGATATGGGAAGAAAGGCGTGGGATGGATAAAGAATCCCAAGAAAGCCATGTATAACAAAGTCTATCATAAGACAACGTTTGGTCTTTCGGATTTGCTGAAACCTTCTAAAAAGAGAAAGAAAAAAGTAGTCACAAAAAAACAACAATCTATTTTGTCATCTAACGGTAAAAAGCAACATACTCCCAAAGACCATAAAGAAGCTGGCATTGTGCTAATGGTCTTGGGTGCAATTTCCCTATTTTTATTTCCACCTCTCGGCTTATTCTTGTTTATTACTGGTTTTATAACTTACATTATTGGCCGTCTAACTGCAAATCGAGAGAAAAAGAAGAAAGTTGAAAATTACAGTCCACAGATTGATACAATTGTTTTTCATGACAATTTCTTGTTGATGGGAACAAATTATCATAAAGAAGAAGCTGAGATTGCGGCTGATTTTCTTTCCAAGGGTGTCCATTATTTTGGGAAAGATAATAAATCTTTGAAATCTTATATGCTTGAAACATATAAACCTGTTTACAAATATAATAAATTGAAAACAGTAGACGTTCAACTATTACCAGAACCTTCAAATCCACACGATAAAAATGCTGTCAAAGTTTTAGTTAACAATATCTTTGTTGGATACTTACCAGCTATGATTGCATCACAAATTTCATCATACATAGCTAATTCAAATTATCGATACGATGCAATCCTTACTGGTAGAGGCGGACCATATAAAACCCTAAATATTGAAACTGAGAGAGTTGTTTCTCGTGAGAAAGAATTAACATATTATCTAGATTTAACAATATGGCACCTAGCCGAAAAATAAAAAAATCCCCACACTCTCCATCGCCAAACTTTGAGTGTGAGGTTTCAACCTTCCATGTGACAAGCAATGGAAAAGATGATAAAAAAATACAACTATAGTTTATCATAAGTTCTACACCTTTTCAACTATGCGGGCA
>ERZ773062.226-NODE-226-length-35764-cov-3.196281_pt1 | contig 35764 bp, 21 predicted proteins | sample MGYA00580626_ERZ773062 | MGnify/ENA primary metagenome ERZ773062 (study PRJEB29015, sample SAMEA2738003) | human oral metagenome | biome: human oral; feature: human-associated habitat; material: dental | place: China | collected 2058 ... | reverse complement strand
TCGCCCTTCGGCCAGACCCTCGTGCGCGCTGCCCAGCGCCAGGGTGAAGCTGCCTGGCTGGAAACCGCCCAGCACCAGCGCTACAGCGGCCCCACCCTGGAAGCCGTCCTGCAGGACGCCATCGGCATCCCCGTGCCCGTCAGCCGCCTGCCCGACTGGCTCACCGACCGTTTCCAGAACGTCGAACAACGCTCGGCCGACGGCCACAGCATCCGTGCCCGCGATGCCGGCTGGCAGATCGAACGCAACGACAGCCGCTGGTTCCTCACCTGGCACCAGAACCCCCAGCGCATCGAGATCCGGCTCGTCGTCGACCCGACGGCCCAGCCCGCAGAACAGCCATGAACAGCCCCACCCGCCTGCACCTGCCGGCCCCTGCCAAGCTCAACCTCTTCCTGCATGTCACCGGCCGCCGCGCCGACGGCCTGCACCTGCTGGAAACCGTCTTCCAGTTCATCGACCTGGAAGACCACGTCACCCTGGAGCTGGATCCTTCCGGCCACATCGGCCGCACGCATGACCCCGAAGGCTTTTCTGCCGACGACGACCTCACCCTGCGCGCTGCCCGCGCCCTGAAGGAAGCCACCGGCTGCCCGCTGGGTGTGCGCGTCACCCTCGACAAGCAGATCCCCATGGGCGCCGGCCTGGGCGGTGGTAGCTCCGACGCCGCCACCGTCCTCCTGGGCCTCAACCAGCTCTGGCAGCTTGGCCTGTCGCGTGAACGCCTCATCGACATCGCCCGTCCGCTGGGCGCCGATGTCCCCATCTTCGTCTACGGCCGGAACGCCTACGCCACCGGCATCGGCGACATCTTCGAGCCCATTTCCCTGCCCGATCGCTGGTTCGTGTTGTTCATGCCCAACGTCCACGTGGCCACTGCCGGAATTTTTTCGGCGCCCGAATTGACACGCGACACGAAACCCATCAGAATTCATGGCTTCACAGCAATGGCAGGACGCAACGACCTGCAACCGGTTGTGGAAGCCAGGCAGCCCGCCGTCAGGCAGGCCGTTCAACTTCTTCAGCAGGCAGCAGATCAGGTTGTGTCAGGCAATGGCCGTGAGGCAGAAAACGCCATCACCGTCCGCATGACGGGTTCCGGTGCCTGTGTGTTTGCTGCCACACAAAGTCATGCCACTGCCCTGGCTCTGCTCCAGGAAGTTCAGCAGGTCAGCAAAAAAATTGTTGTCGCCAGGCAAACGTCGGGTTCTGAACGTATTACAATGCGTACCGAAGCCGGCACCCTCTACCTGGTCAGAGGGCTTGCCAGTCACCCGTTGGGGAGTCGCCAAGTTGGTTAAGGCACCGGATTTTGATTCCGGCATTCGAGGGTTCGAATCCTTCCTCCCCAGCCACTCTTTCATCGGGTCGGCATCGCCGGCCTGATTCTTTCGGCAGCAGCCATACGGTTTCCGGACCAGCGCCCAGACAGGTCAGACTCTCGTGCATCGCAGCTCCTACCGCCCCAGCCCTGTCACCATGCCCGCCCTCTGGTCCGAAGGACCGGTGCTCTTCACGGGCAATGCCAACCCCGCTCTCGCTTCAGACGTCGCCGCCCACCTGGGTATCCCCTTGGGCAAGGCCATCGTCGGTCGTTTCTCCGACGGCGAAGTCAACGTCGAGATCCTGGAAAACGTCCGTGGCAAGGATGCCTTCATCATCCAGTCCACCTGCGCGCCCACCAACGATCACCTGATGGAGCTGCTGATCCTCGTTGACGCCCTGCGTCGCGCCTCGGCAGGCCGCATCACCGCCGTCGTTCCCTATTTCGGCTATGCCCGCCAGGACCGCCGCGTGCGCTCCTCGCGCGTGGCCATCAGCGCCAAGGTCGTGGCCAACATGCTGCAGGTCGCCGGTGTCGACCGCGTCCTCACCATGGACCTGCACGCCGACCAGATCCAGGGCTTCTTCGACATCCCCGTCGACAACATCTACGCTGCCCCCATCCTGCTGTCCGACATCACCAAGCGCAAGCTGGAAAACACCATGGTGGTGTCCCCGGACGTTGGTGGTGTCGTCCGTGCCCGCGCCCTGGCCAAACGGCTGGACTGCGAACTGGCCATCATCGACAAGCGCCGCCAGAAGGCCAACGTCTCCGAGGTGATGAACATCATCGGTGAGGTTTCCGGCCGCAGCTGCCTGCTGATGGACGACATGGTCGACACCGCCGGCACCCTGTGCCGTGCTGCCGAAGCCCTGAAGAAACACGGTGCCGTGCGCGTCTCCGCCTACTGCACCCACCCCGTGCTCTCCGGCAAGGCCATCGAGCGCATCACCGAATCCCCGCTGGACGAACTCGTCGTCACCGACACCATCCCACTCACGGACGAAGGCCGCGCCTGCGGCAAGATCCGTGTCCTGGGTTGCGGCCAGCTCATCGGTGAAACCATCCTGCGCATCAACCGCTCCGACTCCGTCTCCATGCTGTTCATGGAGTGAGTGCGGCTCAGTCAGACGCGCTTCCCACGTATCCTCCCCGGCCAGCGCCCCACCGCTGGCCATACAGCCCCTGAGGGGCCGACGGCCTCAGCCCCCTCCCCTCAGCGGCTTCTGCAGCCATGAGCCGACACCGAATCGGCCACCGGCCTGCACCGAATGCCGGATGCCCGCCTCCTTGGCCCGTCGGCGCCGACATCGGTTATCATCTTCCGCTTTCTCAACCCCTGCCGGATCTGGTCGCGGACCGGCAGACATATCCAAGGAACTGCCCAATGCAGATCAGTGCCCAAGAACGCAAGGACGTGGGGACGAGTGCGAGCCGCCGCCTCCGTCGCGCCAATCAGGTACCCGGTATCGTCTACGGTGGCGAAGCCGCCCCCATCCAGGTCGCCCTGGACCACAACACGCTCTATCACGCCCTGCGCGTCGAAGCCTTCCACTCGTCCATTCTGGACATGGACATCGACGGCAAGAAGCAGCGCGTGCTGCTGCGCAACGTGCAATGGCACCCGTACAAGCAGCAGGTCCTGCACGTCGACTTCCAGCGCGTGGCTGCCAACCAGAAGATCACCGTCAAAGTGCCGCTGCACTTCGTCAACGGTGAGAACTCGCCGGCCGTCAAGCTGAACAAGGCCGTCGTCAACCACGTCATGACCGAGATCGAAGTCCAGGTTCTGCCCAAGGATCTGCCCGAGTTCATCGAAGTCGACCTGGCCGAACTGGCCATGGAACACTCCGTCCACCTCAGCAGCATCAAGCTGCCCAAGGGCGTTACCGCTGTCGTTGCCCCGGGCACCGACCCTGTCCTGGCCTCCGCCTCGCTGGTCGGCGGCTCCGACATAGATGGTGAGGCCGAAAGCGCGGTGGCCGATGCAGCCGCCGCAGCCGCTACAGCCCCGGCCGCTGGCGAAGCCGACAAGAAATAAGGCCCTCACGGCCAAGCACGGACATCCGTCGCTGCCGGACCTCCCCCGATGCGGGCCCCGGCAGCGACAGGATGTCCACCCCAACGGGCCGCCAGTCGGCCCGTTTTTCATAAGGATCGGGTCACGGCCATCGGGCATGCCCCGAAGGCCCTCACGGCAGCACCAGCCCCTCCTTCGGCACGTCAGCTGCCTGACATCCCGTACATACAAGCCACGCCCGCCATGAACGCCCCCCGCCTCATCGTCGGCCTGGGCAACCCCACCGACCAGCACGCCCACGACCGGCACAACGCCGGCTTCTGGTTCATCGACGCCCTGCTGCGCCACTACCCCGGCCAGATACGCCCCGACGCCAAGTTCCTGGGCGATGTCGGCGAAGTCCGCATCGGCACCCAGGTCGTGCGGCTGCTCAAGCCCATGACCTACATGAACCGCTCCGGCCAGTCCGTCGGTGCGCTGGCGCGCTTCTACCGCCTGGAACCTGCCGACATCCTTGTCGCCTACGACGAGCTCGACCTCATGCCCGGCTCCGCACGCCTCAAACTGGGCGGCTCCAGCACCCACAACGGCCTGCGCGACATCACCGCCCACCTTGGCACCCCTCGCTACTGGCGCCTGCGCCTGGGCATCGGCCATCCCCGCAGCCTCAACCTCAACAAATCCGTCGTCGACTTCGTCCTGGGCAAACCCAGCCAGAGCGACCAGCAGCTCATCGACCAGGCCATCGACCGCAGCGTCGACCACCTGCCCATCCTCATGCGTGACGGCTGGGAAATCGCCACCCAGCAACTGCACAGCGCCGACCCCGCCATGCAGCAAGCCAAGGCCGCCCGCAAAGGCAGCCCCGAAGCCAAACCCACCGACTCGCTCTAGAATCCCAGCATCCCGATCCGGCATACCCAGGGCATCCACGGCACAGATCCCCCTGAGCTGACACCCCTGCCCTGCCGGAACACCCCCCCCTACACCGCCCAGCAAGAAGGACACCCCATGGCACTCCAATGCGGCATCGTCGGCCTGCCCAACGTCGGCAAATCCACCCTCTTCAACGCGCTGACCAAAGCCGGCATCGAAGCTGCCAACTACCCCTTCTGCACCATCGAGCCCAACGTCGGCATCGTCGAAGTCCCTGACCCCCGCCTCGCCAAGCTCGCCGAAATCGTCCAGCCGCAGAAGATCCAGCCCGCCATCGTCGAATTCGTCGACATCGCCGGTCTCGTCGCTGGCGCCAGCAAAGGCGAAGGCCTCGGCAACCAGTTCCTCGCCAACATCCGCGAAACCGACGCCATCGTCAACGTCGTCCGCTGCTTCGACGATCCCAACGTCGTCCACGTCAACGGCCGCGTCGACCCCATCGCCGACATCGAGACCATCGTCACCGAACTCGCCCTGGCCGACCTCGCCACCATCGAGCGCGTCCACGCCCGCGAAATCAAGAAAGCCCGCGCCGGTGACAAGGAAGCCCTGCGCCTCACCACCCTGCTCGAAAAACTCCAGCCCCACCTCAACGAAGGCAAACCCGCCCGCTCGCTGGACCTGAGCGCCGAAGACAAGGCCCTCCTCAAGCCCTACGGCCTCATGACCCTCAAGCCCGCCATGTACGTCGCCAACGTCTCCGAGGACGGCTTCCAGAACAACCCGTACCTCGACAGACTGCGCGAACACGCCGCCAAGGAAGGCGCCCCCGTTGTCGCCCTCTGCGCCCAGATCGAAGCCGAACTGGCCGACCTCGACGACGAAGACAAACTCGCCTTCCTCGCCGACCTCGGCCTCGAAGAGCCTGGCCTCAACCGCCTCATCCGCGCCGGCTACGATCTCCTAGGCCTGCAAACCTACTTCACCGCCGGCGTCAAGGAAGTCCGCGCCTGGACCATCCACAAAGGCGACACCGCCCCCAAAGCCGCCGGCGTCATCCACACCGACTTCGAACGCGGCTTCATCCGCGCCCAGACCATCGCCTTCGACGACTTCATCCAGTACAAGGGCGAACAGGGCGCCAAGGAAGCCGGCAAGATGCGCGCCGAAGGCAAGGACTACGTCGTCCAGGATGGGGATGTGCTGAACTTTTTGTTCAATGTGTGAACAGGCAAGCCAAAGCCGAATCTGAGTGCACTGAAGAAGGGCTGCAACGGCGCAGCCCGGCCAGACAATGGCTGGGCTGCTGGACACCCCTGTGCCCCTGCTGAACGCGCTGCCCATATCGGAAAGCGGTCGCCTCGCTGACGCCCACGAGATCGCCTCCCCGACGCCCACAGAGCAGAGCCTCTCCGCCACACTCAGAGAATGGCGAAGGTGGCGGAAAGCGCCTGTGGTTCATACCTGACGCCATCATCAGCGTCCCATCCGGAAGAGGTGCAGACACAAGGCAGCCTGCCTATTATAGGGGCTGTCACCATCACCAGGGAGACAGGCCTCTGGACATCAGTCGGCCCGAGTCCCCTGCACAAAAACCCGACACCGAACCACCAGAGACATACCGGCCATGGACGACGTCTTCCAGTTTCGAGACAAACTCATTCAGGAGTATGCACGTTTCTCCCGCAGCTTCGTCCAGATCGCAGCCCCCGACATCAGGAACAAGGTAGAGGAAGAGTACGCCAACGGCCGTTACTGGCCCGAACCGCTCGTCCAGATCAACCCACACTACCAGCGCAGCGGCACGATCCGGGAACTGGTGGACGCCGGGACGCTCCATCCAGGCTGTCTGGGCATTTTCCAGACAGGCAAGACAGAGGGCACCCCTACCCCCCTCTCGCTGTACACGCACCAGAAGGTCGCGTTACACATTGCCCAGCAACGCAAAAGCTACGTCGTCACCACAGGCACAGGATCGGGCAAGTCGCTTTCGTTCTTCATACCCATCATCGACCGCATCCTCAAGGCGCGGGAATCGGACAGTACGGCGCGCACCCGGGCCATCGTCATCTACCCGATGAATGCCCTGGCCAACAGCCAGCTTGAAGAGCTGGACAAGTTCCTTCACGGCTACGACGATCTGGACCGCCCCATCACCGTGGCCCGCTACACCGGCCAGGAGAGCACAGCAGAACGGGAGCGCATCGCCAAATGTGCCCCGGACATCCTGCTCACCAACTTCATGATGCTGGAATACATCCTGACGCGCTATACGGAGACTGACCGGCAAGTCATCGAGCATTGCGCTGGGCTGGAGTTTCTGGTGCTGGATGAACTGCATACCTACCGGGGCCGTCAGGGCGCCGATGTCGCCCTGCTGGTGCGCCGTCTGCGCGAACGGCTGAATGCCGACAGACTGGTGTGCATCGGTACCTCAGCCACCATGTCCAGCGCAGCCAGTGAATCGGAGCGCAACCGGGTCGTGGCAGAAGTCGCCAGCAAGCTGTTTGGCACACGCATCACCGAACACGAGGTCATCGGAGAAACGCTGGAAAGGGTCACAGACGCAAACCGGGATATCGACGCCATACGCCATCACCTGCTCGCGGCTGTCCGGTGCGAACAGTACGCATGGCCCGATTACCAGGCATTTCAGAACGACCCGCTCGCCATCTGGGTGGAACTGACGCTGGGCGTCACCATTCCGGACGACACCAGCCCCATTCGCCGCGCCCGCCCCATAGCCCTGAAAGAAGCAGGCCAGCGACTTGCCAGCGATGCCGGCTGCAGCCCTGACGAGGCCCAGGGCGCCCTGGCGCGCTTTCTGCTGGCCGCCAACGACGTCCGCACCCCACAGGGGCGCCCACCCTTTGCCTTCAAGCTTCACCAGTTCATCAGCGGCCCCGGCATGGTGCTGACCACGCTGGAGCCACGCGATGTACGGCACATCACCCTGGATGCTCAACGCTTCGCACCGGGCAGACAGGAAGAAAACGTCCAGCTGTACCCTGTTCATTTCTGCCGGGACTGCGGCCATGAATACATGCCGGTCTGGCATCTGCCAGACAAGGGCCGGTTTTTTCCCCGGGAGCTCGATGGCTCCACCATCGACGATGAGACCGCACAGCGTGGTCTCCTGTGCATACGAACACCCGGGCTGAACTACACCAGGCCGGAAGATCTCCCCGAAGACTGGATCGATGTCAGCGGAGACACTCCGAAAATCCGCCCAAACTATAGAAATGCCGTTCCTGATCTTGTTGCCGTGACGCCGCAGGGAGAAGGAACATTGTGCGCGGGGAAACTGACGGCGTTCTCCCAGGCACAGCCCGAGTCAGAGGAACCCCAGGGACAAAAAGGCCAGGCATTCTGGTTCATTCCCGGAAAGCTGCGCTTCTGCCTGAGCTGCGGACGAAATTACCCTGCGGTCGGCAAGGACGCCAACCGTCTGTCCAGCCTGTCTGGCGAAGGCCGCTCCTCCGCCACGACCATGATCACACTGGCCGCACTGGAGTACCTGTTCAAACTGCCTGACCCTCAACCGGGACAGCCAGATCCACGCAAGCTGCTGGCCTTTACCGACAACCGCCAGGACGCCGCCCTCCAGGCAGGTCATTTCAACGATTTCATTTTTCTGCTCACACTGCGCGGCGGTCTCATCGGTGCCCTGAAACACAACAATGGCATACTCACTGAAGACACCCTGACGGCCGAGGTTTTCAACGCACTTGGCTTTGACCGTCCGGAAGACTCGGTGCGGGCCGAGTATTTGCGCGACCCCGGACTTCGTGGCCCCAATCTCAGAACCGCACAGGCCGACCTCCGCTTCATACTCGGCTATCGACTTATCCGGGACTTGCGTCGTGGCTGGCGCTTCAACAACCCGAATCTGGAACAGCTGAAGCTGCTGGACATTCGTTACCGTGACCTGCAGGCGTTCTGTGAGGACGAAAGCTGCTTTGCTGACTTCAACGAACTACGGGATCTTCCCCCGGCACAGCGGGTCGAGCTGTATGAGGTTCTGTTCAACCGGATGCGTACGGAACTGTGCATCGAAAGCCGCTACCTGGACGATATCGAACAGGACAAGATCATAACCAGAAGTTACGCAAGCCTGAATGATCGCTGGGCCATCGCTCAGGACGAGCGTCTTGAAACCGGACGCTATCTGGTTCTGGAGAATTACCTGGCCAGCAAACGCAAGCGGCGATATGACCTCATATCCGGATCGGAACGGTCCGGTCTTGTCCGCTCCATCAAGCGAAAGCTCTCGAGCGGCCCTGACCACCTCAGAGACCGGAGCAGCAAATGGCGAGGTGAAAAATGGGCTGCGCTGGTGCGAGACATGTTGCGTGCTGCCGAGAACTACGGGTATGTACAACGGCAGCCCATCGACAAGAGCCTGTTCGGCTGGCGCCTCAACGCATCGCTCATAGACTGGTGCCTGGCACCTGCCCTGCCCGAAGAGAAGCCAGGTCAGCCAAATGCCTACTTCCGTGCACTCTACGAGAGCACGGCCAAACTGCTGGGAACCATCTCGCACCCGCTGTTCGAATTCGAGGCACAGGAGCACACGGCACAAGTCGACGCCCAGACCAGACAGGTTCTCGAGCAGCGCTTTCGATACAGCCAGAAAGACCAGGACGAATGGAAGTCTCACAACAGGGCGCCACTTGAACGGCTGCCCCTGATGTTCTGCTCTCCCACCATGGAGCTGGGTGTGGACATTTCTGCGCTCAACACGGTATACCTGCGCAACGTCCCCCCAACGCCGGCAAACTACGCACAGCGCAGTGGCCGTGCCGGGCGCTCCGGCCAGCAGGCGCTGGTTGTCACCTATTGCGCGGCCCTGAGCCCACACGATCAATGGTTCTTCCACCGGGCACAGGACATGGTGCATGGCGTGGTAAGGGCTCCCACCCTGGATCTGGCCAACCGCGATCTGGTACAGAGCCACCTGCAGGCAGTCTGGCTGGCGTGTACAAGACACTCACTGGACGACAGCATTGCCGAGCTGCTCGACATGAACGCACCAGGAAAACCACCCAAACCTGAGCTCATGGCAGCACTGCGGGCGCCTGACGCACAGGCGCGCGCGCGGCTCGGAGCCGCACGGGTCATTGAACAGCTGGCTGGAGAGCTGGATGACAGCACGTGGTTCACACCTGACTACGTACAGAATGTCATCGCAGATGCCCCCCAGGCGTTTTCCCGGGCACTCGAGCGCTGGCGCACCCTGTTCGAGGCAACACAGGAGCAGCTCAAGATGGCCCAAAGCATCTCGAGCAGCCACGCCGTCACCGAACAGGAACGCAAGAGTGCCGAACGACGCGCATCTGATGCCCAGCAGCAATTCAACCTGCTTCTGAAACCCGGCAACAGCCAGAACAGCGACTTCTACACCTACCGCTATCTGGCCAGCCAGGGCTTTCTTCCCGGCTACAATTTTCCACGTCTGCCACTGATGGCCTGGGTTCCCGGTGGCGGCCGCAAATCGGCCACGAGCGCCAACGACCACGGTGCCATGGTCAGCCGCCCGCGCTTCCTGGGCCTGTCAGAGTTCGGACCACGCAGCCTCATCTACCACCAGGGCAGGATGTTCCGCGTGGTACGTGCCAAGCTCAGCGCAAGCAACCGCAGCCACATTTCCAGCTCCGTCACACTCACCACACTGGCCTCCCTTGTGTGCGGTCGCTGCGGTTACGGCCATGCCAGCGATCCTGCTTCGCAGCAGGCGCCTGTCGATATCTGCGAAAGCTGTGGCACACCACTGAGCGAAGACAACTGGGTACGCGAACTCTACCGTATCGAAACAGTGGAAACCAGGGCCACCCAGCGCATTTCCACCGATGATGAAGAGCGACAGCATCAGGGATTCGAGCTTCAAACCACCTACCGCTTTCTGCCTGGCCCGGATGGCCGTATCCAGAAAAGGGAAGCCAGCATCCAGCTCGAGAGCCCGGACGAGCAGACCGAGGAGCTTGGCACATTGACCTACGCCCCCGCCGCACAGATCTGGCGGATCAACCGTGGCTGGCGTCGCCGCCGCTTCAAACAGCAGCTCGGCTTCCTGATCAACCCCCTCACAGGCAGATGGAGCCCGGAGGAATCCCCCGACGGTGATGACACTGACAATGCTGACGACGAGAAGGATGGCAAGGAAGACAAAATCCCTCCCCAGCGCATCGTTCCCTACGTCGAGGACTTCCGCAACCTGCTGATCTTCACACCAGCGCAGGAACTGGACCCGGAGGCCATGGCGACCGTGCAGGCTGCACTCAAGCGCGGCATCGAGATGGTTTTCCAGATTGAAGAATCCGAACTCGTGGCCGAACCTCTGCCCAAGGCCGATGCGCGTCGTGCCATTCTGTTCTACGAGGCAGCCGAAGGGGGCGCCGGCGTACTGACCCGGTTGGCCAGCAATCCGGCAGATCTGGCCACCGTGGCCCGTGCTGCGCTGAAGGTCATTCACTACCATGAACCCGCCAGCGGCATCTGGACGGTAGAAGGACTGGCCCAACTGGAAAAAACCACAGATGGCGGCCAGCGCCCCTGCGAAGCCGGCTGTTACCAGTGCCTGCTGTCGTACTACAACCAGCCCGAGCATCAGCACATCAACCGCCGCAACCAGCAGGCACTGGCCCTGCTCGTGGCCCTGGCCAACGCCCGAGTCGCACCAGCCCCGGCCACAATACCCGAACCAGTCAGCAGCCCGCTCACGGGTACGACGCCAAACGGTACCCTGCCAACGGATAACCTGACGGAAGCCTGGCTGACGGCACTCCAGCATGGCGGATACCGGCAACCCGATGCCTGCAATGTACCTGTCAGCCGTGGCAAGGCCACGGCAGCAGCCCAGTACAAGGCAGCCCGCACGCTGGTGTTCCTGACAGCCATGGATGAACAGGTACGGAATGGCCTGCTCGACCGCGGCTGGCAGATACTGCTGTTTACTGACCCGGCACGATGGCATGAGCAGTTTGCAGCCCACCCCGAAGTGTTTGGCCCCCCCATCAAGGAATGAGCCCCATGAACGCGCTCGAACACGGTTTTCAGCCCGGCAGCCTCGTCCGTGCCCGCGGTCGCGAATGGGTGGTGCAATCCGAATCTCGCCCGGACTGGCTCCGCCTGCGTCCACTCAGCGGCGCCGATGATGAAAGCATTACGCTGATTCCGGAGCTGGAGCTGCAGCCCGTAAAGCCCGCCACCTTCGCCTGGCCCAGCCCAGCCCTGGCCGGCAACCACGCAGGTGCGTTGCTGCTGCGTGATGCCCTGCGCCTGACCCTGCGTGCCGGCGCTGGGCCTTTCCGTTCATTCGGCAACATTGCCGTGGAACCCCGCAGCTACCAGCTGGTCCCACTGCTGATGGCCCTGCGCCTGTCCACCGTACGTCTTCTGATTGCCGATGACGTGGGGGTGGGAAAAACCATCGAGGCCGGCCTGATCGTCCGTGAACTGCTGGACCGCGGCGAAATTGCCCGGCTGGCCATTCTCTGCCCGCCACATCTGGTCGAACAATGGCAGTCCGAACTGGAAACCCGCTTCAACCTGCAGGCCATCGCGCTGACCTCAGCCACAGCCGCACGCATCGAACGCAATCTGCCCCATGGTGTCCGGCTGTTCGACCATCATCCAGTGGTTGTGGTCAGTCTGGACTACATCAAAAGCGAACGGCACCGCGAACAGTTTCTGGCTGCAGCCCCCGAATGCATCATCGTCGATGAGGCACATACCTGCGCCAGCAATGGTGCCGGCAAGCAGCTGCGTTTCGAACTGCTCAAACGACTGGCAAAGGATGAGCACCGCCACCTGATTCTGCTCTCCGCCACCCCGCATTCAGGCGACGAATCCGCCTTCTACAACCTGCTGTCACTGCTCAACCCCCGTTTTGTAGAGCTGCAGGGGCACAACCGGGCTGAAGATCCACTGCGCCAGGAACTGGCACGACACTTCGTACAGCGTCGCCGCAAGGACATCGCTGAATGGCAGTCCGAAACCCACGATGGCAAAGGCCTCCCTCGCCGCATGACCACCGAGCTGACCTACCGCCTCAGCGGCGGCTGGGGAGCGTTTTTCGATGCCGTGCAGGACTATTGCCGCGACCTGGCAGAGGCGGTGGAACAGCAGGAAAACCAGAACGGCAAACCCGGCGGAACCCGCCTGATCTGGTATGTGACCCTGGCACTGCTGCGTTGCGTGGCATCATCTCCTGCCGCGGCCATTCGGGCACTGAGCCGGCGCCTGGATGGCCATCTGACGACAGATGAACCGTCACCGGAAGACCTGCTGCAGGATGCCCGCCTCGACGACGGCCAGGCTGATGACCTATCCGCCGACGACCAGGAGCCACCTGCCCTGCTGCAGGAGGCCAATCCACGGCTACAGGCCCTGATCCGTGACGCCGAGCGCCTGTCCGGCAAAGCAGGCGACCCCAAACTGGCCACGCTCATCCAGCATATCGGGCAGCTGCTGAAGGACGGTTTTCGGCCGGTGGTATTTTGCCGTTACGTAGCCTCAGCTCATTATGTGGCCGAGCACCTGAAAAAAGCTTTCCCCAAGGTAGGCATTGAAGCGGTCACAGGTGAGCTCACACCCGAAGAACGTCGCGAGCGCGTCGAAAGCCTGGAAGAGGCCGAGTCCCGCATTCTGGTGGCCACCGACTGCCTGTCCGAAGGCATCAACCTGCAGCATCTGTTCACGGCGGTCGTGCACTATGACCTGACTTGGAATCCCACCCGCCACGAACAACGCGAAGGCCGGGTTGACCGTTTCGGGCAGCAGGCAGAAGAAGTACGCTGCACCATGCTGTACGGCGAAGACAATCCGGTGGACGGTTTTGTGCTCAACGTCATTCTGCGCAAGGCCGAGGCCATCCGCAGGGAGCTGGGCGTGCTGGTTCCCATGCCCGAGGATGATACGTCCATCAAACAGGCCATGATCCGCGCAGCCCTGATGAAGCGGCAGGATCACATGCACTCCATCCAGGCCAGCCTGGACTTTGGCGACGCCGAAGAAGAGCTTGCTCCCCTGCGGGTCAAATGGCAAGACGCCCTGGACAGGGCCAAGACCAACCGTACCATCTTTGCCCAGCGCACCATCCGCCCCGAGGAGGTGCTACCCGAATGGCAAAAGCAGCAGCAGGCATTGGGCACCCAGCAGGATGTGCAGCGCTTTCTGGAAAGTGCCTGTGTGCGATTGGGTTCCCCGCTGGAAAAGGGACGCAACAGTGGATCCGCTGTTTTCATCGCCAGCAACCTGCCGGAAGCACTGACACTTCGCCTGAAGGATGAAAGCATCCTGAAAGACAACAGCAGACAGGCACAAACACTGTCCCTCAACCTGAACGAACTGCACCGCAGCCATCCTTTGGTAGAGCTGCTGGCGCAGTACCTGCTGGAAAACGCGCTCGACAGCGAAACCCCGGTGGCAGCCCGCTGTGCTGTAACACTCACCGAGAACGTGGAGGTGGTGACCACCCTCTACCTGCTGCGCCTGCGTCATCAGCTCAGCTATGTGCGACGCCGTGAACCCTTCCAGATGATGGCCGAAGAAACCATCACCCTGGCAGTGCGCGGCCGTGTCAACCCGGCATGGGAGTCCGGCGACAGCACCAGCCAGCTGCTGGCATGCAAGCCCAGCGGCAACCTGCCCGTCGAAACCATTCATCGGGAAATTCACGCCGCCCTGCAGTTCCTGGCAGACCATCCGGAACAGCTGGAAAAACTGGCCCACGAACGCGCCAACACCCTGCTGGCCGATCACCAGCGCGTCCGCGAGGCTGCCCGGGATGTGGGGCAGTACAAGGTTTCTCCCTGTCTGCCCGTGGATGTCATGGGTGTGTATGTCCTGCTGCCGGATTCACTCTGATGGCCTGCAGACGCACCATGAATGCGACAGCCCGTATCCCTGGTCCAACCAAAGACTGCTACCGGAAAGCCACAGACACCACTGGCAAGGACAAGCCCTGACATGAAACGCACCCGCAAGACCGAGGCTGCCCTCTCCCTTCCTGCCACGCTGACACTGGAAGGGGGGCTTTTCCTGCCCGATCAGGTTCAAAAAGCCACACAGGGCCTTGCCAGCGCCCAGCAGGATGCTGATTACCGGCTGCCCAAGGGCCTCAAGGCCAAGGATGAATACAGCCGCGCCTTCCAGATTGCCTGCGCCCAATGGCAGGACTTTGCCCAGCAGCTGGAACGGCGGGACATCGACGCTACCCAACTCACCACCCGCTTTGTACAGGAGCTGCTGCGCGACGCCTTTGGCTACAGCCTGAGCCCGGCACGGCCACAGGAAGTGGATGGACGGCATTACCCCGTCAGCTTCCTGGCAGGCAATCTGCCCATTCTGGTGGCGCCCCACACACTGGGACTGGACGACGCCGACGCCAGCATGGCCATCGAAGGCAGCAGCAGCCGCAAAACCCCCTTCCAGGCCATGCAGGAACTGCTCAATGCCAGCGAATCGCTGCTGTGGGGCATCGTCAGCAACGGCAGGCAGCTGCGGCTGCTGCGTGATGCCGCTTCGCTTACCCGCCCGAGTTTTCTGGAAATCGACCTGACCGACCTGCTGGGCAGCAAACGCTACGCCGAATTTGCCAATGTATGGCGGCTGCTGCATGCCAGCCGGGCACTTACAGATGCCCAGAATACGTCCTGCATCTGGGAACGATGGCGCCACGAGGGCCAGCAGGAAGGCACCCGGGTACGGGACGGCCTGCGCAACGGCGTCGAAAAGGCATTGCTCACGCTGGGCGAGGGCTTTCTGCAGCATCCATCCAACGATAAGCTGCGTACCGCGCTGGACAGTGGACAACTGAGTCGCGACGCCTACTTCCAGCAACTGCTGCGGCTGGTGTACCGGCTGATTTTCGTGTTCACCGTGGAAGAACGCGGGGTTCTGCACCCGCAGGGAGACAGCCCCGAGGCGCAGGCTGCCCGCCACGCCTACGCCGAAGGCTACGCACTGACCCGACTCCGCAACTTCAGCCTCAAACGTCGCCCCCGCAACCGGCACGATGACCAGTGGCAGGCCATTCGCATCGTCTTCCGGGGGCTGCACCAGGGCGAGCCCCGGTTGGCTCTGCCCGCACTGGGAGGCCTGTTCGCTGCCAGCCAGTGCAAGGATCTGGACGCCGCCAGCCTGGATAATTCTCACCTGCTCGAAGCCCTGAAAGATTTACGCTGGGCACGCCCCCCTGGCTCAGATAGTCTGGTGCCCGTGGACTACCGCAACATGGGACCAGAAGAGCTGGGCAGTGTATATGAATGCCTGCTGGAGCTGGTACCCACGGTGGATGTCCATGCCCGCTCATTCGACTTCGTGGGCAGAACCGACACAGCCAGCACGGCAGGCAATGCCCGCAAACTGACCGGCAGCTACTACACCCCCGACAGTCTGGTACAGGAACTGATTCGCAGCGCGCTCGACCCCGTCATCGAGCAACGGCTTTCTTCCAGCCCTGCAGCACCGGAAGCAGCCCTGCTGGCCATCCGCGTCATCGACCCAGCCTGTGGCAGCGGGCATTTTCTGCTGGCCGCCGCCCGACGCCTGGCCGAAAGGCTGGCGCTGCTGCGCAGCATGGCCAGCGGGTACGAGGGTGCCATTCGGCCGAAGGACTACCGTCACGCCCTGCGTGAGGTCGTGGCACACTGCATCTATGGCGTGGACCGCAACCCCATGGCCGTCGAGCTGGCCCGCATGGCACTGTGGCTGGAAGGGTTTGAAGAAGGACGCCCGCTGGACTTTCTGGACCACCACCTGCAGGTAGGCGACGCCCTGCTGGGCCTGACCGATCTGGATGCCCTGACCCAGGGTATTTCCAAAGACGCTTTCAAGCCCCTGAGCGGTGATGACCGGGAAGTGTGCAAGGCACTGACCAAAACCAATGCTGTCGCCCTCAAACAGCTGACCAGAGACTTGCAGAGCCAGCAGATGCTGCTGGGCATGGACAACACGTCCGGCCTGCAGGCCATGCGCGCCATCGAAGACATGCCCACCAACACGCCGGAGCAGGTCAGCACCAAGGAAGCCCGCTGGCTGGAATTCATGCAGACTGCCGCACGAAGTCCGCTGGCACAAGCCGCAGATGTGCTGGTGGGCGCCTTCCTGCTGCCCAAGACCACGGACCGGAGCGCAACCGTACCGACCAGCGCCACGCTGCATACCCTGCTGACCACCCCCAACGACATCACGGGGCCTGCCGCCGATGCGGTGGCAGCAGCCCGCGCCGCCTGTGCCGAAGCACGCGTGCTCCACTGGCCCCTGGCGTTTCCGCAAGTGTTTGCCCCCCGCGGACCCAACGACCACCGGGGCTTTGACTGTGTGTTGGGCAACCCACCATGGGAGCGCATCAAACTGCAGGAAGAAGAGTTCTTTGCCACCCGCAACGCCGACGTGGCAGCGGCACGCAACAAGGCCGAGCGCAGCCAGCGTATCCAGTGGCTCAGTGAAGGCCGGCTGGCGCAGAACCTGAACTTTGGCCACACATCTGCGCCAAACGGCGCACCACAGCTGAAACATGCGAATGGCCCTGATGAGGCCGAAAGACGCCTGTACCGGGAGTTTGTCACTGCCCGCCGCACAGCTGAGGCCACGAGCCTTTTCGCCCATGTAAGCGGAAGCGAGGGGGGACGCTACCCGCTCACCGGCGTGGGCGATGTAAACACCTATGCCCTGTTTGCCGAAACCATCCTGCAGATTCACGCCCGGGATGGCCGGGCCGGCTTCATCGTACCCACAGGCATTGCCACCGACGACAGTACCAAGACGTACTTTGGCCACATCACCCAGTCGAAGCGGCTGGTCAGCCTGTACGACATAGAAAACCGGGACAAGCTGTTCCCTGCAGTGGACAGTCGCGTGAAGTTCTGCCTGCTCACCCTGGGGGCTTCCGAACAGGCCGAATTTGTCTGCTTTGCCACCCAGGTCAGCCAGCTGGCCGACGAACGCCGGCGGTTCACGCTGACACCAGAAGACTTCCGGCTGATCAACCCCAACACGCTGACCTGCCCGGTGTTTCGCAGCAAACGCGATGCCGAACTGACCAAGAAGCTCTATCGGGCAGCACCGGTTCTGATACGCGATGCCTTCGTCGAAGGTGAGGGCAAGCATGCCAGGGAAGTCCCTGCACAGAATCCGTGGGGCATCACGTTCATGGCCATGATGCACATGTCCAATGACAGCCATTTGTTCGAATACCAGAACAACCCGGAACCGGGCAGCAGCGCAACAGACACGAAGCGCCTGCCCCTGTACGAGGCAAAACTGATTCATCATTTCGATCACCGCTGGGCCACTTACACAACCGACCCAGATACTGGCACCGTAGCCAGTCGGGATGTGACCCTGCAGGAAAAACAGGATGCGTCCTTCAGCATCACTCCCCGGTACTGGGTGCCCGCCCGCGAGGTCTGGCTGCGACTGGCGGACCTGCCGGACGAACTGATGCGCGCCCTCAAGGCAGACGATGGGCACGCCACCATACTTGCCGTCACCAAAGTGCTGTTTGGGCGACACCTGACCGCTCTGCATGAGGAGGCCCCGAGCATAACAGCACTGGCCGCCTGGGAAAGCTTTGTTGACCTGCACGCTTATGCCAAGGATATCGACCCCGAAGAGCTGGGAGTCAAACCGCTCAAGAAGAACGCAGGCGGCCGGCTGGACGAAGGTCTCCCCCTGCCCGTACAGCAACTGCTGCGCCTGGCCGAGGAAGCCAGTAACCTTCCCATGCCACCCGCAGGGCTGAGTAGCGAAGAAAGCGCACAACGACTGGCGGAGCGCTGGCTGAAGGAAAGCTGCCCTAAATGGTTGATGGGGTGGCGAGATATCTGTCGGGCAACGGATGAACGGACGGTGATTGCTTCGGTTGTTCCCTCAGTGGGCGTCGGCAACCAAATGCCGTTGATGTTGTTCGGTTCAGGCGAAGGCCTAAGCCTCTCGGCCCTTATGCTTGCAAACCTTTCAGCACTGACTTTCGATTTTGTTGCAAGGCACAAAACAGGGGGAACCCATATGAACTACTTCATATATAAACAGCTTCCCATCCTGCCTCCGGGCCATTACACCGAAGACGACCTTTCGTTCATCATCCCTCGTGTTCTTGAACTGACCTTCACCGCTACGGACATCACCCCCTGGGCTGAAGACCTGGTCAGTCAATGGAAGCTGGACGATGGCAGCTGGAAGCCAGACACACCAGAGGCCATCCGCCGATCACCCTTGACGCCTTTCCCCTTCGACCCTGCACGACGCGCCATCTTGCGCGCCGAACTCGACGCATACTACGCCCGCCTCTATGGCCTGGACCGCGACGAGCTGCGCTACATCCTGGACCCGGAAGACGTGATGGGCAAGGACTACCCCAGCGAAACCTTCCGCGTGCTGAAAGACAGGGAAATCCGGGAGTATGGGGAATACCGTACCCAAAGGCTGGTGCTGGAGGCCTGGGACAGAATTCATGCATGACGGCTACGCCATGGACAACATACTGATCATCCATGTTGCCGCCAACAATGGATTCGAAAATGCCTCAACCACGGGCAATGGAAGCATCACGCTCAGCTCTGCCCGACACGAAACCAGTGTAATGGTAAACCAGTGGCTGACCGGCATGGGGGTGATCGTACAGTCACCCTATCCGGAGCTGCTTCCCACGCTTTCCCGCAATGTTCACCCATGGCCATCCAGAAACGACCAGTTCTACCTGACGGATCTTGATCAACTGGCCTCATTTCTTAGACAAACAGCCCAGCTCTCTCTTGAACTCCGCAAGCAGAGCGCATCCAGAAACGCGGAGCCATATTCAGATGAAGATACTCACCCTGTCAGCAAAACCGACACAGACCCCAGCCCCGACGGCTTTCCTCCTGCCTCACCACAAGAAACCGAAATCGAACGCCTCCGGCGAGAACGCATCGGCCAGGACATCTATCGCCGTGCTCAGATGTCCTACTGGCACGGTGGATGCGCCGTCACAGGAATCACGCTGCCCGAGGTACTGCGTGCCAGCCACGCCAAACCTTGGGCAGAATGTACCAATGACGCCGAGCGACTGGACGTTTTCAATGGCTTTCTGCTGGTAGCCAACCTCGATGCGCTTTTTGACCGGTTCCTGATCAGCTTTGACGAAGGTGGAAACTTGCTGACCAGATCTCGGCTGCCAGCCACAGACATGCAAGCATTGGGACTGCACCCGGAGATGAAACTGCGCTGGATTGAAAAAGAACATCTTCCGTATCTGCACTGGCATAGACAGCGCTTTCTTGCGGGAAACTGCTGCGCGCCCACGAGCGAATGTCAGACCGACACACATGACATTACGTCACGGTGATCTGTGCGGAACTTCATGGCCATGAACGGAAAAGTCAGGATGGGGCCGCACCGGCCCTTTCATGAAATGTGAAGGATGACGAGGATGGAACAGGAAAAACTCATTGCCCTGATCGAAAAGCTCCGCAACTTCCCCAGAGAGCAGAGCACCCTGGAATTCAAGTCAAATCTGAAGGGGCCCAAAGAGATTGGCCAGTACATCTCTGCACTGGGCAACTCGGCTGCACTCGAACGTCATGACAGAGCATGGATGGTTTGGGGAATTGATGACAGCACGCACGCCGTAACAGGAACGCAGTTCAACCCGAGCAAAGCAAAGGGTGAAGGAAACCAGTCGCTCATCATGTGGCTGACACAAAAAATACTCCCTCGGCCAGATTTCACGTTTCACGAAGTACCTCACCCTGACGGCAGAGTAATTCTGCTTGAAATACATCCACCTCGATCAGCTCCCCTGGCATTTCAGGGAGAACGTTACATTCGGGTTGACAGCCACAAGACAAAGCTTTCCGAGCACCAGGACAAGGAACGTCGGCTATGGGCAATGCTGGACCAGAATCAGGACTGGTCAGGGGAAATCGTACCAGAGGCAACCTGGGATGATCTTGACCCAGAGGCATTGGAGGTGGCGCGACGAAAATTCATGGAGTTCGCGCTCAAGAACGAGCGCGACCAGGATCAGCTCGACAGGGTCAAGACGCAACTACAGGAGATGGACAATCCGACCCTTCTCAACAAAGCCCACATCACCAAGCAGGGAAGAATCACACGTGCAGCCCTGCTGTTGCTGGGCAAGGATGAAGCATCACACCTGCTTGCTCCTGTCGATGCCAAGATAACCTGGCTTTTGCGAGACGAGCATAACCGGACCATCGACTCGCAACATTTTGGCCCGCCCATGCTGCTGTCGACAGACAAAGTGGCCAACCGCATTCGCAATATCATGGTGGAATACATGCCGGATCAGTCGCTTTTCCCCACCGCAGTCCAAAGCTATGATCCGTGGGTCATCCGCGAAGCACTGCACAATTGTCTCGCTCACCAAGACTATATTTTGCACGGAAAGATCAACGTTGTCGAACACCCGGATCGACTGGTTTTCTCCAATCAAGGGCAATTCCTGCCTCCCAGCGTTGAATGGATGCTCGAGACGCAATCTCCCCCAGAGCACTATCGCAACCAGTGGCTGATTGATGGCATGATCCGGCTGCGGATGATCGATCAAGCCGGCAGTGGCATACGCCGCATGTTCGAAACACAGCGGCAACGCTTCTTCCCCTTGCCTGACTATGTTCTGAGCCCCATGGCTGAAGGAACACCTCGCGTTCAAGTCACCATCAGCGGCCGGGTACTTGACATAAATTACACGCGCCTGCTGATCAGCAGGGATGACCTCGACCTCAAACAGGTACTGTTGCTGGACAAAGTGCAGAAGAAGGAGCCCATTTCGGCAGAAGAGGCCAAAACACTCAGGAAGGACAAGCTGATCGAAGGGCGTTCGCCCAACTTCTTCGTCTCCGCCGAAGTAGCGGCCTGGACCAAAAGCAAGGCCAGCTACATCCGCAACCGGGGAATGGACGACACGTACTACCACCAGCTCATCCTCGGCTACCTGAAGAAGTACGGGCAGGCAAACAGGCAGGAGCTGGATGACCTGCTTCTACCCAAGATGCCCGACGTACTGGACTCATCACAGAAAGCCAACAAGGTCCGCAACCTGACACAGAGCATGCGCCGCAAGGGATTGATCCATTCGATAGGGGCACGATCCACAGCAGTCTGGCGGCTCGGCCCTGGCTGAACTCTTGACTAGCTCGCCTGGTACAGGAATGAGCCAGTAAAGGACGGTCTTCGTAACCCTTTGATTTGTATGTTTTCTTTCCCTGTCTATCTAGCAAAGAGCTAGTAAAGGACAACCCTTGGCCCGGAGCCAGCATCACCCTGAATCACCTAACCAGCCTACCATCTGCAGGGCGAGGTGCCCGATGCTCCTGCCCACGGCCCCTCCTTTACTACAGCCCCTGCCGAAGATGAACCGAGTAAGGAAAACTTGGCTAACTCATTGATTTATATGTTTTCTTTACTTAAAACTCTGCCAGTCTTTCAGTAAAGGAAACCCCTCGGGCCGTCGGAAGCCACCCCACAAGAGACGCCTGCTCCAGGCATGCTTCCCTTGCCCGCCACCACCAGGTACCCTAAGATGACACATCGCATATGCAACACATCATCCATCAGCCACAGGTCACTACCATCCCATCGGTGAAGTCATCAACAGCCTGTAAACCTGCCTCACCGACGGCGTGAAGGAACCTCATCCATGACGGAAAGCGAAACCGTCGAACTCAAGAAATCCCTGGCGGAACTCAAACAGGGCATCGTGTCACTGGCCGCCATGCTCAACAAGCATGGCGAGGCTGAGCTGTGGTTTGGCATCGCCCCCAATGGCAAGGCGGTGGGCCTTGACCAGAACGACAAGACATTGCGCGATGTATCACAGGCCATTGCTGCCAGCATAGACCCGCGCATCTATCCGGAAATCACCCGGGAGGAAGTGAACGGCAAAAGCTGCCTGCGCGTCAGGGCTCGCGGGCAGGACAGGCCGTACTATGCCCATGGGCGTCCCTACATGCGCGTTGCCGATGAAGACCGGCAGATGAGCGCCCGTGAGCTGGAAACCCTGATCCTGCGCCAGAATCGTGCAGCCATGCGCTGGGACAACGAACCCATCGATCAGCCCCTGAGTACGCTGAACGAGGCGCGCATTCGCCAGTTCGTGCAGACGGCAGGTCTTGCCTGGGACAATACCACCAACACGCTGGACAAACTGGGCCTGCTGCGCGACGGCCATCCCGTCAACGCCGCCCGGCTGTTCTTTGCCGATGAACCCATCGAACTGCGCTGTGCCGTGTTCGCCACCCAGACCAGCGCAACCATTCTCGACCGCCACGACTTCCACGGCACGCTGCTGGAACTGATCGAGGAAGCCCAGAAGTTCATCCTGAAGAACATCCACATCGGCATGCGGCTGGATGGCATGCGCCGGGTCGACGTTCCCGAAATTGCCGTCCCAGCACTGCGGGAAGCCATCATCAACGCCTTCTGCCACCGCGACTGGCGTGACCCGGACTATGTACAGGTCGCCGTTTATCGTGACCGGGTCGAGATCCGCAACCCCGGCGAACTGTACGAGAACCTGACGCTGGAAGAACTCCGTCGGGGCGGCGTATCACGCCGGCGCAACCCGCTGATTGCCGACCTGCTGCGCCGTATCCATCTGGTGGAAGCCTGGGGCCGTGGCGTGCCGCTGATCCTTGCAAACGCGCCCGATGTCACTTTCCGGGAGGTGGCCGGGCTGTTCATCGCCAGCTTTGCGCGGCCGTCGGCCCGGCATGCCGGGGCAGAAAGCGCCCCCTCGAAAACCACCCCGAAAACTACCCCAAAAACTGCCCCGAAAACTGCCCCGAAAACTGCACCAGAACAGCAGGTCCGGCGGCGCCAGAAGACGGGAGAAACCCTGCTTCAGATACTTCGGCAACAGCCACACCTGAGTACAAGCGAGCTGGCCCAGATGACCGGATTGAGCCAGGATGGCATCAAGTACAACATCAACCAGCTCAAACGCACCGGCAAGCTGGTTCGCCATGGCCCAGCCAAGGGTGGCTACTGGGAAGTCACGGACAAATCTGGCAACGAGTAGCCTTGGCCAGCCCTTTACTACGGTGTTTCATGGAAGCAGGGGCTAGTAAAGGGATTACGGCCAACTTGTTGATTTATATGTTTTCTTTACCCCGAATCCAGTCAGGGTTCAGTAAAGCCCCCCCACGGAACACCTCGGCGCCCCCTTTCGGGAGACGCCGGACAGTATCTGACGTGCCATGGCCAGGGCACATCTGGAACAACCAAAAAGAACCCCTCAGCGTCCGCTTCACGAGCAGGCGGACGGGAGGGGCCGTGTTGAAGGGATTATAGGTCATCTTCAGCATCATCGGCAGCCTGTCACTTTTCGTAAAATCTCCTCCATTCATACCGCTGGAGGGGAGAACCACGTGAACGCACAGGAACGCATCATCCGTTACTGGCATGCCGTCGAGCTGCTGCAACCGTCCCAGCTCAAGAAGCCCGAGGACAGTGCCGGCCGTTCACCAAAGGACGAATTCGTCCATGATATTCAATCCAGTAACGAGCCATTCCCCTGGGAACCGGGCAGCGAGGCCAGCCGGCAGCCTTTGCCCCTTGATGAGATAGACAAACGTACCGGAAAGCCCAAAGTCTACACATGGTTCCACACGCTCTACGTTCAGATCTTCCCGACAAAGACCATCACCGATGCACTGGACAGGGCATTCGGCGCCGACCAGGGCTATCGCGACCCCGCAGAACGGGAATATTCAGCGCTGTATGCCGCCGAATTCACCCATGACGGCCAGCTCGTCCCGGGCAGCTTCACCCTGTCCAGCGAAGCCTGGTTCCTCGGACAACTGACCAGTGGCAGTGACTGGTCGAAGGATTTCAACCAGGACCAGACTTCCATCAGGCAGCAGGCCGAAGCCCGCCTGACCGGGTCGGTCAACCGGCAAGCCCTGGACGAAATCACGACGTTCGTCATCCAGCAGTGTGGGCTGCAGACTGTGTTGTCCAACCCGGAAAAAGCCGTGCTGCGCTCCTGTAGCCGGCCCGTTGAAGTCAAGGGACAACAGCACGACACAATCAGCGACACAGCAGTCGGGAACATCCCTGCACAGGCAGCCCCCACATCCGGAGCCTCTGCCCACGTTATTGCAGGCACGCCCAAAGGGGGGTTCACGGAGACGGAAGAATCCATAACACGCCCCCAACCCCGCCAAAGCGATCTCCCCCTCAACAGTTTTCTGCTGGACGATCTGATCCGGGTTGCAGAAGCAGTTGCCACCGGCAATACCAGCAAGGCCCTGTCACAATATCTGGATCCGAACACGAGCATCACCCGCCACACCATCGGCAGCGCGGAACTGGAAAGCGCCATCGTCGACCATCTCCTTCCCCACAAGCACCCCACCGGCTGCTGGCCTGCCGAGGAGCATCGCGGACTGGTGCACGCGCAGCAACTGGCCATCAATTTCATTCTGGAGCAGCTGGGAGAAGGAGCCGGTATTCTGGGGATCAATGGCCCCCCAGGAACCGGCAAGACTACCCTGCTGAGGGATCTGGTGGCCGCCATCGTCACGCAGCGAGCCGATGCCCTGGCGCAACTCCCGCGCGCCTCGGATGCATTCCAGAAAAACGCGAAAGAAACCGGCAATGCCAGTGGCAAGAAACAAAACGCCCACCCCCTGCAGCCTGACCTGTTCGGTTACGAGATCATCGTTGCCTCCTCCAACAATGGCGCTGTCGAGAACATCACCCGGGAGCTTCCACAACGCAACAAGATCGATGGCAGCTGGCTGCCAGAAGCCGATTATTTCGGCGAACTGGGAACACTGACCTCCGGCGCCCCCTCATGGGCCTTGATCTCTGCCGCGCTGGGCAGCAAGTCACGACGAAGCAAGTTCATCGATCACTATTTCTTTGGCAACCGCACCAGGGAAGAGCTGGTAGCGATCACCGGGAAACTGCAATATCCTCATGGGCTGCAAGGCTGGCTGAGTGGGCACGCAAACCAGTACAAATCCATGTCCATGTCCAATGCGTCGGCAAATCGGCAACAGCGCTGGCAGCAGGCAGTGGAATCCTACAACGAAGCCAAGGCAGCCGAATCGTCCATCCGCCACAGTGTGGATGCATTGCTCACGAAAATCCAGCATATCCAGTCACAGCGCAACCGGCTTCCTGCGCTGCTCTCGACGCTGCAGACACTGGAAAACAGTCTCCCTGACCCCATTGCCGTATTGGAGAGGGATGCCGACTCCGGTCTGCTTGCTGCTCAAAGCCGGCAAAATGCATGTGCGGCGGAGGTACTGCAGCACCAGACACGCAAGCCCGGCCTCTGGCAGAACCTCGCCACACTCTGGAGCGCCAGCCGCGCGTGGCAAGCCAACCAGGCATCTCTGCAGGCCACCCAGCTCAGGGCCGAACAGGCCGTGGCACAATGGCAGCTCCTTCAGCACCATCAGAACCAGACAGCCACCGATGTGCAGAACGCCATCCAGGATGCCACCAGGCTGCAGGCCCAGCATATCGTTTCGTGGCTGCAGACGGGACACACCACCGGAGACCGGCAGAATGAACTGCACGAGCCCTGGCCCCTACCCCACTGGCGACAGGCCCGTGCTCGTGTCTTCCTGGAGGCGCTGCGGCTGCACCAGACCTTCCTGGCGCTCGAAGCCACACGTATCCGTGCCAACCTGGATCTGGCCAATGCCCTGATCCAGGGCCAGTCCTTCAGCGGCTATTCCCGAGACGCCATCCGCTCAGCCTGGGCATCCCTGTTCATGGTGGTACCGGTACTCAGCAGCACCTTTGCCTCCTTCGACCGCTCCTTTGGATCGCTTGGTTGCGAGGAAATCGGCTGGCTATTGGTCGACGAAGCCGGACAGGCCACTCCACAGGCGGCCGTGGGTGCCCTCTGGCGCGCCCGCCGTGCCGTGTTCGTGGGCGACCCACTGCAGCTCAAACCCATCATGACCGTATCAGATGCGGCACTGGAGCACATGCGTACCCACTTTGGGGTCGACAATCACTGGTTGCCCAACCGCCACTCAGCCCAGACACTGGCAGACCAGGCCACGCCATGGGGACGCACAACCGGCCCCGATGACCACCAGTCCTGGGTGGGTCTGCCGCTGGTGGTACACCGTCGCTGCGACAGGCCAATGTTTGAGCTCGCCAACCGCATTGCCTACGACGGCAACATGGTCTACGGCACCATTGCCCCCAGACCGGATCGTGAAACGCCGGCCCACCTTCCCACCGGGTGGTTGCATGCCACGGGAACATCGCAGGGCAACTGGGTAGCGGAAGAGGGCAGAATGCTGCAGGCCCTGCTGGCGGCACTGCGCAGCGACGGTGTCGCACCCGGCGATATCGCCATCGTCACCCCGTTCCGCGGCGTCCTCAAGAAAATTCCCGCCCTCATCCGCCCCTATCGGGGCAAGGGCAAAACAGGAAAAATCAGCTGCGGCACAATCCATACCATGCAAGGCAAGGAGGCACCCGTGGTGATCATGGTACTGGGCGGCAACACCGCATCTCCAGGCGCCCGCGACTGGGCTGTGTCGGAACCCAACCTGCTGAACGTAGCCGCCACCCGCGCCAAACGGCGTTTCTATGTGATTGGCGATCGCAACGACTGGCAGCACCGTGCGCTCTTCTGCGATGTCATGGACCTTCTGCCGGCACTGGATCTCCACGCCGAAGATATCGGCGGAGCACTCCATCAGAAGGCGCTGGCCTCGCGGGACCGGGCACGTGCCACTGGACGGTACCGTTCTGCCGACGAAGTCCTGGATGGCCTGCGTGCCCTGCGCGACGAAGAACGCACGCGCCGAACTGCGGCAAGAAAGGCATGAAATAACGCTTCGTTCACCTCACTTTGCGGGAAACTGGGCGCGGATCTGCCCATACCTGCAAGCACAGCAGACCCGCGCAATCAGGCACAATACCCCCACCACCAGCCCAGCCTCCAGCCCGGAGCCCATGCCATGAGCATCCCCGTCTTTCTGCAGCGGGTCATCCTGCAAAACTACAAAAGCATCGGCCACTGCGATGTCCGCCTCCATCCCCTGACCTGGCTGGTCGGCGGCAATGGTGCCGGCAAGAGCAACTTTCTGGACGCGCTCCAGCTGGTCAGCGATGCCCTCAACGGCTCACTGGACAATGCACTGAACGAGCGCGGCGGGATCAACGAAGTCCGGCGCCGCTCCCGCGGCCACCCCACCCACTTCGGCATCCGGCTGGAATTCCACCTGCCGGATGGCAGGGAGGGACACTTCGCATTCCGGATCGGCGCCCTGAAAAACGGCGGATACGAAGTACAGAACGAGGAATGCATCATCGGGGGCATCGGCCGGGGGCCGGCCTACCAGGTCGAACGGGGAACCCTGAAGCACAGCAGCGAGCCCACCTTCCCCGCCATCACCTCAGACCGTCTGGCCCTGGTCGCTGTTTCCGGTACGGCCGCATTTCGTCCGGTGTTCGACGCACTGGCCTCCATGCGCTTCTACAACCTCAACCCCCGGTTGATGCGTGACCTGCAAACCCCACAGGACGGAAAGCTCCTCAAGGAAGAGGGCGAGAACATTGCCAGTGTCATAGGCCACCTGCAGCGTGTCGGTGATGGACAACTGGATGCCATCCAGGAGTATCTGCGCATTGTGGTGCCGATGATTCACGGTGTTCAGCGCAAGCAGATCAGCAGCAAGGAGACCCTGGAATTCCGGCAGGACGTAGGAGACAGCACGCCGTGGCGCTTCGAAGCCCAGAACATGTCCGATGGCACACTGCGCGCGCTCGGCGTGCTGACCGCCCTCTTCCAGGGCAACCGGGACTTCGCCCCCTCTCTGGTAGGTATTGAAGAGCCCGAGACCGCACTGCACCCAGCTGCCAGCGCGGCACTGCGTGAGGCGCTGACCCGTGCCTCCAGGCAAATCCAGATCATTGTGACCAGCCACAGCCCCGACCTGCTGGACGACACCAGCATACCGGCCGACACCGTTCTTGCCGTGGTGGCCGACCAGGGCAACACACACATTGCCTCGCTGGATGAAGCCTCCCGGGACAGCATGCAGAAACACCTGTTTTCTGCCGGAGAACTGCTGCGGCTCGACCAGCTGCAGCCCGACCCGAATGAACTGGAACACCAGACAAGGGCCCCTGCTCCCCCCACGGACATGTAACCCTTCTGGCCATCCGCCGCCCAGGTGAGGCAGACTATCGTCAGGGAGTCTGGCATGGACATCTCCCGGAGAGGCTCCCTGACGGGGGCAGCCCGCATGCGCGCCCCCAAGGAGACATCATGGCCGCCCACACCATAACCATCCGCTACTGCACCCTCTGCAACTGGATGCTCCGCGCCGGCTGGATGGCGCAGGAACTGCTCTCCACCTTTGGCACCGATCTGGCCGGTGGCGTCACGCTGATCCCCGACACCGGAGGCGTCTTCCAGATCCATTGCAACGGCGTGCCCATCTGGGACCGCAAGACCGACGGCGGCTTTCCCTGAAACAGCGGGTCCGTGACCAGATAGACCCAACCCGGAACCTGGGCCACATCGACCGGCACGCCGCCTCGCATCCGGCAGGCCGGTCACACCCGGCAGGTCCGCTGCCCCCGAACGGCCAGCCCGGTGCACCGGCCTTCGCCGACCGTGCCATCGAAGCCCTGACCAGGGACGGTCACCCGGCAGGTTCCGCCCATGCCGGCAACACCCACATCAACGCCACCCACATCAACGCCACCCACAACGGCACCTCCCGCAACGGCACCTCACACATCAACGCCTCTTGCAACGGCGCTTCACCGGCCGGCAGCTCCCATGCCAGCCAGGCACCTGTCAACTGGAGCGACACCAGCCACGCCCATATCAGCCACACCGACGCCGACCATACCTATGCCGGCAGCTCCCTCAATGGCAGCCGGAACAACCCGCCCTCACCGCCGGTAACTTCTGCCCGGCAGGACGCCGGAGACGTGATGAGAGCCCTGCAGGAGCTGCTCGAGAAGGAGCTTCGACAGAGGCCCTCGCCGGACGCCCCCCGATGAGGGCAAACCCCGAATCCGTGCACGGCCGGCGTTACCCTGCCTGGCACGGAGACCAACCCTGCAGATGGCGTCTTGCCGGCACACGGCCAGGGCCACACACGACCAGGGCCAGCACAGGAATGAACGGCCCCCCGACACGCTCCGGCCCCATGGCACATTCTAGAATCCCCCCATGATCACCCCCCGCGCCCTGGTCCATGCCCTCCGCACCCACTGGGACACCATCGAGGTGCTGGCACGCCTGTCACGTGAGTTTCCCATCTTCACGACCGAACAGGTGCGTGCCTGCATCGCACGGAGCAACCCCGGGCTGAACGCCGAACAGCAGGGTGCCCTTCTGCGCCAGATGGTCAACAGTATGTTGCTGCAAACCGTGCCGCGCAGCGATGATCTGCAGCTCGATCCGCATGTCCTCACCTTCGTGCGTGGCCTGACCCGCGAGCACGAGCTGGGCCTAACCGCCGTCCTGCAGGCCCGTGTCGCCGCCATCCGCGATGCCACGGAAGCACTGGCCGAGGGCATCGTCCGGCACGACATCGACCGCGTGCGCTGGCCCGCCAGCCGGCTGGCCGAGCTGTTCCGGCAGATCGGCCTGCAGCTGGAGCAGGACCGGCATGCCATTCAGGAGCTGGCCGAAAATGCCCGCAGTGCCGACGCCCACATGCCGGCCAGCCAGCGCTACCAGCGCGTCCTGCAGGCGTACGACCAGTATGTCGAACCCATGAACAGCATGATGGACACGGGGCCGGAAGGCAGTTTCTACCAGCATCTGGAGGCCGCCGAGCGCACGCTGGACCAGGCGCTGGAGCAGTTCACCATCCAGGGCAGCCTGTATTCGCACCGGCTGCAGTTGCGGCAGGTGTCCTATCAGGCCAAGGAGCTGCGCCGGTTCGGGCGGATCGTGGCACAGCAGTGCGCAGACATCCTGCTGCCGCTGCGCGAGGAGGCGCTGCAGCACAACGCACTCACCAGTACCATCGCCTCCCTGCTGCAATCGGTACGCAAGAAGGGGCTGCACCGGGTGCTTTCCCGTCCGGCCAGAGACAGCCGCTTGCCGGTCTGGCGCAATGGCCGCGGCCTGAAAATCCAGGCCGGAGACGAAGTGCGCGACATCATGGCGGCAGCCCGGCACTACCGGCCGCAGGCGGTTGCCTTTCCGCAGGACCTGCCTGCTTCCGAAACGGTACCCCTGCCCGACGTGGTGGACGAGGCCGCGCTGCGCAGCCATCTGGCCGCCAGCCTGCCCGTGACGGACCTGCTGGCCTGGCTGAAGGCCAGCTACGGCCACCTGCAGGATGCCACGCTGATGCGGCTGTTTCATGACCTGCAGCATGGTGACGTGCCCTGGCAGACCACGCCAGCCAGCACCACCCGGCAGCTCGACCTGCATGCCATCCGTGTGCTGCATCACCCCCATGAAGCCGTGGCTGCCGTACCGTCGCCCAAAAATGCCTGACATGCACATCAGCCTCAACCATCATGCCTCATTCGCGGGGGTGGGCACATCCCAGAAAAATGCCTGATTTGCTGCGTACCAACATGAATCTGCTGTCAGGGCAGGATGCCATCTGCACCTGGCTCCCCCATTTTTCCTGTTTCCCCTGTTTTCCATGAACGGATCCGCATCTTCTCCCCTGGCCTCCGCGCTGGGGCCGCTCGCCTCGCTGGACGCGCTGTTCCGGCTCTTTCTGGCGGGCCGGCACCTGAACCGCGTGGCCGATCCGGCGCTGTGGGCCGAGCTGGAAAGGCACGAGGCCGATTACACGCTGCTGTTCTCGTTGCTGGGCTACACGCTGCGCGTGGATCACCGGGAATTTGCGTGGTTCCACACGCCGTCGGCCAGTGCCCCCATCAACCGGATCAGCCGGCAGCTGGCCCTGCTGTTCATGGTCATTTTCGATACGCAGGCCAATGCAGGGCAGACGCTGCAGCGGTTTGCCGACTGGCTGGTCACGCGTGAGCTGCTGGCCGAGACGCACAAGCAGCATCAGGACATGCTGGAGGCCGAGGGGCTGGACACCGAAGGGCTGCGGGAACTCTTCGACCGGGCCGCCGGTCTGGGTTTTGCGCAGCGTGATGGCGCCGGCTGGCGGCTGCTGCCGGCGGTGTATCGCTATCTGGACCATTTTCAGGCGCTGGCCGCCGACGAACGCGACACCACAGACGCCGGGTTCGGTCCGTCCGACGACGCGACAGGCAACGACAACGACGTCATGACCGATGAAGATGACCTGTCCAGCGACGCCCCTGATACCGACACCGGAGAGGCTCCCTGATGCAATACGGTTTCCAGCGTCTGGTGCTGCTCAACAGTGCCGGCTATTCCCGCGCCGAGCTGCCGCTCGATGGTTCGGTGTCGCTGGTGGCACCCAACAACACGGGCAAGACCAGTCTCATCAACGCGCTGCAGTATCTGCTGATCATCGACCGGCGGGTGATGAATTTCGGCGCACACGATGCCGACAAGAGCCGGCGTTTCTATTTTCCGCACAACAGCGCCTACATCCTGCTGGAGGTCACGCTGCCCAAAACCGGCACCGTGGTGCTCGGTTGCGTGGGCAAGGGCGTGAGTTTCGATTACGAGTACTTTGCCTATGCGGGGCCACTGAATGTGGACGAATACCGGCTGCCTGGTGGCGAACTGGTGGCCCAGCCGCAGCTGGCGGCCCATCTGGCTACGCACGAGCGGCGGGTATTCAGCTATTCGGGCAGCGAATTTGCCGACATGATCTACGGCGGTCGCAACCGCAAGGCCACCAGCGAGCTGGACCTGTGTGTGTTCCGGCTGGAACATGCCAGTGATGCGGCCAGCTTCCAGCGGGTGCTGACGCACACACTGAAGCTCGACCGTCTCACCTCGGCCGACGTCAAGAAAAACCTGCTGCAGATATTCCGGCGCGATCTGCCCGATGCGGGCATCGATTTCAAGGCCGAATGGGACCGTGCCTTTGCCGATCTGAATGGGGAATGGAGCCAGTATCGTGCGGCCGTTGCCCAGAAAGTGTTGCTGGAAACACTGGAACAGAAACACGAGGCGCGACTGGAATTGCGCGGCCGGCTGCTGTGCATGAAGCCGCTGATCGACGACGCCCTCGCCCACTGGCAGCAGCATTACGACACACGCCACCAGGCACTGACGCGGGAGCTGGGCCAGCACGACACCGAGATGAAACGCCTGCGGGACGAGGACATCCAGCTGGCCCGCCAGCAGAGCCTGGCCGAACAGGAAGAAAAGCAGCTGCGCCAGCAGACCGACCAGCTGCAGGCGCTGCAGCGCCGCTTTGCCCTCATTCCGGAACGGCAGCTGCTGGACCAGCAGCGCGCCGCGCTGCAGCAGGACATCGATGCCATCGTCGTGCGCATCGGTCAGGCGCAAAGCCGCGAGCCGGCCGCCATCGAGCGCGAAATCCAGCGCCTGCAACGGGAACTGGCCCAGCTGGAACAGGAAATCCGCACGCAGGGCAACAACCTCTACCAGCAGCTGGCCAGCCAGCTCGCGCCGGAACAGCTGACCGTCCTCAACAGGACACTGGCCCGCTCCGTGCTCACCCTGGGCGCAGATGATTTCACGCTGGATGCAGCGGCGCTGGCTGCAGCACTGGCCTCGCAGCCCTCCGGCCTGCCGGGGCTGACACTCAATCTGGACGCACTGACGGCCCAGCACGAACAGCGCAGCCTGGCCGAACTCACCACCCTGCAGCAGGAATTGCAGGCACAGCTGAAACAGCTGCACGAACAGCTCGACACGGCCCGCACGCTGGAAACGGTCAAAGCCCAGCGTCAGGCCCTGGATGCGCAGCTGAAGCAGCTCGATGAGGACATCCGCGCCTGGGCCGAGATGCAGACCCTGCAGACCGCCGAACCGGCACGCCAGCAGCGGCTGACGGAGCTGCAGCAGACGCTGGCCACGCTCACCGAAACGCTGGCAAAGGCCGCGGAACGACAGCAGGCCCTGGACCGGCAGCGCCAGCAGCTGCAGCAGGACCTGCATACGCTGCAGGAACAGCACCGGCGCATCGAGCAGCGCCGCAACCAGCGGCAGGATCACCAGCCGCCCTTCACCTGGCTGCCCGAACTGCCCCATCACCCCTGGCTGGCCCAGCCGTACCTGGCCATGGACCAGCTGGCCGATCACCTGCAGCGCTATCTGGCCGACTGCCGGCAGCTACCGGAACTGGACGAGCAGATTCGCCGGCTGCTCATCGACCTGAACACCGGTGGTCTGACCAAGTACCACCTGAGCGAAAATCCGGAAACGGAGGTGAGCCGCCTCATCACTTTTGCGCATCACCTGCCGCAGGAATTCGAGGCCCTGGAAAAGAAATCCCGATCGGCCGTGGTCAATGTGGCAGCCAGCCTGCGCGAACTGCGCGATGGGCTCAATGCCTTCAAAGGCCGGATGCGCGAATTCAACCGCAAGATCGGTGGCCGCCGCCTGTCCGACCTGAGCGTGTTCAAAATCGAGCCCGAAGACAACACCCCGCTGGTCGAGGCCATCGAACTGCTGATCCGCACCGCGGCCACGGTGGACAGCGGCGAAACCTTCGATCTGTTCAACCAGCAGAGCGTGCTGGATGACGACCAGCTCGACCGCGCCAAGACCCTGCTGATCGAAGAAGGCAACGCCCGCCAGGGGCTGCGTGTGGCCGACCTGTTCGAGCTGCGTTTCTGGGTGGGCAAGGAGGGGCAGACGGCCGAAGCCTTCAATGATCTGGACAGCGCCGCCTCCAACGGCACCGTGCTGATGGCCAAGCTCATCACCGGCCTGGCCATGCTGCATCTGATGCAGGACCAGCGCCGTCCCATTCAGGGCATCTGCTATCTGGACGAGGCACTGGCACTGGATGCCCGCAACCAGCGCAGCCTGATCGACACGGCCGCCGATTTCGGCTTTTCGCTGATCTTTGCCTCACCGGCACCACTCGTCACTGCCCGCTACATCGCGCCCATCCAGCATCACGACGGGCACAACCAGATCAGCCGCCTGAGCTGGCAGATCATCGAGCCGCTGGAAGAAGCATGAGCAAACACGAAAACGCATTGCGGACCGCCCTGCTCCGACTCAACGGCCAGAACCCACTGCCCGTCAGCGCATTCACCCCGGCCCAGCGCCGGGCACTGGAACGGTTCGGCCAGCAGACGGGCGCCGTGCAGTTTCTGGCCCGGGGCAGCGGCGGCAGTTACCGCATCAGCAACCCCGCCGTCTTCGCACTGCATCTGCGCACCCTGTCACCAGAGGCCTTTGTCAGCCCCTGTCAGGCGTCCCAAGACGAAGAACCCGCCTCCCATGATGCAGAACCAGCTTCCCATGGGGCTGATCTCCCTTCCCGTGCCCACAACATCGGCCACCGCCGCGACAGCAAGGCCGGCCGGCATGCACACGACGCTGGCTATGTCCTGCTGAAGGCAGCCTTCCCCCGTCGGAACGGCGTCATGCCTCCTTCTTCGGGGCAACCGGAAAGTGGTTCTGACTCACCCGGGGGTGCCAGCCACATCGCCATGACGGTGCCGGACAGCGTCCCAGCCGGACAGGGCGCATCGAGCGCCCCCCTCGACTGGCATGCCCCCACCAGAAACCTGCACCTGCCCCTGGCCGCACACACCCGCGACTTCGGGGCAGCCTGCCTGCGCATCACCCCGGACGACGACTGGCATACCGACGCCCCCCTCTGGCTCATCGAGAACCAGGCGCTCTTCGAACGCACCGACTGGCTGCCCCCGGGGCCTGCCGTCACGCTGCTCTACTACAACGGCCAGCTCTCCAACCTGCTGGTCCGCTGGCTGGCAGCACGCCCACGGGGCAGCCGGCTGATTCACTTCCCCGACTACGATGGCATCGGGCTGGCCAACTTTGCCCGCCTGCACGCGCAGCTGGGCGATGCCTGCCACTTCTGGCTGATGCCCGGCTGGGCAGACAGCCTGCAGCGCTATGGCAGCCATGCACTGTGGCTCAGGACGCTGGACCCATTTCTGCGTGTCCGGCCCGATCTGCCCGGCCATCTGGCCCCCCTGCTCACGCAGATGGAGCTGAATGGTCTGGCCCTCGAACAGGAGGCCGTGTGGCTGACGGCATGAGCATGAAAGACACTCCCACCCCAACCCCGCCCGCCGGCTATACCGACTGGCTGGCCAGCCTGAAGCGCCGCATCCACCACGCCCGGCAGCGCGCCGCGCTGGCCGTCAATCAGGAGCTAATCGGCCTGTACTGGCAGATCGGCCGGGACATCCTGCAACGCCAGGCCGAGCAGGGGCGGGGCACGAAGGTCATCGACCGGCTGTCACGGGATCTGCGCATGGCCTTCCCGGAGATGAAGGGGTTTTCGCCGCGCAATCTCAAGTACATGCGTGCATTTGCCGAGTCGTGGCCGGAGCCCGAATTTGTGCAGCAGCTTGCTGCACAATTGCCCTGGGGACACAACCAGGTCATGCTGGACAAGCTCGATACCCCACGGTCCCGCCGATGGTACGCCTCGAAAGCCATCGAACAGCTCGAACGGGAACTGGGCACGTCCGGGGAGTGCGACACCAGAGCATGACCC
>ERZ773062.225-NODE-225-length-35986-cov-23.208399_pt1 | contig 35986 bp, 32 predicted proteins | sample MGYA00580626_ERZ773062 | MGnify/ENA primary metagenome ERZ773062 (study PRJEB29015, sample SAMEA2738003) | human oral metagenome | biome: human oral; feature: human-associated habitat; material: dental | place: China | collected 2058 ... | reverse complement strand
GTGGGATCCGGACGTTATTCACCAGCACCAGGCGACATGGTCTCTGCCGGCTGTGGGCGCCGCGCGGGAGACGGGCGCGCCCCTCGTGGTGACGCTGCACGGCGGGGACGCGTATCCGCGGCTCGGGCGCGGAGCGGGCGGCGTGTGGAACGCCCACAATCAACGGGTGGCTTTCGAGGCGGCGAGCCGATTGCTGGCGGTCTCCCGCTACCTGGCAGATGTCGCCCTGGGCACGGGGGCCGCTCCGGAGCGTCTGAGTGTGCACTATCAGGGCGTGGACACCCACTGGTGGACACCGAGCGCCCCCGACCGCACAGAATCGAGCGGGGAACCCATCGTCCTCTTCGTGGGCGCGCTCAGCAGCCTCAAGGGGGTAGACGACCTGGCCCGCGCATCCACGGCCCTCGTCGGACGCCGCCCGCATCGCCTCGTGCTCGTCGGCAACGGGCCGTTGGCGACAAGGCTGCGCGCACACGCACCCGCCCACGTCACGTTCGCGGGGTCGTTGGATCGCGAGGGTGTGCGCGAGTGGATGCGCCGCGCCCATGTCCTCGTCCTTCCCACGAAGCCGACGCGAGGCCGGCAGGAGGCCGCCGGCCTCGTGCTGCTCGAGGCGCAGGCGTGCGGCGTTCCCGTCATCGCCTATTCCACGGGAGGCACGCCGGAGATGGTGACACCGGGAGCCTCGCTGCTCACGCAGGAGCGCTCGCCGGACGCTCTCGCTCGCTCCATCGACGAGGCCTTGGCCTGGTCGGAGGACGAACGCGCGGATCGAGGAGCGGCGTGCCGGGCGTGGGTAGCACGCGAGCGCTCGCTGCGAGGATCCGTGGATCAGCTGCGCGCAATCTACGCCGACGTGACGCGCTAACGCCGCGCTCTACAGGTCGACGGAGCGGCCGGTGGAGGCTGAGGACAGGATGGCCTCGACGACACGCAGGTTGTCCAAGGCCTGTTCCATCGTCACGTGCTCGCTTCCCACTCCGAGGATCGCGTCGCGGAAACGCTCGTGCTCGAGGGCGAGGGGCTCGCGCTTGGTGAGGGCGTAGCGTACGACCTGCCCCTCGCTCACCCCGCGGAAGGCCGCGATGGCGTCCCACTGCAGGGGCGCGTGTCCGTTCTCGTAGAAGGTCAGGTCCCCCATCGCGGTGTCGGCGACGAGCGCACCCCGCTCGCCCGTCACGATCGTCGTGCGGTCCTTGTATGGGGTCAGCCAGTTGACAAGGTGGTTGACGAGGATACCGCCAGCAAGCACCCCCGAGGCGACCATCATGTCTTCGTGCGGCCTGCCCGAGCGCGCGGACGTGCGCGCGTAGATGCTCTCGTAGGGGGCACCGGCCACCCACGCGGCCAGGTCCACGTCGTGGGTTGCCAGGTCCTTAACCACGCCAACGTCGCTGATCCGGGCGGGGAATGGCGACTGGCGACGCGTCGCAATCTGCTCGATCTCCCCGAGCTGTCCCTCCGCGATGCGCCTGCGCATGTCGATGAGCGCCGGGTTGCAGCGCTCGACGTAGCCGACGGCACCCACGAGGCCTGCACTGGCGAAGGCGTCGCGGATACGCTGGCCTGCTTCCACGCTCATGGCGAGCGGCTTTTCGACGAGCGTGTGCACCCCGGCCTCGGCCAACGCCAGGGCGGCGGCCTCGTGGTGAGCGGTCGGGGCGGCGACGATCGCGGCGTCAATGCCAGCCTCGACGAGTTCTTCGACACCGCCCAAGACGGGCAGGTCGCCAGCCACGCCGAAACGGTCGCCGCCCGGGTCCGCGAGGGCAACGAGGTCCACGCCCCGCGTTGCGCGGGCGTTGCGCACGTGGTGTCGGCCCATCGAGCCGATGCCGAGGATTCCCAGGCGAATGCTCATGTCAGGCCCCCGCTTCCGCGAGCGCGTTGACGGCCTCGACGATGCGTTCGAGCTCGGAGGCTGTCAGCGACGGGTAGACGGGCAGGGAGAGGACTTGGTCGGCAGCCTCGCGCGTAGCCGGCAGCTCCAGGCCGGGGGCGAAGCGAGCGAGGGAGGGCAGCTCGTGGTTCGGGATCGGGTAGTAGACGCCCGATCCGACGCCGTATTCCTCGCGCAGGGCGGTGGCGAATCCGTCGCGGTCCTGTCCCACGCGGATCGTGTACTGGTGGTAGACGTGTGTAGCTCCGGGGGAAACGTGCGGGACGGTGACGCCGCGCAGGTGGGCGCTCAGGAAGGCGGCGTTGTCCTGGCGCTTGCGCGTCCACGAGCCGACCTTGGTGAGCTGCACACGCCCGATGGCCGCGTGGATGTCGGTCATGCGATTGTTCAGGCCCACCCTCTCGTTGGCGTAGCGGGTCTCCATCCCCTGGTTGCGCGCGAGCTTCACGCTGCGGATGACCTCGGGGTCGGCGGAGGTGACCATGCCTCCCTCCCCACTGGTCATGTTCTTAGTCGGGTAAAAGGAGAAGGCCGCGAAGGTACCGAAGGAGCCAACCGCGCGCCCGTGCAGGGTCGCACCGTGGGCCTGGGCGGCATCCTCGAAGACCATGAGTCCATGTGCGTCGGCGATCGCCTGGAGCGCGTCCATGGGCGCGGGGTGCCCGTAGAGGTGGACGGGCATGATGGCGCGCGTGCGCGGCGTGATCGCGGCTTCGACGGCGTCCGGCGACAGCGTGAACGTGAGCGGGTCAATGTCGGCAAACACGGGGCTCGCTCCCGTGATCGCCACCGAGTTCGCGGTAGCAGCGAAGGTGAAGGAGGGAACGATGACTTCGTCCCCCGGTCCGATTCCGGCGGCGAGCAGGCCCAGGTGCAGCGCCGAGGTTCCCGAGTTCACCGCGACGGCGTGGGTTCCGGGGACGAGGGCGGCGGAGAACTCTTCCTCGAAGGCGGCGACCTGCGGCCCCTGGGCGATCATGCCGGTTCGTATGACGGCCGCGACCGCGTCGATCTCCTCCTCGCCAATAATCGGGCGTGCGGGCGGAATGAACGGCTGCGTCACTGCTGTTCCTCACGGGTTTGGTCGAACGTCACGGTCTTCTTCGGGGACGAGACCTGGGGTTCCTCGGGCGAGAGGGCACCGTCTCGCTCGACGTAGCGTCGGCCCGAGGCAGGACACACCCACGTGCGTTCCGCGGCCTCGTTCCCGGCATCCTGGAGGGGCACGCCGGCCTCGCCGACCCACCCGACGCGGCGCGCTGGAACGCCGACGACGAGCGCGTAGGGGGCCACATCACGGGTGACGACGGCACCCGCACCGACCGACGCCCACGCGCCGATTCGCACGGGTGCCACGCAGACGGCACGCGCGCCGATGGCGGCACCTCGCTCGACGGTGACACCGACGCGATCCCAGTCGCTCGCACTCTTCAGAGTGCCATCGGGGTTGATCCCGCGGGGGCAATGGTCGTTCGTGAATACAGCAGCGGGGCCGACGAACACTCCGTCCGCCAGGGACGCGGGTTCGTAGACGAGGGCGTAGTTCTGGATCTTGCAACGATTACCAACACGAACGCCTTCTCCGATGTAGGCCCCTCGCCCAACGATCGTCTCCTCCCCGATGACTGCTTCCTCGCGCACCTGAGCGAGGTGCCACACGCGGGCGCTGGGCGCGACAATCGCGCTGGGTGCCACATCGGCGCTGGGCTCGATCACGGTGTCTCCCTATCGTTGTCACTGCACGCGCGGGTGTGCTCTCGGATACCCAACACTATAGGCGCGCGCCCGTCCCGATGTGCGACACTAATCGAATGCAGATGCGCTCCGACACGTGGGTCGTTATCCCCGCGTTTAACGAGGCACCCGTGATCGGGGGTGTCGTCGCGGGCGTGCTTACCCTTTTCCCGCAGGTGCTCGTCGTCGATGACGCGTCGATCGACGACACGGCGGCCCGTGCCCGCGCTGCCGGTGCATACACCGCTTCCCACCCCGTTAACCTCGGTCAGGGTGCGGCGTTGCAGACCGGCTTCGAGGCGGCGCTCGCGCGCGGCGCTCGCTACGTCGTCACCTTCGATGCCGACGGTCAGCACGATCCCACTGATGCGGCGGCGATGGTGGATCGGGCGCGCAAGGAGGACCTCGCTTTCATCCTTGGTTCCCGTTTCCTCGACGGGGCGAACGCGCGCGTCGGTGCCGCCAAGCGTGCGATTCTGCGCATGGGGGCACTCGCCGCGCGCCTGCGCACGGGCATGGCCCTCACGGACACCCACAACGGGCTGCGTGTAATCCGCGCCGACGCCCTGGCCCACGTCCACCTGACCCATGCACGCATGGCACATGCCTCGCAGATCGTCTCGCAGCTGGCTGGCAGTAACCTGCCCGGCGCCGAGCACCCAGTGTCGATCTCCTACACGGACTACTCGCGGGCCAAGGGGCAACCCCTGCTCAACTCCGTCAACATCGTCGTGGACCTGGCGTTGGGGGGACGATGAGCGCTTACCTCGTCATTCGCATCCTCCTACTCATCGCGCTCGCTATCACCGCTTGGTGGCTGGTGCGACCGGTCTCCTCGGCCTCGTCGCTGGCGGTGCGCCGCATTGGTATCGGATTCCTCGTAGTGGCAGCCGTCGTGGCTATCCTCGTCCCCACCCTGGCAAACACCGTCGCGCGTGCCATCGGTGTGGAGCGAGGGGTCAACCTGATCGTCTACGGCCTGGTCGTGGCGTTTATCGCGCAGATGGTGACCGGTTACCGACGCGAGGCGAGGGCAGAGGCACGCATGGCAACTCTGGCCCGTTCCCTTGCCCTCGCGCACGTGCTTCCGCCCGATACTCAGGTCGACAGCAACGGCGCCGCGACCAGCTCGAAGCGTGATGCACGCGGAGTGGAACTCGCCGCTAACGGCCCCGATTTCCCGACAAATACGTCAGATAACGATATGGTTACAAATGATGAGTAACGTGAATCTACGACCGATCCAGCACTCGGCCGTCAACTATGGACGCTTCGGCCTCCTGCGCGGCTCGCTCGCCGCGCTCCTGGCCGGCGTGCTTTTCGTCGTGTCCTCGGCGGGTTTCGTCTACGCCAGGCTGAGCACTCAGTTCGCCGACCGCGTCGTCGACATCAACGCGTACACGACCGAGGAGCAGAACAGGGCAACACCCGATTCCTTCGATGGCCGCGCCGTCAACATTCTCGTGGTCGGCACCGACTCCCGTAACGGTGCCAGTGGTGAACTCGGCGCAGGTGACGAGGAGGACGTTCCCGGCCTGCGCAACGACTCGACGATGGTGATTCACGTCAGCGCCGACCGCTCCCGAGTGCAAATCGTGTCTATTCCCCGCGACACGCTGGTAGACATCCCCGCATGCATGCACCGCGACGGCTCCACCAGCGAGCCCGTCAGCGAGGAGATGTTCAACAACGCCATGTTCTACGGCGCCGACGGCGGCGACTCTCCAGAAGATATTGCCCCCGGCATTGCCTGCGTCCGCTCGACCGTCGAAAAACTCTCCGGCATGACCATCGACGCCTTCATGGTCGTTGATTTCGCGGGCTTTATTAACATGATCGACGCTCTCGGCGGCGTCTGGTTCAACATTCCCGAACGCATCGATGACGAGTCCGCCCAGCTCTACATCGACGAGGGCTGCTGGAAGCTGTCGGGCACGCACGCTCTCGCCTACATGCGCTCGCGCAAGGCCCAGGGAGACGGCTCCGATATTTCACGAATCGGCCGCCAGCAGCAGCTGATTTCCGCCATGCTACGCGAGCTGCAGTCGAAGAACTACGTGACGGACCCCGGCTCGCTCATCAACTTCCTGCAGGCCGCGATTTCCGCCGTGAACGTTTCCTCGAACCTGGGAAATGCCAGCTCGGACGCTTCCCTGCTCATCAACGTGCTGCAGAAGGTCGACCGCTCCAACATCCAGTTCGTCACCATGCCGGTCGAGGAGCCCTCCTGGGATCCCAACCGCCGCATTCCTTCCGAGCCGATGGCCCGCAACGTGTGGAGCGCCCTGGAGAACGACCAGGCCCTGCCCGTGGGCACGACCTACACCGATGGCAACGGCGCGCAGCTCGTGGTCCCCGACCCGACCGCAACCCCCGCTCCGTCTGCGAGCGCATCGGCCACGGATCCGGCAACCACTCCCGGGTCGGAGGCATCCTCCACGGACAACACCGAGCAGTCCGCCTCCGTCGACAATAACGCTGCCAACGAGGAAGCTGCCAAGCAGAATGCAGCTACTTGTCCGCCGAGGAACCAATGAGCAATCCTCCTTCTTTCGCTCCGGACCCGAAACGGCGCCGCCCAGGATCCGACGACGCTCACGTCGTCGGTGAAGAGGTGCCAAGCAGCGCTCCTACTCCCCCTCCTGAAGCCTTGGCGCCACAGATGTGGAGAATCTCCGATCACGAGGCCGATGCCTCGCGTCCGTTGATGCCGCGCACGCTCGACCAGCCGCAACGCGAGCCTCAGTCGATTTTCCCGCGCCGCGCTCCGGCACCGCAGCCGCCCTCATTCCAGCCGGCCTCTGCGTCGAACCCTCCATCGTATGCGCCGGGATCCGGCCGTACTGCCGGCTCGAACACCTACGCGCCGTCCGGAAACGGACCTCGCCAGGTGACGATCAATCGTTCCCAGAGCACGCCTGCGGCACCACCCGCGCCCGTCGCTCCCTCCGCTCCGGCAGCCAAGGCGCGCCGCAGGAAGCGCCGCCACCCGATCCTGAAGACCCTATGTCTGATTCTGGTCGTCATCCTCGCTTGGGGTGGTTTCCTCGTGTGGGACGCCAATTCCAACATGGGCCGCGTTAGCGCGCTGTCCGGAGCAGCCGACACCGCGGGAACGACATACCTGCTGGCCGGATCAGACTCCCGCGCCGACGGTGCCGTCAAGGATGGCTTCGACGAGTCCGAACGCGCCGACTCCATCATGCTCGTCAACGTTGCCCCGAACGGGCAGGCTGTCGCCCTCTCAATCCCCCGAGACACCTACGCGCAGATACCGGGAGTGGGCTGGGACAAGATCAATGCTTCCTACGCATACGGCGGCCCGCAGCTGCTCGTGGAGACCGTGGAGAAGCTCACCGGCCTGACCGTCGATCACTTCGTTCAGATCGGCATGGGTGCCGTACCGGACATGGTGGATGCCGTCGGCGGCGTCGAGCTGTGCTACGACAACGACGCGGACGACCAGTATTCCGGCCTGAAGTGGACCGCCGGCTGCCACACGGTAGACGGTACGACCGCCCTGCAGTTCTCTCGCATGCGCTACCAGGATCCCGAGGGCGACATCGGCCGTACAAAGCGCCAGCGTCAGGTGATTTCGAAGGTCATTTCCTCGGCTGCTTCGCCGTCGACCCTCGTTAATCCCGCGAAGACGCTGCGCGTGGAGCGCGCCGGCTCCCGGTCATTCACGGTGGACGAGGATTCTTCGGTCCTCTCGGTCGCTTCCCTCGTGTGGGCGCTGCGCAGCGCGTCGTCGAACCAGATGATGGGTGTTCCCCCGATCGAGTCGCTGAACTTCACCACGAACGCCGGGGCCTCGGCCGTGCTACTGCGTGACACGACCGCAGACGACTTTTTCGCCAAGCTCCGCGCGGGCACGCTCACTGCCTCGGACCTCAACCAGGTCGACGGAGTGTAGGACTCGCCCCGCGCGACCGCGCACCGGCCTCAACAAGAAGCCCGGCCTCGTTCCCCATCGGGGACGAGGCCGGGTTCTTCGCGTCCTACGGGTGCGCTCAGGCTCCTGGCACGGTGATCGGGCGGGGACCAGCCTGCCAGCCTTCCCAGGCGGAGGTGAGGATCTCCTCGACCCCGTTGTTGGCCTTCCAGCCCAGGTCGACACCGATTGAGAGCGGGTCGCCAATCAGCTTGGGCGGGTCGCCGGCACGGCGATCGAGCTCCTCGACGGGGAATTCCCAGCCCATGACGCGGCGCAGGCCGTCGACGATCTCTCGCACGGAGGTGCCCAGGCCGGTGCCCACGTTGTAGGTGTGGTGGTCGGGCTGACGCCCCTCGGCAAGCACGTCGAGGGCGGCAATGTGCGCCTCAGCGAGGTCCAGGACGTGGATGTAATCGCGGATGCAGGTGCCGTCGGGGGTGTCGTAATCGGTACCGAAAATCTTGGCGCTCTCACCGCGCTCAACGCGGTCCAGCACCATCGGGATCAGGTTCATGACCGCTTCGTCGGCCAGGTCGGGCCATCCGGCACCCGCCACGTTGAAGTAGCGCAGGCCGATCCATTTCAGGTCCCACGCCCGCTCGCAGTCAGCCATCAGCCACTCGCCGATCAGCTTGGTCTCGCCGTAGGGGTTAATGGGGCGACCAGCCATGTCCTCGGTGATGACGGGAGCGTCGGGCATGCCGTACACCGCAGCCGAGGAGGAGAAGATCATCTGATCGACGCCCGCGTCCTCCATTGCCAAAAGGACGTTGGCCATGCCGCCAATATTCTGGTGGTAGTACCAGGCGGGGCGGGCGACCGACTCGCCGACCTGCTTACGCGCAGAGAAGTGGATGACGGCGGTGACGTCCTCGTCCACCATGAGAGTGGACAGCGCCGAACGTGCTTCATCGAGCGTCACGTCGAGCTTCACGAGCTTGGCGTCACCGACGCGCGATGCTTTGCCGCTTGACAGGTCATCGACGACGACGACGCGATCCCCGCGCTGACGCAGGAGGCGGACAACGTGTGCGCCGATGTAGCCGGCGCCGCCACAAACGAGAATGCTCATGGGTTCAGGATACGCTGCGCAGGGTCCCTGCGGCTACCCACGCGGGACTTGTGTTCGCGTCGCTCAGTGGGCCTCGGAGACTCGCTGGGCGAGGGCCGCGCCCTTTGCGCTGGCCACGTCGCGCAAGTCCTTCTGGAAGGCGCGCATCGAGGCACGCAGAGACTCGGCGCGCTCCCCTTCACCCGCGCCGAGGATGCGCGCGGCGAGAAGGCCAGCGTTACGAGCACCGGCGATCGACACGGTCGCGACGGGCACGCCCGCGGGCATCTGCACGATCGAGTGCAACGAGTCCACGCCATCGAGGTGCTTGAGGGCGACGGGGACACCGATAACAGGCAGTTCCGTGAGGGCGGCGAGCATGCCGGGCAGATGAGCCGCTCCCCCGGCTCCGGCGATGATGACGCGCAGTCCGCGCGCCGATGCAGCGCGCCCGTAGGCGACCATGTCTTCGGGCATGCGGTGCGCTGAGACGACACCAACCTCGCAGGCGATACCGAACTCAGCGAGGGCACTGACGGCGGCCTCCATCGTGGGCCAGTCGGAGTCGGAGCCCATAACGACGCCGACAAGTGGGTTGTCACCGGTGGCGGTCAGTTGGATGTCGAGGTCGGTGGTCACGGGCTATCCTTTCGAGAGGGGACGAGGCCGGGGCATCCGGTCCCTCGCCGGCGGACGGGTGGATGGGTCAGTCAGTGGGGTTCTCGCCCCGGAGGGCGCTCACTGCGGCCCGGGCTCGCTCAAGGCCAACGGAGGGATCCGCGTCTACGACGGTGACGTGGCCAAGCTTGCGTCCGGGGCGCACTTCCTTGCCGTAGAGGTGGACCTTCGTGTCCGCCCCTCCGGCGGCAAAGGCGGCGGCGAGGGCGCGCGCGGGTTGAGCGCAGGAGGAACCCAGCAGGTTGACCATAACTGCGTGCGTGCCCGGTGCCCTCAGCTCAGTCGAGCCAAGCGGCAGGTCGAGGACGGCGCGCAGGTGCTGCTCGAATTGGCTGGTAACGGCGCCGTCGATGGTCCAGTGTCCCGTGTTGTGAGGGCGCATGGCGAGCTCGTTGACGAGAACGCGTTCATCCGCTCCGTCCCCGACGACGAACATCTCCACGGCGAGGACGCCGGTGACCCCCAGCTCGGATGCGATGCGTTCGCCGATGCGTCGCGCCTCGGCGGCAGTCTCCGGGCGGATGCCGATTGCGGGAGCAGTGACCTCGGCGCACACGCCGTCCACCTGCACGGTGGAGGCGACGGGCCACGAGGCGACCTCGCCCGAGGGGGTGCGCGCCAGCAGGGCCGCGACCTCGCCGGTGAAGGGGACCAAGGCCTCGGCAAGAAGGGGCCCAGTGCCCCACCAGGACTCAACATCCGCGGCGCTGTGGGCGATAGCCACGCCGTGCCCGTCGTATCCGCCGCGCGGAGTCTTGACGATGAGGGGCCATCCGATCGTCCTGGCGAACTCCTCGAGCTGCCCTTCATCCTCGACGCGCGCCCACGCGGGACACGGGATCCCCATCTCGGTCAGGCGCTCGCGCATGGCGATCTTGTCCTGGGCGTACAGGAGGGCGCTGGCCGGAGGCTGGACGGAGACCAGCCGTGCGGCCTCCTCCATCGTGGCCGCTGGGATGTGCTCGTGTTCGAAAGTGAGGACATCCGCGCCGTCAATGAGCGCAGCGACTGCGTCCAGGTCGGCGGGTGCGCCCACCGCTTTGTCGACGGTCACCTGCCCGGTAGACCCATCCGAGGCCTCGACGAGGGCCCGAAGATTAATGCCGAGCGCGACCGCGCTCTGTTGCATCATGCGTGCTAGTTGCCCGCCACCAATGACGGCAACGGTGGGAGGGGTCGACATCTCGTGTTCCACGCCTTCCAATCTACTCCGCTCCTAGAAGCGCCGCGAGCGGCGTCCCATAGACATGAGCGGCCCTTCAGGCATGACGCGGTCCGGATCAAGTGAGGCTGGGATTGCGGCGACCGAGACGGTGAACACCGCAGGCTTGTTCGTCTTGAGTTCGAGGCGCCCGCCCATCGCCTGAGCCAGGTCGTGGGCCAGCGCCAGGCCGATGCCCGTCGAGCCGTGCCCTGACACACCTTTTTCGAAGATGTCGGGAGCCAGGTCATCGTCGATTCCCTCGCCTTCGTCTGTGACCTCGATGACGACGCCGCGCTTTGACGTGCCCGCATGCGCCCACACGCGCGTGGTCCCAGCCCCGTAGCGCAGGGAGTTTTCGATGAGGGTCGCCAGGACCTGTCCAAGTTTTCCGGCATCGGCCAAGATGGGTCGCTCGGCCTCGTCGTGGAAAACAAGGGGGCGACCAGCCGCCTCAAACTGATCCTCCCACTCCTCGCGGGCGGTGTTGAAGACCTCGAGGATGTGAATAGCCTCCGTCTGGCTGGTCGAACGTTTGGAGACATCGAGCAGCTCCGTGACGACGTTCGTCATGCGCTCGACCTGTTCGAGGCACGTGCGGGCTTCGGCGCGCACCTCGTCTTCCGTGGAGACCAGCTCGATCTCCTCCAGGCGCATGGACAGCGCGGTCAAAGGTGTGCGCAGCTGGTGAGAGGCGTCGGCGGCTGCCTGGCGTTCTGCGGCCAGGCGTCCCGCCATCCGCTCGCCCGTGCGCGCGAGCTCCTCGGAGACCAGATCGATTTCCTCGATGCCGGACTTCTCCATGCGGGCGCGCACGCCGCCCGAGCCGATCTGTTCAGCTTGGGCCGCCAGGTAGATGAGCGGGGCGGATAGCTCTCGTGATAGCGAACGTGCAAGCAACCAGCCGATGAGCATGGATGCAACCATGCCTCCGCCGAAGAGCGCACAGGCCCAGGTGATGCGGGTGATCGCGTTCGAGGCCGACGCCGTGAGTTGGACCGAGACGCCGCTGGGCGATGATGCCAGCGCCGTCATTGTTCTTCCGGGAATCACCGTTCCACTGGTGACGAGGTTCGCCTCGGGCACCTTAATGCGGTAGCTGAGCTCCCCACCGCGGCTGTTCGCCTGATCGGCGACCAGCGAGGCAAGAGTGGCAGGGTCATTCCCCTCCCCAACGGCACGCCTGCGCTCGATATTCTGGAGGATCAGCTGCGCTTGAACGTCGAGACTACGCTGCTCAGAAGACCAGATGGACGCCGACGCGAAGAAAGCCCCGGGCAGCCCCATCAGCACGCACACGACGGCGACGATGGAGACGATCATCCTCACCGCGCGTGCGCGCATGGCGGGCCTCCCTCAGCGGCGCACTCAGCGCACGTTCTCGAAACGGAATCCCATGCCGCGCACGGTCGTAATGTAGTGCGGGTCGGTCGCGTCGTCCCCGAGCTTGCGGCGCAGCCACGACACGTGCATGTCGAGGGTCTTCGTGGAGCCGGTCGGATCCGAGCCCCACACCTCGCGCATGAGGGTGTCGCGGGCGACGACCGAACCGGCCTCGCGCAGCAGGACGCGCAGAAGGTCAAACTCCTTGGCGGTCAGGCTCAGCTCAGCATCACCGACGAACGCGCGATGCGCAGCGACATCCATGCGGATGTCCTGGGCGCGCAGCTCGCCTTCGGCGGGTTCTGCAGCCTGGCGACGCAGGAGGGCCCGCACGCGAGCGAGGAGCTCCGCGAGTCGGAAGGGCTTCGTCACGTAGTCGTCAGCGCCCGCATCGAGGCCGACGACCATGTCGACCTCGTCCGTGCGCGCAGTAAGGATCAGAATCGGAACTCGGTTGCCTGAGGAGCGGATCTCGCGGGCGACATCCAGACCGTCCATGTCGGGTAGGCCGAGGTCCAGGACAACCAGGTCAATGCCGCGAACATCAGCGAGGGCTTCAGCGCCCGTCGCGTGCGCACGCACGTCGTAGCCCTCCCTGCCCAGTGCACGGGTGAGGGGCTCGGAGATGGCCGGGTCGTCTTCAACGAGGAGAACTGTAGTCACGCTTACATCTTAGCAATTCTGAACCAAACCTTGCACTGTTCTTGACCCATTGTGCGGGCCGGTCGAGCACTCGTTCACACTGCGAGATGAGCATTATTTGACAACGCTCGAGAGCAGGTACGGCGAGACGGGACCGAAACCGCGCAAGTCCGCGGTCGGGAACTCTTCCAGTTCGTACCCGTCGCCAACCTCTCCGGCGGCAATAGCGGCAGCCGTGGTCGGATCGGTGAGGATCTTACCCACCGGAGCAATGTCCACGAGGCGAGACGCGAGGTTCACCGTAGGACCGAACACATCGCCCGACCGCGAGAACACGTCGCCTCGCACGAAGGAAGCTCGCACGGGAAGCGTTTCGTCATCGGCGTTGAGCCGTTCAACGAGGGCAGTGGCAACGCGCAGGCCGGTCGGCAGGTCATCGGCGATGTAGAGGACAGCATCACCGATCATCTTCACGACGCGACCTCCCTCCTCAATGACAGCGTTACGACTCTCCTCCTCGAAGCGCTCAATGAGACCCACGAGGGCATCCCCGAGGATCGTCGAGGAAGACGTGTAGGACACCATGTCAACGAAGCCGAGGCAGCGGTTGAGCGGGAAACGGTTATGACGCTCCTCGTGGCCGCGCTGAGAGACCTCACGATCAAAACGAGACAAAGTCGCCTCAAGCTGACGCTGCCACGCGTAGGTGAACATCTCCTGAAAGACGTCGATGTACTCGCGCATATGGTCCAGCACGTACATGCGCGCCGTCGTGTCGTCCAGCATGAGGCGACGCACCGAGTCCTCTACCAGGGCCTCGAACTGCCACAGAGCCAATCGGTCGGCCAGGTGAGCATTCGCGCGCAGGAGAGAACGAGACGTGGACGTATCGATACCGCCCGATTCGACGAGGTCATGCCAACGACTGAAAACATCCAAGTCCCGCTGGGAGAAGACCTTGTCGTCGGCAGTAGGAGCCTGGAAGCCGAGGGCAATCCAAAAACGGAAGACGCGCTCAATGGGCGTATCCGTCGCCTCTGCGATCTCACGGGCGGAATACAGCAGCTGACCACCGAGAAGCTGAGGAACGTAGCTAGTTGCGGTCAGCTCATCGGGAGTTGCAGGGGACGAAGCCGCACGCTCATCCATCGCAGGTCCCTCCTCGTTGGGCCGACTCAACATCACATCAGCGGGTAACGGTATATCAGATCACTTTTCAAAGTCACATCGAGAATGCGACCTCACACGTTGACAATTGTAGTAGTCTGATGGGTTTTTCACCAGAGAATTGCACGTTTACCTGCGAAAACTGATATTCCTGCACCAAATTGCAGCTTGTCTGCACGTCTGAGACTCCTTAGGAGAAAATGTCCTCATGCGCCTTGTTCTTGCCTCCGCTTCTCCCGCCCGCCGCGCCACGCTGATTGCAGCAGGCATCACCCCAATCGTTCAGGTCTCAACGGTTGACGAGGACGCAGTGCTCGCCGCGCTGCCGGGCGGGCGCGCATTTTCGGGCGGGACAACAACCCCGGCCGATGAGGTTGCGGCTCTCGCCGCGGCCAAGTGCGGTGACGTCTGCAAGGCTCTGAGCGCACCCGGCGCGCACGCAGAACTTCCCGAGAGTCAGGCAGTGCTCGTCGTCGGCTGCGACTCCATGCTCGAAATCGACGGCCAGATGCTCGGAAAGCCCCACACCCCCGAGGTAGCCCGCGAGCGAATCCGCGCGATGCGCCGCACGACTGCCGTCCTGTGGACTGGGCACTCGGTCGCGATCCTCACCCCCGCCTCCTCGGCGCAGGGCGTAGAGCCGGGAGGCCGCGTCGTGACCGCGACCGTCACACGCTCGGCCTCTACTCAGGTCCACTTCGGGGACATCTCGGATGCCGAGATTGACGCGTACGTGGCCTCCGGGGAGCCGCTGCACGTGGCGGGGTCCTTCACCGTCGACGGACTTGGAGGCCCCTTCATCGAAGGGGTGACGGGCGATTATCATTCTGTCGTCGGCATCTCATTGCCTCTGCTACGCTCCATGACGTCCGAGCTCGGAGTCTTCTGGCCGGACCTGTGGGATGCGCCGCGCCCCTGAGTTTCAGCCCCAATCACCCCGGCCGCGCCCCGTACTGTAGGGGCATGGACAACAGCACTGCATGGGGCATCGGCCTCGCAACGATCACTCTGGACGGCACGACACTCGACACGTGGTACCCCGCCCCACACCTGGGCGATCCCGGAACCGACGAGGAGCTGGCGACCTCGCTGTCCGTGCTGGAGCGCGTCGATGACGCGCGTCGCGTGCGCACGGTTGTCGTGACCACGACGATTGACCTGTCGCAGGCCCCCGCCTCGACGGAGGACGCCTATCTGCGTCTGCACCTCCTCTCCCACCGGCTCGTGAAGCCCAACACGATCAATCTGGACGGCATCTTCGCGGTACTGCCCAACGTTGTATGGACGGACGCCGGCCCCTGTGCCGTCGCCGATTTCGAGGCGACCCGCCTGCGCCTGCGCGCTCGCGACGGCCACCCCGTGACCGTACAGGGCGTCGACAAGTTCCCGCCGATGGTCAACTACGTACTGCCCTCCGGTGTGCGCATCGCCGACGGAACGCGTGTGCGTCTGGGAGCCTACCTCTCCGAGGGAACGACCGTCATGCACGCGGGCTTCGTCAACTTCAACGCGGGCACGCTGGGCCGCTCCATGGTCGAGGGTCGCGTCTCGCAGGGCGTCGTTATCGGTGACGGATCCGACGTCGGTGGCGGCGCCTCCACGATGGGCACCCTCTCGGGCGGCGGTAAGCAGCGCGTGCGTCTGGGCGAGCGCTGCCTGCTGGGCGCAAACTCGGGCCTGGGCATCGCGCTCGGCGACGACTGCGTTGTCGAGGCCGGCCTGTACGTAACCGCCGGCGCAAAGGTCACGCTCATTGATTCCTCCGGCGAGGCCGAGCCGCGCACGATTGCCGCACGCGACCTGTCTGGCGCGTCGAACATCCTGTTCCGCCGCAATTCTCAAACCGGCCGCATCGAGGCCATCGCCCGTGCAGGCGTCGTGGGCATCGAGCTCAACGACGCACTGCACGCATCGAACTGAGCGTTGACATCAACGAGGCCGGGGCCGCCCGCGCGCACTGCGCTGGGTAGCCCCGGCCTCGTTCGTTGCCTTGGATGTCAGCGCGTCGCCCAGGCCTCGCGGATGCGGGCAGCGGCCACCTGGACTCGCTCGTCAGTGGCGGTCAGGGCGACGCGGACGCGCCCGTGGGCCGCCGTGCCGTAGAAGTCGCCGGGGGCCACGAGGATGCCGAGATCTGCCAAGCGGTTCACCAGTGCCCACGAGTCACGCGGGTGGGCGGGATCGGCGACCCACAGGTATAGGCCGGCGGCGCTATCGGGATCGACGTCGAGGCCGGCGTCGGTCAGTGCATCCAGGAGGAGGGCGCGACGCACCGCGTAGACGCTGCGCTGACGCTCCACGTGCTCGGTGTCGCGAAGGGCCACCGCCATCGCGTGCTGGACGGGGGCGGGCACCATCAGACCGGAGTGCTTGCGCGTGCTGACGATCGGGGCAACCAGCTGGGGATCGCCGTAGATGAGAGCCCCGCGGTAGCCTGCAAGATTCGACTGCTTGGACAGCGAGTACAGGACCAGCAGGCCGCTCGCGTCTGCGTCACACACGTCCACATCAAGCAGGGAGGGAACGCCCTCGCTCACGTAGGGCTGCGACCAGGGCAGGGCAGCGTAGCACTCGTCGGAGACGACGACGGCACCGTGGGCGCGCGCCCAGCCAACGACTGCTCGTAGCTCGTCCTTGCTCATGACGTGGCCGTCCGGGTTGCCCGGGGAGTTCAGGTAGACGAGGGCGGCATCGGGCCAGCTGTCGGGATTCGTCGGGTCGACGGCGACGGGGGTGGCACCCGCGAGTCGGGCACCAATGTCGTAGGTCGGGTAGGCGACCTCGGGAACGAGGATCGTATCCCCCGCGCGCACGCCCAGGAGGGCGGGGATCCAGGCGACGGCTTCCTTCGAGCCGATCGTGGGAATCACACCGCCGTGACCGACATCGACCATACCTCGGCGCGCGCCCCACGCCAGGATCGCATCGCGCACCTCGGCGGTGCCAATCACCGTCGGGTAGCCGTGCGCGTTCGAGGCATCGGCGAGGGCCTCGCGGATGAACGCGGGGGTGTCATCAACGGGGGTTCCGACGCTCAGATCGCAGATTCCCCCGGGATGTTCAGCTGCGCGCGCCTTGGCGGGCGCCAGCTGATCCCAGGGGAATTCGGGCAGGTCAAGAGGGCGAGGAAGGATCGTTGTCATACCCCTACCCTATCGACTGTCAGAGATTTTCGGCCTTCCATTCCTCATTCTGAGGCGGCAACGCGGCGATCATCGGATCGTCGAAGTCCTGGACGCCGGTCTTCTGGGCGCCACCGGGGCTGCCCAGATCGTTGAAGAAGTCGACGTTGGCGCGCAGGTAGTCGGACCACTCGGAGGGCAGGTCGTCCTCGTAGAAGATGGCCTCGGTCGGGCACACGGGTTCGCACGCGCCGCAGTCCACGCACTCCTCGGGGTGAATGTAGAGAGTACGTGCACCCTCGTAAATGCAGTCGACGGGGCACTCGTCCACGCAAGCGCGATCCTTGACGTCCACGCAGGGCTGCGCGATGACATAGGTCATGAGACGTTCCTCCTGGTCAGTTCTAAAGACTCGTTGATTCTATTATTCACGTATGAGTAGCCCCGAGTCACCCCGCGTCCGCCACAGCTCTGCGATCGGTGAAAATGCACCGATCGCGTCGAACACGGCTGACTGCGCGCATGAGGAAATTTCCGCACGCACGCCTGGCGCAATTCACGATCTACCCTGGATGAGCTTCTCGGTCGGCGAGAGGATCGTCATCCGCTACCGCCTGGCGGACGGCTTGCACGACGCTCTGGGGGAGGCGCTTGAGGTGGCCCCCACACACGTCACGGTCGCGACGAGGCGTGGGCCGGTTCGCGTGGATGCTCGCACGATGGTGACGGGCAAGCGTGTGCCTCCCCCGCCCACGATCTAGCGGGCGAGGGACGCGGCGCTGATCAGCGGTTGGCGCGACGCTCGCGAGCAGCGATCTTAAAGCGCTCCTGGGCATCCAGGACGACCTTGCGCACGCGCACGGCCTCGGGCGTGACCTCGACGCACTCGTCGTTGGCCGCAAACTCAAGGGATTCCTCGAGCGTCAGCTTGCGAGACGGGGTCAGCGACTCGTACACGTCGGCGGTCGCGCTACGAGTGTTCGTTTGCTTCTTCTCGCGGCAGATGTTCACGTCCATGTCCTCGCCGCGCGGGTTTTCACCCACGACCTGGCCCTCGTAGACCTCGGAGGAAGGCTCGACGATGAAGGAGCCGCGCTCCTGCAGGTTGGTCATCGCGTACGGGGTGGCCTGACCAGCGCGGTCGGCGACGAGGGAGCCGGTGAGGCGCTGCTCGATGGAGCCCTGCCAGGGGGCGTAACCCTCAGAGATGGACGAGGCGATGCCGGTGCCGCGCGTTTCGGTGAGGAAGCGCGTACGGAAGCCGATGAGGCCGCGGGCGGGAACGACGAACTCGAGGCGGATCCAGCCCGAGCCGTGGTTCGCCATGGTCTCCATGCGGCCCTTGCGGGCTGCCATCAGCTGCGTGACGGCGCCGAGGTATTCCTCGGGGATGTCGATCGTCATGCGCTCCATGGGCTCGCTGAGCGTGCCGTCGATCTCCTTGGTGACGACCTGCGGCTTGCCGACGGTCAGCTCGAAGCCCTCGCGACGCATCTGCTCGACGAGGATCGCCAGGGCGAGTTCGCCGCGGCCCTGGACCTCCCAGGCGTCGGGGCGCTCGGTGGGCAGGACCTTCAGAGACACGTTGCCGATAAGCTCACGGTCCAGGCGGTCCTTGACCTGGCGGGCCGTAACCTTGGCACCCTTGACGCGACCGGCCATGGGCGAGGTGTTGATGCCGATGGTCATGGAGATGGCCGGATCATCCACCGTGATGAGCGGGAGGGGACGCGGGTCCTCGAGGTCGACGAGGGACTCGCCGATCATGATGTCTTCGATGCCGGCGACGGCAACGATATCGCCGGGGGCGGCGGAGTCGGTGGACACGCGCTCGAGGCCCTCGGTGGCCAGCAGCTCGGAGATGTGGACGCGTTGGATGGTGCCGTCGTGACGCGCCAGGCCCACGTCGGCCCCCTTCTTGAGGGTGCCGTTGTGGATGCGCAGGAGGGCGAGACGGCCCAGGAACGGAGAGGCGTCCAGGTTGGTGACGTGGGCCTGCAGCGGCATGTCCTCGTCGTAGCTGGGGCCGGGGATACGGTTCAGAATGGTCTCGAACAGGGGCTCGAGGTTCTCAGTGGGCAGCTGGGCGTCACCGGGGTTATCCAGGGAGCACTTGCCGGCCTTGGCGGAGGCGTAGACGACGGGAACGTCCATGAGGGAGTCCACGTCGATGTCGATACCCTCGTTCATGAGGTCCTCGCCCAGCGACAGGAGCAGGTCGGTCGTCTCGGAGACAACCTCCTCGATGCGCGAGTCGGGGCGATCGACCTTGTTGACGACGACGATGACGGGTAGATGCGCCTGAAGGGCCTTACGCAGCACGAAGCGGGTCTGAGGGAGCGGCCCCTCGGAGGCATCGACCATGAGGACGACGCCGTCGACCATCGACAGGCCACGTTCGACCTCGCCCCCGAAGTCGGCGTGACCGGGAGTGTCGATAACGTTAATGATCACACCGCTCTCGAGGCCCAGGGCCTGGGCGGCGGGGCCGGTGTAGTGGACGGCGGTGTTCTTGGCGAGAATGGTAATGCCCTTCTCGCGCTCCAGGTCGCCGGAGTCCATGACGCGCTCACCGGTCTTTTCGACGGTGTCGCGCTCGGAGAATGCTCCGGACTGCCAGAGCATTGCGTCAACCAGCGTGGTCTTTCCGTGATCGACGTGAGCGACGATCGCGACATTTCGCAGGTCGGGACGCGTGGACATATGTGGACTCCTCAAATGTGGATACAGATTCGTGCGTGTGAGGGGGCACAGATGCCTCGGACACGACCGGTTCGAACCGATTTCACGCACATAGGCCTCCAGAATATCGGCTGAACAAGGGACGATGCGATCCTCGTGTTGCGAATTCCACCACGTCGCGGACACCGCGTGGACATATGAGGCCCCATCGGCCGTTCTAGTTGCTCGACAACGAACAATGGCGTTAACTGAGTTCTATGACTGACATCGCCACGCTCAGCGCGCAAGTTTCCGGGGCCTCGGCCCTTGTCACCCCTTTCGGTGCGCACTTGCTGTCGTGGCGTCCCACATGCCACCCGGACGTCCTGTGGCTCTCCTCCCACGCGGTGCTGGACGGCACACGGGCGATTCGTGGAGGCATCCCCCTGTGCCTGCCCTGGTTCGGCAGTCCCACCGATTCCCCGGCGAGGCCCGGGGAAGGAGCAAGCACCCACGGCTTCGCCCGCACGACCCCCTGGACCCTGCTGTCGAGCACGCAGCCCACAAACGATGCCCCGGCCTCGTTCTCCTTCGAATTGCACCACACGGGCGAGACGTCCGCCCTCTATCCGCACTCTTTCTGTGCGCGCCTGGACATCGCCGCGGGGGCCGAGCTCAACATGAGCCTGACCCTCACGAACGAGGACGACCATCCCTTTGCGATCGAAGCCGCCCTACACACCTACCTGCGCGTCGGCGATGTCAAGGACGTAACCATCGAGGGTCTGGACGGGGCACGCTACTACGACAAGGTCCGCGAGCGCTACGCCATCCAGAGCGGCGACGTGACCTTCATTGGGCCCACCGACCGCGTCTACACCTCGACTCACCAGGTCCAGGTCGTCGATCCTAAGCTGGGCAGACGCATCATCGTGGATAAGAACGGCTCAGGCTCGACGATCGTATGGAATCCCGGGGCCCAGGGCGCTGCCACCATGAGCGACATTGGTGAGGGCGAGTGGCAGGACTTCGTGTGCGTGGAAACCGCGGCGGTGCGCGAGCGGGCACTCACGCTGTGGCCTGGACACCCTCACATCATGACGCAAACCCTCGCGGTGGAGACGCTGGACTGACCGGACCGCGGGTAGGATTGGCTCCAGCTACGAACAGAAAGGCTCTCATGGCTCTCACCTCCGCGATTGCCTCCGCATACCTGTCCGTTTCCCGTTGGAAGCTGTCCACGCAGCCCCTCCCGGACAAGGTCATCGTGATCGGAGCCCCGCACACGTCGAATTGGGATGGCGTCTTCATGGCGATCTCCATGTGGAAGTGCGGGCGCACCTTCTCGTTCCTGGTGAAGGATTCCATCGTCAAGGCCCCGATCCTCGGCTGGTTCGTCACGAAGATCGGCGCGGTTCCCGTGGAGCGCAGCGCGGCGCACGGCCTTGTTGAGCAGGTCGCCCAGCGCATCCGCGAGGCAGACACGTTCACGCTGTGTATCACTCCGAAGGGCACGCGTTCACCTCGTGACTTCTGGAAGTCCGGCTTCTACCGCATCGCGATGGAGGCGGACGTGCCGATTCAGTTGGGCTTCATCGACCGCAGCACTCTCACGTTCGGCTGGGGTCCCACGTATCAGCTCACCGGTGACGTGCGCGCCGACATGGAGGTGATCCGCGCGTTTTACGCCGAGAAGGTCGGCATCCGCCCGGAGAAGACCTCGGTTCCGCGCCTGCGCTCGGAGGACGAGGCTGAATGAAGCTCGCGCGAGCGCTGCTCGGCATCGCTGGGGCTCTCACCCTGACGACGGGCGGAACAGCGGCACTCGCTGATGATCCCACGCAGATCCGCCTGAGCGAGGTCTATGAGATGACGCCGGGCTTGAGTGCCACCCACCAGGTGACTCTGTCGACGTCTGAGCCTCTGATCGGCGAGCAGTGCCAGTCGATGGGCACGGCGGCTAAGGCGACGTCTTCTCTCCTTGTGACGGTTGATGGGGTGGACTCCTGCCGTTTCACCTGGGAGCTTGAGGACGGCGGTGCTGAGGTCGTTTCGGTCGACGACGGCGGCGTGTTCCATTTTGAGTCGACGTCGGCCCGCCTCCTGGGGGCTTTTTCCTCCCCGGATGCGTCCGCCACCATCGAGTCGGTGACCCTGGTCGCACACGCTTCCTTCGTCGCTGAGGCCTCTGAGGGCGGGCAGATCTCCAACCCCGGAGTATCGACGAAGATAGACGCGAGCACTGTCACCTGGCGTGACGTTACTGGCGACGTGAGCGCGACGGGCACTGTTGATGCTGACGTGTCCTCGGCAACCGCCTCCCCTACGCCTTCACCATCGCCTTCCGTTTCCCCCCAGGGACGAGGCCATGGCTCCACCGCAGGGTCACTCGCCCCGATCGCGGCGATCACGGCAGGGGTCCTCGCGCTCGCCGTCATGACCGGGCTCCTGCATCATTCGAAGCGTTCTCGCCAGGCTGCTGCCGACGCGCAATTCGATCGGGAGGCGGCGCTGCGCAAGGCGCGGCTGCGCGCCGCCTCGGCAGAGAAGTCGGCTGCCGCTCCCTACGGCAAGCGTTCCCTCTCGCCGGCATCGTCGGGCCGAGACGAGACGACGCCCGCGCGCCCTCAGCCTCCCGCCAGTTCTGGGGCCGAGACGGACGATAAACGCTTCCGCCCACCGGACCTCGCCTAACAGGCTGAGTCACGCAGGGCCCCGACCTCTGACGCGAGGTCGGGGCCCTGCGTATGCTGTGCTATCCGACGTGGAAGTAGCGCGTCACGAGTTCTTCGACGGACACCTTCGAGTCTGCGAGGTCGTCGCGTAGGTGCATGTCCCCCAGCTCCATGAGGTGGGATGCCCACGAGTCGATGAGACCGGCGGGAAAGACCCCGAGCGCCTCGTAGTCCTCACGCTGTGCAATGAGCCTGCCCGCAGCCTCGAAGCAGGAATCCGGCAGCTGGTCCAGACCCGGTGTCTGGGACGCGTCCCCGTCAACCTTGCGCTCACGGGCGTAGTCTGCCATCCCCGGCTCCGTCAGCCCGATGCGGGCCGCGACGGCGATACCGGCAAGCAGCAGGTGGATCGCGGCAGATCCGTCGGGGCTACGCAGCTCGATGGTCTGGGAATCGTTGGGCATATGCGCGATCGGTGCCTCGCTGGGATTGGCGTCCCGGAACATCGAATCGTCGATGTTCTGCCAGCCCAGGGGCACGCGCACGAGGACGGAACGGTTGCGATCTCCCCAACAGATCGAGGTCGGCGCCTCCTGATGAGGAACGAGACGCAGGAACGATGTGGGAACGGTGTTACCGAACGCGGTGAGCGAAGCAGCGTGCGACAGGTAGCCACCGATAACCTGGAGTGCCTTCTCAGTCAGCCCTTCACCGGTCGAGAACTGGTTGACACCATCCTTCACGAGGCGCGTGTGGAAATGCATGCCGGATCCAGCCTGACCGACGGCGATCTTGGGCGAGAAGGACACCTCGATGCCGTAGGAGTGGGCAACCTCGCGAAGCACCCACTTAGCGAGCACCATCTGATCGGCCGCGTCCATGACATCGACGGGCAGAAACTCTATTTCCTGCTGGATCATCTGACGCCCGTCAGCGACGAAGTTGCCGACCTCGGAGTGCGCGTACTTCACGGCGCACCCCATGCTCACCAAGTGGAGCAGGGTCTCGGTACGCACGTCTTCCCACTTCGAGAAGGGCCCGGACTCGTGGTATCCACGCTGCTCTTCGACCGGATAGAGGCTGTCTTGCGAAGAGAACAGGTAGTACTCAAGTTCTCCGAGAGCCTGCAGCTGGCACCCGGTCGCCGCAGTGAGGGCACGCTGAGCCTTCCGCAGAATTTCTTGAGGAGCCGACGCGAGAGGCTTTCCCTCCACGTCGTAGAAACTACAGAGGATGTCCAGCGTCGGGATGGATGCGAAGGGATTGAGGAAAGCCGTCGACAGACGCGGGACCACATACAGGTCCGAGGAAGTCGCCTCGACGAATGTGAACAGAGACGAGCCATCGACGCGCTCACCGAGTGTGAGGACCCGATCGAGGTGAGCTTTCGATTGGATCGCAAAGTTGAGCGTTTTGAGTCGACCGTCTCCGCCGACGTATCGAAGGTTCAGCATCGGGATGTGGTTATCTTCGATGTAGCCGATAATGTCGGCTTTCGTGAAGTCCTTAGCGGGTTTTCCGAGGGCCTGCACGAGCGGGTTGGGGCTGAGAGACACGGTATCGGTCGACAGCATGAATCACTCCTCTTCGAGTATGGCTGGCTTCACATCATTGTGACATACTTGAACGCCGAAAGACGTTTCACTAACGAAACGATTGACACCATCGTCCGCCGCAGAACGACCCCGATGCTTGAGTGCCACTTGTCGCACTGTCGGCGGTCTACTTCCGGGAACCACGGCGGCGACGACATCTTCTGTCGTCCCCATGATCCGAAGAAGCCACCGGCCGGCTCAGGGCGCGGCCTCCTTTATTCATCGACCACGCCATGCGCACGATTCTCTTCCACAGACGACGCGCAGCCACGTGGAACACTGCGACCCGCGAAACACCAGGCTGTTAGATGCGGGAATGCCCCTCAATCCGATCGGGTCGCGCGGCAGCACTCAGAGGAGTTTCGCGCACCTCTGGAAAGACCAGATCGGACAGGTCTCTTGGCGCATACGCACGTCGAAACGATCGAGGAGCTCGCATCCACCATTGAGGTAGAAACGTGCATTCTTTTCGGTGGAGGTGACAAATCCATACGCCCGCCCCGCACGCTTTGCCACGTAGTCCGGAAGGACCTGCGAGACCAGCCAGCGACCAACACCGCGCCCACGCATGCTCTCATCAATCGAGAGCACCTCGAGATACCAATCGAAATCCCCCGTGTCGATCGTCACCTGATCGGCATAATCCACGACGTCAGAGAACTCCTTCACGAGCAGGGGCGACGCATAGCGATAGAGCTCGTACCCACCGCTGAGGAAGCTGCGCACAACACCAACCTTGCGATCATGCATCAGGGCGGTTCCCACAACTCGCCCCTCATGCTCAACGACGAGGGCGTGGCGAACCCTCTGGTACGAATCCGCCAGCATCCGATTGATCACGGTAAGACATTCGGGGTAACGCTCCGGCCGGTAGAGGTACGGCTCGAGCATGACGTGCAGCGGGTAGTCAAGGAATCCTTCGGTGATAATTCGCGTCATCTCAGGAATATCAGCACGCGTGGCAGGTCGACACTTCATGGAACCCCTCCTCAATTCAATCAGATTTTCACAAAACAACCATCGAAAACCTGACCTTAGGTAGATACCTGTCATACTACGCGATGGATCGCGATCCCACCTTGTCAATGAGGGCTATTTTCCTTTGACAGTGCTCTCAACTTCACTTGACGACTGGTCAGCCAATCTCGCACGCCGTGCCCCTCGTTGCTTTGTATCCACGAAGAGACGATAATCGAGTGGTTCATATCAGGAGGACTGCATGCGATTCTTTCGCGCCCTGTGCGCCACGCTCGGGGCTCTACTCATCACGTCGACGGTCGTATTCGGCGCTCACGCGGCGGACGGACCGACGCTGTCCGAGGCGTACGTCCTAACCAAGGACGGCCAGCTCGTCGATACATTGACCGTCGTCGACCCCTCGCGCACGATGAGCGAATCCACATGCACCCCGTACGCGGGTAGCTCGACGGATCAACACGTCGAGTACGTGACACGTGACGACGTGACGGTCTGTCACATGCAGCTCATGTACACCCGGGCGCAGGACGAATCCGAGTTCACTCTCCAGGACTCGGGCGCCTTTGTTCTCTCCGCTCGCACTGACCGAACCCTGGCCGAGTATCGCAAGGCCTTCGGCTCTTCCCTCACCCTCATTTCTGTCTCCCTGAGCGTTGAAGGGGAGGTCAAGTCGGCGACGTCCGGCGCGGCCACCTCGGCAACCACCTACGAGGGACGCGCCCTGTCGGTGACGACATGGACTGACGCTGTCCCCCAGGTCATCACGGTGAACGGCTCCCTTGCTCCCGGTGGAGATCCCGCAGCTGCGGACGGCGCGAATGCCCTGAAGGACCCATGGGGCGCGACACCTATCCCCGGAGATGGAAACTCCACTGACAGCGTCTCCCCCGCCGCATCCGATTCTTCTTCGGGCCCCTCTCTGGGGCTTCTTATCGCCTTGATCGTCGGCCTGATCGTCATCGTGCTGGTCGTCGTCATCGTCATTTACGCGATTCGCTCGAAGCGATCGACGAAGACAACCCCGGGTGTTGAACATAGCGCGCCCCCATCCCACGTGCGACGCCCCTCCGCTCCTCGGGGACCCCAGGCCTCGGCACCCCACGCCCCGGCGCGATCAACGGCTCTCCCGACACAGAGTGCTGCCAATCCCGTGATGCACCAGGGCATCGGGGCCACAACCTCACCCGATACCTCTCGAGGCACTTTGCCGACCGATTCTAAGCAGCCGGATCTCTCCTCACTTCCGCAGCCTAAGCCGCGTGATACCGGCTTCGTGTGGCAGCACAAGTCTCATCCCGCACCTGCCGCACCCGCACCCATGACGCCAGCTCAGCCAACTCAGTCACCGAAGCGCAAGCGCTCGCCCGGCGGGCACCGCCCAGCCGTTTTCCCCGCACAGCCGGCTCGTCCGATGATGCAGGATCCCACCGTTCCCTCTGCGGGTCACGCTCCTGGTTTCGCACAGGGACAGGGGATGCCTCCGACCGCCAGCGCTGCTCAGGCGTCAGCCGAGCGCTATGCGCCGGCTATCTCGTCGACTCCTCCTCCTGCTCCTGCTCCTGCTCCTGCTCCTGCGGACATTCCTACGCCCGCTCGCGGGATTTCCGCCCCTGTGGCTCCGCAGGCTGTCGCACACAGCTACGAGGCCGAGACGCAGCATGCTGTCCCCGCTCTCGAGCGCGCGTCCTTTGACTCGGCTGCCTCGTCACCGGTGCCGGCACCTCCGGGAGACATGGAGGAGGCACCCGAGACAATGCTGATTCCGAAGGTTCAGCATGCGCTCATTCCCGAACCGGCACCCGTCACGGTCCCCGAACCCGAGCCCCTCGTCGTTCCCGAACCGGCACCCGAGCCCATCTCGGTCCCCGCACCAGAACCCGAGCCCCTCGTGGTCCCCGAACCGGAGCCGGAACCCGAACCGATCCCCGAACCCGAACTCGTCGTCGTTCCCGAACCGGCACCCGAGCCCATCTCGGTCCCCGCACCAGAACCCGAGCCCGTCGTGGTGCCCGAACCCATCGTGGTCCCCGAACCGGAGCCGGAACCCGTCGCGATCCCCGAACCCATCGTGGTGCCCGCACCGGAACCCGTCGTCGTTCCCAAGCCCATCGCGGCCCCCGAACCCATCGTGGTCCCCGAGCCAGAGCCGGAACCCGAACCGATCCCCGAACCCGAACTCGCCGTCGTTCCCGAACCGGAGCCGGAACCTGTCGCGATCCCCGAACCCATCGTCGTTCCCGAACCGGCACCTGAGCCCATCTCGGTCCCCGAACCTGCACCCGTCGCAGCCCCCGAACCCGTCCCAGCCCCCGCCCCCATCGTGGTCCCAGAGCCGGAGTCGGCCTCGTTCGTGTCGGTGGCCGATGAAGCCGAGATGCCCACCGCACAGTTTCCCCGTGTTCGTCGGGTGGATGCCGGTGCCTGGTCCACGAGCTCGCGCAGTGAGTCCGGGCCGGCGGCAACTGAGCCGACCTCAGCCTTTGCTCCCACTCCCCCGGTGGCGTCTCCCCTCCAGGGGAGCGCTCCCGCAGCACCGGCGGCACAGACTCCGTCGGCGGTGCCCTACACACCAGCTGTTCCTCAGGTCGCGCCGATGCAGAAGCCCCCGGCAGCCATGCCTCAGGCACCGATCGCACCCCAGACAGCCCCGTCTCCGTTCACACCCCAGGTCACACCCCAGGTGCCTCCCGCACCCCAGGCACCTGCTATGCCTCAGGCTCCTGTGACACCGCAGGAACCGGAGATGTCCGCCTCGTTCCAGGAGGACTGGAACTCCGAGTTCTCGTGGAATGAGGAGGCCAGCCGCGAGCAGGAAAGCGAGCCGAAGCGTCGCAAGCGTTGGGGGTGGGGCAAGCGCCGCAAGCAGCGCGAAGAAAACAATCAGCCCATCGAGCGTGAGGTTGAGGAGCATGCTTCGTCCGCGCGTATGCCGATGATTTCGGTCGACGCTCAGGACGACGACTGGAATGACTGGCAGAACTGGAACTCGCGGAGCTGACCCAACCGGGGCGCGCTAGCCGCGATTCTCTGCCTTGGCCAGCTCGATGTAGCGTGCGACTTCCGCATCCAGATCGTCCTCGTCGTCGGCTTCTTCGAGATCGGACGCGGAGTCTTCCTGTCCGTATCGCTCGATGAGAAGACGTTCACGGTAAAGGTGATCGGCGGTCACGCCGATGGTGCGCATGAGGGAGGCGTTGAGCACCATCCCTACGATGATGCCGATGATCGGCACGACCTGGGCCATTTTCAAGCCAACAAGACGTGCTCCGAGCGTGGCAAACAAGGAATTTACCGACGCGCTCAGCGCGTTGTTCCCGACGGTGCCCATTGATCCGCTCTTGGCGAGCTTACTCATCACTTTATTGAAAGCAAGCATCGAGGTTTTCTTCTCCATGGCGAGCTCATCGCCCGCATTTGCCGGAGAGATCGCCTGCGATAGGACCATCGTGGAGAAAAGCACCTCAGATGGGTCCTGAGTGTCATACCCGTAGTAAGCGGCCGTGTGGGACACCAGGCGGGACGACGACGCCAAGAACGTGATGACATCCAGCGAGATGGCACCGGCCGTGATGCCGACACCGGGCGCGGAAGCGATACCCAGTCCGAGGAGAGCTGCCACAGATCCTCCGGACGAGAGCACTCCGCTAATCGCCCCCTCGGTGGCGGTGATGCTCGCATAACCCACGACAAGATTCGGCTTCACTGCGCGGATCTGGTCCAGGCTCAGCCCGCGAATGTCCTCCAGACACTCAACGTCATTGTCAGCCTTGCGATACGCCTTCAGGATGCGGTCACGACGCACGGAGGACTCTGCCGCAGACGTTGCGCGACCAAGCGCACCGAGAACACGAGACTCCAGGGCATCGAGCAGGGCGGCACCACCGGGGATTCTACGCGCTGCCTTCATAGCCAGCGTCAGGGGCGCAAGCACATATGAACGGATACGCTGCACGATAACGCCGGCTTTGCTGGGGCGAAGTTGCTTGTCCTTCCACTCCTGGATGGCGTCCCACTGGGCGCGATCATCCTCGCTCATGCGCTGACGCATGACATCGGTGGTGTCGTCGGCAGTATCCTCGCTGGTATTGTTCATGTGTTCTGATCACTCCTTGTCTCCCAAGACTACATGGCGGCGAAGCAGCCGCACCTCCGCCGGGTGGACCTCCGGAGAGACCGACGTCCCCCGGACCACCAGATTCCAGTACGCACCTCGCGGCCTCAACAAGCGGCCGCGGGCTCTCGGTCTAGCGGCTCTCAGCCTCGGCGAGCTCGACGAAACGCGCGACGTCGTCGCTGAACCCCCGGGAGCCGGTCGAGGGCACGAGGTCCGTCGACGCGCCGCTTGCCTCCACCTGTCCGTAGCGCTCCGCGAGGAAGCGCTCCCTGTAGAGGTGGTCGGCTGTTTCCCCGATGGTACGCATGAGTGCCGCGTTCATGCCCGCGCTAACAACGATTCCCGCGACGGGGACGATCTGCGCGAGCTTACGGGTAGCCAGGCGCACGCCCATCGCCGAGAACAGTGATTTCATGGCGCTGACGATGACGCTTCCTCCCAGTGTTTCGATGGAGCCACGCTGAGCGAGATCCTGCATCACCTTGTTGAACGCGAGCATGGTCGCCTGCTTTTCAATGATGAAATCGCGCCCCGCGCCGGCGGGGTCAATCGCCTGGGAGAGGACCATCGTGGAGAACAGGCGCTCGGTGGGATCCTCAGAGTCGTAGCCGTAATAGGCGGCCGTGTGGGCGACGAGACGCGTGGCCGCAGCAAGGAAGGTCGTCACATCGACGGCCATCGCCGAGGCTGTGACGCCCACACCGGGTGCCGAGGCAACGCCCATGCCGAGAACGGCGGTGACGGTCCCTCCGGAAGCGAAGACACCGCTGAGCGCTCCTTCAGCCGCTGCCGTGCCCGAGTACGCAAGGCTCAAGCGTGGCTTGACCGCGAGCACCTGATCGAGGGACAGCGCACGGATGTCCTGCAGCTGTGTCACGTCGTGCCCCGCAGTTCGGTAGGCCTTGAGGATACGCTTGCGACGCACCGAGGCCTCGGACGCAGAAGCCGCCAACTCAACGAGCCCGAGGGCCGCGGAGGACACGGTTCGGGTCAGAGCTTCGCCCCCCGGGACCTTGCGGGCGATGGACACTGCTTTGCCCACCGGAGCCAGGGCAGCGGACTTCATCTTTTCGGTGATGACGCGGGGACGCTTGTAGCTCAGCTGAGCAGCTTTCCACCGTTGAATCTCGTCCCACCGGGCGGCGTCGGCCTCGCTCATGCGCGCACGCAGGCCATCGTTCACGCTGTCATCATTCATACCGATCTGGTTCATTCTGTCAGCCTACACAGCAAGCGCTTCCTCAGGGGATTCGACGCTTGCGCGCGCCCTGTTATGCTTGTGACCAGGCAGTCATAATCGACATCGTTTGAAGGAGATTCCGTGGATTCTCGCTCGTCGCTCATCGACCAGATTAATCTCTTGCACGAGGAGAAGGAACACCAAAAAATCATCGCGCTCATCGAAGGACAACCTCCCTCGGCGATGGACTATGAGCTAACGAGCCTGCTAGCTCGCGCCTACATCAACTACGCGCAGCCCTACATGGACTCTTTCCGCGACCACATCAAGCACGCGACCGAGCTGCTGCGCAGCGTCGAAGCTGAGGGTATGGCGGACCCGCGCTGGTACTACCGAATCGGTACGGCCCTGTACTGGCAGGACCAGGAAGAGAGCGCGCTGACTTACCTGGAGCAGTGCGTTGCCATGGACCCGTCTAACGAGGACGCTCCGGAGATCATCGCCGAGTGCAAGGCGGCTATTCAGCGCCGCACGGTCGTGCGCCCCCTCGAGGTCCGCAGGCTCATCGATTACTTCGATCGCAACGACTTCAACTACAGGGTGGAGGACCAGAGCCTGCACATGGGTATTGGGCGCGGCTACTTCATCTTCTCGATCGCCAACGATGGCACGGACCTGAGCATGTGGGCCGCGATCCCCGAGGACGTGTCGATGGAGCTTCGCCAGCGCCTCATCCAGGCGTGCAACGACTGGAACGGTGCCACCACGTGGCCCAAGGTCTACGTGGCCTCGCTGGACGACGGCCGTCAGCGCCTGTGCGCCGAACAATTCGTGACAGCCCGCTATGGCCTGACGGACGCGCAGGTGTCGACCAGCATTGAGCGTTTCGTCGCGTCGGCTGAGGCCTTCTTCAAGGATCAGATCGAACGCATCCCCGCCCTGGGCGGCACCCAGGAGTAGCGCACGTGCGTCAATTTTTCCCGGCCTCGTCACCATCGACGAGGCCGGGGCTTGTTGTGCGCTCAGGCGCGCGGCACGTAGACGCTGAGGCCGCCGTCGCTGACCGCTCCGGTGAGGGTCCCATCGTCGGCGACGCGCACGCTCGCGTGGCCTCCGATGATGCACTCCCACTCCTGGCCTGCGTGACGCTGCCCCACATAGAGGGTCTTCTCAGCGCCCATTCGATCGGAGAGGATGACGGCGCAGCCGGAGCCGGGGATCTCGCCCATACCTTCGCGGGCAAAGCCGACCACGTCGGGATGATCGAAAGCGCCGTGTTGCGGGCCAACGGCGGCCCGAGCGCGGATTTCCATGAGGATCGGCAACTCGTGTACGGCGGGTAGGTCGCCGGTCTCGGGGGTGCCCAGGAGGTCACCCCAGAAAACGCAGGGAACCCCGGCCTCGGTCAGGAGGATGAGGGCGTATGCGGCCGCCTTGAACCAGGATGCGACCGTGGAGGCCAGGGACTGGCCGGGCTGGGTGTCATGGTTTTCGACGAAAGTCACGGACTTGTCCGGGTGGGAGGCCGTCAGCGTGTTCTCCCACAGGCGAGAGAGGTCCACGTTGCCGTCCGCGACTGATGCCTGGTGGAGGTGGTAGTGCAATGGCACATCGAAGAGCATCGCGTTGGGGACCCGCTGGAGGTAGTCCTCGAGCTCGCGCACATCCCCGCTCCAGTACTCGCCGACTGCGGGCAGCAGGTGGCCCGTGGAGTTGCGCAGGTCCTCGAGCCAGCGTGCGTAGAAGTCGGAACCCACGTGCTTGACGGCATCCAGGCGCAGCGCGTCCACGCCGGTGGTCTCGACATACCATGCGCCCCATCGGTCCAGCTCTTCGCTGACCCGAGGCTCCGTGACGTGTACGTCGCAGCCCATCAGGTAGTCGTAGTTACCGAACTCGGTGTCGACGGATTCGTTCCACTGCTTGCCCTCGAAGAGCCACAGGCCCTTGCGCTGGGTGGCCGCATCCCAGTCGATGCCGTGGAAGCACGTCCAGTCCCAGGTGAAATCCGAGTAGGTCCCCGCGCGGCCGGGGAAGGTGAAGCGGGTCCACGCTTCGATGGTCTCGGGTTCGCCGATGGCCTCATGGCGCTCCTGCGGGTTGATCGGCGTGGCGAGCACGGTCTCGGACGCGTCAGCGCCCATGCGGTGGTTGAGCACGATGTCGGCCGCAACGGCGATACCCGCCTCGTGCAGGGCATCGATGGCGTCCAGGTATTCGTCCTTCGTCCCATACTTCGTGGGCACGGTGCCCTTCTGGTCGAACTCGCCCAGGTCGTACAGGTCGTAGACGCCGTAGCCAACGTCGTTGATGCCGGCTTGCCCCTTGAATGCAGGAGGCAGCCAGATGATGGTGACGCCCAGGTCCGCAATCTCCTGGGCGTGCTGGGCGAGGTAGCGCCAGTGGCTCGCGTCCGGTGCCATGTCCCAGGCGAAAGCCTGCAGGATCAGCGGGCCCGCCTCCGTCAGGGACGAGGCCAGGGCCGATGTCATTGTCTCATTCACCCGGATATGGTGGCAGGTTTGCCCGCTGTCCGGCGCGCAGGGAGGGCAAACAGTGGTCGGGTAGACACGCCAACGAGGCCGGGGCGCAGCGTCACGGTCAATCGCGGCCTCAGCCCGGGCCTCGTTACTTACGCCGACCGATGCGCCCCTTGACGCTGCCGGCGATAGTGGAAGCGGCGCTCGTGGCACCATCGGCGATGCCTGATGCCGCACTCTTCGCGCCGACCACGACGACGCGCGCCTTACCGCGCACGCCCGTCCTCTCGATGGTCTCAACCGTGTCCGCAGCCCGCTTCCTATGGGATACGTCGCGGAGGCTCTGATTCCATTCCTCGGCGTCAACGCCGGGAGGCGGAATCTTGCGCAGATGCTCCTTGAGGAGGGAGGACTGGGACTGGAGCGCCATGAAGGTCAAGCCGCTGGATACGAACCCGCCGATAACGGGGACGATCTTCGAGAAGCCCTTGGCGAGGCTGTTTTTCGTGATGTTGATACCGATGATGCGCAGGCTGTATTTGACGACCGGGTACCAGCCGATGCTCATGAGAGCGCGTTTAGCCGCATGGTTCTGGTAGGCGGTCTTTGCGGCCACGCGCGCGAACGCCGTCAGGGACTGAGCGGCACCGCCCACCCCCAGCATGACACCGAAAAACAGCGCGAGCAGGCTAATCGTGTCATCGTCGGCCTCGCCGCCCTCGCCCAGTAGGTCGCGCCAACCGTACAGGTAGGCGAGCTTTTGCATGATCCGCAACGCGTGCACGTAGTACTGCGTGAGGTCGGCGGGGATCGTGCCGAGCATCGCGAAACCGCCAGGAATGCCCGCGGCGAAGGAGAGCGCCGCCGACTTGTTCGTTTCGTAGGAAATCGCCTCGTCCGCGAGTTTGTCCAGCTCCGCCAGCGTAACGCCCACCGCCGCAGGGTTGGAGTCGAGGGCTCGCCTGATCGCGTCGTCGTTCGTGCCCAGCTTGAGCAGTTCCTGGCGCAAGAACTCGTCGCGGTTGATGCGCACACCCGGGATACGTACAACCTTCTTGAGGAACTCGAGTGCGCGGCCTTCTACCTCGTGTTCGTTCCCGGAGGAGCCTCCGCGCGCCTGAACATCCTGGCCACGGGCTTGCTTTCTATCGAACATCGCGTTCCTCCTTGCCTGGCTGCACGCCGACGACGCGCACATGTGGACCCACTCTAGCGGGTATCTGCTCCCCTCGGCCCGTGATTGACGAGGCCGAGGCTGAGCGCCGCGCCAACGCCCGCCCGGTCCCAGCCTCGTCACCCAGCGTCGTTACCTGCGCCGACCGAAGAACCCCTTCACGCCGCCGGCGATGCCGGAAGCCGCGGTCATCGCTCCTTCGGCGATACCTGTGGCCGCCGTCTTCGCTCCACTCGCGACGGCCTGAGTCGTGCTCTCAAGCGCCTGCTGGGCGCTGTCGAGCACGCTTGGCTCCTCGTCGTCGGGAGTCGCGTCGATGACCGCCTGCTTCCAGACCTCGGCGTCCACTCCGGGAGGCGGCAGTTCGCGCAGGTGATTCTTGAGGCGAGAGGACTGGGATTGGAGCGACACGAAGGTCATACTTCCCGACACGACGCCGCCAATCAGCGGGATCGCCTTCGACACCCCCTGCGCGAAGGTCTTCTTCGTGAGGTTGATGCCGATGAAGCGCAGGCAATGCTTCATAACCGGGTACCAGGAGGTCTTCGTCAGTGCTTGCTTCGTGATCTGCTTCTGAAGCGCCGGCATGGCCACCGTGCGTGCGAACATTGTCAGCGACTGGGCTGCACCACCAACCCCCAGCATGACGCCGAAAAACACCGCGAGGACCCCGATTGTCTCATCGTCCACCTCGTCCATGTCGCTGATGAGTTCGCGCCATCCATACAGGTAGGCGAGCTTCTGCATGATCCTGAAGGCGTGGACGTAGTACTGCGTGAGGTCGGCGGGGATCGTCCCGACCATCGCAAAACCACCGGGAAGGCCCGCCGCAAACGACATGGCCGCTGATTTGTTCGTCTCGAAGGAGATGATGTCCTCTGCGAGCTTGTCGAGCTCTTCGAGCGAGACGCCGGCGAGCACCGGGTTCGAGTCGACCGCGCTCGCAATCGCTTCGTCTCCCATGTGGAGCTTGCGCAGCTCCTGACGCAGGAACTCGTCGCGGGTGATGCGCACGCCGCGGATGCGCACGACCTTCTTGAGGAACTCGATCGCGTACTTTTCGGCCTCCGAGTCCTGCTGCGCCAGCGTTTCGCGCAGCTCCTCAACGTCTTCCTGCACTGAGTCGTTCAGTTCGGCTTCGCCGCTCGTGTCGAGCACGATCTCGCGGCCGTCTTCGTCGAATTCGCCGTTGGCACCGAGGTCGTTGATGCTATCGCTCATCGTTGTCCTTTACACGTCGTTGTCGCCTCACAACGAGGCTTAGATACACGACAATCATAACCCAGTTCTCCTCCCTGATAACGTTCATGGCACACCGTCATGATGCGCGACTGCAAGGACGTCGGGAACGGACGTACTCTGTTCTCATGTGGATCATCGCCGCCGCCCTGTCAGCCCTGTTTGCGGGTCTGACTGCCGTCCTGGCGAAGGCGGGGGTCGCGTCGACGAGTTCGACGGTTGCGACGGCGCTGCGCACGGTTGTCGTGGCCGCGGGGGCGTGGGGCATGGCAGCGCTGACGGGAACGGCTTCCGGCGTTGCATTTTTCGACGGGACTTCGGCACTGTTCCTGGTGTTGTCCGGGTTGGCGACGGGGGCCTCATGGCTGTGCTATTTCGCTGCGCTGTCTCGAGGGGATGTGTCCCGCGTGGCGCCGATCGACAAGCTGTCGACGGTCCTGGCGATCATCCTCGCGCTCGTCTTGCTGGGCGAGCCGGTGAGTGTGTGGGGTACGGCCGGGATTATCGCGATCACGGCGGGGACGCTCCTGATGGTGGAACCCGCTGAGTTATCGAGCCTTCCTCGAGCGCTGCGCGAGGGCGGGAGCTGGCTGACATTCGCGCTTGCGTCCGCCCTGTTCGCCGCGCTGACGTCGATCCTCGGGAAGGTCGGTATTTCGGGCGTTGATCCGACGCTGGGGACGGCGGTACGCACGCTGGTGGTGCTGGCGATGGCGTGGGTGATCGTGGGAGCGCAGGGGCATCTGGGTGAGGTGCGGTCGATTCCGGGTCGCGAGCTGGCGTTTATCGTCGCGTCGGGCGCTGCGACGTGCGCGTCGTGGCTTGCTTACTATCACGCGCTGAAGGATGGGCCCGCCTCGGTCGTGGTGCCCATCGATAAGCTGTCGATCCTCGTCACCGTCGCCGTCTCAGCCATGGCGTTTCACGAGCGTTTCACGCCGCGCTACCTGATCGGCCTCGCCCTCATGTGCGCGGGCACGGCGGCCATGGTGGTGGCGTAGGCGTTTGCGCGGGCCACCTTTAGTGTCCTTGTTTTTCTTCCCAGGTGTCGGTGTTGCTGATGAGGAGGTGGGAG
>ERZ773062.223-NODE-223-length-36260-cov-12.812733_pt1 | contig 36260 bp, 34 predicted proteins | sample MGYA00580626_ERZ773062 | MGnify/ENA primary metagenome ERZ773062 (study PRJEB29015, sample SAMEA2738003) | human oral metagenome | biome: human oral; feature: human-associated habitat; material: dental | place: China | collected 2058 ... | reverse complement strand
AAACTGCACCTTGTGAGTTGGAGGGGATGTGTCCAACTTTTGGGGTGCAGTTCAGGTTTCAGACGACCTTTTTTGAAAACTCTGCCTATTCACGTACCAAATGCGAAAGCGGCAGGGAGGTAGTGGTTTTGATTTCTTTCAATACGAAGCTTGATTGCGCGTCCTGTACGCCGTGGTGGGAAAGGAGTGTATCCAAGACGAAATGGGAAAAAGCATTCATATCGGTGAAAAATGCGTGGAGCAGGTAGTCGGTTTCACCGGTGAGGGCGAAGCAGCTCAGTACTTCCGGCCATTCTTTTACCGATTGCGCGAAATCTTCGCGTGCGTCTTTTGCTTTGCTGATGGAAACGCGGATAAACGCCTGTAAGCCCAAATCGACGGCTGCGGGAGAGAGTAGGGCGGCATAGCGGCGGATGATGCCCGCGTCTTCCAGTTGTTTGAGGCGGCGTAAGCAGGGCGAGGGGGAGAGGGAGATGCGTTCCGCCAGCTCGACATTGGTCAAACGTCCGTTTTCCTGTAAAACCTGTAAAATTTTCAAATCGGTTTTATCTAAAGTGATCTGCTGGGTCATTTGCGTTCTTTCTCCAAACCCGTTTGCTGGGTCGGTTGGTTAAGTTGGTAGCATTATATCCTAAATAAGTTGTTTTTAACATATTATTCTCTAATGACAGGTGATTTGTCGGTATAATCTGTGTTAAATGGTTTATGATTTTGGAGGTTTTCACAACGGCTTTATTTCAAAGAGACGGCTTGCCCAAACTGCCTTTTCAAGCCATAATCGGGGCATGTGCAGGAGAGAGCTACATCAGGTTACATGTAGCCGCCGAAGGCGCAGATGCCCTTAAATCGCTCAGGCAACAGGGACTGCACGTTGAAATAAAACATCTGGAGAGCGGTGCGATCGCACCCACCGAAGGGGAGAAGGCCGTCTGAACCACCATTCAGACAACCGCGCAAAGCAGTGAGCAGACTGGTTTGTCATCAAGCGGGTATGCCGAAAATCTCAGGTTCAAGGACAGATAGGGTCTTCCGCGCTTATGTGCGGACGGCATCTGAACAATAAATCCGGAGAAGCTGAGAATGACTGCCCTGAAAACCACCCCGTTTCACCAAGCCCATCAAGATGCAGGCGCGAAGCTGGTCGATTTTGCCGGCTGGGAGCTGCCCATCCATTATGGTTCGCAAATCGCCGAACACGAAGCCGTGCGCACCGACGCAGGCATGTTCGACGTATCCCATATGCTCGTTACCGACGTCGCCGGAGCGAACGCAAAAGCCTTTTTCCGCAAACTGATTGCCAACGACGTTGCCAAACTCGCTTTCGTCGGCAAAGCCCTTTATTCCGCACTGCTCAACGACAACGGCGGCGTGATTGACGACTTGATCGTTTACCGCACCAACGAAGCCGAGACCCAATACCGCATCGTGTCCAACGGTGCGACCCGCGAAAAAGACACCGCCCAGTTCCACAAAGTCGGACAAGAATTCGGCGTCGCCTTCAATCCGCGCTACGACCTCGGTATGCTTGCCGTACAAGGCCCTAAAGCCATTGAAAAACTCCTGACCGTCAAACCCGAATGGGCGGATGTCGTCCACAACCTCAAACCGTTCCAAGGCGTGGATTTGGGCAACGACTGGTTTGTCGCCCGCACCGGCTACACCGGCGAAGACGGCGTCGAAGTCATCCTGCCCGGTACCGAAGCCGTCGCATTCTTCAAAGCCCTGCAACAAGCCGGCGTACAGCCCTGCGGCCTCGGCGCGCGCGACACCCTGCGCATGGAAGCCGGTATGAACCTTTACGGCAACGATATGGACGACGACACCAGCCCGCTCGAAGCAGGCATGGGTTGGACGGTTGATTTGAAAGACGAAAGCCGCGATTTCGTCGGCAAAGCCGCCTTGCTGGCATTGAAAGAAAAAGGCGTTGCCGTCAAACAAGTCGGTTTGCTGCTCGACAAAGGCGGCATCCTGCGCGCGCATATGGAAGTGTTGACCGACAAAGGCAAAGGCGAAACCACCAGCGGCGTATTCTCACCCAGCCTGAAACAATCCATTGCCATCGCCCGCGTACCGAAAGATTTTGACGGCGATACCGCCAGAGTGCTGATGCGCGGCAAGGAAGTAGACGTGCGCGTATTGAAGCTGCCGTTTGTGCGCAACGGACAAAAACAGTTTGATTGATGCGTTTTCAGACGACCTTTGTCAAAGTAAAGGTCGTCTGAAAACAAACGTAAAACAGCCTGTCGATCATATCCGAAGGCTTCACTCTTTAAGCCAAAAAACCAATGGAGAATCAAACCATGAGCAACAACATCCCAGCCGAACTGAAATACGTTGCCAGCCACGAATGGCTGCGCCTTGAAGAAGACGGTACCATCACCGTCGGCATTACCCACCACGCGCAAGAGTTATTGGGCGACATCGTGTTCGTTGAGCTGCCCGAAGTCGGCGCAAACCTTGCCGCCGAAGAACAAGCCGGTGTGGTTGAGTCTGTGAAAGCCGCGTCCGACGTGTACGCGCCGATTGCAGGCGAAGTCGTTGCCGTCAACGAAGATTTGCCCAGCGCGCCGGAGACCGCCAACAGCGACCCTTACGGCGCAGGCTGGTTCTTCAAAATCAAACCTGCCAATCCTGCCGACTACGACGGCTTGCTGACCGCCGAACAATACGCGGGCGAAGTGGATTGATTTTAAAATGGCGCGGCAGGCATATTGCCGCGTTTTGATTTTGAAAGGTCGTCTGAAACCCCGTTTTAGGTTTTTAGACGACCTTTGTTTCGCTTGACCGATAAAACATGAATTACTGCGAATTTGTTGCCGCTCTCTCAAACGATACCGACAATCCGAACAAACATTACCATGATAAGCAATACGGTTTTCCGATTTCAGACGACAACGAGTTGTTCGGACGGCTGGTGTTGGAAATCAATCAGGCGGGTTTGAGCTGGACGCTGATGCTGAAAAAGCAGCAGGCGTTTCGGGCTGCATTTAAAAATTTCGACATTGACACTGTCGCCGCATTCGACGAAGCCGACATCGAACGCCTGCTTGCCGATGCAGGCATCGTCCGCAACCGCTTGAAAATCAATGCTGCGATTTATAACGCACGGCAAATCAAAAAGATACAGCAGGAACACGGCTCGTTCAAACACTGGCTCGATACGAACCATCCGCTCGATAAAGCCGAGTGGGTGAAGCTCTTTAAAAAACATTTCAAATTTGTCGGCGACGAAATCGTCGGCGAATTTTTAATGAGTACCGGCTACCTGCCCGGTGCGCATATTGAAAGCTGTCCGGTTTATCAAGGAGTTTTAGAATACCTCCCGAAATGGACAGAGGTCGTCTGAAAATGGGTTTGGGCAAAATCTGTTTCCAGACGGTTTTTAAAGGAGAAAAGTGATACAAATCTTGTATGGCGGGGAGTAAGTGTTTAAAGTAGATGTCATTTGCACAGTTTACGAAGAAAAATTATGGAACATTCACCAGAAGAAGATATCAATCCTTATCGGGCTTATAGGCGCGCCAATTTGATATGGGGATTGCCGATGTTTATCATTGATTTGTTGCTGATTTTGTTTCTTTGCCCTGTTCTAGGAGTAGATATTTCCGTCTTGCTGGGGGGTGTATTTTACTTTTTGAAATTTGCTTTTCCATTTTCTCTATTGATTGTGGGGCTAATCTTGCTGGCCTATTGTATTCCCGGTTATTTTGTCGGTTATACCGCTGAGAAGATGAATTTGAAATGCAATAGGAAAGATAAGATGAAGGCGACGGGTTTGACGGCATTCTATTATTGGATTTTTTCTTCTTTTCTTCTTCAGATGATAGGCTTGAATTGGAAAAACGTTCCCCTTTCAGCATTCGGGCTGTTCAGCCTGTGTGTTGCTGCAGCCGGGGCATTATCTTCCACCGGTCCGTCCAACATGCTGCCTAAAATGGAAAAAAACGAGGTTGAAAAACGCTGATGAAATGGTTGAATGTTTTAGGTATTTGGTTGATGGCTATTCCTGAATTTGTCGTGATTCTTTATGTAGTCAGCTATATTAATGATTTTCTGAGCAGCAGTAGCGGAAATTGCGGAGTCGGTTGCCTCGGGAATTTGGTTGTTTTTTTGAGATTGCATTTTTTGGCAGTATTTTAATCAGTTTAATTTGGACGGTAAATTTCCTGAATAAGGATGATGAACGCCGTAAAAACACCTGCCCAACGGCAGATTCCTACAACACCGAAGGAGTAGAAATGAAACTATCTGAATTGTTCAACCCGAACGAATTTGCCGCGCGCCACTTGAGCTTTGGCGACGAGGCTGCGCTTTTGGAAGCGCTGGGCGAGAAGAGCATGGATGATTTTGTCGGCAACACCGTGCCGCAAAGCATCCGTATGCCGTCCGAACTCGACCTGCCCGAAGCCCTGACCGAGGCGGATGCTTTGGCGAAGCTGAAAGCCATTGCGGCGAAAAACGTGATCAACAAATCCTATATCGGTTTGGGCTATTACCCGACCCGCGTTCCGAACGTGATTTTGCGCAACGTGTTGGAAAATCCGGGCTGGTACACCGCCTACACGCCGTATCAGGCGGAAATCGCGCAGGGGCGTTTGGAAGCGTTGCTGAACTTCCAGCAGGTGTGTATCGATTTGACCGGCTTCCCCGTGGCGGGCGCGTCTTTGTTGGACGAAGCGACCGCCGCCGCCGAAGCGATGGCGATGGCGCACCGCGTGGGCAAGGTGAAATCCGAGCGCTTCTTCGTGGACGAACGCGTCTATCCGCAGACTTTGGACGTGATGAAAACCCGTGCTAAATATTTCGGCTTCGAGCTGGTGGTCGGCGATTTTGCCAAAGCGGATGACAGCGAATACTTCGGCGCGCTGTTCCAATACGTCGGCAAAGACGGCGACGTGCAAGACTTGCAAAGCGTTATAGGTCGTCTGAAAACCAAAGGCACGATTGTTGCCGTTGCTGCCGACATCATGAGCTTGGTCTTGCTGAAATCACCTGCCGATTTGGGCGCGGACATTGCGTTGGGCAACACTCAACGCTTCGGCGTACCGATGGGCTTCGGCGGGCCGCACGCCGCTTATTTTGCGTTTAAAGACGAGTTCAAACGCTCCGCCCCGGGCCGCATCATCGGCGTATCCAAAGACGCATCGGGCAAACCCGCGCTGCGCATGGCGTTGTCCACCCGCGAGCAACACATCCGCCGCGAAAAAGCCACGTCCAATATTTGCACCGCGCAGGCATTGCTGGCGAACTTAGCGGGCATGTACGCCGTTTATCACGGCCCCGAAGGCGTGAAACGCATCGCCAACCGCATTCACGCACTGGCTTCCGTTTTTGCCGACGCGCTGGTTTCAGACGGCCTGAAAGTGGTTCACGAGGTCTTCTTCGATACCGTTACCGTCGATTTCGGCAGCAAAGAAAAAGCGGATAAAGCTTTCCAAACCGCTTTGGAACTGGGCTACAACCTGCACCGCGTCAGCGACACCCAAATCGCCGCCGCCTTCCACGAAACATCGGTACGCGAAGACCTTGCCGTGTTGTACTACGCCTTCACCGGCAACAACACCTTCACGCTTTCAGACGACGTCAAAGGTCGTCTGAAAACCGAATTTCTGCGCCAAGACAATATCTTGCAACATCCCGTGTTCAACCGTTACCACACCGAACACGAAATGCTGCGCTACCTGAAAAAGCTCGAAGACCGAGATTTGGCAATGAACCGCAGCATGATTTCGCTGGGCAGCTGCACCATGAAGCTCAACGCCACCGCCGAAATGCTGCCGATTACCTGGGCGGAGTTCTCCGACATCCACCCCTACGCCCCCGAAACCCAAACCGCAGGCTACCGCGAACTCCTGACCGACATGGAAAACAGCCTGAAAGCCATCACCGGCTTTGACGCGATTTCCTTCCAGCCCAACTCCGGCGCGCAGGGCGAATACAGCGGTATGCTTGCCATCCGCCGTTATCAGGAAGCCCAAGGCGAAGCACACCGCAACATCTGCCTGATTCCCAAATCCGCCCACGGCACCAACCCCGCCACCGCCGCCATGCTCGGTTTGAAAGTCGTCGTCGTCGATACCGACGAACACGGCAACGTCAACATCGACGATTTGAAAGCCAAAGCCGAGCAACACCGCGACGCCTTGTCCGCCATCATGATTACCTACCCGTCCACCCACGGCGTGTACGAAGAAGGCATCCGCGACATCTGCCGCATCATCCATGAAAACGGCGGACAGGTTTACATGGACGGCGCCAACCTCAACGCCCAAATCGGTATCATGCAGCCCGCCGAAGTCGGCGCGGACGTGTTGCACATGAATCTGCACAAAACCTTCTGCATCCCCCACGGCGGCGGCGGCCCGGGCATGGGTCCCATCGGCCTGAAAGCCCACCTCGCCCCGTTTGCCCCAGGCCATACCTTGACCGACACCCACAGCGCCAGTGCCGGGCAAACCGCCGTTTCCTCCGCTGCCTTCGGTTCCGCGTCCATCCTGCCGATTACCTGGATGTACCTGACCATGATGGGCAAACAAGGCATGGAGCAGGCAACGCGCTGGGCATTGCTCAACGCCAACTACGTCGCCAAACGCCTGAGCGAAGACTATCCCGTTCTCTACACAGGCAAAAACGGCCGCGTCGCACATGAATGCATCGTCGATTTGCGCCCGCTCAAAGCCGAAAGCGGCATCACCGAAACCGACATCGCCAAACGCCTGATGGACTACGGCTTCCACGCCCCGACCGTCTCCTTCCCCGTTGCCGGCACGCTGATGATCGAACCGACCGAAAGCGAGAGCAAAGCCGAACTCGACCGCTTCATCGCAGCCCTGAAACAAATCAAACAGGAAGTGCTGAAAGTCGAACGCGGCGAGTGGCCGAAAGACGACAACCCGCTGGTCAATGCCCCGCACACCGCCGCCGACGTAACCGGCAAATGGGCGCACCCGTATTCCCGCGAAGAAGCCGTCTTCCCGCTGCCTTTCGTGTGCGAAAACAAATTCTGGCCGAGCGTCAACCGCGTGGACGACGTGTACGGCGACCGGAATCTGGTCTGCTCCTGCCCGCCGACGGAAGCGTATGAAGATTAAGGTCTGACATGAAGAAAGGCCGTCTGAAAATTTCAGACGACCTTTGTTTTAAAAACGTTCATCCAGAAGGTAGCGCGAGTATGCCTTATCTGTTTGTCAGTTTTATTTTTTCTTGCCAAAAATCAGTGACAACACTGACAAAATCAGGAAACCGACAAACAGGATTTTAGCGATACCTGCCGCGCTGCCGGCAATGCCGCCAAAGCCCAATACAGCTGCAATAATGGCGATAACAAAGAAAACAACTGCATAATGAAGCATGGTTTTTTCCTTTCTGTTTGGTGTGCAAACGGTTTGATGTGCAAACGGTTGAGGATAACCTGTCCGTTTTTTGTGGGATTTAACAGTTTTAATTACTTAATCAACTATCTTATTGATTAATTTCATACTCACGGATGTAACCGCTTGTAGTACACCTTATCTGATAACTTCTTACTTAGCAAACCGTAGTAATACAAATTTTCAAGAAATCAGCCCATTTATAAAATAACCAAACCATAAATCAACAACTTACATACAGACGTTAAGTTTTGAAAACATTTATATTTTATCAATTAAAGATTGCAGAGGAAATTTTCTTGTTAAATCAATATGAAAAAATAAGGATATATTAATATTGAAGGAATGTTTTGAAACCGTTTATTTGGATATTTTAGAAGAAGCGGAGCAGGAAAGACAAAAGGTCGTCTGAAAAATTTCAGACGACCTTTTGATTATTTGATGACCCGTGCCAACAAGGCTTTTTCTTTGCCCTGCATATTCGGGATTTTGACTTGGATGCCGTTGCCTGGGGCGACTTCGACGGCTGCGCCTTTGCGGGTCATTTGTTCCAGCGTAATGGTTTGGTTGCCTTCGGGATGGATGATTTCCAAAGTGTCGCCGACGGCGAAGCGGTTTTTAACTTCCACCGTTGCCCAGCCTTCGGCGTCGATTTCGGTAACATGTCCGACGTATTGGCTTTGCTTGGCGGTGGAATGGCCGCTGAGGTAGTTTTGGTAGTCTTGGGTTTGGTGGCGTTCAAGGAAGCCGCTGGTGTAGCCGCGGTTGGCGAGGCCTTCGAGTTCGCTCAGCAAACCGTAGTCGAACGGACGGCCTGCGACGGCATCGTCAATCGCTTTACGGTAGGACTGGGCGACGCGGGCAACGTAGTAGAGCGACTTGGTTCGGCCTTCGACTTTGAGGCTGTCCACACCGATTTTGGCGAGTTTTTCGACAACTTCGATACCGCGTAGGTCTTTGGAATTCATGATGTAGGTGCCGTGTTCGTCTTCCATAATCGGCATCATTTCGCCTGGGCGGTTGGACTCTTCAATCAGGAAGACTTTGTCGGCGTAGGGGTGGCGTTTCTGACCGTTGATGCCTTCGAAGTTTTGGTTGGCTTCTTCTTGGGCTTTTTCAAAGTTGAAGCCTTGCAGAAGCTGGGCGTCGCCCGCATCGCTTTCAGTGGCGTTGTGGACTTTGTAATCCCAGCGGCAGGAGTTAGTGCAGGTACCTTGGTTGGGGTCGCGGTGGTTGAAATAGCCCGACAACAGGCAACGGCCTGAGTAGGCGATGCACAATGCGCCGTGGATGAAGACTTCGAGTTCGATGTCGGGGCATTCTTGGCGGATTTCGGCGATTTCTTCCATGCTCAATTCGCGCGACAGGATGATGCGTTCAACGCCGATGTTCTGCCAGAATTTCACGCCCCAGTAGTTGGTGGTGTTCGCCTGTACGGACAGGTGAATCGGCATTTCCGGCCATTTTTCGCGCACGGTCATAATCAAACCCGGGTCCGCCATAATCAGCGCGTCGGGCTTCATGGCAATCAGCGGCTCCATGTCGGCGACGAAGGTTTTGAGTTTGGAATTGTGCGGCAGAGTGTTGACGGTCAAAAAGAATTTTTTGTTGCGTTCGTGCGCTTCTTTAATGCCTTGCTCGAGGACGTCGAGTTTGGCAAATTCGTTGTTGCGGGCGCGTAGGGAGTAACGCGGGCTGCCGGCATAAACGGCATCTGCGCCGTAATCGTAGGCGGCGCGCATACGTTCGAGGCCGCCGGCGGGAAGGAGGAGTTCGGGTGCTTTCATGTTCGTGCTTTATAAAAGGTTTCAGACGACCTTTTGAATCACGGGAAAAGGTCGTCTGAAACGGTGTTTTAAGGATGGGCGGATTATCCGCCTTTTTGTTGGGACGGTCAATTTTGCGGCGGCATATCGGGATTGTTTTGCGTTGTTTTTTCAGAAGAAAACGGATTCGAGTGCGACGATTGGCGGATAGGCGCGACGGATGGGAAAATGTAAAAAAACGGATGTAACCCGATTAATTTAACAAAAAGGCATTCAAAAAATGTATTTTCTTGTAAAATATCGAGTTTCATTTTTCCAATGTTCGGGAATCGGGCAGCTGCCGCAAACCGTTTCCCAGAGTTTAGACAGGCGGACGAGTATGGATTTTCGGTTTGACATTATTTACGAATACCGCTGGATGTTTTTCTACGGCGCGCTGACGACGCTGGGTTTGACCGTAGTGGCGACGGCGGGCGGCTCCGTATTGGGTCTGCTGCTCGCGCTGGCGCGCTTGATTCATCTGGAAAAGGCGGGTGCGCCCATGCGCGCGCTGGCTTGGGTTTTGCGTAAGGTTTCGCTGCTGTATGTAACGCTGTTCCGTGGTACGCCGCTGTTTGTGCAGATTGTGATTTGGTCTTACGTCTGGTTCCCGTTTTTCGTCCATCCTACCGACGGTTTGCTGATTAACGGCGACGAGGCGGTGGAAATCCGACGTTCTTACGGCGCGCTGATTGCCGGTTCGCTTGCCTTGATTGCCAACTCCGGCGCGTATATCTGCGAGATTTTCCGCGCGGGCATCCAGTCCATCGACCGCGGTCAGATGGAAGCGGCGCGTTCGCTGGGGCTGACTTATCCGCAGGCTATGCGCTATGTGATTCTTCCGCAGGCTTTGCGCCGTATGCTGCCGCCGCTTGCCAGCGAATTTATTACGCTTTTGAAAGACAGCTCGCTCTTGTCCGTTATCGCCGTGGCGGAGTTGGCTTATGTGCAAAGCACGATTAGCGGCCGCTATTCCGTTTATGAAGAACCGCTCTATACCGTCGCGCTGATTTATCTCATGATGACGACTTTCTTAGGTTGGGTGTTCCTGCGCTTGGAAAACCGTTACAACCCGCAGCATCGTTGATTGTGCAAATACAAAATAAAAGGAAGACCGAACGGTCTTCCTTTTTTGTGCGCCAATGATTTGATTTTCAGACGACCTGAAGCAGCAGGTATCTCTCAAAAATGTTTTAAAACAATGTTGTCATCGGTTTCTTCCAATAATCTTTGAGGGGCAAGCCGCAATCTGACAAATTTCGGGTTTGGTTCTCGGATAATTTGGTGCGGAGGTTGCGATGTGTTTCAAAGGTAGGTAAGTGCTTGGTTGGAGAATCTTATTCAACTTGAACAACTGACGCAAACCGGAATGCTGCCTTCGGGCGGCGGTTCGGCAAGGTCGGCGAACTCTGCCTGTTCGTCAAAGGGACGGGCGAGGCAGCGACGCAGGCGTTCGATTTCGCGGTAGTCGCCGTTTCGGGCTTGGGCGATGGCTTGTTCGGCAAGGTAGTTGCGCAGGATGTAGAGCGGATTGGTTCGGCTCATGCGTGTTGCGCGTTCGGCGGGATCGTTGTTTTCGGCGCGCAGGCGTTGGCGGTAGCGACCGAGCCAGCGGGTGAAGGCGGGTGGAACGCCGTTTTTGAAGGTTTGTTCGAGTTTGGGCGGGAGGGGTTCGCCGTGCATATTGCTGACTTCGGATAGGTTTCTGAAAAACAGGGTGAAGTCGGTTTTTTGATCTTGCAGGGCGGCGAAGAGGTCGACGATAAGGCTTTCGTCGTCTCTTTGGTCTGCTTGCTGCAAACCGAGTTTGCAGCGCATTTTTTCTAAATAGGTCGTCTGAAAAACTTCTGTCCAGCCGTCGATGAGCTGTTCGAGGGTGTCGTGTGGGACGAGGGCGTCGAAGCAGGAGGCGAGGGCGGCGAAATTCCAATGGGCGACGAAGGGCTGGGCATTGTAGGCGTAGCGGCCTTGGGTGTCGGAATGGTTGCAGACGTGGCGGCGGTCGTAGTCGTCGAGGAAGCCGAAAGGGCCGTAGTCTATGGTCAGCCCCAATGCAGACATGTTGTCGGTATTCATCACGCCGTGGCAGAAGCCGACGCTTTGCCATGCGGCGACGGTATCGGCGGTGCGGTTGCGGATTTGTTTTAACAGGGCGGCGTAGGGGTTGTCGGCATCTTGGCAGTCGGGGTAGTAATGCCGGATGAGGTAGTCGGCAAGTTGTTGGATTTCGGCTTCGCGGCCGGTGTAGTAGAAGTATTCGAAATGGCCGAAACGCAGAAAGCTCGGGGCGATGCGGGTGAGGACGGCGGCGGTTTCGACGGTTTCCCGATAAACGGGGTCGTCGCTGCCGCACAGGGCGAGGGCGCGGGTCGTGGGGATGCCGAGACCGTGCATGGCTTCGGAACAGAGGTATTCGCGGATGGAGGAGCGCAAGACGGCGCGTCCGTCGGCAAAGCGGGAGTAGGGCGTTTTGCCTGCGCCTTTAAGCTGCCACTCTTGGCGTTGTCTCGCGGCATCGACGGAATCGCCAATCAGAATGGCGCGTCCGTCGCCGAGGCGCGGAGTATAGACGCCGAACTGATGGCCGCTGTAAACGCCGGCAATGGGCGCGGGTGCGTATTGCGGCGCGTTGCCGCTGAGGTAGGCAAGGTTGGCGGTCGTCTGAAAATCTGTATCGAGATTCAACTCTGCCGCCAAATCGGTGTTGAAGGCGACCCAGTAGGGCGCGGTCAGCGGTTCGGGAGAAACGCGGGAATAGAAAAACGGCGAGAGTTCGGCGAATTGTTGAGTAAGCAGGGGAAGGGTGTGCATGGGATTCCTGACGGGTGCGTGCGGATATGTTTATTATGTTTTAGAGTTGGATGCTGTGAGTTTGATTTTCAAGCATTTTCAAAACAATGCTTGCTGTCGTTGTTTCAAATAATCCGCCAGCGGTTTGGGCAAGCCGTAATCCGCCAGATTTTCGGGTTTAACCCAGAGGCAGTTTGGCAGCAAGGCTGTATTTTCAGACGAGCTGGTTTGCGCTTCCAACGGCGTAATCATCAATAAACGGTGCGTCAGGCGGTGGGTGAGGGCGGGTTGTTCTTCGAGGTCGCCTGAAACGATGCCGAGCTTTTCGGCGCAAGCGTATGCTTCGTCCAATTTTTCAAAACATGGCACGCAATACAACCCGCCCCAAATGCCTTTAGCGGGGCGTTTTTCCAGCAAGATTGCGCCGTCTGGGTTGCGGACAATCAGCCAGTAAAGCGGCAGGGATTGCACTTCGGGGGCGGTTTTTTTGCGCGGTAACTCGGCGATGCGGTTTTGCTTTTTCGCTTCGCAGATGTTCGCCATCGGGCATTGATGGCACAAGGGCTTTGTCCGTTTGCACACGGTTGCGCCCAAGTCCATCAAGCCTTGCGTGTAGGCGGGCATATCGGCGTTTTCAGACGGCAGCAGGCTTTCGGCAAGCGTCCAGAGTGAGTTTTCAAATTTTTTGTCCTGCGGATTGCCGTCGCGGGCGAACACGCGGCAGAGCACGCGTTTGACGTTGCCGTCCAAAATGGTTTCGCGGCGGTTGAAGGCGAAGGCGCAAATGGCGGCGGCGGTGCTTCTGCCTACGCCGCAGAGGGTTTCCAAGTCTTTACGCTCCGACGGAAACGTGCCGTTGAATTGTTCGACGACTTGTTGCGCGGCTTTGTGCAGATTGCGCGCGCGGCTGTAATAACCCAAGCCCGCCCACAGCGACAACACTTCGTCTTGCGGCGCGGCGGCAAGCGTTTGTACGGTCGGGAATTTTTCCAAGAAACGCGGATAGTAGTCTAAAACGGTGGCGACCTGCGTCTGCTGGAGCATGATTTCGGAAAGCCAGACGCAATAAGGGTTTTGCACTTGCCAAGGGAGGTGGTGGCGACCGTGTTGTTTTTGCCAGCGGATAAGCCGTTCGGAGAAGGAGATGGGTGTGTTCATTAATATCAATCGGGGGTTTTATTTATATTCAAAACAACATGTTATGGTATAACATCGTGAAAATAATTCTTATTGACTTATTTTTTGTAGGGGTATATAACTCATATAAAGAGACTTTATTGCGGTATTGAAATTATTTATCAACAAGCAAGGAGTATCAGCATGAAAGCAATGGTTTATCACGGCGCAAACGACATCCGTTTTGAAGAAAAACCCCATCCGCAGATTATCGATCCGACCGACGCAGTGGTGAAAATCGTCAAAACCACGATTTGCGGTACCGACTTGGGTATTTGGAAAGGCAAAAACCCCGAAGTTGCCGACGGCCGTATTCTCGGTCATGAAGGCATCGGTATTGTAGAAGAAGTCGGCGAGGCTGTAAAAAACATCAAAGTCGGTGATAAAGTCATTATTTCATGCGTCAGCAAATGCTGTACTTGCGACAACTGCAAAATCCAACTCTATTCACACTGCCGCAACGGCGGCTGGATTTTGGGCTACATGATCGACGGCACACAGGCCGAATACGTCCGCACACCTTATGCCGACAACAGCCTTGTTCCGCTGCCCGACAACGTTAATGAAGAAGTCGCCCTGCTGTTGAGCGACGCCTTGCCGACTGCCCACGAAATCGGCGTGCAATACGGCGATGTCAAACCCGGCGACACCGTCTTCATCGCAGGCGCAGGTCCTGTCGGCATGTCCGCCCTGTTGACCGCCCAACTGTACAGCCCTGCTGCCATCATCGTCTGCGATATGGACGAAAACCGTTTGAAACTGGCGAAAGAGTTGGGCGCAACCCATACCGTCAGCCCTGCTTCAGGCGACGTATTCAAACAGGTCTTTGCCATCGTCGGCGACGACGGCGTGGACTGCGCCATCGAAGCCGTCGGCATCCCCGCCACATGGAATATGTGTCAAGACATCGTCAAACCGGGCGGTCATATCGCCGTTGTCGGCGTACACGGTCAATCCGTTGATTTCAAACTCGAAAAACTCTGGATTAAAAACCTCGCCATCACAACCGGTCTGGTAAACGCCAATACCACCGAAATGCTGATGAAGGCAATTTCCAGCAGCTCCGTCGATTACACCAAAATGCTGACCCACCGTTTCAAATTCAGCGAATTGGAAAAAGCCTACGACGTGTTCAAACACGCCGCCGAAAACCAAGCCATGAAAGTGGTTTTGGAAGCGGATTGATTTGAAACAGATTATTGAGTTTTAAAAAAGATAGGGGTCGTCTGAAAACAGGTTTTCAGACGACCTTATATATTGCCACCCGAAAGGGACGACCTTTTTGTTTATGGGGCTGATTGAATTGGGATGGCGTGGCGTTAACCTTTTAGCCATATGCAACTGGGCAGTGTGGCTTTATGGCATTTGTAAAGAGTCTGTCAAAAAATAAGCGGTAATATCGTAATGAATGACGATTGCTTGAGTTAAATCTAGCCCGCACATTATCGGATTGTGTTAACCTTACGCTAGGCTTGATAATAGTTAACATTCTAGGGTTTTGGTTCCCTTGTTTATTAATTATCTCAAGCCAGGGTTCCCGCACCATCATCGCTTCATTTTTTTCTTCCATAAATGCTTCGGGATGCAGTTTGTCCCCCCGCAACAATAAGAACCCGAACATTCTCACTCTTGTATTTTAAGGATTAAACAATGAAATCGCTCAAAACGTTCCTTATTTGGGGCATTGTGGTTTTGGTCGGCGTAGCGTCCTTTACCACTTTGGCCCTCAGTCGGGGCGAGCAGGTCAGTGCGGTATGGATGGTCACCGCCGCCGTATCGGTGTACTGCATCGCTTACCGTTTTTACAGTCTCTACATCGCCAAATATGTGATGCAGCTTGATCCGAACCGCCTCACGCCCGCCGAACGGCACAATGACGGTTTGGACTATGTGCCGACACACAAAGGCGTATTGTTCGGACACCACTTTGCCGCGATTGCGGGCGCAGGCCCCTTGGTTGGTCCCGTACTGGCTGCGCAAATGGGTTATCTGCCGGGTACGCTGTGGATTATCTTCGGCGTAGTGTTTGCCGGCGCGGTACAAGACATGATGGTCTTGTTCGTCTCCATGCGCCGCGACGGTAAGTCTTTAGGCGATATCGTAAAACAAGAACTCGGCACCGTCCCGGGCGTGATCGCGTCCATCGGTATTTTGATGATTATGGTCATCATCATGGCGGTGTTGGCGCTGATTGTGGTGAAAGCACTGGTTCACAGCCCTTGGGGTACGTTCACGATTGCCGCCACCATGCCGATTGCGCTGTTTATGGGTATTTACACCCGCTATATCCGTCCGGGCAAAATCGGCGAAATTTCCATCGTCGGCTTTATCCTCCTGATGCTGGCGGTGATTTACGGCGACAATGTGGCGCACAGCTCCATCGGTCACTGGTTTGACCTTGACGGCATCCAGCTCACTTGGGCGATTATGATTTACGGCTTCGTAGCATCAGTATTGCCGGTATGGCTGCTGCTGACACCGCGCGACTATCTCTCTACCTTCCTGAAAATCGGTACGATTGTCGCACTCGCCATCGGCATCCTCATCGTCAGCCCTGCGCTGCAAATGCCTGCCGTGACCCACTTTATCGACGGTTCCGGCCCAGTATTCTCAGGTGCATTGTTCCCGTTCCTCTTCATTACCATCGCCTGTGGTGCGGTTTCAGGCTTCCACGCGCTGATTTCTTCCGGTACTACGCCGAAAATGCTGGAAAACGAAACCCACGTCCGCATGATCGGTTACGGCGGTATGTTGATGGAAAGTTTCGTGGCCATTATGGCGCTTGCCGCTGCTGCATCGCTTGATCCCGGCGTGTACTTCGCCATGAACAGCCCTGCTGCCTTGATCGGCACAGACGCCAATACTGCCGCTGAAGTAATTACCACCAAGCTGCAATTCTCTGTCGATGCCGCAACCCTGTTGCACACCGCTAAGGAAGTCGGCGAAAACACCATCCTTTCCCGTGCGGGCGGTGCGCCAACCCTCGCAGTCGGTATGGCACACATCATGAGCCGTCTGATTCCGGGCGAAGCCATGATGGCATTCTGGTATCACTTTGCCCTGTTGTTTGAAGCCTTGTTCATCCTGACCGCCGTCGATGCCGGTACCCGCGTCGCACGTTTCATGATTCAAGACTTGGGCAGTATTTTCTACAAACCTTTCGGCAACACCGACTCCATCCCTGCCAACCTGATTGCGACCTTCTTCGCCGTGGCATTGTGGGGCTACTTCCTCTACACCGGCGTGACCGACCCCTTGGGCGGCATCAACTCGCTCTGGCCTTTGTTCGGCATCGCCAACCAAATGCTGGCAGGCGTAGCCTTGATTATGTGTGCCGTTGTGTTGATTAAGATGAAACGCGACCGTTATGTCTGGGTGGCACTCGTTCCTGCCGTCGGCGTACTGTTTGTAACCTGCTACGCCGGTCTGCAAAAACTGTTCCACAGCGACCCGCGCGTCAGCTTCCTTGCCCATGCCGGCAAATACAGCGAAGCATTGGCTAAAAACGAAGTCCTCGCGCCCGCTAAAGACATCGGCGAAATGTCGCAAATCATCTTCAACGACCAGATCAATGCCGGTCTGACCGCATTGTTCCTCTCCGTCGTCGTCGTCGTTGCCATCTACGGCGTGCGTACCGCTATGAAAGCACGCAAAGTCGGCTGGCCAACTGCCAAAGAAATCCCGGCGGTGTACCGCGACGGCAAACAACCGGAGGCACAAAGTGAAGCGTAAACTCGCCGCTTGGTGGAAAACCGCCAAACTTACCGCCAACCTCATGGCAGGCGTACCCGATTATGAAAACTACGTTGCACAACAACGCAAACATAATCCCAATGCTCCTGTCATGACCGAGCTGCAATTTCAAGATTACTGCCGCAAACGCCGCTGCGGTGCAAACGGCGGAAGATGTTGCTAATCGCTTGAATGGTTGAAAAAAGGTCGTCTGAAAGTTTTCAGACGACCTTTTTATATTAATGCTGCTTGAAAAAGAACGGGTTAGTATTCGCCCAATAGCTGCTCGCGGGTCAGTAAGAATACGAATCCGTCGCCGCCGCTGGTTTCCAGCCAAGTAAACGGCAATTCGGGATAGGCGGCTTCCAATACGTCGCGGTTGTGTCCAATTTCGACCAACAGTACGCCTTTGGGATTCAGGTATTTGGCGGCGTGCAGTAGGATTTGGCGGGTGGCGTCCAAACCGTCTTCTCCGCTGCCCAAGGCGAGTTCGGGTTCGTGCAGGTATTCGTCGGGCAACATATCGACAGATTCGGCATCGACATAAGGCGGGTTGGAAACAATCAGGTCGTATGTGCCTTCCAATCCTTCGAACAAGTCGGTGTGAATCAGGTTGATGCGCTCTTCCAATCCATAATCTTCGATGTTGATGGCGGCTACTTCCAGTGCATCCAAGCTCAAATCGACGGCGTCAATTTCAGCGGCGGGATAGTGGTGTGCCATTTGAATGGCGAGGCAGCCGCTGCCGGTACACAAGTCCAATGCGCGGTGAACCAATTCGGGGTGTTCTATCCATGGGGTGAGGTTGTCGCCGAGCAGCTCGTAAATAAACGAGCGCGGTACGATGACGCGTTCGTCAACATAAAAATCGAAATCGCCTTGCCATGCCTGATGGGTGAGGTAGGCTGCGGGGATGTGTTCGACTGCGCGGCGTTCCAGCACTGCCAACACTTCTTCTTTCTCGCTTTGCAGCAGCTTGGCGTCGAGGTAAGGCTCCAGCGTGTCCAGCGGCAGGTTGAGGGTGTGCAGAATCAGGTAGGCGGCTTCATCGTGCGCGTTGTCCGAGCCATGCCCGAAAAACAAACCGGCATCGTTGAAACGGCTGACGGCGAAACGCAGGATGTCGCGGACGGTGGTCAATTCTTGGGCTGCTTGGGTAAACATATTCATCAAAATCCTTAATGGTCGGAACACCGTCTTTCGGGCGGCGGAATCGGGAAGTCATTTATTGCAAAGCGGAACGATTATAACAGAGGTCGTCTGAAAACATGGTTTCAGACGACCTCTTGATTGCGGGAGCGGTTATTTTTTGCCTTTTGCCGCTTTCACATCTTTTTCGGTGATGGTGCCGCCGCCGTTATCAAATGCATTCATAATGTAGGTCGAAACTGCTGCTACGTCCGCTTCGTTGATGGCTGTTGCAGGCATGAAGCCGTTGTAGGGTTTGCCGTTAACCTTGATCGGGCCGTTGATGCCTTTGAGCATGCTGTTCAACAGTACCTGCGGTTTTTTCATGATGTAGTCGGAACGGAACAGGGGCGGGAACATTGCTCCTCTGCCTTCGCCTTTTTTACCGTGGCAGGCGGCGCAGTTGGTTTCGTAAATTTTCTGCCCTTGCGCCATCTGTGCGGCGTCGGCGGCGAAGGTTGGGGCGGAAAAGCAGGAGAGTGCGGCAAGTGTCAGGATGTGGATGGTTTTCATGGTTTGTCCTTGCAGATGGTCGGGATGTTTTTGTTTTAAAGGAATAGGGCAATCATACAATAAAGGTCGTCTGAAAACCTATCCTGCCGAAGCTTTTCAGACGACCTTAGATTTAAGTCAAAGAAACAACGGGGATGCTTCAAACCCATCCGCACAAATTGCGCCGCACCAAATCTGCCAGTGCGCCTATCCATTCTGCGCTGTCGTTCAGGCAGGGGATATAGCGGTATTCTTTACCGCCGGCGGCATGAAATTGTTCGCGCCCCATCAAAGCGATTTCTTCCATCGTTTCCAAGCAGTCTGCCATGAAGCCCGGACAGAAAACGTCCAATTTCGTTATGCCTTGTTTCGGCAGTTCGTCAAACAGAACCTGCGTACTCGGTTTAACCCATTTCGCCTTGCCGAACTGGCTTTGGAAGGAGACGATATATTCCTGCTCAGTCAGTCCCAAGGCTTCGGCAAGCAGTTTGGCCGTATGGCGGCATTCGTCGGGATAAGGGTCGCCCTCGTCGTACTGTTTCTGCGGTATGCCGTGAAAACTCAGCATCAGTTTTTCGCCGCGTCCGTGTTCCGTCCAATATGTCTGAATATGTTTTTTCATGGCTTCGATATAGCCTGCATCCTCGTAGAAACGGGACACCGTGCGTATGCTGAGTTGGTTGCGCTGGCGCAGTAATTGCAAGAATACTTTATCCAAAGCCGCACCTGTGCTCGATGCCGCATATTGCGGGTAGAGTGGGACTACCAAAAGATTACCGATGCCTTGCGATTTCAATTCCGCCAAGACGTCAGCAACGCCCGGGTTGCCGTAAGTCATGGCGTAGCGGACGGTTATATCCGGCAGTAGTTTGCCCAAGGTTTCGGCTTGGCGTGCGGTATAAACCAATAAGGGTGAGCCGTCTTTAAACCAGATTTTTTCATAGGCGTGCGCGCTTTTTTTCGGGCGCAGCGTCAGTATCAGGCCGCGCAAGATCGGTTGCCACAATAGCTTCGGCAGTTCCACCACGCGTTGGTCGGATAAAAAGTCGAGCAGGTAGGGTTTGACGGCTTGTGCGGTCGGAGCATCCGGTGTGCCGAGGTTAAGCAGTAGGACGGCGGTACGGTTTTGTTCGGTATAGGGGAGGGGAGGCTCTGGCAGGAAACGGGGCATGGTTTGTTTCTTTAATATTGAATGATTTTTTGTGTGAAAGGTCATCTGAAAAACAAAGGGAATAATCAAGTTAAACGTTTTCAGACGACCTCGATAAGCATGGTTCAATCTCAATCCACACCACGGGCGCGGTTTTCATGGAATTGCGCCTGCCAATCGGCAAATTTCCCTTGCTCGATGGCTTCGCGCATTTCTGCCATGATGACTTGGTAGAAATGCAGGTTGTGGATGGTGTTGAGCTGTGCGCCCAAGATTTCGCCGGCACGGTGCAGGTGGTGCAGGTAAGCGCGGCTGAAGTTTTGGCAGGCGTAGCAGGTGCAGCTTTCGTCTATCGGGCGCTTGTCTAGCTTGTGTTTGGCGTTTTTGATTTTCAAATCGCCGAAACGGGTGAACAGCCAGCCGTTGCGCGCATTGCGGGTAGGCATGACGCAGTCGAACATGTCCACGCCGTGCGCCACGCCGCAAACAAGGTCTTCGGGTGTGCCGACGCCCATCAGATAATGCGGTTTGTGTTCGGGCAGCATCGGTCCGACGGCGCGCAGCATGCGGTACATTTCGGGTTTGGGTTCGCCGACGGACAGTCCGCCGATGGCAAGGCCGGGGAAGTCGAATTGTTCCAAGCCGCGCAGCGATTCTTCGCGCAAATCTTCATACATCGCGCCTTGCACGATGCCGAATAGGGCATTCGGGTTCTTCAAATCTTCAAAGGCTTTTTTGCTGCGTTCTGCCCAACGCAGGCTCATTTGCAGGGATTTTTGCGCCTGTTCGTGCGTTGCTTCGCCCGGTGTGCATTCGTCCAACTGCATCACAATGTCGGAATTGAGTACGGTTTGGATTTTCATGGAGATTTCGGGCGAGAGGAAGAGTCTGTTGCCGTTGATCGGGCTTTGGAAGGTGCAGCCTTCTTCAGTGAGTTTGCGCATATCGGAGAGCGAAAAAACTTGAAAACCGCCCGAGTCGGTCAAGATGGGTTTGTTCCAGCCGATAAAGTCGTGCAGGCCGCCAAATTGTTCGATGACTTCCAAACCGGGGCGCAGCCATAAATGGTAAGTGTTGCCCAAAATAATTTGTGCCTTGATGTCGTGCAGGTTTTGCGGATTCATCGCCTTAACCGAGCCGTAAGTGCCGACCGGCATAAATACGGGCGTTTCGATTTTGCCGTGGTTCAGTTCCAGCGTGCCGCGTCGGGCATGACCGTCTTTTTTATGTAAGGTAAATTTGAGCATAGGTTGTATCTATAATATAGAAAACGGCGTGCGAAGCCGCCGTGCAGTCAAACGATTGAGGTAAAAAACGGGATTATAAAGGATTTTCATCGCAATAGCGGTGTTTGAATATTTCAGACGACCTTATTCGTATTGAGATATTGAGATGTTCACTGTTGAAAATGTTTCAAAAAAATCACAATGTTCTGACAATGTAGTCTGAAACCTCATTTTCATGCTTGCCATCGCGTCAAAGTATCGTCTATAATCGCAACCCTATTAAACAGGCACGTAGCTCAGTTGGTTAGAGCACCACCTTGACATGGTGGGGGTCGTTGGTTCGAATCCAATCGTGCCTACCAAATTTCCCAAACGGCATTTATGCCGTTATTTTTTAATGTTTTGGAGCTTTTTTGATGTTGAACATTACCTTGCCGGACGGCTCAGTCCGCCAATACGAATCGCCCGTTACCGTGGCACAGATTGCCGCGTCTATCGGAGCAGGTTTGGCGAAGGCGACGGTGGCGGGTAAGGTAAACGGCAAATTGGTCGATGCGTGCGATCCGATTACCGAAGATTCAACCGTCCAAATCATTACCCCGAAAGACCAAGAAGGCGTTGAAATCATCCGCCACTCTTGCGCCCACCTTGTCGGTCATGCGGTCAAGCAGCTCTATCCTAATGCAAAAATGGTTATCGGCCCCGTCATTGAAGAGGGCTTTTATTACGATATTGCTACGGAAAAACCGTTTACGCCTGAAGATGTTGCCGCTATTGAAGCGCGTATGAAAGAATTGATTGCTCAGGATTATGATGTAATCAAAATCATGACTCCGCGCGCCGAAACCATCAAAATTTTCCAAGATCGCGGCGAAGAATACAAACTGCGCCTGATTGAAGATATGCCCGAAGTTGAAGCAATGGGTATGTATCATCATCAGGAATATGTCGATATGTGCCGCGGTCCGCACGTTCCGAACACCCGCTTCCTGAAAAACTTCAAGCTGACCAAGCTGGCAGGTGCATACTGGCGTGGCGACAGCAATAATGAAATGCTGCAACGTATTTACGGCACTGCTTGGGCGACGAAAGATGAATTAAAAGCCTATATCCAGCGTATTGAAGAAGCAGAAAAACGCGACCACCGCAAATTGGGTAAGCAATTGGATTTGTTCCACTTGCAAGACGAAGCGCCGGGTATGGTGTTTTGGCATCCTAAAGGTTGGGCTTTGTGGCAAACTATCGAGCAGCATATGCGTAAAGAGCTGAATGCTGCCGGTTATAAAGAAGTCAAAACTCCTCAAATCATGGATAAAACCTTTTGGGAAAAATCCGGTCATTGGGATAACTACAAAGATAATATGTTCGTAACCAGTTCGGAAAAACGCGAATATGCGGTTAAACCAATGAACTGTCCCGGACATGTTCAGATTTTCAATAACGGTTTGCGCTCGTACCGTGATTTGCCGATGCGTTTGGCAGAGTTTGGTTCTTGCCATCGTAACGAGCCGAGTGGTGCATTGCATGGATTGATGCGTGTGCGCGGTTTTGTACAAGATGATGCGCATATTTTCTGTACTGAAGATCAAATCGTTAGCGAAGCGCGCGCATTCAATGAATTGCTGGTTCGTATTTACAAGCAATTCGGTTTCCATGATGTATCCGTCAAGCTTTCACTGCGTCCTGAGAAGCGCGCCGGTTCAGACGACGTGTGGGATAAGGCAGAACAAGGTCTACGCGAAGCATTGACTGCTTGCGGCGTGGAATGGGACGAGTTGCCGGGTGAGGGCGCGTTCTACGGACCTAAAATCGAATATCACGTCAAAGACGCATTGGGACGTTCTTGGCAGTGTGGTACGCTGCAACTGGACTTTGTATTGCCGGAACGCTTAGATGCAGAATATGTAACCGAAAACAATGACCGCGCCCGTCCGGTAATGTTGCACCGCGCCATTTTGGGTTCTTTGGAACGATTTATCGGTATTTTGATTGAAAACCATGCAGGTTCTTTCCCGTTGTGGTTGGCGCCGGTTCAAATGGTGATTATGAATATCACCGAAAATCAAGCGGATTACTGCCGTGAAGTGGCTGCCAAATTGCAAGCCGCAGGCTTCCGTGTGGAGCTGGATTTGCGTAACGAAAAAATTGGCTACAAAATCCGCGATAACAGCCAATACCGCTTCCCTTATCAAATCGTTGTCGGCGATAAAGAGAAGCAGGAAAACAAAGTGGCCGTGCGCCGCAAAGCAGAAGACTTGGGTTCTTTGGATTTGGATGATTTCATTGCACAACTACAGCAAGAAATCGCGGATGCCCTCGTCAACCATTAATTTTTATAGGAGTATTCATCATCGCTCAAGAACGCGAAGCACGAATCAATGGCGAAATTACCGCCAAAGAAGTGCGTTTAATCAGTGAGTCAGGCGAACAGCTTGGTGTCGTATCGGTTCGTGAAGCTTTGGCTATGGCCGAAGAGCAGGATGTGGATTTGGTAGAGATTTCCCCTACTGCCAAACCGCCCGTGTGCAAACTGATGGATTACGGTAAATATAAATACCAACAAGCCAAGAAACGCGACGAAGCCAAGAAAAATCAGAAGCAGGTGCAAATTAAGGAAATCAAATTCCGTCCGGGTACCGATGAAGGCGATTATCAAATCAAAATGCGCAACATCAACCGCTTCTTGGCTGACGGCGATAAAGTCAAAGTAACACTCCGTTTCCGTGGTCGTGAAATGGCTCACCAACAACTCGGTGCGCAACTTTTAGAGCGCGTAAAAGAAGATTTGGCGGAAGTAGCCCAAATCGAATCCTTCCCTAAAATGGAAGGCCGTCAAATGGTGATGATGATTGCACCAAAGAAAAAATAAAGTTATAATTTTTAGCTTAATCCGATTGCCGCTTCGGAGTAAGCTTTTGATTGGCGGCAAAAACCGTGGCATTTTGGGTTCAAGTGTTTGAAACCAATGTTTTAAAACCCCCTGATGCCTTATCTAATAACGAATGGAGTTTTCCCATGCCTAAAATGAAAACCAAGTCTAGCGCGAAAAAACGCTTCAAAGTACTGGGTAACGGCGGTGTAAAACGCGCTCATGCGTTCAAACGCCACATCTTGACTAAAAAGACCACTAAAAACAAACGCCAATTGCGCGGTACCTCTATGGTAAACGATCGCGATTTGGCTTCTGTTGCTAAAATGTTACCCTACGCTTAAGGAGTTTAGAATATGCCACGCGTAAAACGCGGTGTAACCGCTCGTGCCCGTCACCAAAAAATCTTCGCGTTAGCCAAAGGCTACCGCGGTCGTCGTAAAAACGTATACCGCGTTGCCAAGCAAGCGGTAATGAAAGCCGGTCAATACGCATACCGTGACCGTCGTCAACGCAAACGCCAATTCCGTCAATTGTGGATTGTCCGTATCAATGCAGGTGCTCGTGAAAATGGTCTGTCTTACAGCAAATTCATGAACGGTCTGAAACGTGCCTCTATCGAAATCGACCGTAAAGTATTGGCTGATTTGGCTGTATTCGATAAAGCCGCTTTTGCACAATTGGTTGAGAAAGCCAAAGCTGCTTTGGCTGCTTAATCCAAAAAATTTAAAAAGGAAGCTACGGCTTCCTTTTTTCTTTGTCTGAAGAAAGTCTATGTGATTGATTTTCTTTCTTTAAAGTCTATTTTTTTGAATTGATTTGCGCTAAAATACGCCGATTATATCAAACGGATTGGCCGTAAATGATAAAAGGTCGTCTGAAAAGTTTGGCAACACCAAACCATACAGGCGGCCTCATTGTTTCAGACGACCCATCATCAACCGACAGACGATAAAACCACTATGGAAAATGTAAACCGTATCGTTGCAGAAGGCATTGCCGCAGTAGAAGCCGCGCAAGACTTCAACGCTCTAGAACAAATCAAAGCCCGCTATCTTGGTAAAACCGGCGAATTGACCGGACTTCTGAAAACCTTAGGTCAAATGTCGCCTGAAGAGCGCAAAACCATAGGTGCGCATATCAATGAGTGCAAAAACCAGTTTCAGACGGCCTTTAACAATAAACGCGATGCCCTCAACGAAGCCAAACTCCAAGCCCAGCTTGCCGCCGAAGCTCTCGATATTACCCTGCCTGGACGCGCGCAGGAAAACGGCGGTCTGCATCCCGTAACCCTGACCTTGCAGCGCGTGGTCGAACTCTTTCACGGCATGGGTTTTGAAGTGGCAGACGGCCCGGAAATCGAAGACGATTTCCACAACTTCCAAGCCCTGAATATCCCCGCAAACCACCCGGCCCGCGCCATGCAGGATACGTTCTACGTTGAAAACGGCGATGTTTTGCGTACGCACACTTCCCCGATTCAAATCCGCTATATGCTCGATAAGAAAGAGCCTCCCATCCGCATTATCGCCCCCGGTCGCGTTTACCGTGTGGACAGCGACGCTACGCACTCGCCCATGTTCCACCAAGCTGAAGGTCTGTGGGTAGAAGAAGGCGTAACTTTCGCCGATTTGAAAACCGTGTTCACCGATTTCATCCGCCGCTTTTTCGAACGCGATGATTTGCAGGTACGTTTCCGTCCGTCTTTCTTCCCGTTCACCGAACCGTCCGCCGAAATCGACATCATGGGCGAAAACGGCAAATGGCTGGAAGTCGGCGGCTGCGGCATGGTGCATTCCAACGTGTTGAAAAACGTAAATATTGACCCCGAGAAATACACCGGTTTCGCCTTCGGCATCGGCCTCGACCGTTTTGCTATGTTGCGTTACAACGTGAACGATTTGCGACTGTTTTTTGATAACGATTTGAACTTTTTGAAACAGTTTGCGAAATGACTTCAAGTAGCTTAAAAATTTGTTTTGTACGTTAAATTCTTATTTAAAAAATGGAGCCATATAATGAATATTTGTGAGAAACAGCATCGTTATGCAATTATTTTAAATAATTTACCTGATAGTCAAAGCTCAGATGAGGGTAGGCATCTGTGTGCTGGTTGTGCGTATGAAAAGGGATATTCTGATGGGTTAAATAATCAAAAGCGTAAGTTGGCTGAACTAAATTTGCCATATAGTCAAGCTGGTACAGGACGCCATAAATCTGCGCAGGCTGCTTATGATTTAGGTTGGCAAGAAGGTAATCAAAAATATTGTAGTTAATATGACAACAAAACCCTTTTTAAAATGGGCAGGAGGCAAAGCCAAGCTGGTGCCGTTTATTTACGAAAATTTCCCCGTCGGTCGACCGCGCAAACGCTTGATTGAGCCGTTTGCGGGGTCAGCAGCCGTGTCCTTGGCATTGGAGTTTGATGCTTATTTGTTAAACGATGCAAATCCCGACCTTATCGGACTTTTTCAAACTTTGAAACAGGAAGGACAAGCATTTGTTGGCTATGCTCGTTCATTTTTTACTCCAGAAAACAATAGCGAAAGCCGTTTTTATGAATTGCGCGAACGGTTTAACGGCAGCTGGGATACGGTTGAGCGTTCGGCTTTGTTTGTTTATTTGAACCGTCACGCTTTCAATGGACTGTGTAGGTATAACAGTAAAGGTGCGTTTAATGTGCCGTTTGGGCGTTATGCCGCGCCGTATTTTCCCGAAGCGGAAATGCTGGGGTTTGTTGCCAAATCTGACCGTATCGAATTATTGTGTGGCGATTTTCAGGTAGCCTTAAATCAGGCGCAGGCAGACGATATTGTGTATTGCGATCCGCCCTATGTGCCCTTAAGTGAAACAGCTTCGTTTACTGCTTATGCTAAAGGCGGCTTCGATTTAGATGATCAAAACCGTTTAGCGCAGGCTGCACAACAAACTTCAGAACAATCACAAGGCGTGTTGATTTCCAACCATGATACGGAGTTTACCCGCTCGATCTATCGGGATGCGCGTCTGAAAACGGTGATGGTTCAGAGAAATATTGCGGCAAAGGGTAGTAGCAGACAAAGAGTGGGAGAGTTATTGGCGATTTATGGCAAATGAAATCGATGAATTTTCTGCCGAAGTGGCACTCCATATAAATTTAAAGAAGTTTGCTTCAGATAAGTGGGTTGTATATAACGAAAATGCTTTGGTTGTAATGCGAAGGATTTTGGACAAACACCCGAACGGCTGTTTCGATATGATTTTTGCCGATCCGCCATATTTGCTTTCTAACGACGGCTTTACATGTCAAAACGGTCAGATGGTTTCCGTAAACAAAGGCAGTTGGGACAAATCCAAAGGGTTGGCTGCTGATTTGGAATTTTACGAAGAATGGCTGCGTTTATGTTATGCGTTGTTAAAGCCGAACGGTACGATTTGGGTATGTGGCACATATCATAATATTTATTTGACAGGCTACCTGATGCAAGTCATCGGCTACCATATTTTGAATAACATCACATGGGAAAAACCGAACCCTCCGCCAAATTTGTCCTGCCGATTTTTTACACATTCCACAGAAACGCTGTTGTGGGCGAAGAAAAATAAGAAAGCCAAGCATACATTTCATTATGATGCGATGAAAGTGCAAAACGGTGGCAAACAGATGAAATGTGTATGGCAGATTGCACCGCCGAATAAAATAGAAAAAATTTTCGGCAAACACCCGACACAAAAACCACTGGCTTTGGTAGAGCGTTGTATTCAGGCAGCTTCTAATGCGGACGATTTGATTTTTGACCCGTTTATGGGTAGTGGGACGACAGGAGTTGCTGCCTTGCGAAATGGGCGGAAATTTTGTGGATGTGAGATGGACGGGGAGTTTTTTGAATTGGCAAAGAAAAGGTTAGAGGAGTGAAAATGTCTGAATTCACGCAATTCTTAGAGCAACTTGCGGAAACAAACGCAACATTGGATTATTTCACTGATTTTGCAAAGATACGCTCTAATATCAAACCCATAACAATTAAACTTAACCAACTAAATTATCTGATTGGTAAAAATAATCTTCAAGAAGCGGTTGATGATATTTATAGTGAGAACCCGAAAGCATTTGAAGTACTGGATATTTTAATAGCCGTCCGTAAGGATAAAAAAGCTAAGGTTTTGAATCAACAACTTCAAGTTGTTAATTTAAGCAGTTATTTTGATTCTCCAAAGCAGATTGTCCAATATATCGAACAAACAGGCTTGGCTGAAGTTTTCAAGAATAAAGACATTAGTAATTTGGTAGATTACGTTTTTGGAATAGAAGTTGGTCTAGATACAAATGCACGAAAAAACCGTGGTGGTGACAATATGAGTTTTGCTGTTGCCGAACAATTTAGAACGGCAGGAATTTTGTTTAGGCAAGAAGTTGCCAATACGGTTTTTCCAGAAATTACCAGTTTGGGTGTGGATATAAAACGGTTTGATTTTGTGATTGAAACGCCAGTCAAGACTTATTTAATAGAAACTAATTTTTATAACGTAGGTGGTTCGAAATTAAATGAAGTGGCGCGGGCTTATTCAGATATTGCGCTTAAAATCAATCGTTATCCAAATTATGAATTTGTTTGGATTACAGATGGTCAGGGTTGGTTGTCCGCCAAGAATAAATTGAAAAAAGCATTTGGCATTATTCCCAGTATTTACAACCTGACAACATTGAATCAGTTTATCCAAAAAATTAAAGACGAAAATTTTCAATCATCCATCACGAGAACATAACATGCAATTCTCCTACTCATGGCTGAAAACCCAAGCCGATACCGAACTTTCCGCCGATAAGCTGGAACATCTGTTAACCATGTCCGGCTTGGAGGTGGAAGAAGCCGAGACTGCCGCGCCTGCGTTTACGGGCGTGGTAATTGCCGAAGTGAAATCCGTTGAAAAACATCCTGATGCCGACCGTTTGAACGTTACCCAAGTTGATGCGGGTACGGGTGAGTTGGTGCAGATTGTGTGCGGTGCGCCGAATGTGAAAGCGGGCATCAAAGTGCCGTGTTCGCTGCCGGGCGCGGTGTTGCCGGGTAATTTCAAAATCAAGCCGACCAAGATGCGCGGCGTGGTGTCGAACGGGATGTTGTGTTCTACCGACGAACTTGGTTTGCCCGACGACGGCGTGAACGGCCTGCACATTCTGCCGCAAGACGCTCCCGTCGGCACAAATATCCGCGAATATCTGGATTTGGACGACACGGTATTCACGCTGAAAATCACGCCGAACCGTGCCGACTGCCTGAGCATCAAAGGCATTGCGCGTGAAGTGTCCGCGCTGACCGGCTGCGCGTTCAAGCAGCCTGCAATCCATGCCGCGCCCATCACGGGCAGCCGCAAACAGCCCGTGCAGATTGATGCGCCTGCCGATTGCGGCCGCTTTATCAGCCGCGTGATTGAAAACGTGAACGCGCGCGCCGCCACGCCGGATTGGATGAAGCAGCGTTTGGAGCGCAGCGGCATCCGCAGTATTTCTGCGCTGGTGGACATTGGCAATTATGTGATGCTGGAAATCGGTCAGCCGATGCATGTTTTCGATGCCGACAAACTTTCAGGTAGCCTGCACATCCGCCGCGCGTGCGAAGGTGAAACGCTGGAATGCCTGAACGAGAAAACCGTCTCCCTGTCTGAAAACACGCTGGTAGTGGCCGATGAAAAAGGCGCGTTGAGTTTGGCAGGCCTGATGGGCGGCGCGGCAAGCGCGGTTTCAGACGACACGCAAAATATCGTGCTGGAAGCGGCTTGGTTTGCGCCTGAAATCATCGCCGGCAAATCGCGCCAATACGGTTTTGGCTCGGATTCGTCGTTCCGCTTTGAGCGCGGCGTGGATTACCGTTTGCAGGCCGATGCCATCGAGCGCGCTACCGAATTGGTTTTGCAAATCTGCGGCGGTGCGGCAGGCGAAATGGTGGAAGCGTTGGGCAGGCTACCTGAAAACAAACAGGTCGAATTGCGTTTGGGTCGTCTGAAAACCGTGTTGGGCGTGGACATTCCCGTCGAACAGGTGAAAACCATTTTGCAGCACTTGGGCTTGCAGCCTGAAAAAACGGCGGAAGGCTTCCGCGTTACCGCGCCGAGCTTTCGTTTCGACATCGAAATCGAAGCCGATTTGATTGAAGAAATCGGCCGCGTTTACGGCTATGAAAATATCCCCGACGATTACACGTCAGGTCGTCTGAAAATGCTGGCGCTGCCCGAAACCCGCCGTCCGCGATTTGCCGTTTATAACGAAATGGCGGCGCGCGGCTACCGCGAAGTGGTCAGCTATGCCTTTGTTGACGAGCAGTGGGAACACGATTTTGCCGCCAACGCCAACCCCATCCGCCTGCAAAACCCGCTGGCGGCTCAGTATGCCGTGATGCGTTCCACGCTTATCGGCGGCTTGGTGGAAATTCTGCAAAACAATCTGAACCGTAAGCAAAACCGCGTGCGTGTGTTTGAAATCGCCCGCGTGTTCAGCAAAGGTTCAGACGGCCAGTTTGTACAAAACGAACGCATCGGCGGCCTGTGGTACGGCGCGGCTATGCCGGAACAATGGGGCGAAAAAACGCGCAACGCAGATTTTTACGACATCAAGGCGGATGTGGAAAATCTGTTGAAAAACAAAGCAGTTGAATTCATCAAAACCGAACATCCCGCGCTGCATCCCGGCCGCGCCGCCAATATCGTTTCAGACGGCCAAGTCATCGGCTTTGTTGGCGAATTGCATCCGAAATGGCTGCAAAAATACGACTTGCCGCAAGCGCCGCTGGTATTTGAAATCGATATGGCAGCCGTGTTGGAACGCGAAAAAACGCGTTATCAGGCAGTATCGAAATTTCAGCCGGTGCGCAGGGATTTGGCGTTTGTCATGTCTGAAACCATGACCCATGATGATTTGTTGGCCGCCTTGAACGACGCGGCAAACAAGTTGGTACAGGAAATCAGCGTATTTGACGTGTATCGAGGTACAGGCCTGCCCGAAGGGATGAAGAGCATGGCGGTCAAAATGATTTTGCAGGATATGGAAAACACGCTGACGGATGAAACAGTCGAGCCGGTTATCGGAAAACTGATTGACGCGGCAACTGCTGCGGGAGCGCAACTTCGCAGCTAAAAAATAAATATTCGCTTGAATTTTAAATAGAAATTGGTAATAATCTGCACCTGTTACAACAGAAGGTAATAATATGACACTAACTAAAGCCGAATTGGCCGATATTTTGGTAGATAAAGTCAGCAATGTAACCAAAAACGATGCCAAAGAAATCGTCGAACTCTTTTTTGAAGAAATCCGCAGCACTTTGGCACGCGGCGAAGAAATCAAAATTTCCGGTTTCGGTAATTTTCAGTTGCGCGACAAACCGCAACGTCCCGGCCGTAATCCGAAAACCGGCGAAGAAGTACCGATTACCGCCCGCCGCGTAGTAACTTTCCATGCCAGCCAAAAACTCAAAGGCATGGTGGAGCATTACTATGACAAACAACGCTAATCCCGTTATTCCTGCAAAACGTTATTTTTCGCTGGATGAAATGTGCGAACTGGTGCAAATCAGCCCGTCACAATTTGCCCAGTGGCAACATGAGAACGGTATCGTTGTCGGTTACGGTGGCGATCGTTACACCCGTTCCGATGTAGTGAAGCTTTTGAAGCTGAAAGATACCTTTTCGCCTTATGTCGACCGCTTCAGTCGTGATTCTTTGGACGCAAACGGTCATCCTGCTGCAAAAGCGGAAGAAGTTAAAGCAGAGTTAAATTCTATATTGGCAGATTTGCAAAAAGCACTTGCTTAGTTTATTAGATAAACAGCCGCTTCCTTATCTAAGGGAAGCGGCTGTTTGTTTTTATGGGTTTTGGGGCTTGCTCTGTATTAGTAAATATTTACTTAGTTTATAAGCAGCCTTAATTAATATGATAGGTACCTGTTTTTAAATGATGTATTGATGCTGTTTGTATTGAATTGAACCATTTTTTGAAGTTATTGTCTTTTATATCAATAATCTGCACGGATATTGTATTTAACAACCCATGCTATGAAAGTTATAATGATACAGACACAATGATGTGTCGTCGGAATACTTCAATCTGCACATTTAATCTAAGGAGCGGTATTATTGGCTCCAGTTTCCGGATAATCTAACAATGATTCAATATTGGCAAAAAAGTTTGGCTGCCGTACTGCTTTTAGGCGTATTTTCTCAAACATGGGCGCAATCCCATTCTGTTTATTTTAATCAACATGGCAAAATTACGGCAACGATGTCATCGGTTGCATATGTCCGACAATATACGGTTCAATCAGGTATCGCCAAGGCGCAGGATTTTTATTACCCGTCCATGAAGAAATATTCTGATCCGTATGAAGTTCCTGCAGAGCAAATTAAAGTGTTTGTTCCTGTGTTAGATAATGGGACGTTGACGCTTTGGCATTTCAACGGGCAGAAAAAAATGGTGGGGACTTATAAAAACAGCAAGCCGAACGGTGAATGGACAAACTGGTATCCGAACGGTAAGAAATCTGCTGTGATGCCTTATCAAAACGGTTTGAGCGAAGGAACCGGTTCGCGATATTACCGTAATGGAGTGAAGGAAAGCGAGATCCAGTTCAAACACGACAAAGCCAACGGGTATTGGAAGCAATGGTATCCGGACGGTAGTCCGAAGATGGAAATGAATATGGTCAATGATAAACCGACTGAGATTTTAAGTTGGGACGAAAATGGTCGTATTTTATCGGAAATCAGCATTTCTAATGGTCGTCGCAACGGTATTGTTTTGGAATGGTATGAAGATGGTGCCAAAAAGTCAGAATCGGTTTATTCCAATGATCAGCTGGTGAAAAAAACGCATTGGGACAAAGAAGGTTATGTTGTTGAATAACCGTTACAATATATAAACAGAAAGTACGGGTAAGGTTTAATGCCTTATCCGTATTTCTTTTTTATGAAAAGGTATTTGGAGGGAAACTTGCGATATTTTTGAAATAGAGTATAATGTTATATTATAACATATAACTTATGGAGTATTGATTGATGAAACCGAATATTCATCCTGATAATTACCGTACTGTTTTGTTTTTTGACAGCGGTGCAAATGAAGGCTGGCTTATCCGCTCTTGTGCGGAGACGCATGGTAAGACGATGGTTTGGAAAGATGGAAACGAATACCCGCTTTTCGCGCTGGATACGTCGTCTGCATCTCATCCTGTTTATACCGGCAGACAGCGCAACGTTAACACGGAAGGGCGTGCGAGCAAGTTCAATCAGCGTTTCCAATCGATGATGTCTTCATTTAGAAAGGACAAATAATGCAAGTTTTATCTTCACTGAAAACAGCGAAAAAACGCCACCGCGACTGTCAAATCGTCCGAAGGAAGGGTAAGGTTTACGTTATTTGTAAGAGTAACCCGCGCTTTAAGGCACGTCAGCGTTAAATACCGGTTGGATCGACTGTCCGCACCTGAAAATGGTGCGGATTTTTTTAGCAATCATGTAAACTCATGTTGGTTAATATCATTAAAAATATCTTTTTTGCCTGCAAACAACCAGTTTTAGGAATATCGGGTAAATTAGCGTAATCCCGCTTGTTTGGAGGTGGAGATGTTTATAACATGGCAGCGCATTTAGCAGACAAATTCCTATTTAGGAGATATTTATGAAATCAAAAGTATTACTGGCTGTTGCCGCCGCATTATCCCTCGGTGCCTGCGTTGCACCCGACATGGATTATGATTTCGAACATGGTTCCCGCCACGAGCATCGCCATGAACACCGTTACGACAATCGTGATAATAATTACGACCGTAACGAGATGCGCCGTGAAGAGCGTCGTTATGAAGAAAACCGTCGCACATCAGAGTCCCGCCGTTTGCGCATATTCTCTTGTGAGAATGGATTGTCTGTTGATGTCCGTAACTTGAATAACGATCAGTTGGAATTGCGTCTTGACGAAAAACGCGCTGTATTGTCATCCGATGTTTCCGGTTCCGGCTCACGCTACACTTCCAACCGCGGTCTGTTCGGCAAAGGTGCGGAATGGCATGAGAAAAACGGCGAAGCATCCTTCAGCTTTACCGATCCGTACGGCAACCGTGTAGAAACTTCCTGCAGCGTGCGCTAAACATCAAATATCCTACTAAAGGTCGTCTGAAAATGTCTTCAGACGACCTTTTTTCTATTTGATGCAGTGTGCCCCTACATTACAGGCAATCTTTTGGATATAACGAAATCATCTTTAAATCGAACAAACCATTCTTTCCCATTTTCAGACGACCTGATTAAAGTAGCTCCAAACTGAGAATAAGGAGCACCCTATGACGACCACCGCCGACCCGCGCGCCAAGCTGCCCGATACCCCGCTTTCCGGCAACGAAGCCCTGAAAGACCGCAGCGACTATCTGCACGGTACCATCAAAGACGATTTGACCGACGACTTTACCGGCGGCTTTACCGCCGACAATTTCCAGCTTATCCGTTTCCACGGCATGTACGAGCAGGACAACCGCGACATCCGCGCCGAGCGCACCGACCAAAAACTCGAACCCTTAAAAAACATGATGTTGCGCTGCCGCTTGCCCGGCGGCATCATCACGCCGGCACAGTGGCTGGGCATAGACGAATTTGCCGGCGACCACACCATTTACGGTTCTATCCGCCTGACCAACCGCCAAACCTTCCAATACCACGGCATTTTAAAAACCGATTTGAAACTGGCGCACCAGTCCCTGCACAAACTCGGCCTCGATTCCATCGCCACCGCCAGCGACGTCAACCGCAACGTACTTTGCACCAGCAATCCCGTCCAAAGCCCGCTGCACCAAGAAGCCTACGAATGGGCGAAACGCATCAGTATGCACCTTCTGCCGCGCACCATGGCATACGCCGATGTCTGGCTGGACGGCGAAAAAGTGTTCACCACCGAACCGACCGAACCGCGCAACAAAGAAATCGCCGACGACGTCGAGCCCATTCTCGGCAAAACCTACTTGCCGCGCAAATTCAAAACCGCCGTCGTCATCCCGCCTGACAACGATGTGGATATCCATTCCAACGACTTAGGCTTCGTCGCCATCGAAGAAAACGGCAAACTTGTCGGCTTCAACGTCCTTGTCGGCGGCGGGCTGTCGAGCGAACACGGCAACACCAAAACCTATCCCAACACCTCCTACGAATTCGGTTTCGTCCCCCTCGAATACACCCTCAACGCCGCCGAAGCCGTCGTCAGCACCCAGCGCGACTGGGGCAACCGCAGCGACCGCAAAGCCGCGCGTACCCGCTACACCCTCCATCGCGTCGGGGTCGAAGTGTTCAAAGAAGAAGTCGAAAAGCGCATGGGCATCAAATTCCAACCCATCCGCCCATACGCCTTCTCCCATCGCGGCGACCACATCGGCTGGGTTAAAGGCCTCGAAGGCAACTGGCACTTGACCCTGTTCATCGAGAACGGCCGCCTGCTCGACTACCCCGGCAGACCGTTGAAAACCGGCGTGCGCGAAATCGCCAAAATTCACCCCGGCGACTTCCGCCTGACCGCCAACCAAAACCTCGTTGTCGCCAACGTTCCGCCCGAGCTGAAAGACACCATAGACAAAATCGCCAAAGAACACGGCTTAATCAGCAAATCCATCACCATCCAGCGCGAAAACTCCATGGCGTGCGTCGCCCTGCCGACCTGTCCGTTAGCAATGGCGGAGGCCGAACGCTTCCTACCGTCGTTCTCCGACAAAATCGACGAAATGTTCGCCAAATACGGCTTGGAAGACGAATACATCGTCCTGCGCGTCACCGGTTGCCCCAACGGCTGTGGCCGCGCCATGCTCGCCGAAATCGGCTTGGTCGGCAAAGCCATCGGCCGCTACAACCTCTACGCAGGCGGCAACCGAGAAGGCACCCGCATCCCGCGCCTGTTCAAAGAAAACATCACCGAACCAGAAATCCTCGAAATCGTCGACGGCTGGGTCGGAAACTGGGCGCAAAACCGCCTCGACGACGAAGGCTTCGGCGACTTCGCCATCCGCACTGGTATTGTCAAACCTGTTCTCGATCCGCCACGCGATTTCTGGGCTTGAGTGCAGGTAAGGAATGATGTATAGGAAGAAAGGTCGTCTGAAAGATTCAGACGACCTTTTGGATTTTGGGGTAACGGTTTTCGCGGGCGAATGCGGGGCGCAAGCGTTCACTTTAGGGGTGGGTTTGATGGGACGTTTGAAAAGTTGTCGTGGTGCAGGCTGTGTCTCAAGATTGCAGCAGTCGGACGAACGACGGGAAGGAAAGTTTTCGCTGGCAAAGCTCATGATGCGACATCCTATTCGAAACGTCTTCCGAATCTAGCAAACATACTTAATGAGACCTTTGCAAAAAAGCCCTTCCCCCGATAGCCGAAACCCAGAAACAGGTTTTCGGCTGTTTTCGCCCCTAATTACTCCTGATTTTACCCAAATGCCCCCTAATCCTCCCCGGACGCCCCAT
>ERZ773062.222-NODE-222-length-36661-cov-27.892395_pt1 | contig 36661 bp, 40 predicted proteins | sample MGYA00580626_ERZ773062 | MGnify/ENA primary metagenome ERZ773062 (study PRJEB29015, sample SAMEA2738003) | human oral metagenome | biome: human oral; feature: human-associated habitat; material: dental | place: China | collected 2058 ... | reverse complement strand
ATCCGCCGGCCGCTGCGCCACCGACTTCTGGAACGTCTGGTCATCCTTCCAGCGCAGCACCCAATCCTTCTCGTATTCTGCCGCCCGGCGGCGTGTGCCATGTGTGAATTTCATTGGTTTCCTCCTTGATTTATCTTATACTGCTTATTCAATTACATTAAGTCTTAGCCAGATTGCCGTATGTATATCATATTGCACCTCTGTAATATTCACGTATTGATTCAAAAATTGGAATATTGTCTTTATACCCACGCGGCGATATTGGCGACGGGTGAAAGATTGGTATAACTACACTCCCGCCCATGGCGTACCGTTTACCAACAACATCGCTCAGCCGGCGGAACGGCTCCTCAATCAGTGCCTGGGTTGGGATAGTCCCCATCGTCAGGATAAGTTTTGGATTTAGTATACGCAACTGCTGTGTAAGCGTTGGTCTATAGAGAGCGGCTAGATCCTTAAGATAACGGCGATCGGATGGGAAGCACTTGATTGCCTCTGTAAACGTAACTGCTAGCAGCTCCTTACCAAGGATAGCTAGCAACTTTTGCATGATGACACCACTTGGCAGCAGTTTCCCCGCTGTATTATGCCAAGCAATGCCACTCCTTACCCAGCCAGTTCGGGCCGGTGCCTCGCCAACGATAACAATACTATTCGTATCACCAAACCATATAGTCTGGTCGCGCAAGCAATCCTTGCCCATATGGCCGTAATCGACGCGTCCAATTGCTTGAGCCACCACATCCAGCTCAACCAAAAACCGCTCCACCCGCTCCTTCAGCAGCTCGTACCGCTGGCGGGTGTCGGCGTGGCGCAGAATCCGTTGGCGGCTGCGCACGGTAGAGGTGTCGTAATCAATCGCTACCGTGCCAAACTGCGCAGCCGTGCTATCCACTACCTGATCATCAATGCGGTTGAAATAATGCGGCGTGCCCACCACCACACAGCGGCAAATCTTACCACCACAGTAATCCTGCAACACCAGCGCCGAGACAGCACACTGCCCGCTGCTTGGGTTGTGCGGCGTCCAGGCCACCAGCGGGGAGGCCGTCTGCGCAGTCCAGCTGGCGGCAAGGGCGGTGCGAAGCTGCGTAAGAGAGGCTGCGCACATCTTTTCCCTGTCATTGACCGCCAGGTAAGCATCTTGTGATACGCTATTCATTTGACCTCTCTACTACCTCTGTATCATACACCCACCCAGGCTGCCATGAGCCAACTTCGCGCCAATTGGTTGCTATTGCCTCTGGCCAGGTCTTACCACCAAGGATAACGTCCAGCGCAAGCTGCGGTGCTTCGTGCGCCACGATAGCAATGTGCTGGCCAGCATAGTCGCGCTGCAGCATCGCCACAAAGTCGTGCATGCGCGCCTCTACATCGCGGTAGCTCTCGCCGTGCGGAAATGGTGTATCAACAAAGGGGAGCAAACTAGCCTTAAAGGCCCCATCCGTGCCATTATTATCACCATAATTTGCTTCGCGCAGCCGTTTATCAATAACAATCTGATGCGTCACGCCAAAGGCAAGCCGTGCTGAATCAATCGCTCGACCAAGATCCGAGCAAAATACCACAGTAAAGCTAGTATCAGCCGCTTGCTCTGGTAGCGCCTGCGCTTGCTGAACCCCCACTGCTGACAGCTCACCAGGTAACCATCCAGTCGCCTTGCCAGTTTCATTATCCGTCGTTGTACCGTGGACGAAATAGGTTATTTTTGTCATACATTTCCTCCTTGCTTACTTTGTGATGCTGCATGTCGAATCTGCGTTATAAATTCGCTGTGCTGCAACTGCTGCCAGGGCAAGAACAGCGGTTGTGGCAGCGTGTCAAAGTCTACCCAGCGCTGTTCTTTACATTTATCTGGTTCGGTAATAGCAGGTTCGCTACACTGCCAATCGCTCATCAGCCACCACGTCACATAATGCTTGTGGTCATCAGCAAAGATATCATTCGTGACAGCAGCAAAGCGCACGTTAGTAATCTTGCAGCCTGTTTCTTCGCGTACTTCACGGATCGCTGCCTCCTCAGGCGTTTCGCTATATTCGATATGGCCACCAGGGACACTCCATGTATCAGCACCATGCGACCCCTGTCGTTGCTGCATCAAGAACTTCCCATCACGCAAGATAAAGACACCTATGCCAACACGTACCTGCGGTGGTTGTTCTGCTGCATACTGTTGATTCATTTCGCTACACCCTCCTTTATAGCCTTGTACACTCCCTGCGCCATTCGCCTATGCCCTTGCAGCGAGAAATGGATACCATCAGGCGCATAGTCGTCATGGTCGTCAAGTGGATTGCTAATGGTTGCGTGAGTAGCACGGAGCATCTCGCTAATACACTGTAGCTTGCTGGCAAGCGGCGCATAGCACTGAACCGGTGCAATAGCAGGCGCAATATACCACACACTACCACCGCTAGCCATGTCATTCTCGCTATCAGCTGCATAGGCCTGAGTATAGGCGCTATACCACTGTAAATCAGCCACGATTTGCTCGCCAGAAGCCCTTTCATTTTGTGCATCATTCACGCCAAGCGCGATGATCACCCCGCTCACCGGGCTAGCCTCTCGCAGTGCTATTTCGTAACCAATCTTGCCACCAAGATATGGCGCGTGCCCTACATACTCCCCTGCTGTCCGTCCACACAACCCCGCTTGGATGATGTTATACTCATCACCTAGTAATTGCTGGAGGATATTCGGCCATTGCTGCTCGGTAGCATAGCGCCTCAACGGAACGCCATTCTCACCAAAACCCTTGTCGCCCCAGACGTTCGAGTCACCATAGATAAGGATTCGCCCAGGTTGCATCACCCTTTACCTCGTACTTGCTTTGTCATCAAATAATACTCACCAGCCTCGTCCACCCCATACTCACCAAGTACCTCAAACAGTGACAGATGAAATTCATCGGCCTTCAGAGACAAGCCCGCAATCTCCCTCGGAAAATTCATAGCGCGAATCATGTCAGTCGTATCATACATAATGTAATCATACTCCCGATCGATTGCAAAGCTCGTCACACGATTATTCTGCTGCATAGTGCTCATCCTCTTTCCTTCATAGCTCTGCGCAACCTGCCGCGTGCATTCCGCAATGGCGCAACTGTGTTGAGCTCAATTATCCGCCCCATGGTATATTCCCGGCCACTCGTCTTTGTCTGGTACCATACGACGTGATAGAGATCGTCCTCTGATGTCTGCTCGATCAACTGCTCAAGCGCTACTACTGTTTCATGAAGCTTTGTTAGTACAGCACTATATGCTATATCGGCATATTGCGCATAGAATTTTTGCGCTACTACACCATAGCCAGTGGTAATAATCGTCGGCATCGTATATGTCTGACGATATGCATTTCCCCACTCTAGCACTGTGGTAGCCCATCCCAGTAGGTAACTGGCCAGCTGGTGAGGGCTCATCATCGTGCCCTTCACCTGCCCCAAGAGTACTTGATCATCCGCCCAGGAATCAGCCGCCTCAAGCAGTGGCCACAGCGCCGCGCACTCATGGCGAATGGCGTGCTGCAAGGCTGACTTGTGGGCTGGCAATGGCATGGCTACTCCTTTATATAATTAAAATCACCTCTTCTGAGCTCGAGAATCCGCTGGGTATTCGCGCGGACGGTACCATCTCGATTCCAAAAGAAGTGATTCTAGCATTTCCCGACAAAACGACAGAAATAGCCATACTCTTTCAGCACTTAATTATTGCCTTGTCGCAGCATTCGCGGCGGGGTCTATTCTTGGCTACTTAGATTCACAACTCTTTATGAACATAACAAACCAATTTCTTCCCGCAGGCTTCGTGGGTGATAGCCACTCATTCTGCGCACCACAAGCTACGCAAAAATGCCTCTGGGTCTATTATACCCAAGGCCCGCCCGATTGAAAAGCTCCCAGCGACCGCATTATTACATGCTGGTGCTACCGAGCTTTGCAATAACACAGCACACCGAGACGCATCACTTTCATTACTCTATATGAGCACCCAGCGCCGCGCACTCCCCGTACCGAAAACACGCCACCACGTGGTCATTCACCATGCCCGCGGCCTGCATAAAGGCATAGCACGTCGTTGGGCCAACGAAGGCAAAGCCATCCCGCTTGAGCTGCGTACTCATTGCCCGGGACGTAGCCGTATCGGCGGGGATATCACTTGCACTCTGCCAGTGATTTTGCACTGGCGCACCACCCGCCAGGCCCCATAGGTATGCCTGCAAACTACCGTGCTGGCGAATAACCTGCAGCGCCGCTTGGGCATTGGTGCGCACCGCGTAAATTTTGCGCCGGTTACGGACAATGCGCGTGTCGTGAGTAAGCGCCTCCAGCTCTGCATCCGTCATAGCGGCTACTTTTGTGATTTCAAATTGGTAAAAGGCCTGCTGGTAGCCCACCCGCTTGGCCAGGATCGTGCTCCAGCTTAGGCCAGCCTGTGCACCCTCCAGACAGAGTAGCTCAAATAATTTCTGATCATCATATAGCGGCACACCCCACTCGGTGTCGTGGTAGGTGCGCTCGGTGTCGCTACATTCGGCCCAGGGGCAGCGGTTCATAATCCTAGTATAGCAAGAATGCTTGGCAGAGTATACTGGCATTCGTGGCGCTCTAGCTCACCCAATTCAAAGCATACCTTGCGCAAAAATCTTACCATCACATTTTTTATGCTTTGCGTATGTGCCGTAGCTAAGGCAAAACTTGCAGGACGCGCTTGTATGAAATTTGAATATTTTTATAGTAGTTCATTTTTATTTATTTTTATATGGCTAGTGAGCGGATCAGTAAATCATGTTGCTTTGCATACTATTTTTGTAAGCAGTACATTTTTGTGTACATTGCTGTCGCGCACATTATTATTACTAGCGAGGCACATTAATCTACCATGCGTAATTTTGCAAAACTGTCGCAGCCCCTATCAATCGGCGCATAAAAGATCAAACACGCTGACGCATATTGCCAGGCCACTCTCACAGCATAACAATACCACAATCAATATGTGGCAATGAGCAATCCAGCAACGAAAAATTTTATCGATTGTATGCAACAAACATGTGGCTCGTTGCCAGTAGCGTTAGTAAAGCTCCTCAGCCAAGTGCGAAGTTGAAAAATCGGGCAGTGTACTATCGCGCCAGCGCTACCCACACTCCACCGCCTGAGTGGTATATTAGTGCAAAAACAAACACGCTTCTCGTTGTTATCAAGAAGCGTGTTGTAGCGAATTATTGCTTTTCTATTATTTAATTTCGAGCCCACCAAGAACGCAGTCGCCGCGAATATAGACAGTCTTTTTTGCACTCTTGGCAGCGTTGGTTTTGTCCTCTACCCCGCCAAAGATACTATTGACCTGCGTCTTGACGATGACATTGTCTGGAAAAATAATATTAATGCCACCACACACAACAAAAATATCAATCACTGCACCGTCCTCTATCTTAGCTTGGCGCAGGTCGAGATCCACCTGACCAAACGCTGCCGAAAGTGAGTTTCCTGCAAATTCGCCTTTTATCTTGCGCGTGTTGCCCGAAAAGGAGGCAACCATATTATCATCCGACGATTGTTTTGCAATACGACGCTGGCGCTGCGACAAATTAAAAATAATCGTCAGGCCAATCGCGATCAGCACCAGCGGCCAAAACACCCGCCAAATATTAACGTTGTTATGCAAAAATGCATTCGCGCCAATTGTTAGGCCAACTGCTACCCAGAGCGCTCCCCACAGCCAATTGCGATTGCGCAGCGTGAGCACACCAACCATGATAAATCCGAATGCGCACAAACCATACCAAAACTCCCGCCAGTAATGAAATTGCACACCAAAACTCTCGCTTAATAATATTCCACCGAGCGCCACAAACGCCGCGCCAGCACCAATGCGTAAAATTGTATTGTTCTTCATATCGCTAGCATACCATTATTATAGGTAGCACACAACAAGACCACCTCTGCCCCAATCACCACCGCAAAGCTGCCGATACACTGGTGAGGCGCTGCCCAAAAGTCCTTACTATATGCCAACCCATGCTTCGCAAAGAGACACCATCCTCTCCTATCCATAATTATATAAACGTTATAACTATAACAACATTGCCTCATTTACCCCTGTTATTTCTCTTTTGATGCCATCAAATTAATCGTTGTTATATATACAATATTCATTATTACCCACAACGTTGTGAATTCATCGCCCTACCGCCTCTGTTTTCGAATTTGTTTCGTTGTAGTTATGTATGTTGTTTTTTATACACATATAGAGCGCGTGCATCTGAAGGTTACTGTTGTATATATCACACCTTATTTGTCACCTCGCGCCACCAATGATATCCTGTATTTTATACAACACAATCTCAATTTGCTCTCCTCACACTACTATATTTTTTACAACATAGCTATGTTGTGCTCTACACACCATATCTGCGCGCAGGCTTATCTGCATCAACCAATTCAGCCAAAGCCCCCTTATGCCTCCGGAGAGGCTGTGGATCCCTCGTCTAGCGCTTAGTAGGCTACAATTCGCATTTTCCCTTCCTCAGCGCTTTGACGCATCACAGCGCCCTATAAGTGGGCTATTTCGCACGTTCAGTAAGCGATACGGTGTGCAATGTGCATGAGTGCCGCTAACTGTGCCTGCTTGGCACGCAGCCACTTTTCTGTGCAGTCATTCTGCTCGAATTCTTTGTACATTATATTTTGCGTATCGCTTGTTTTGTACAGCTTGCGCATTTTTAATTATTCCGCATTTTCGCTCAGCGCAAAATATAGAGCGCTCAGCCTGCCGCACTGCACGATACTTTGCTATAAGCTAATCATTTCTATATACCGCTTTACTATGTTTTTCTCATTGCAAAAAAGCGTGTATATTCTGTGCTCAATGGTGGGCAAAAAATAGACGCAAACAGCTTTAGCATAGTCGATGTAGTAAGTAGCTAGCTACGAGCACCGCATGGATTTTTTTAAAAAAACATAAGTGTGTCACCAGCCATCACACCTCCTTGTTACTTCGCATAGTTCCGTATCCAGATACTGTGTTATGCAGCAATGGCGCGCGCTTTGTCTTGTATGTGCTGCAGCTTTCGCGCTCAACTCATTGCTTTCAATATGCAACCAAAATAATTTTTTTAATAAGTCATTTTTATTCACAAAAATGCCTACTGTTAAGCACTGCACTATTGCATTATTTTTTACTTATTACTTCGCCCTTCGCGCTCATGCTGCAACCAATTTTTCTGCGGCAAATAGCAACCAATACTCATCTGCCTTCATCAAGCTAAAAGCTGTATCATATTTTTATCATCACACCACGCCTCGCGCACCCACCTTGCAAAAAACACCTAGCAATTGGCCTGCAAAAAATCAAACTTACTCGCACCACCCCATCAATCTCACGCCTCCGCCAAGCTGAACACACCATCTCCCTTATTCAATCCTGCACCACTTAGCAAAACATATCACTCACCTCTCGCTGAATGTGTTGTGCTTGCTATTCAGGCAACATTCATCTACTACAGCACAGCAGCATTAGCATACTATCATCATATTTGTTAGCAAATTCGCGATGCGCACAAGCCTGCCAATACATCTACTATCAATACTGCATAATGAACAAAATGCTGGTTATATTCATACGTACAGGCTCGCTAGTAGGCGACATCTTCCTCTCGCTATCTTGCTATTTTGGTTGCGTCACGCAACAATAACCAATGCATTAGCAGCACGTCGTGCTTAAACCCCACAAAGAGCTTCATGTCTATGTTAAAATTCAGCATACACTATTTTGCACATTATTTTTCTATAACACCAAGCACACAGCACAAGCTAATGAGCGTGCCTCACTTGCATCGATATAGCGGTAGTTGCCGCCATACCACAGCATCACTAGCGCGAGAAAATAATGACTTGCACCAATGAATAGACAAAAGAGCACTATGAATAATACAAGATGCTGTTCATTTTAAAAAAGCTTGCCAATCCTGACAAGCTCGACAATTTTACCGTGCAAAAAACAACTCTGCCTAGAGCAGCTCCGCGCCAAACTTGACAATAATCAACGCCACCGCCAGCACTAGCACACTTACGCCACACAGCACATCGTAGCCATGGCGAGCAAAGCGCTTGGTGCGCGTGCCACCAATCACCCCGGCCTCAATGCAGTAGCGCGTCATCCCAAAGAAGATCAGCAGCATCCCCACATCGAGCGTCAAGCACCACGGGCACAGCACACGAATAACAGCGAAGCTCATATAAAACATCCACAGGGCAAAAATCATCCCCAGCACAGCGCCACCCCAGGCACTCCGCACAAACCAGCGCGGCAAGCGTGCCCCAGCCAGCAGCGCTACCACCACCGTTATCATCACTGGCACAGTCATCATGCCAACGAAGCTATTAGGAAAGCCAAACACTGTTGCCGACCAATGCTGCGCCACTGTGGAGCAGCTCAGCACGGCATTGACGTCGCAATTGAGCACCCCACCTGGGTGCTGCGCCAAATGCAGCGCCTCAAGCGAAAGAACAAAGGATGCCAATAGCCCCAGGCCACTACCCAAAGCCGCCGCCAACAAGGCTACTGTGCCAGGCCGGCGCAGCCAGGGTGCACGGCTCATATCATCCACCACCACAGTGGTCGCGGTGTGTACTTTGGGCGTCTTAGCGGGCATAGTACCCCACTTCGTCGATAGTTGGCAGTGGCAAGCCGCGCCACATACCCAGCACCTGGCCGTTATCCGCCAAGGCAAGGATGGTGGGGTACTCTACAATGTCGTACGTGCGGCAGAGTGATTGCCCCTCGCGCGTGTCTGGGTCAAACTCCTCAATGGCATGACCTGTACGCCGGCTAAAGTCACGCAAGTAGTCGAAGACGCGGCGCGCATAGTCGCTCTCTGTCCGGTAGATGATAAGGACGCGCATAAGTTCTACCTCTGTTTTTCTTGCTGTTTAGCACTCCGACGCTGCTCTAATATCTTGACAAAATCGTCCAGCGTCTTAAATTTGTAAAACACGCTCGCAAAGCGCACATACGCCACCTCATTACGCGCTGCGAGCTCATCGAGCACGAAGCCGCCAATCACACGCGACTCAATCTCATTCTCGCCCGCATCGTGGATCCGATCCTCCACTGCATCAATAATTGCTTCCAGCTCTAGCTCCGATTTGAAGAACTTACCGACCGAGCGGCGCACCGAGGCACGAAGCTTCGCTCGATCAAAGAGCTCGCGCGAGCCCGTTCGCTTGAGCACTGCAATCGTTGGGTATTCGATCCGCTCATAGGTGGTAAAGCGGTGCCCATCAGGAGTCTCACGGCGGCGACGAATCGTCACACCATCAGCCGACTCACGCGATTCTAACACGCGGCTGTTGCCAATCTTGTCGCGGTGGGTCGTCACGCGTCCGCCTCCTTTTTGCGGCGTCGGCGCAAGAAGGCCGGGGTGTCATCCTCGTCATCATCCATCGACTGATCCCAAATATTCGTCTCATTCTCCTGGGCAAAGTGAGCAGCTGCCTCGGGGTCGATCGCCATATCGACACTATCGACCGCTTCGTCCACTGTCTCAGCCACTTCTTCGTCATCTTCGGCATCGCTTGGCTCGTCGTCATCAAAGAACGAATCACTATCAAAGCCAGTTGCAATGACGGTAATAATCAGCTCATCCTCCAGCTCGGGCTTGAGCGTCGCACCAAAGATAATGTTGGCATCGGACGACACCGCACCAGTGATAATCTCGGCTGCTTCTTGAATCTCGGCCATACTCATATCGTAGCCACCCGTCACATTGAAGAGCACACCCTTGGCACCATTGATCGACACCTCGATCAGTGGTGAATCAATCGCCTGCTGGGCGGCCATTTGCGCTCGGTCTTCACCACTCGCCCGGCCAATCCCCATCAGTGCACTACCAGCACTGCTCATAATTGCCTTGACGTCAGCAAAGTCGAGGTTAATCAGCCCATGCTCAGTAATCAACTCCGATATCCCCTGCACACCCTGGCGCAGCACATCATCGGCAATCTTAAAGGTCTCGAGCAGCGGCGTCCGGCGGTCAATCGTGTCGAGTAAGCGATCGTTGGGGATAGTAATAAGCGTATCGACTTGCCGCCCCAACTGCTTGATGGCCCACTCGGCATTGATGCGCCGCTTCTCGCCCTCAAAGGTAAAGGGCTTGGTGGCCACGCCCACACAGAGGATGCCAAGGTCACGCGCCACTTCTGCCACCACATGGCCAGCTCCCGAGCCGGTGCCGCCACCAGCACCAATCGTCACAAAGATCATATCTGCCCCCTCAAGCGCCTGGCGGATCTCGTCGAGCGACTCACGTGCCGCAGCCTCACCCACACTGGGGTCAGCACCAGCACCAAGACCATTGGTGGTATTGTGTCCAAGATGAATCTTAATATCAGCCTGCGAATTATGCAGCGCCTGCGCATCGGTGTTCATTGCAATGAACTGCACGCCAGCCAGGCCGGCGTCTTTCATTCGATTAACGGCAGACCCGCCAGCACCACCAACGCCAACGACTTTGATACTAGCAAAGGTTTGGATCTCGCTTGGTTTTACTTCCGGCATTCACGTTTCTCCCCTTGTGCAACTATCAACTTTACCATTACCATTTAGTATATCATCCTCATCGGTCTGATTCTAGGCCTTGAGCCCTCCCAGCAGCCGACGTAGCCAGCTTAGTGCGCCCTTGGCATGCGCTGTACCACTGTTGGTGTAAGCCTGGGTAGGCTGATGGCCACCTTCGCTATCGGCGAGCATCAGGCCCACCGCGGTGGCGAACTGCGGCTTTTCTATTTGGTCGGCCACACCGCTCGTAAAGCCGGTTGGTCGGCCCACCCGAGCGGCTACGCCCAGCTGCTCCCTGGCATAGCTCGCCATGCCACGCATCTGAGCCATGCCACCAGTCAGCACAACACCACTGGGCAGCTTGCCAGCGCGACCTGCCTTCTTGAGTTCCTTCTGTACTGCCTCGAAAATCTCCTCCAGCCGGGCATCAACAATCTCGTCAATCTCCTCCGTAGCAAACTCGTACGATTCCTTATCGCGCCGCACCTTAGCCACCGCGTCGCTTGCCTTGATGCCAGCCGCAGCATGCTTGACCTTGACCAATTCCGCAACATCAGGGTCAGTTTTGAGGCCAATAGCGAGGTCATTTGTCACATTCACACTACCCATTGGGATGACGCCAACATACTGCAAGTCCCCCTCTTCGAAGACTGCCACACTGGTCGTTGCTCCACCAAGGTCGACCACTGCCACACCGCTTTCGATCTGCCGCTCATTCAGCACTGCCTTAGCCGCCCCCAATACCGCTGGTGTAATGGCGTGAGGATGGACGGTCGCCATCTCCACCGCCTTTTGTAAATTTGCCACATAGGGCGCTAAAGCCGAGACGACATTGGCATCAATCTCCAGCCGCGTGCCCGTCATGCCCAGTGGGTCTTTGATACCTGCTTGGCCATCAAGTGTATAACTATGCGGCACGACCTCGAGGATCTCGCGGTTGGCCTGTACTTTGCCCGTTGTCGCAACTTCTTCGATGCGTGCTACATCATCATTATTAATCTCGTGATCGATCGTGCCCACGGCAATCATCCCAGTGGCGCGGGTGCTGGTGATGTGCGCACCATTGACACTCACCGTTGCACTGTTGACTTCGTAGCCACTCATCCGCTCGGCCTCGCCCAGCGCTTCGTCGATCGTGCGAGCTGGGCCACTGAGATTGACCACCATACCCTTGCGCATACCACTGTTCGGTGCCTGCCCTACGCCCACAATCGTCGGCGTGCCTGTCTCTGGATTCATATGCCCCACCACGCATCGAATCGTCGTCGTCCCGACATCTATTCCTACTGCGTATTGAGAATTTTCATGCATAGTACCATTATACAGGTTATGCTGTGTCTTGTACAATATGGGCAGAAAAACGAAATTATAAAACTTGCCATTTAGTATCTTGGCGAGTTTCTCTTACTATTCTACAGCAATGGTGATGGAGAGGATAATAGTCTCCTCTAGGCAACGTGCTACAGCTTCGTCATAATCTCCGCCCCTGTCTCAGTGATGAGGATGGTGTGCTCGAAATGAGCAGCTAGACTACCATCGCGGCTGTAAATTGTCCAGCCATCGCCAGCAGTGTCACTGTAGATAGCGCTACCACCGAGGGTAGCCATCGGCTCGATGGCAATGGTATCGCCAGGTTGGAGTAGCGGACCAGTGCCTTTACGGCCATAGTTGGGCACGTCGGGCGGCATGTGCATCTCGAGGCCCACGCCGTGCCCCACCAGCTCGCGGATAATCCCAAGGTGGCCCTTTTGTAGTACTGCTTCCACCGCTGCGCCAATATCGCCAGTCCGGACTGGCCCTTTGATCGCGTCAATGCCAGCATAGAGACTGCGCTCGGTAGTGTGGAGTAGGTGCTTAATAGCCCCAGTGGGTGCTTCGTCCACCACCATAGTAAAGGCGCTGTCTGTCTTCATCCCGCGGTAGGTAATAACGAGATCGAAACTAACGACATCGCCCCGCTGCAAGATATAATCGCTTGGTACGCCATGGACGATTGCTTCATTGGTGCTAATACAAATCACCCCAGGGAAGTTCACCTCTGGGGTTTTGTAGGTTGGCTCGGCACCGTAGGCGGCAATCCGCTCTGCCGCAAAGGCATCGATCTGCTTCTCACTTACCCCGGCATGGACAAACTGGCGGATATCAGCAAAGATCTGCGCCAAGCGCTTGCCCCCTTCGCGCATTGCCTCGAGTTGCTCGGGTGTCTTGATGCCAGTAATTAGTTGGGCCATGCGTGCATTACCTCGTCATAAATCCGGTCGTGCACTTCGCCCGCGGTGCCAGTCCCATCGAGGTGGATGATTTTCACTCCAGCCTCAGCAAAGATACCAAGGACTGGGTACATCTTTTGGCGGTAGATGGCCATGCGGCGCGCAATCGTCTCGGGTGTATCCTCCATTCGGCCTCGCTTGGCTAAGCGGCGCATAATTTCCTGCTCAGGCACTTCCAGTACCACGACGAGGTCGATATTATCACCGGTGCGTGCCAGATGGTCATCGAGCCACGCGGCTTGCTCTTTGGTGCGTGGAAATCCATCAACAATAATGTTTTGGTAATGCTTGCGATACGCCTCTTGCACCGCGTGGTCGAAAACCTGGTAGGTAAGCTTGTCACTCACGAGCTCACCTGCTTTGAGGGTAGCAATCACGGCGGGGTCGGTGCTCTGGCGCAGCATCTCACCCGTCGAAAGCCACTTCCACCCCTGGCGTACTGCCAGCATCTGCCCTTGCATACTCTTACCGGCACCAGTTGGGCCAAACAAAAGAATCATCTGTGCCTCCTTGTTGTTATGTGGTTATAGTTATTATTAAGAAAAATATTGCTCGTGTCATAAAACTACGGGGCAAGGGCGCGCTGCACTAGCTGAGCGATTGCCCCACCGTCAGCTCGGTTGCCCACCTTGGCCTTGACAGCACCAATCACCTGGCCCGTCATCCGCGGATTATCTGCCCCAAGCTCGGCAATCGTCTGCGCTACCACCGCTTGCAGTTCTTCATCACTCAGTGGCTGCGGCAGGTAGTGCTGGAGCACTGCCATCTCGCGCTCCTCGGGCTCAGCAAGTTCAGGGCGACCATTGGTGCGATAGATTGCTGCGGCATCACGCCGCTTCTTCACCTCGCGGACGATCACCTGCTCGACGGCAGCATCGTCCAGGCCAGTCTCGCGCACACCTCGCTTCACTTCCTCATCAAGGATAGCAGCCCCAAGGTTGCGCAAGGTGTCACCAACAAAACGATCGCCGCTAAGCAAAGCGGCTTTCATTTCGTCTTTGATACGCTGCTTGAGCGTCGTCACCTAGCGGATCCCCAGGCGAACTTTGGCCATCTTGTCAGCCTTGCGCTGACGACGGGTAATCGCCTTCTTGCGGCGATCGGTCTTGCTGATCGGCTTGGCAAATCGCATCGATGCCCGTGCCTTTGCTAGCACACCGCTCTTCAACACTCGGCTATTAAACCGACGGATGATGTTCTCATTCGCCTCGCGCTCGTCTTTTCGTGTTACTTGTACCATATCGCTCCTCATTATAGCAGATGCGACAATTTTTGCAATTCTATCGCGCGCAAAGTTGTGCAAATTGCTGTGTCGCCCACAAAACCAGCCCTCAAGTACACTGCATCCCTCTCACTACTCTGGTGTTAGCACAGATACTCTAGGGCTGCGCTATTGTGCTATTTTTGCTGGCGCATCGCTTGTCTCTGTATTATAATCAATCTACTATGACACCTTCCTCACCATACCCACAACAACCACAGCAGCCTCAGCCATACGTCCAGCAACCATATCCCCAGCAGCAGCAACAACAAACACAGCCATACGGACAATACCCACAGTACCCGCCTCAGCCACCACAAAGCGCACCAGCACCAATGCCACCAGCTTATTCGCCCACAGCCATGCCGCGCACTGGCTCATCATTTGGTACGGTTATGCGCTGGGTGGCTGCCGGATTGCTCTTTGCGCTGTTGGTATTGTATATCGTCATTGCCGCCATTTTTGGTATTCTCGGCGCGGCATACAGCTATGTTGTGTATGCCAACTTTGGTATACTGCCAATCCTGCTCATTGTTACACCAGAACAAACAGAGGGCGATAGCAGTATGTCGCAGGGCCTATTCGTTACTGGCGGCATGCTCATTGTTATCCTATTTGAGATAATTACTCACGCCACAATCGGGATGCTTGGAAGAGACTATACCACGCCAACCCATGCGATAGCACCAAACCTCTGGAACGTTCCTTCTCACGAAGCAATTATCGCGTTATGCCTCTACGCCTTCTTTATTACCGTATATGCTATTGCCTTTATCGTCAGCCTTGTGCTATTTTTGCAAGCTCGCAGGCGTGGTGGATACCAGTAGCAACTAATAATTGCTACCATTTTTGCCCAAAAATGCAACAAATGTGCTACACTGTTATGAACAGTTTGTGACGGGTGCTTTGTTTGTAGCTACGCCGCGCACCACATCGATGGAGCGCCTCTCGCCTCTCGAGAGGTATGGATGCCTCAGCCCAAATACTCGCTCTAATATTGGGAGCCTAGAGCGAGTATTTGGTCGGAGGAAGCATAAGCGGTAGAAAGCGGAGCGCAAAAAACAGTGGTATCACACAGTCACAAGACAGCAAACCGGACAAGAGTAGCATTGTCTATACCCCAGACCCAAGGACACTACTCTAGCAAATCGCGTCTTGTTTGTCAACCCCATCAGCCATGCGTGGCTCTCTTCTCTTCTCTTCTCTTCTACGCAGCTTATTTTCGACCAGTGTTAGTACCCTGTTACTCTACATTATGCTTCCTCCAACTTGTGAATAATTCGCTTGATACGCCGCTCATCCCCATGCGCTTTATCAGGGGTGGCGTAGACTTCGATAAGGATAATGGTGCTGGCGGCTCGAGCAGCCCGCGACGGTGGTGTATCACGAGGCAGTGCTCGCACCACCGCAAACACCAGCCAGACTGCCCGCCAATAGGCTGCTGTGTCGGTATCGAGGCAGAGCTGCACTACTGTACACTGAGCAGTTTGCTGTATAACGGCTGCCTTGCCGCACGCAAAGAGCTGCTGGCGAAAATCCGCCACCGCCGCCTCACTTGGCTCAGCAAAGATACGCACCAGCCGTGGCTTAACGCGCTCGATATCGGCTGGCAGTGTGGGAATGCGCTGTGCCAGCGCTTGGAGATCACTCGAGAATTCTGTTGCCTGCTTATAGATCATCATCTGACTCGATTACAGAGGTAACGTCCGTCCGATAAAACGTGTCGCGGTAATCAATCGTCTGTCCATATTTCGCAATCACCCATGGCGCATCTTTGTAGGCAAGGTTGCTCAGTTCGGCAGCGCTCTTGCTCCCGAGGCGCTCTAGCTCGGCATCGATGTGCTTGATCTCGTTGGCACTGAGCTCGCTCAGCTCGGCGTTCTTGAGTGGCAGGAACTTGCGCTGCTTGTGGCTAAAGTGCTTCGTCTCGATGACGTCCAGCTCGTCGCTAGCCCGCATCTCATCGACCAAAGCTTGCAAATCTGCAGCCGGCGCGGGCCCATAGGTCTCGTGCAGATACGCCAGGCCAGTAATGCTCTTGCCTGTACGCTCGTAATAATCAAAATCGATAAAGTACAGCAGCCGATGCAGCACCGCCTCGCCCACATTGGGCCGGGCACCAATCTTGCCCAGCGTATAGAGTAACACCTGGCGTAGTTTGGTCGTGTGAAGTCGCGGGATAGCATCGCGCGACTGAGCAGCCGTAGGCTGTGCACCCTGTGCATCATCGTGGCGGTATTCGGCTGGTGTATCGCCCACATACAGTGCTGCGTCGTCTGCTACCCGCCATGGGCTGTGCTGAGCTTGCTGTGCAACAGTGTCCGTCATGGCAATGCCGCTAATCAATTCCTGCACGCCAACTTCGTAGTATTGGCTAATCTTCGTCAGCTCGCCAAGCTTTGGCTCGCGGCCGCCATTCTCTAGCTTAATATACGTCGCGCGGGCAATCCCAACTGCATCGGCCACCGCCTGCTGCGAAAGCCCCGCATTGCCACGCAGTTGCCTAATACTTGCCTCAAAACTCATTGCGATTTGGTCCTTCCTGTTGCATCATGCCTCCATTGTAGCGTACTTGCCAAAGTTATACAACCATTTTGTCTAATTTTGGAACATAGTACATTTGTGCGCATAATTACAGAGGTGGATATAAAATAAAAAGATGCGAAGTATGGGTATATTCTGGCTGAGAGTAGCATCACTAGCATAGCACGACGTGCCTGCTGGCTTAGATTTTCCTGTCTATACCCTATTGTGCACGCGAAATCCAAGTGCTAAAGTTTCACGAACAGCCCGAGCACAATACACGCACCAAACAAGAAAATATCTGGAGGCTAGCAACCAGTTAAGCGGTAGAGTTCCGGCATACAATCTGGCCGGAACATTTTCGGTTTGGTGTGTATTGTGCCAGTCTTGGGATCATCTATTGTTTTGCCATCCAGGCAACGTCGCATACATCCACACCTCTCATCCACTAACATTTACAGTTTTTTGGTACAAGGTTTATACCATCTGTAAGCAATGTAAGTAGTTAAAAACCAGCCTTTGTAGCTGGTTTCGTCTTGCCTATTAGTGATTTTACGCTCCTAAAATCCACTGGCTCTTGTCTGACGAGCTTGTAGGGCCAGTAACTATCACTGCCGCCCGGCCCATTCCTGCAGCCGACCTACTCTTTCCACCCTTACGCTGCGCATACTCCCCGTTTGTCGTCTCCGCTGCCCGCAAAGCGTACTCAATAGGCAATAGCAAGCGACGCTGCTCACTCTCAGGTAGTTTTCCTGATACAGGTAATTTGGATGCTCCAGCCAACCCTTTATTCTTCTGAGTCTGAGTATTAACCTCTTGGATATAGATTACCGCTCGCGCATCTTTATACAACCTACTCTCTGGATTGGTTAATTGTTCACTGGTCATCCGTTGTCTGTCTTCGCTAGAGCTATGCTTCCATAGCGACAACACCAACTGCTCTGCCCGTTTGGCCTGCTCGGTTGCTAGCTGCTCAGCTACTTCAGGGGTCTTATCCTCTATACCATTCAGCCGCCGCCACTGAGCACTCTCCAACAATGCAACAGCAAGTGGCTGCAGTGCTTCTTCTGGTTTTTGCGATTCTAATGTTATCGAACGAGGTTTTTCCATGGGGTCTCCCGTGGTTATGTGGTGGATGTTCTGTTGGTATGGTTTGTTTGCTCCCTACTATAGCACAGATGATCGGGTTGGTGCAAATCGGAGCATTTGGTACACTAGCTGGTAAGAATCTAAAGCAAGGAGATACCATGCCAGACGACACACCAACTCTACCACACCCCTATGCATATCGCGCCGCATCTGTTGAGACGATGCTGCAAGCTGTGGCTGACTTGACCAGTAAGTGGCCACAATCTTACAGAGAATTAGACGCGCAAGTGGCAACATACCCTAATATTACCTGCGTACCAGGTGGTGATCATCCGCAATCTATCGGGTTATCCCTTGCCTCTCTCGAAGGCGGCAATGAAGACGATAGAGATGATCTGCACTTTAGTGGTGAGTATTATATGCTGCCAGCAAACACCTTCGACGCATACGAGACAGCCATCGACGCGCGGTATGGCGAAGGAACAGAGATACAGCGCGACAAAGAGTGGACACACATCGAGTGGTATCTTAATAACGGTGCGCGGGTGACGCTCTCGATAATCACATGGGATATTACCCTTATGCTTGAGGCACCTCACACGTGGGAGAGTATGGAAGATCTTGAGCGCCGCTACCACTCCGATATTGATTTATACGACCCACGGCGCCAAACTCCACCAAGCGGTTATTACTAAAAACAAAACTACACAAGGCAAAGGAGTCAGTCGCTATTGACCCCTGTTAATAATCAACTCACCCAGCAAGAATGAGTGCGCCTTCCCTACCGCTCACTCAGCCGATATGTCTGAGCAAAGGCAGCTGCCTCGATGATGTAGCGGTCGCCATTGACCTGGCTCTCCGCCAGCCAGCAATCTGCTTCGCCGTGCTGCTGGCCGCCCCACGGTGCATCAATGACGATCTCGCGGCCAGTGGGGTTGGGCATGGCCTTGATCTGATTCTTCGGCAGATACGCGCCGGGCACCACCGCACCATCCTCACCACGCAGCGGCTCATACAGGGCGGCAAAATCCGCCGCCGCAATACTATAGCGCTCGCCCTCTGGCCCAGTGATGATGGCATCGCCCACCTCGGCAATATTCTCCGTCTCTATATACTGCTGGCCATCCGCCCGCGCGAAGCTGGTGGTAAGGGCCTGACGCTCGGTGGCAAACTCCGGCCGCACCGCTACGCTCGAGCCGGCAATTTTGGTGTAAGTGTCGGTAATGGCGCGAAAGTCGAGTGCGCTGGTATCGAGGTAGAGGGGTGGCACTGCGTCGGTCTCCTGGGTTAGTTCTGGTAGTAGTATAGCTGGTTTGGCATCGTGTGTCGATGCTGTGGTGCGCTCGTGCATGAGTGGTGTTCCTATCGTTATGATTGATAAGAACCCATATTGCTCTCTCTCTCGATTTGTCAATATATTTATGCAATGGGAGAGGTTTTATTGCAAACTACATTACCCTGCCTTCAAAACCTCACCGCCAACTCTCAAGAAAAACACCCTCAAACGAGAGCGTGCTCTTAGAAATAATCAGAATCTTTGGCTTTATAAATCCGTGGTGTCGAGCACTACCAGCTATGCAACGCTACTCATCCACCGGCTCTACATGGAGCAGCCGCCCCTCTACGCTGCGCATGCCACGCCAGTCGTTGATAGTTGGTTGAAACCAAGCCGAAATGACATCGCCCGGCTGGCGTACGAAGTTCGGTGGCGCGTTGAAGGCCAATAGTTGCAGCGCTGTGCCTTGCCCATCCTGCACAGTAAGCTTAATGTGCTGCCCATCGCTACCCATGTGGCGCACCTGCGAGACGGTGCCGCGGCGCAGCTGTAAAACAGGCTCTGGGTTACCATTGCCAAAGGGCTCAAGGCGGGCAATATCGGCCACCAGCTGCTCCGTTACCTCTGATAGATCATCAATCACCACATCAGCCTGCGGCAAGAGGTAGTGCGTTTGGTCGGAGAGATGGAGTGAGCGGTAGTAGTCATTCACTCGCTGGCGAAAGGCACCGATCTGCCGCGTCTCGAGCGTCACACCGGCCGCGGCCGCATGGCCACCGCCACGCAGGATGACATCATCGGCAGCGCGCACTGCTCGCTCAGCCGAAAAATCGCCAAAGCTGCGCGCACTGCCCGTTGCTGTCTCGCCTCGCTCGCCAATGATAAAGACTGGCTTGTGATACGCCTCTACCAGCTTGGATGCCACAATCCCAATCACGCCATGGTTCCACCCCTGCTGGCTCACGACGAGGACAGGGTCGGCGGCATAGCGCTCGGCCTGCTGGCAAGCTTCGTCGTAGATGGCCTGTTGGATGGCTTTGCGCTCGGTATTGAAGTGATCCAATTGCTGAGCCGCCTCAAGCGCCACCAAACCATCGCGCGCTCGCAGCATATCGAGGGCATACTCAGCCGATGCCAATCGTCCTGCCGCATTCATACGCGGGCCAAGACCAAAACCGAGCGTCCGAGCGGTAATCTGGGCTGGCTGCACACCAGCCACCGCCAGCAGTGCCTTGAGGCCAGGGCGGCGCTGCTTCTTCAGCACCTCGATCCCCCAGTACACATTGGCGCGGTTCTCATTCTGTAGCGATACTATGTCGCATACCGTACCCAGCGCTACCAAGTCTAGCAGCCACTTCTCGTAGCCAGCTGACAAGCCCGGCAGCACCGTCTGCAGCGCCTGGACAAGCTTAAAGGCCACGCCCGCCCCGCACAGGTCACGGAAGGGATAGTGGTGGTCGTCATATTTCGGATTAACCGTGGCGATGGCGGGTGGGCGAGTCGGTGCAATGTTGTGGTGGTCGGTCACCACTGTGTCGATGTCGTAACGCTCCTTGGCATAGGCAATTTCCTCATGGCAGAGGCTGCCGCAATCCACCGTGACGATGAGCTGCGCCCCCATCGCCGCCACCTTGTCCACCGCACCTTTGGTCATACCATAGCCTTCTACAAAGCGATTGGGAATAAAGGCCTGCACCGTGGCAAAGCCAAAGCTGGCAAAGGCATCAAGCAGCAGTGCCGTCGCACTGAGGCCGTCGATGTCATAATCGCCATAAATCACAATTGTTTCGCGCCGCTGGTGCGCCTGCACCAAGCGATCCACCGCCGTCTGCATCTGGGAGAGCAGGAATGGATCGGGCTTCGCGTCATAATCAGGGTGTAAAAACTCCTCAGCGGCTACTCCATGCAAGCCCCGCGCCGCTAATATCTGTGCAAACAAACTCATCAGAGCTGCACAGTATCCGCCGCTTGCTGGCCCTTTTGCTGCTGCGAGGATTTGATCACCATGCTCTGCAATTCTTTGAAGAAGATATATTGTTTGTTCGTGTAATACATTTTGGTATTACCCTGTTTTTCGGCCATCAAAAAACCAGCTTTCTCGAGATTCTTAAGCTCGCGCTGGATATTGCCCGGGTCTTCTTTGATCAACTTCGCCAAGCCGCGGACGTGGGTGTGGAACTCCGGATACTTAGCATAGACCACAATGATTTTGCGCCGCACCCGTGATGTAATAAACGTTTCTAACATGCTTCCCTTAGCGAATTCTCGCTTCCGTTATCTCTACTCAACTGTTGCTTTTTATTCTACACTTTTTGATGGTAATTTGGCAAGACCACCCACCAATTGATTGTGCGTTTCGTCTCTCGCAACTGCGACTCATCAACCATCCACACGACACACGTGTCTGCTTTTTATCATACCAGCTTTGGGCAAAGCGGGCAAGATTGATGTGCACGTTTTGCACGCCACCCAGATGAAGTAGCACATGCAGAGGCGATCCCCTCTGCACAGCTGCCTCCTGTCGGGTATAATAAATCCTATGCACTATTACGAAGTTGCGCCGCTCAAGATCATCCGCGCTACCAGCAAGAGCTTCACCTACCACTGGGCAGATGCACTGCCGCTGGGCCAGGTGGTGCAGGTAAGCGTTGGCGCGCAGCAGGTGGTGGGTGTCATCATTGCATGCGCCAGAAAGCCGACGTACACGACCAAGCCGCTTGATGTCGTCGTGCCGCTGCCACCGCTGCCTGCTCCCCTATTAGCAACGAGCCAGTGGCTGAGCGATTATTATGCCACGCACCTCGCCACTGTGCTACAGACAGTGCTACCAGCTGGCATCACCAAGCAGCGCCGCACGCCGCGCCGCCCTGCCAGCCCACCACCCCAGCGCCGCACACCCCCTTTCTCGCTCAATCCACAGCAAGAGGAGGCCGTTCGCACCATTCGCCAAGCCAGCCCTGGCACAGTGCTACTCCACGGTGTAACGGGTAGCGGCAAGACGGCGGTGTATATCGAGCTTGCACGCCAGGCCGTGGCGGCGGGTCAGTCGGTGATTGTCCTCGTGCCAGAGATCGCCCTCACGCCCCAGCTGGTGGCGGAGTTTCGGCAGCATTTTGCCGATATCATCCTTACCCATTCGCGCCAGACAGAGGCCGAGCGCCATCGTGCCTGGCTCACTGCCCTCACGAGTCCGCAGCCTCGAGTGGCAATTGGCCCACGCTCTGCCCTCTTCTTGCCGCTGCAGCAACTGGGGTATATCATCATCGACGAAGCCCACGAGGCCAGCTATAAGCAAGACAAATCCCCCCGCTACTCGGCGCTACGGGCCGCGAGTGTGCTAGCTCAGCAACATGGTGCGACGGTGGTACAAGGATCGGCCACGCCACTGGTCAGCGAGTATTATCTGGCGCAAAAAGCCAAGCGGCCGATCGCCACTCTACCCAGCAAAGCTCGGCCTGAGGCCACCACCCCCACCATTCAGCTGGTCGATCTCACCCAGCGGAGCAACCTCACCCAGCATCGCTTTTTGTCGAATCAGCTCATTGCCGCTATCGATACCACGCTCGCGGCAGGTCAGCAGGTGCTGCTGTTTCATAATCGCCGTGGCAGCGCCAATGTATCGCTCTGTACCAACTGCGGCTGGGCAGCCGAGTGCCCACGCTGCTTTGTGCCCCTCACCCTCCACGCCGACCGTCACCAGCTGCAGTGCCATATCTGTGGCTACCACACCACAGTACCAACGATGTGCCCCACCTGCCATAGCACCGATATCGTCCACCGTGGGATTGGGACGAAACTCATCGAGGCAGAGGTAGCAGTGCGCTGGCCCCAGACACGTATTGTTCGCTTCGATGGCGACAGCAGTAGCACAAGCAGCCTCGAGCAGCAATACCAAGCCCTGTATGATGGCACCGCCAATATTATCATTGGCACGCAGGTGGTGGCTAAGGGACTCGACCTGCCGCAACTGCGCACCGTTGGGGTAGTGCAGGCCGACGCTGGCCTGGCCTTGCCCGATTACACCACCAACGAGCGCATCTTCGAGCTGCTTGCTCAAGTGGTGGGACGAGTGGGGCGCTCTGCTCACGCCACTACAGTGGTGGTGCAAGCGTATCAGCCCCAGCACCCAGTGATTCAGGCTGGCCTGGCTCAGGATTATACCGCGTTTTATCACCAAGCCTTGGCCGAGCGCCGCCGTGGGCAGTTCCCGCCCTTCGTCCACCTGCTTAAGCTCACGTGTGTGTACAAGACGGAGGCGGCCGCCATCCGCAATAGCCAAGCACTCGCTCAGCAGATTCGCCAGCACCACCCCGCGGTCAGCATCCTTGGCCCCACGCCCGCCTTCCACGAGCGGCTGCGCGACACCTACCGCTGGCAGCTCGTCATCAAAGCCGCCCAGCGCCGCGACCTCCTCGCCGTCATTGCCGACGTGCCTGCCAAACATTGGCAGGTGGATATCGACCCACAGTCGCTGTTATAGTGGGACTGTGAGAGCCTCTCTTGCTTGACAATAGTGCTCCATCTCTATTTCATTCTGGTGGACTATGTAATGGACTGATAAATAGTAGTGGTGTTTTAATCAAATATTCTTCGCAGTATCTCAGTCATATCATCATACCGAAAATGTTCCGGCCAGATAATACAACAGAGCCTGTCCGCTTAGTTGGTCGCTGGCCTCCAGATATTTTCTTGTCTGATGATACGACTGATCTACTAAGCAGCCGCCCCACTCGCCCACCCCATCCACCATCTGCTATAATAAAGCTAATGAAAAAAGACGCTATTATCACCCTACCCAACCCGCACCTGCGCCAGAAGTCGCAGCGGGTGCATGTTATTACCGACGAGACGCGCCAGCTGGTGGCCGACATGACCAGCGCCAGCATCGACTGGGAGAATTCTCGCCCGCATGAGATCAGCGCAGCACTGGCGGCAGTGCAGATCGATCAGCTAGAGCGAGTCGTCATTGTGCGCGAAGACTTCGACGACAAAGACAACCGCACCTTCATCCCTCTCATCAACCCAGAAATCGTCAAATACGAAGGCCAGCTGGTGAGTGATTATGAGGGGTGCCTGAGCGTGTCGGGCCGGATCTATGGCAAGGTGCCACGCTACAGCCGCGTCCGGGTCAAGGCGCTTGATATCAATGGCAACACCATCCGCCTCAAGGCCGACGGCTTCTTAGCGCGAGTGCTACAACACGAGATTGACCACTGTAATGGCATTGTGTTTATCGATCGCATTCGCGATGATACCAGCGCATTTTATCAGCTCGATGAGAAGGGCGAGCTCCAGCCAGTTGATTATGACGAGCATATCAAGACCAATCGTATTCTTTGGGACTGAAGACTTCAGCGCCATCAGCCTCACGCAGCTGCTGGAACACGACTTCCCTGTCCGGCTGGTCATCACCAAGCCAGATAGCCGGCGGGGGCGCGGCAAGCAGCTCTGCCAGCCGGCAGTCAAACAGCTTGCTCTGGCGCATGACATTCCAGTGTTGCAGCCCGCCAAACTACGTGACATCATCCCCGATATCCAAGCGCTCGGCCAGCCTGTTGGCGTGCTGGTGAGCTTTGGCAAGATTATCCCCCAGGTGGTGATCGACTGCTTTTCTCCAGGGATTATCAACCTCCACCCATCACTCCTACCGCGTTACCGCGGCCCCTCACCGATTGAGAGTGCCATTGCCAATCGCGATACCACCACTGGCATCAGCATTATGCAGCTCAGCGCCGCGATGGACGCTGGGCCGGTCTATGCGCAGCTCACCCACCCTCTGCGTGGCGACGAGCAGCAGCTCGAGCTCTACAGCACACTAGGCCAGCTTGGCAGCGAAGCACTGGTGCAGCTCCTGCCCCGCATCGTGAGTGGTAGCCTCCAGCCCACACCGCAAGACGAGTCGGCTGCGAGCTACTGCCAGCTCCTCACCAAAGCCAGCAGCATTATCAACCCCACCCAGCACACCGCCGCAGCGGCTGAAGCAATGGTACGTGCCTACCATCACTACCCACGCACTCGCCTCCAGCTGGGCGAGCGGCAGTGCATCATCACTCAGGCGCACACCGCGCCGGCGCCTGCCACCACGCTCGATCCACGCTGCAGCGACGGCACCTATCTCGTCATCGACCAGCTCATCGCCCCCAGCGGCAAAGAACTCAGCGCCGCAGCATTTTTGCGCGGGTATCGGGTGTGAATGGCGAAATAGTAGTCTTGAATCACCAAGCTCTCAACCCTCAAGGTCTTATGCTCTCTTTGCGCCAGACCTCCCTCCCCATCACTTCATCCGATGGAGTGTGGCAATCGGTTGTAATAACCGATTGGCAGCCCAACGCAAGAGGTCGATGTCTGGGAGACATCGACCCTTATAGTGTTCCTGAGGAGGGAGTGTGGGGAGGGAGAGCGTGAGAGAAAGGTTAAGGGTTTCATAATTCAGATTCTGCATAATATAACCCCTGCATCCACAGGGGTCATACGTGTTTTTACTTCGTCATTATCACTACGCAGCAAGCGCTACATCAGGGTCGGGGTGGCCACCCTCAAGCTCGTCTGGCGTATCACTACCTGCTGCATCGCTACTCTGGAAGATGCTAGCAAGGCCCTCTTGAGTAAGAAACTTCTGCGGGTCTGCCTTGGCGAGATCCACGAGGCCCTCAAAGGTCTCGCGCACAACGGTTGTGTAGTCTGGGCGGTTGTGGGTCAGCCACTTGAGCTGCGCATAATCCGCAAAAAGCGCCAGCTGGTCTACCTCCACGCCACGCTGCTCTGCTGCCTTCTCGTAGGCTTTGCGCTGGCTCTGGTATATCTCATCCTCTTCGTAGTCGGGCTCGTGCTCGTCGATCCACGCTGTAATGACCGCAGCGTCTTGGTTCATAAACGACTCAAATTCATTGAGCTGCACCTCGCTCAAGCCATCGCTCAGCACCGTGCCAACGCGCAGCTCCAGCACCTGGCGAAAGTTGTCGACAAAACGCTGCTGCGCCTCTGGCGGCCAGTCTGCTATACCGATTTTTTGCAAAAAAGCATCGTCTAATTGAAACATGTTTTTCAATTCCTCCTGCCCCTAGTATACCAAACAATCTGCCCCTCATACAATAAAAATGGCAAAATATGGTGTAATGTCCCTCAGCGGTGTGATTGACCTCTGTTACACCGCCTCGTCCTGGGCGATCTGCGCTATTGTGCACTCAACAGCTGGCCAGGTGGGGCAACTGATGATGCGGCTATCACGCTCGTCCGGGCATGACTGCTACGAGCACGCACCGAAGAGAATAGTATATACAGCGCAGCACACTGTACAGGCTGGGCATTCGTTATTCATTACGAGGGTGGCGTTGAGATACTTCGCGCAATCATCGATCAGCATATTCACACCAATGCGATTGCAACTCTCATACAGTGCTTACGCTGCATCGCTCAGCTCATCAGCCTTCTTGGCTAGGTCGCCGAGGATAAGCGTGCGCTCGTCGCTCAGGATCTCATCGAGGTGCGCAACTCGCTGCGACAGCCAGGCAAATAGCGCTGCGCTATCGTCCGTCTCCTGGCGGCGCATTAGCTCATCAAGGTCATCGTCCGACAAGCGGCTAATGACCTCCAGCCCCACCCGCTCATAGAGCGTGTTATTCACCTCCCGCAGCAGCGCTGCCGAGTCGCGCGTTGTAATCCCAAGGCGATCGAGGTCGTGTTGGGTGATGAGAGATGAGAAAGGATTGTCGTCATCTATTGGGAGGGGTGCTGCACTCATGATTTTCTACCGCTAGGCTGCGCTATCCTGTCGGCTCTCTCGTGCTTGCTTGGTTTTGATATACGCCTGTTTGATCGATTCAAGGGCACTATCCGCACTTTCCATCGTTCGTGCCTCTAACGTGCTCAGGTATAGACCGCTTGCTTGGTGCTGCCGGCCTTCTTCTTGGAGCCAGCCTCGCACATTTTGTTGTATCGCTGTGCGGGTGTTTTTGATGAGCTCGTCAATATCTACCTCTTCGTTATTTGCATCAGCCTTTGTCATCTCTGCCCACAAGTCATACTCACCAAGCTGTATCTTGCTTCTTGCCATTTGCTGCATCTGGCGCATTTCATCGCGCGAAAGCGGGGCATCCTCTTGCGTGTCGATTGCCTCGGCGACAGTTTCGAGTTCTTTGGTGGGTGCTTCATCGTCAGCGGGAGGCTGCTCTGCACCAGCTGGGAAATTGATAACCTCAGCTAGCTTAGCTTCTGGCTCGCCTTCACCACGATGAGTAGCTTCATCGTAGCTCGTCACGACTGGCTCACCAGGGTCGCTATTCCCCCTAAGAACCCCTGCTGCCTCTGCAAGCGCAAAGAGATCTTCTTCCGTGTCCCCCGCTGGCGTCTCGTGTGATGGCACGTGTGGCTGAGTAGCTTGGGCTTCAGTATCAACTGCTGCTGGTTGCTTATGCGCTTCGCCATTAGACGCTTCGACAAAAGAATGGTCTTTGAGAGGAAGGTTGGGCCTTGGTTTTTGATCTGGCACTTTCTGGCTAAACCAAGCTTGCACAGCCCGTATTGCTTCTCGGGCCATATGCAGAGCAGTCTGTGCCCGATGTGTCAATCGGTCTTTTTTCTTCCCCTCTACTTCTGTAGCCGCTTTCATATCTGCTGCACGATTCTCCTCAACACTGCCATCAGCTTCCTCGTGCGCTGGCTCTGCTGTGGTTGCTTCGGGGGCTTGTGCTGCTTCTGCGAGAGACTGACTCTCTGTCGCTACAGAGGTGGCTTGGTGAGAGTCTGGCGACTCCAGCCGCACGTCGAGCGCTGCTTGGAGTGCTGCGAGTGCCCGGTCGCGCGTGTCTTTGAGCTGCGCTGCATCTTCGTGCGAGAGGTATGGCTGCATCAGCTCGTGCGCCGTCATACTTAGCACTGCGCTTGCCGCCTCGCCCTTCATGCGGATTGCGTCCATAGTCGAGCCGCTAGCCATAATCTCCTGGGCGGTGCGGTCTGTCAGCTCGCTTACCTGCGCTTCGAAGCCGGTTGGTTGCGGCGCTTGCTCACTCGTCGAGACCGGTGCGGGAGCAAGTTCTGCCTGAGCTACGCTTGGGGCTAGTTCTTGGCTTGGAGTAGCGGTAGGCTGTGCGCCTTGGTTGCGCGCGTCGAGCGCTTGCTGCAGGGTGGCAAGTGCATCGCTGCGCATTGTCTCCAGCCGGGCAATCCCCTCCGCCGAATATGGCAAAATCACCTCATGCGCAATCCTGCTCTGCACTGCAATATCCGCCATACCCTTGGTAAACACCGCATCCGTCGCCGACTCGGCTGCGTTGATTTCTTGAACCTTCTCATCAGTCAGCGCCACGACCTCTGCTTGCACGCGAGCAATGGCTGCATCCTCGCCAGTATGCTGCTCTTGTTCAGCTGGTGGAGCTTGCTCAGGAGTTAGGGCTTGGTTTTGCTGTGCTTCGACTTCACGCCGTGCTTTATCCCGTGCATAGTCTTCTTCTGTTGGTGGTGGAGCAGGAGAAATTTTACGCTCTGTTGTCCTGGGTTCAGAGTATTCCTCACCAACCGTCCCAACACCAAAACTATCAATACCAGCTCTGATAGTCTCGCCGACCACAGCAAGTGTTTTTCTCACTGTATTCTTATTCGCTTCGGGACTTGTTTGTCGTGCCAAGCGCCGCTCTTGTCGCGTGGTTTGAAAATCCCTAAGCCGTCGGTCTAACCCAGCCATTGGGCCCGACTCGCCGAGTTGTTCATTCACGGCCTTTTGCGTCTCCACATTCCTCGCGTATACGTCAGGAATGCGTTTTGCCGCTCCAATCATATGATTCACCACACCTCTAACGCCAGCTCGTGTGGCTGAGCCTGTTTCGAGCACTGGGTCAAGCGTGCTTGTTCCTGGTACTTCATGTCTTTTTGCCATACTACCCGTCCTAATTTCTTTCCTTATATACTCTGCCCACATCCTACCACAACAGAGGTGATGTGTCAATGAGGGAGATACCCCAATCTCAAAAACTCGCCATCACCACGGCGAGTTTTGTATACCACTAGCAAAATCGGCAAGAGCAGAGTTATTACTCAATTATAATGCGATTCTATACGATGAAGCACCACCGCCAAGCCTGTTACCGCAGCTACTGCAACGTACGCTTCACTAGCTCGCGGGTGAAGAACTCGAGAGTGTCGCCAATCTCGAGCTGGAGCTTCTTGCTGGTCGTGAGGTTGAGGCCACAGAGCTCACCCTCAAAGACTTCCTTGGCTTCTTGCTGCTGACGCTGCACGCTAGCCACTGTGACTTCGGCGATTTGCTCCTCGCCGCGCATCACACGGGCCAATAGTCCTGCCGTCACCTTGCCCTTTGTCACTTGCCCACCGGCGATCACCGCATCGCGCATCGTCCGGAAGACGCCCTTAATCTCTAGCTGGCCAATCTCCGTCTCCACGACCTCTGGTGCGAGCATTGCTTCCATGCTGCGACGTGCGTCATCGAGTAGCTCATAGATCACTTGGTAGCGGCGCACCGTCACTTTGTCACGCATTGCCAGGCGCTTAACAGCTGGCGGCAGGTCGACATTAAAGCCATAGATAATTGCATTACTACTACCAGCCAGGCGTACATCACTCTCGGTAATGTTACCCACGCCGTGGCCAATAATCCGCAGCGTGATCGCCCCGCCCGTCTCCACCAGGCGCAAGCTATCCATCACTGAGGTAAGTGACCCCTGTACATCGGCCTTGACGATGACGTCGAATTCCTGAGCGTCGTGCTTCTGGGTCATAAGCTTGAGCAGATCAGCACCAGTCACATTAGTGGTGGCGGCATTGCGCGCTTGGTCGAGCTTAGCCTTCTGCACCGCCAGGCGAGCTTCTTTCTCGTTTTTGACCACTGTGAAAATATCACCAAACTGTGGTAATTCTTTAAAGCCCGTCACCGTCACTGGCGTAGCGGGTGTGGCTGCCTTGATAGGCGTGCCAGTGTAATCGAGCAAAGTACGCACCTTGCCATAGGCCTGCCCTGCCACAAGGAAATGCCCTGGTGCCAAGCGGCCCTGCTCGATGAGTAAGTTCACCACCGAGCCGCGACCCTTCTCCATATGCGCCTCAATAACGAGCCCCTCAGCCGGCACATCCGTATCGGCGCGGAGCTCTTCCATGTCGGCCACAAGTAGGATGGTATCGAGCAACTTATCAATATTCTGGCCAGTCTTAGCGCTAATTGGCACCATAATGGTATCGCCACCCCACTCCTCAGGGTTGAGGTGATGCTCACTAGCAAGCTGAGCCTTGACCATATCAGGATTGGCCGTATCTTTGTCAATCTTGTTGATAGCAACGATGATCTTGGCATTAGCATCGCGTGCAAAGCGGATTGCCTCTACCGTCTGTGGCTTCACGCCATCATCGGCTGCCACAACAATCACCACCACATCGGTCAGTGCGGCACCATGCTGGCGCAGCGCCGCAAAGGCTTCGTGGCCAGGGGTGTCGAGCAGTGTCATGGTGCGGCCATTCCGCTCGGCTTGGTAGGCACTAATGTGCTGGGTAATGCCGCCAGCCTCGCCAGCGACTGTCTTCATCTTGAGGATGGTGTCGAGTAGCGTCGTCTTGCCGTGGTCGACATGCCCCATCACCGCTACAATTGGCGGGCGTGGCACCGCATTGCTCGACGGTTTATGCAGGTGCTGCATAGTATGCTGCTCGGCGGCTTTGCGCTGCAGCGTCACTGCCAGGCCCAGCTCCTCTACGATAATCTCAGCAATCTCAAAATCAATCCGCTGATTGATCGTTACGGTAAAGCCATTCTTGAAGAGCTCGCCAATCAGCTTCGTGACCGGCAGATTCAGGGTTTGGGCCAGCTCACCAACGGTGATCGAATCGGCAATGACCAACACTTTTTCAGACTGACTCATACACACACTCCTTTCTGCCGGCCACAGCCGGTCATCTTTTGTAATTTACTGGTTATTTTTTCTTGTCGGCGAGGCTTAGGCTCACTTTGTGCGCATCCTTGTCGATGTCAAGAATGACAAAGCTCTTGCGCTCATTGAGGGTAAAGACCTTCTCGGGGTCGGCACCGCCGCTGCCTAGCTCGCTCACGTGCACCAGCGCTTCGACCGCTGGGCTAATCTGGACAAAGGCACCATATGGGGTAATGCGCGTGACTGTACCCTCGATGGTCTGGCCCTTGGTGAATTGATCCACTTCGTCAAGCCATGGATCCTTGGTGAGCTGCTTCATACTCAGGCTTAGGCGATCTTTGTCGATGCTGATAATCTTCGCCTCAACGCTCTGGCCGACCTTCACATAGTCGGCTGGGTTGTTGACGCGCTCCCAACTAATCTCTGAGATGTGGATGAGCCCCTCGATCCCTTCGACATTTACGAAGACGCCGAAGTCCACCACACCAGTCACGACACCCTTGACGGTGTCGCCAACCTTGAGCTTCTCAAAGTGAGCAGCCAGGCCATCCTTGATAGCTTCCTTCTCACTAAAAATCAGCTTGTTGGCCTTGCGGTCGCAGTCGAGGATGCGCACCTTGAGCGTCTGGCCCACCAGGGTGTTGAGCCGTGCCAAGATCTCATCCTTATCGGCACCACCCACCCGTGGGTAGTGCTCGGCCGACAGTTGCGACACTGGCAAAAAGCCTCGCACGCCTTCGTACTCAACCAGCATACCACCGCGGTTAGCGTCGTATGGCGCTACCTCGATGATCTCGCCGGCATCCAGCTTAGCCATCGCTTCTTCCCAACCACGGTCTTTGGCTGCTTTGCGCAGGCTCAGCAGGCTATAGCCATTATCCAGCTCGCTATCTACCACACTGGCCGTTACTTCATCACCAACTGCTAGCGTCTTAGCCGGGCCAATCTCACGCCGTGGCACATAGCCAACCCCTTGCGGGCCTAGATCTATTAATACATCTCGTTTGCGCACCGATAATACGCGGCCAGTTACGACCTCGCCGGTTACTAGTTGCTTGACGCCGTCGCCAGCGAGCAAATCATCCATTGTTAAGGCTTGTGTTGCCATAAGTCTTGGTACAGACTCCTCTTATTAATTATATTATGAGACACGTCGCCATATCGCGACGCACCATTCCTCTGTATTATACACAAAGTCGCTGCAAGCGTCAAAACCTAGGGTGGCGGCCTCACCTCTATGAATAATCAGTCCAAACAGAGATAGCCTACACAGCACACTCATCACACCGAAAATGTTCTTGCCAGATGAATCACAGAGCCTACTCGCTCTCACAATCGCTGACCTTCAGATATTTTCTTGTGAGGTGGTACTCAAAACTATTACACCGTCATATACACAACGATGCCATAATCACAACAGGTATATTATCCTCCCCCAAGCAATTACCCCTGCATCACACAGGGGTAGGCATAGCGTTGCCAATGAAACAATGGATATGTTGTATACTTTACAGCGCGGGTGTGCGCGACTTGCGATAGGCCAGTGCCACGCCAGCTAGGCTGCTCACCGCCACAACGGCTGCCAGGCTCTCGGCCGGGCCAGTTTGCGGCAAGGCGCTCACCTGCTGGGTAGATTGAGTTTGCGAAGGAGTGCTGGAGCTAGTCGAAGGCGTTGCAGCAGGCGTGCTTGAGCTTTGAGATTGAGTAGACTGAGTCGATTGGCTTTGGCTTTGTGTAGTTGTGCTCGATGCGCCGCTCGTCTCGCTATTAGTTGCAGTCGATGTGGTGTTTTTCTTGTCTTGCGACTGAGTTTCTTTCGTCTCTTTGCTCTTGCTGGCCTCTGTTGACTTGCTGTTGAGGCTATCGACCAGCTTGTCGTTGGCGCTTTTGCTACTCTGCGTTGATTCCTTTTTCTTGGCGTCGGTAGCAGTGGTGCTTGCCACTTGTCGAGCGCTGCTATTGTGACTATTCTTGACGATTAAGACCCCGCCAACCAGTGCGAGTGTCAGCACTGTCCCGACGACGACGTATCCGATAATTGATCCTTGCTGCTTCATTGCCAAACCTTCGTTTACGTTACTCTTTCTATTATACCGTAATCGATCGCAAAACGCAACGCACGCGCTATACAATCATGCATCTCACTCTGCCTCTCTAGAGGCTTGCCACACATCGATACTTCGCACCGCCCACTAGGCATTGCAAGCAGGTTGTGCTACACTGATCTTGACACGTACAATACACGAACAAATCATAATCTCCACCTCTGTCAAATCATGCGAAGTAATCATTGTTTTGCTCGCAGGTTCGCATGCCAATAAACGTGTCTATATCGCCACTACGTATGCCACTGGATCAGCTCATCCCCTACCTCACTCATCACGCCCATGCATCGGGCCTTGCGCCACTTACTTTTCGCTCAAGCAATCATTTTCATTGGCACTACCCAAGCCGCACGGTTTATTACGATCCGCACGATGCCCAGGCCACTGCCTACCTCCTCCACGAGTATGGCCATGCGCTCCTCGGGCACTGCGGCTATGCACGCGATGTGCAGCTCGTTGCAATGGAGCGCGCAGCGTGGAATGCTGGCTGCCGAGTTGGAGCTGGCTGGCAGCTGACGGTCGATGATGATCTTATTGAGTCCTCCCTCGACACCTACCGCGACTGGCTCCACGCCCGTTCGCAATGCCCACACTGCAGCGCGACTGGCTTGCAGCGCAGTGACGGCACATACACCTGCCTCGCCTGCTTCACCCACTGGCGCGCCAACAGCGCCACTACCTGCCAACTTCGGCGTTATGCTGTAAAAAGCACGATGATATAACTCGGCCTTATTGTCGCAGTAATTCTCGCACACTGCCCGCCACTTTGCCCTCACCAGCACAATGCAGGAGAATGTCGCTCAGACAGCCATAGCAGCAATGCAAAGCCACCACGCAAGAAAGCTGCAAACCCCCAGCACCCAAAAACACCTCCCAGCTATATGGGAGGTGTTTTGAGCAGCGCTTGCGCCAGCTCTAGGCGGCAAGCGCAACGTCCGCTTGTGGAGCAGCCGCGGTAGCATCATCGGCCTTTTTGGTGCGGCGAGAGATCCGGCCGCCCTTAGCGCCAGCCACGCGAGCGAGTTGTGGGTTGGCCGCAAAGCCGCCAGTACGGCCATTCTTGCCGCCCTTGGCGCCAATCTTGGCGTAGAAGTTAGGGTCTTTAGAGATGTTTTTTTGCGCAGCCTTCAGGCCGCCAGCTTTTGTTCCCGCCATAGGGTTACTCCTTATTTATATATTTATCAGAGGTACGTTGCCAGTGTAGGCTAGCAAATCCTCGCTACATACCATATATGATATGTATCATGATTTAAATATAGCATACTGTATATGTTTTGTCAACGTTTACATGAGCATTTTCAGATTGCATTATTGGTATTGCATTTAAGACGCCTATGCTATATACTAAGTATTAGCTTTGGTTTGGGTCGTTTCCACCAAGGTCCACCACAACAATTCTCGTTTGCTGCGAGATTCGAGAATGAAAAAACAACCCTGCGCATACAGGGTTGTTTTTGTTATCTGGTATAGATCCCTCTATTCTTTTGAGACTAGGTCTCTTTCGCTTACATAGGACGAGTATAAAGTAGGCCTCTACTACCTAGCAAAAAAAGGTCGACGCTGCACACGTCGACCCTCTAACACTTTGAGAAATAGGTATCAGTATCATTCCTCAGCTTTCTTATTCTTAGATCCAACCACTCCGTCCATACGCCACACGGCCAATCTGGCTAACAGTACGAGGTCGAGAAGGATCATTACGCCACTCTTCAGTGCGGCTATGATGCCGCTGAGACGCTTCGTACTGCACAAGCTGTGGGTGAAGTATATTCATAACATTCATAGAATATGGCGATGCATTGCCCTGGGCTGGCTGATTCTCATTGCTGCCATCATCCACTGCTGTACCTACTCCAAAGACCCCTATTGCATCAGGTGTAATAGTCAGCGCAGCCCGATGATTCCGTGGGTCAGGGAGCGAAACGACTGGCTCACCCAGCGTGATAAATCGCATATCTGCAAGGTGCGACATATCAACCAAACTCATCTTGAGTGCATAGCCCTCTGCTTTGCGTGGTATAGGCCCGCTATCGCTCTCGTCACAGAGATATAGAAGTGCACGATTGTGCCGCATACTTACTGTTAGTGCATAGGGTGACTGTGCATCGTACATTGTACAAATGATATTTTCATCAGGCTGTGGCAATAAGGCCGCTTCTCGCGCAACATCAATCTGCGTACCAGCTACGCCACCCACAAGTATCTCTTGCCCGTATGGGTTGTCTCCTACTGGTGGCTCGAGAATTCGCGGATGTCTCGCAATCTCCCTGTCGTAGTAATACAATACATCGGCAGGCCGCATGGAACGCTCACTATAGTGATTTTTGATTGACGGTGGTCGTTGCTCTGTCATGAGAACACTCCTTTTTGGTTATGGTTATCACATCATCACTGTATTACTATCAAGATACGAATTACCCACCCGCGGCGGTGCTCCACTCGCCCAAGCCACGCCAAGTCGCAGAGTAAGCACCCCTCTCTAGCGATTATACAATAGAATGGTACATTTGTACGAAAAACGTTCTGAATTTTATAGAAAATGCACCTACTTTAGCAATTTGTATAGCGAAAAACCAGCCTCATCTCTGTGATAGGCTGGTTTGTGCTCATTTCAATTAAAATAACGCTATTCCTGCTCAACTTCTTCTGCCGACTTCAGTGCCTCAAGCCCTTCTAGCGTCCAGCCAATGTAACCAAGCGTTCGTGCCGCTTCTTCTGTCTTGCCGCTCTCATAGCTCTGACTGGCTTGCGCCACCAAGTATTCTGGACCACGCGTCGCATTGTATTCGCTAAGAGCTTCTGACTAGCATGCTGCTTCTCCTAGTTTCTATTACTTAGGTGCTCCATATAAATCTCTCTGGATTTCGCACGCAAGCAGCAAACTTCGCACCTATGACCACTGTTGAATCCGTCACTTCCCAACCTCTGTTACGTCTCACCGACAAAAGACACCAGCATGTTGATGAAAGTACAACGCACGGCCAAAGTATCATCTGAAGTATATTAGTATCACATTTCAGCAAATCATACTGGCAAGGATCAAGCTATTAATAAAAATCATCTCCAAAGATAAAAGCCACCCTATTCGGATGGCTCTTATATAATTCGGCACCGTGCTAGTTTCCCACTAAAAGCAGTATAATCGCCGCTGGGGAGCTTAACTTCTGTGTTCGGAATGGGAACAGGTGTTTCCTCCTCGCCATGGGCACCGAAGTGGGGGTTTAGACGCTTGGTTCCGATATATTTCCTCGGTGGGCCAAACCCCTGCTTCGATGTCCATCTGCACGGTATGGTAATGTACGTGTCAACGATTGACAGTGGTGATATACACCAATCACTAGTTAAGTCTACCTCATCCACGCTACCAATGCAAGCATTAGCGTCGTAGACAAGGACATAAAAAGGCAATGGGGCGATTAGTATGCTTCGGCTCCATGCATTACTGCACTTCCACCTTGCACCTATCAACGTGATCGTCTTTCACGGCCCTCATAGGGAAATCTAATCTTGAGGTCAGTTTCGCGCTTAATATGCTTTCAGCGCTTATCTGGTCCGCACATAGCTACCGGACAATGCAGCAGGTGGCCACAATCCGTACACCAGAGGTGCGTCCACCCCGGTCCTCTCGTACTAGGGGCAGATCCTCTCAAATTTCCTAACGTCCATACCGGATATAAACCGAACTGTCTCACGACGTTCTGAACCCAGCTCGCG
>ERZ773062.221-NODE-221-length-36663-cov-10.465581_pt1 | contig 36663 bp, 24 predicted proteins | sample MGYA00580626_ERZ773062 | MGnify/ENA primary metagenome ERZ773062 (study PRJEB29015, sample SAMEA2738003) | human oral metagenome | biome: human oral; feature: human-associated habitat; material: dental | place: China | collected 2058 ... | reverse complement strand
ATGCGAACGATTACGCGAGAGCTGGCGATGCAGGAAGGGCTGAGACCCAATTACATCATGACCAGCGATGGTCGACGCAGCAGCTATACCGCGCCTAAGACCTATGGTCCGCATTTAACCTTTGCGCATATTAAATGTCGCCGCCCTATCGGCAAGGACGTGGTGTACGGCCTCTTTAACGTGGCTATACCCTATGAATATATCGTTACGGAAGGTCCGGAACCGGATACGAGCTATATTCATGTGGCGGACTTTGCACCGATCTTGGTGTACCAATCCCCGCGTCATGTCAAACACAAACTGAATGAAGCGATGCTAGAACACTGCAACTACGTGCGAAAAATGCTAGCCCGCATCAAACTCAGCCAAAACCCTCAAGTCGTGGCCGAACTATTTATCGCCTGGAGAGACCTAACGAGATAATTCGTTGGATGGTGAAAGTAGAAGTAGGAGGGTGGAGAGAAATCTGGGAAAGGAGGATAGGCGTATAAGAAAATAAACAAAAATGCGGGAGTAGATGAACTACTGAAAATAAGTTAAATATTGCACCTCAATAGAGCTATCTTATATAAGGTGGCTCTATTTTCATATATTTTTCATTAATACTAGTGATGTGCTATAATAGACCTAGATTTAACTCTCAGAAAACTAAATCTGCGCCGTTGTGATAGTGGCGCGGTTTAACGGCATTATTTTAGCTCGCTAAAGTGCCTTTTGGGGTAGATTTACAATCTCCGCCGTTTTTTGTATTTTAGAACCAGTAAATATCTGTTGTTTCAAAGACAGGGTTAAATTAAATGATCCCCATTAGGGGACGGAAACTTGTACCATTTGTGGTTGCATTGTAACTACTTGTGCTTGTTGAGGTTAAATTAAATGATCCCCATTAGGGGACGGAAACTTGAATTGATAGCCAATTCTAATTGTTGTAGTGGACTTAATCTAGTTAAATTAAATGATCTCCTTATGGGGCCGGTTCTTATGTCAAAAAATCATATAAATACAAAAATATAGCCAGTATATTCTTTTTAGTGAATATACTGGCTTTTTTGTATAAATCAGATGGTTTTTCTATTGGTTTTAATCAGAACTAACTATATAATGAAAATGATAAAGCATGTTTATGATAGTTTATGTCATGAGCATAGTGGAAGGAGGCATTTTATTGACCAATATTGTAGAGATTATGTCTGTAGAGCTAGTTATAGCTGCTGATCCATCTATAAAAATTGTACAGTCCATAGGTAGTGTTTTACATGGTGTACTGATGGAGGTTGTAGGTACAGAGTATGCAGGTCAGTTACATGAATCTGGCTTACGTCCTTATAGCCAATATATTTATTTTGATAAAGATAAAAAACAATATATATGGTGGCTTTCAGCTGTAACCGCTGACGCAGTTAATCGTATAGTAAGACCTATGTTAGAGATGCATGAGAAAATTTTTTTAAAGCAAAAACGAGGTCATATATATATTAAAAGCAGAACTATTTTGGAAGAAACCTGTTACGAGGCTTTAATCAATAAGTTCTGGAATAGTGATTCATTATATACTCAGGCCAAATTACATTGCATGAGTACTACAAGTTTTAAGGTGGATCAGCAATATACAATCTTTCCTGAAGCATTTCGTATTTATCGGTATTTGTTACGTCAATGGAATCAATTTAGTACCTTTGGAACGATGGATACAGATTTACTTTTAGGTGCTCTTGAGACTGGAGCTTTTATTAAAGATTATAATCTGCGCATGGGCATATATGGTCTTGAAGGTGTAAAAATCCGAGGCTTTCGTGGGCAAATCGTTATGCAATTTAAAAGGAATCCCGAGTTACAAAGGATTTTGGCGTTGTTGAGTTACTATAGCGAATTTACTGGACTAGGCATTAAAACAGCACTTGGTATGGGCGGTGTGAAGAGCGAAGTTATAGTTTAGTCTTTTGAAAGTATCTAAATAAATATATTAATGGTAATACTGATGGGTAAGTGATTTAATTCTTCTTTAAAATAAATGAAAAGAAAATGAGCTTAATTATTGACGCAAAATCTATAAACCCTTATAATAACTATAACCTTAGAAAAATCATTTACCACCAGTATTTACCTATGCTCATCGACATTTTAGAGCCAATGGGAGCACAATCTGACCGTTTACGGTGTGAGGTTTGCCAAAACCTAATTTTAAGCCCCATGAATACTGGCCTTCTGAGGTACGCTGTTGCAACAGTGCTTACCGTTTACGGTATTGAAACACTAAAAACATGAAGCCATCTGTGTCAAAGTCTGAAGTTGCAACAGTGCTTACCGTTTACGGTATTGAAACTTTTTTAACATAATAATTCCTCCGTAATAAATTAAAGTTGCAACAGTGCTTACCGTTTACGGTATTGAAACTCAAGTATATTTCGGCTTTCGCTAATGATAGCTTTTGGTTGCAACAGTACTTACCGTTTACGGTATTGAAACCCCTAAAATTGATTTCTGACCGCTCGCAGTCGGACCATTGCAACAGTACTTACTGTTTACAGTATTGAAACGGCATTTCGTTCAAGGTAACTTCTTGCTTCATTAAGTGCGGTTGCAAAAGTATTTAAATGTTACGATATGTGCCGTAGACTGTGAGATAGAAGTGGTATGACGCAACGATGAGATCCCCATATTGTAGGTATCTATACAGATTGAAGGTAAATAAAGGTGATAAGGGGTTGTACTATATTTTCATATCTAATAGAAAACGAGTGAATCTTTTAAATTCACTCGTTTTTTTATGTCTTAGTTTTTTTGAATTTGGTTATATTAGCTTTCATCTTATACTAAAGACGTAGCCGATGAGCGGTGATAATCTTAATATGCTTAGGGTATCCTAGTTTTGCATTAGATCATTTGTAGCTTGTTGGGGATTGTAGAAAATTAGGCATAGGAGGTAGTATATGAACGTTAATTGGAATGGATTATTCTAATAATAGTATATTTAGTTGTAATGATAGGAGGGATGTTATGTCACCTTTAGCAGTAGATTCTGCAGTAGCAGTCTTAGTAGCGGTGCTTGATGCACTTGAAGAGTAATTTTAGTTATATTTGTTGATTGTTAAAGTTTGTAAGGTGGTGATATTTTGAGTAAGTATAGAATTGGATTAGAAAAGTAATTATTTTGTTAAATTGTATAGGCAGTTAATCATATGTTAGGTTTCATATTATCTCAAACAGAGCGTAGTAAGTGACCTCGTTTTTTTAGATTCGTTAAGTTTAAGTACATAGTATTAATGTATAATTGGTGTAGATTTTGATTTGGATAAAAGAAAGTTAAAGGACCTAGTGCATGGAGATATGTGACTAGGTCCTTTAGTTTATAAAAAGGATATCTCTATTGTATATAAAGGTATCCTTTTAATCGTATATTTTATAAATATTAGATACTAGGGGCATGAATGAGTGCTGTTTTATAAATTGTTTCTAGTTGCTTTTTTAACGGACCATCATCTGTAATTCGGACTGCACAGCCTAGTTTTAATAAATGTCGTAAGATATCTATTTCCTGGAAGGGAAGATAGCTAACTTCAATGGTAAATTCTTCATCGTTGATATCTTTAGCTTGAATTGTATAGTTGCTAAAATAGTTAAAGCAACGATCAACCGCATTGTTTGCATCGTGTAAGGTAAATGTTACAGTTCGTTTTGACTCATCTCTATAGTTAGCATATATAGTTTCTATATCTGCTATTCGTGGTGCAGCCGCTTTTATGATATTAGATACATTGCGTAGCGGATAGTCTAAAAAGGTATCCGTTGTATGGTCATAGGCAATAAGCGTATAGCCATTGCTTCCTACAGAGTATTCTATCCGACAAGGAGATAGCTCTTTATCTTGAATAATGATACGTTCGTTATTTTGGATAGCTTGTAAGCACTGGGTAATTACTTGCATTGTTAACGGAGTATCGTCTGTTATGGTTGGAACACGTGTCCATGATCCGCTTGGAAAGGTAGTGTCTACAGTTTCTAATTCAGTAGATAATATTTGACATAGCTCTGGTGAGAGCAACCAGTTAGCTCGAGTATCAGAAATGAGGTCCTTTAAGAACATTCTTTCAGCATCAGAGATAATAACAAGAGGCAAATCTGGAAGGATAGACTCAACCTCTTCGCCATTTTCATTTGGCTCTACTAATGCATCGGCTAGAAATTGCTCATAATCATCATTCCGCAATACTTTTTTGTATGGGGTTGGCGTGAGCAGCCTACGATGGTTAATTAATCCTTCTATATCTTGTTTTGTATGGACAACACCATTAATTAAGTCTAATTGCAATTGGTATTGTGTCGTAAAGGTGATAGCGTTGATATCGTTTAAAACGGATGATACATAGGTACCATCTAAGTCTTTGTCTTTTTTAGTTTTGTTATTATCAGATTTTTTTCTTTGAAGTGGATGAAGGAATCGATTGATTTTCTTTCGCTTTTTATATCCTTCTGGTTCTACAAAATCTATATTTAAAGAGGCGTATAAATTATTGTAGAATTTATCTTTAATACTGGATTTATTTGTGTATGTAATATATACATAAGGTAAATAGCTACGTAATTGCGGTAATAATTGTAATGCATCTGGTACTTCTAGTTGTAATTCTATATATTCACCTGTTCTTGAGAGTACTGTTAGGGATTCTTTGAAATGACGAATAAATTTATCGTAGACCAACTCATAATCTTTTAAGGTCAAGAAGTGAATGATACAAGTATCAAATGTTTTATCTCTTTTTTGTATTTTTGGTACAGCATTAGTACTGTTATATTTTGTAACCTCTAGAGTTTTGATGCGATCGATACGATTCCATTGGATACGCCCATTACTTATACTACATAGCATATTTTTATTTTCCCCATAATGGGTTTGTAACGCTACTGGACTAACGATTTCTCTAGGCTTTCCAGATTCGTAAAAGGATAGACGCACCTTTTTTTGTCGATGTAAGGCATCGGCTAAAGGGTAGAAAATATCTCCATCAATTACATTATTTGGATTATTATCCTTGAAAGAAAAATATGTATTATTAAAGTCATAGTACATAGACTTTTGTTGGTCTTTTAAAGAAAAGTTATTAATTAAATACATAATTTTCTTGAGTAAGATATGGCCTGCTGCTGAGGTGATAGAAACATTAGTATAAAAGAACACGGCCATTGCTAGGTCTTGCAATTGTTGTTTTGATAGGTCCTCTATAATAGTTGGTTTTATTGAATATGTATAGCCTTTTGTGAGCTCTGTTTTGGTGATAACACCTAAAATTTCTAATGTCTTTACTTGGCGTTGAATATATTGTTGATCAATAATGCAAGGTGGCTCTTGTTTTTTGTTTCGTTGTTCATATAGGTTTTCTACCAAATCAAAATAGTGATCCAAGTATGGTTCTTGGTTTAAATTATTATATAAATCTGTAATAGTTACATCATCGTTTGCTCCAATATATGATAAGATGCAGAGCTGTACATAAATTTGTTCTGGAACAGCAGCATATAATTCATATAAATTGTTAAGATAATTATAGCCATCTATAAAATCATCTTTTGACAAATGATGAATGGATGTTCTACCAATTCTTTGTGTGTAAATGTGACGCATGATATCAAAATAATCAAGGCGACGAATCACATCGTCGTGCTGACTTTCTTTGATACCACGAACTGTTGCTTTACCTCTATTATGGTTTCCGAAAGTTAAGCTACGAATAAATTGGCGCATACTAGCTAAATCATTTAGATAATTAGTTGTTGTTGCCATTATTGACTCCCTTTTAAATATGTACATTCCCGACTGTACAAAATGATTCTTAATTATGAATATAACATGATACAATATAAAATGTAAGGATAAAATTTGAGGTTAGGTTCTGATAATACACGGATGACCAAGTGTAGTTAATCAATTAATGTAGGTTTGGTGAAAGCTATGGCAATTCATAATATATTTTTATCTTTTTTGAGTAAGGTGTCTAATACGAGTATAAAGACAATTATAAATGCAGATATGGAAGATACTATTCGTAGTAGCATTGCCACGAATGAGTCGTCTTTGAAATATATTTTATACCATACATGGAAGGATGAAAAAACAAGAGATATATCCTTTGATAAGATATATTTATTATGTACTGATGGGGTAATGGCACATCAGGGAGATAATCCATCATCTTATGATATATTTATCAATCAAATGTGTCAGTTTTATAAAGTGATGGACCGCAATGAGCAGGCCTTTTTAGATGCTCTTGATCATGTCCCATGTGGTGAAGACTTAGATGATATTAGTCGTATTAAGTCTAGCATCATTGAGATGTCAAAGAAAATTCTCGAGTTTAAAGATACTTTCACCAACGATGAGGATGAGGTCCGCCTCTATATGGATATCACTGGTGGCCCACGCAATGCAGCTATGATTCTCCTTGTTATTAGTAGATTGCTCGCCTATCATGGTATTATTGTTGATGATGTATATTACTCTGGTTATAAGGAGATCGAGAACGGCTCAGGAGAAATTACAGTTCATAAAGTGCTAGATATTTATGAGCTTTTTGATATTATTGCAGGATTTGAAGAATTTAAACTATTTGGTAGTGTCAAAAAATTAAATACTTACTTTAAGCCACCTGAAAATATTGGAACAGGTAATATTGAATCGACTGCTATCGCTACAAAAAAATTGCTAAAAGCTATGGACAGCTTTTCAGAAGCTATTAATATTTCAAGCCGTGGTGCCTTTGAAAAATCTATAGCTCGTCTTGATGATAGCTTAGACTTAGTACGTAGTACGGCAAATAATACAGATAACAATAAGACCTTTGACCAAGAATTAATTGAATTATTGCATAAACCTATTGAGCAGTCGTATACTACACTTTTACAACATCATCGCAATCATGCTTCTGATGAACTAGCCTATATTGACTGGTGTTTAGATCATGATTATTTACAACAAGCACTTACCTTATTTTGTGAATATGTACCGGAATACGCAGTAGATAAAGGTATTATAGAGTGTGATCCACTTGTGTTTAATGCATATTATGAAGATACGCAACAGAATAAAGAAAAGAGATTGCTACAAGCTGCTATAAAAGCATGGAATAGAGCGGGGAATCATATCCAGTTTAGTACATTTTATAATGTAGTCATGCCCGATTATGATAAAAAAACTTCTGAAAAAGATGTACGGTCTATGCCTATGCGCTTATTCAATTCTATTAATAATGCTCGTATGCAAAACTTGGCGGCTATGATAAATACAAAAAAAGATAAAGTAGCTTCAGAAATCGATAAAGAAATTACTAGTTATATTAAATTCGTAAGAAACGAAAAAAAGAAAATACAACTTGTTGAAAGAAATCTCCAAAAGCAGAAGGAACGCATTCATCTGATGGTGGATGAAGCTACTACTAAACTTAGAGAAAAATGTGAGGTTCTCTTAAATCAGTATGGTTTTACACTTTATTTACAAGATGATAGATATGCTGAACATTATACATTATTAGAATATATCTCGTTTTTGCAAGATATTCTTGAAAGTGCAGAGAATATAGAAGCTTTTAATAATATTTCAGAGTCATTGTGTAGAAATATAATATCTGAAGTTTTAAGTAAAGAGGAATATAAAGAGTATATTATTTGTGATGCAGATAATTCTTCGTTTAGGTTGAAAAAAACGAGTATGTTAGCTCGTAATATGGTATGTAATGCTATATTAAATCATTTAATTGAAGAAAAGAAATATAAGGCTTATAAAAGTTTGATTATGCATCAGTTACCAGATACTAAAGATAGTGCAGTGACTACGGCTGAGTTATTATTATCACAACGAAAACCGTATGATAAAGGGGTTCCTTTATTTGAGGTTTCGGGTGTATATATTCCGCATGTAGCATTAGAGGATGTAACTAAGACAATGAAGTTTATTGAGCAATACTTTGAGATAAAAAAGGCACGTAATGATAGTAACCATGCGAATAAAGAAGCATTATGTAAATATACTACTTCACAAGAATTGCTAGATGAGATGCGTAAATGTGTGGCAATGGCAAGAGAATTGAGTAGAAAATAGGATATTTAATATAAGAGGCTATAGATAGTAATAATCTATAGCCTTTTGGTTTTTATGAAATTATTGTTGATTATACGTACAGATATATTCACGAACCTCACGAATATCATTAAGACATTGTTTTAACTCCCTTTTTATGTCTTCACTTTCAATAAACTGGCCCCGTTTTTCTTCACGTGCATGTGCCGTATCATTTCGACTACCTTTTAATGTTCTATAAAGGTTTAATATGCGAGCCACTTGTGTTATTTTTTCTGGATTGCTTTTTAATACTGAATTAAGTGTGAGTCCATCTATACCATAAAGTTGATGGGGAAATAAATCTATTGGATATTGATATGACACACAATTAGCAAATAGAAAACGATATATATCATAATTGTTTGAGTTTGTAAAAATTGAAATAAATGCATCTCTTACCTTGAAGAGTTTATTAGTGTCGTTAAGTGTAATTTCATATTGATCATTAACTGTTACAACATCGCTAGGCAAATCTTTAATTTCTTCTAATTGATGTACAAGTGCAGCAGTAAAATATCTTCTAATATTTTTGTTAAACTCATTTATACCTACGATAGATTTGGTATTTATACCTATATTACTGATAAGTCGAAGTAGCTTACTAGGCACATTAACATTATTATTGGGAAACGTTTTGTATTTCAAATAATTATGTGGCTCTTTTTCTTCTTCTTTTAAGATTATTTGATTAATATCGTTTATTAGTTGCTCCTCAAATTTAGGATATTGTGTATCTTCTCTAGTAATGTTAGTGCTAGTGTTATTTTTCTTGTCTTTTAATGCTTCTTTGATAATTCGCTTAGACTCTTTTGAAAAATCACCACTAAAGTATTTCAGTAATACACTTTTTATTTTATTATTAATCTTAGTCGCTCTATTGTTTAAGATTTCCATTGTTTTGGCGGTATACTCATTAATCGTATTAAAGTTCTCCATAGAGGCACTCAATTCATTGTCTGAGTCTGTAGGGAAGATTGTGTCATCTAAAATAATCATTTTAGATTCTAAAATAGCACGAGGTACAAATTCAGCGAATAGTGCTAAGGCTTGCTGTAGATAACCATTAGCTAGGCACCAATCAATGTATGCTAAATCGTCTTCTTTATTAGCTAGCACTGTTTTATAGTTATTTTGAATTTTGCCACTCATTAATTTGAGTGCCTCAATTTCAAAGTTTTTATGGTTTCTCCTATTATTTGCAGGTATTTCTTGTTTAGAGGATTCGATATCTGTTAAAAGTTTATGAATGTCCTCCATGGATCTTTGGAACATACCGCGACTAGATAGACGAACGGCTTCTGAAAAATCTCCCATGCTAGAGATTAGTTCTTTGATTTGGACATCGGGGTTATCTAAAGTATTTACATAGTTTTTTAAGGTATCAACACTACCAAATTGGTTGAACTCAGCAAATCCTGTAATCATATCGTAAATATTATAGATGGAGTTCCCTTCATATACTCGAACTATGCTATTGTTATTTGCATTTACATTGGCATATAAAATAGATCCAATTTCAATGCCTTGAAAAGCTACCAGTCTAATGATGGCAATCATAAGCATAATAGCTGTTCGTGGGCCACCAGATAAGTCTACATGTAAGATAACCCTGTCATCAGATGACTTGCTTTTGTAATATTCCATTATAGCTTGAGACATATCTATGATGCTGTCCTTTAGATTGCCTATATAGTCGATGTCACCACAATCTATATAGTTAATTGTTTCTGGGCCCCATGTAATAGGTATACTTGTTTTATTGATATAATCACACATTTGCTCTTCAAATACGTTGAGGCTTGATATGGTAGATTCTTTAAACGTATTCTCCATTTCTGGTGATTTAAAAAAGAACAGCTTATCTAATTTGAAAGTGGAGTTCTCTTTTCTTTTATTATGTAAAAGATACTTTAAAGCGGATTCATTAGTTTGACGGATGATATCAAAGGGCGCTAGCTCAGTAAGGTTAATAACTGATTTTTCTAGCTTTTGAGGATTATATGGATTATCTTTTGTATGTAAGGTGCTTAAAAATGTTAGGTAAATATGATGTTCCATAATAGGACTCCTAGTAAATTAAGATTTAAAAAATGAATCTTTTATGAATACTATATCAGATTTTATAAGAATTACATAGAGACTGGTTTGGCGTAAAAACTAACATACATAGAAAGTGAATATTGGGATTCACTTTTTGTCTTAGTTTTCTTGAATAGGGGCACTTAAGTTTTCGTTTTATAATAATCTTGTAGCCGATACAGAATACTTTTGAAGTATAAGACTAAAGGTTCGTCCTAGTTTTTATGAATTCATAGGTAAATCAGATTGATTTATACTGTAGATAGTTAATTTAGTTTTATAAAATAAGGAGGTAGTATGCGTAGTAAGATTGGATGTCTAGATTTGTAATTGAAGTTGTATTATATTGTTTTAAGATTTTATTATAGGAGGAATTACTATGTTACCATTTTTAGCAGCAGCAGCGTCAGCGGCCGCATGGGAAGGTTTTGCAGTAGGTGTATCATTAGGTGTATCCGTATACCAAGCAATAAAGTCTGGTGACTAATTATTGGTTGATATAAATAAGAAAGGTAGGTGATACTGTGTATCCATTTGCAAGATTAGCTGTAGACTTAGCCCTTTGTGCATTATTTAAAGATAAAAAGTATTAGAGGAGGTATTTGTATGGCACTATTTGTAGATTTTGGTTTAGTTCATGTTTATGTTGAGGAGTAATTTTGGTTGTTATAATTGAATCTGATATTAATTAGGCCTATTCATATGATGTCATATGGATAGGTTTTTTTATATGTAATGTTTGGTTAAAGTCATTTTTTATGTACTAAATGTATTATAAAATTTGCTGAATAAAGATAATATTTGTCTTTTGCTAAAAATAAACAAAATTACGGGTGTCCGCTTTTATATTTAATGCAAAAGAGTGAACCTTTAGATTCACTTTCTTGCGTCTTAGTTTTTTTGAATATGGACTTACCGTTTTTCATTTTATAATTATCTTGTAGCCCAGAGAGAAATACTATGAAATATAAAGATGATGGTTTGCCTTAGTTTTTATAAATTCAATTGTATCTTTGAAGAGGTTATACTGTGGATTGTTAATTTAGTAATATGAATTGGGAGGTAATGAATGACTCGTAGAATTGGACATTTGAAATTGTAAAGGTTAAAGTATTTGTTTTGTTTGTATGTGCTTTAGGAGGAATTAATATGTTACCATCATTTGCAGCAGCAGCGGCAGTAGCCGCATGGGAAGGTTTTGCAGCAGGTGTATTATTAGGTGTGTCCGTATATAAAGCAGTTAAATCTGAAGACTAATCATTGGTTTATATCTTAAGAAAGGTAGGTGATAGTATGTATCCATATATAGGCTTTGCCGTAGGACTAATAGTATGTAAATTATTTGAGGATTAATGTAAGGAGAAATAGTATGAAGCAAGTGTTACAGCATGAGTTAGTAGAAAATAGGAGATGTCAGTTTTAAGTATAGTATTAAAAAAAGTTTTGATTGTAATGAGGTGAAAATATGGATGAACTATTGGATCTAGTAATAGAAGTAGCCGTTGATGCGGCGGTAGATTTTGTATTTGACGAATTATTTGATTAGGGATAGGAGGTGTTGTACATGTCAGCTTTAGTAGGATTATTATTGTTGTATATATTCGCTTGGTATCTCGAGGATTAATAGTAAAAGTAATGATGGAATTTAATTGTATATAGGCCTATTCGTATGATGTCATATGGGTAGGTCTTTTTATATGTTGCAGATAGACTAAATCCTTTTCTAAGGTATTAAAATTAATTTAAGGCTTCCTAAACTTAGATAATATCAGTATTTTAATAAAAAATAGGACAAAAAGAAAATGATAAAGAATATTGACGTAATATTCAGAAAACCTTATAATTACTGTAACCTTAGAAAAATCATTTACCATCAGTACTTACCTATGCTCATCGGCATTTTTGATCAAATGGGAATCCAATCTGACCGTTTACGGTGTGAGGTTTGCCAAAACCTATTTTTAAGGCCCATGAATACTGGCTTTCTGAGGCACGCTGTTGCAATAGCTCTTACCGTTTACGGTATTGAAACTTTAATGCTCTGCAAATCATATTGGTTACTGTATAAGTTGCAATAGCTCTTACCGTTTACGGTATTGAAACCAAAGAATAAATATCTAGCTTTATCTTCAGCTTCTTTAGTTGCAATAGCTCTTACCGTTTACGGTATTGAAACTTTATACGCCGACATTAGTTCCTCTGTTTTTTCGTTGCAATAGCTCTTACCGTTTACGGTATTGAAACGCACAAATAATCTTGTTATTTCCAATAGGAGAAGTAAAAGTTGCAATAGCTCTTACCGTTTACGGTATTGAAACAGCCGATTTAGAAATTTCTCCGAATGCATATACCGCATCAGTTGCAATAGCTCTTACCGTTTACGGTATTGAAACTTACGAACTTAGCGTTGTGAGCAAGTTTTGTTTGGTTGCAATAGCTCTTACCGTTTACGGTATTGAAACTCACCATACCTAGCCTCTTTTTTCTTGCCACTTATACTACGTTGCAACAGCTCTTACCGTTTACGGTATTGAAACCTAATTTCTTAGACTCTGTCACCATTTCTGATACAGCAGTTGCAACAGCTCTTACCGTTTACGGTATTGAAACTTATTAAATTTGGACTCATGTTTTAACTTATTATCTTTCTGTTGCAACAGCTCTTACCGTTTACGGTATTGAAACATTTCTGCATAGGTATTAGTAGGCATAAAAGACATAAGTTGTAATAGCTTCTTACCGTTTACGGTATGCGCAGAAGGGTGCGAGACAGCAGAGGAGCAAAGCGACGATGAGGTCCGCACATCTCAAGTACCTGAACGAAGTGAAGGTAAAACAAGGGTGGTAGGGGATTCAGCTTACCGTTTACGATATTGAAACTGATATCATAATTGACACCAGAGTCTACATTAGAGGTTGCAACAGTACTTACCGTTTACGGTATTGAAACTTTCGAGCAAAATTCCATTCAAATTGTCGCAATACCAAGTTGCAACAGTACTTACCGTTTACGGTATTGAAACACCCTTCCTATATAATCTGTGATACCACGTGCAATAGCGTTGTAACAGCACTTATCGTTTATGGTATGCGCCGAAGAGTGCTAGACTGCAGAGGAGAAAAGCGACGATGAGGTCCGCACATCTCAAGTACCTGAACGAAGTGAAGTTAAAACGAAGGTGACAAGGTAACAGTTTTTATCGTTTATGATTGTGTATTTTTATATTTAATGTAAAAGAGTGAATCTTTAGATTCACCCTTTTTTTGTGTCTTAGTTTTTTTGAATATGGATTTGTCGATTTTCATTCTATAATTATTTTGTAGCCCAGAGCGAAATACTTGAATTATAGAGATGATAGTTCGCCTTAGTTTTTATGAATTCAATTGTATCTTTGATAAGGTTATACTATGGATAGTTAATTTAGTCATATGCGTTGGGAGGTAATGAATGACTTGTAGAATTGGATATTTGAAATTGTAAATGTCAAAGGATTTATTTTGTTTATATGTATTTCAGGAGGAATTAATATGCTACCATTATTTGCAGCAGCAGCGGCCGCAGCCGCATGGGAAGGATTTGCAGCAGGTGTATTATTAGGTGTGTCCGTATATCAAGCCGTTAAGTCTGATGACTAGTTGCTGGTTGATATATTAAGAAAGGTAGATGATAGTATGTATCCATATATAGGCTTTGCCGTAGGATTAATAGTATGTAAATTATTTGAGGACTAATGCAAGGAGAAGATAGTATGAAACAATTGTTACAATATAAATTAGTAGAAAACAGGAGATGTAAGTTTTAAGGATTGTATTAAAAGGTTTTAATTGTAATGAGGTGAAAATATGGATGAACTATTGGATCTAGTAATAGAAATAGCTGTTGATGAAGCAGTAGATTCTGTACTAGACGAATTATTTGATTGAGTATAGGAGAGGTGTACATGTCAACTCTAATAGGATTACTATTGTTGTATATATTCGCTTGGTATCTTGAGGATTAATAGTAAAAATAATGATGGAATATAATTGTATATAGGCCTATTCATATGATGGTGTATGGATAGGTCTTTTTATATATAGTAGATAGACTAAATCTTTTTTTAGGCATTCAAATTAAGTTAAAGGTTGTTAAACTTAGATACTATCTATATTTAATTAAAATAAGCCATAAGTCAGAAAGAAAACGATAAAGAATATTGACGTAAAATCGAGAAACCCTTATAATTACTGTAACCTTAGAAAAATCATTTACCACCAGTATTTACTTATGCTTATCGGTATTTTTGATTCAATGGGAGCCCAATTTGACCGTTTACGGTGTGAGGTTTGCCAAAACTTAATTTTAAGCCTCATGAATACTGGCTTTTTGAGGTATGCTGTTGCAACAGTGCTTACCGTTTACGGTATTGAAACTAATAATTTCTCTGAGCTTATGCAAGGAGTATTTGAAGGTTGCAACAGTGCTTACCGTTTACGGTATTGAAACGATTTTATATCTTTACCATAACCATTTTTCTTGATTAGTTGCAACAGTGCTTACCGTTTACGGTATTGAAACAATGCAGTAATCCGCATTTGATGATAGCTTGGTTTTGTTGCAACAGTGCTTACCGTTTACGGTATTGAAACGTCATAGTATCAGGAATATAAGTAGTGTAATCGTTCAGTTGCAACAGTGCTTACCGTTTACGGTATGCGCAGAAGGGTGCGAGACAGCAAAAGAGCAAAGCGACGATGAGGTCCGCACATCTCAAGTACCTGAACGAAGTGAAGGTAAAACGAGGGTGATAAGGGATTCAGCTTACCGTTTACGGTATTGAAACTTTAGCTTTGCGGATTTAGCTGCAGTCTCGTCGTCGAAGGTTGCAACAGCACTTACCGCTTACGGTATTGAAACTGATTAAGCTCAATACTTTCTCGTTGTTGCTTTTCAATTGTTGTAATAGCACTTACCGTTTACGGTTTGTGCCGAAGGGTGCGGAATATCTAACTTAAAAATTACATAATAATAAAGAACTGTATTCTTGTGTATATCACAAAAATACAGTTCTTTTTTTGCTCCTAGTTTTTCTGATTAGTTCACTTTCAGTATCATTCGTATAATGAACTCAACAAGTTTGATTGGTCTTATATAGGAGGTAGTATATGGCAATGTTGTTTTTAACTTTATTAGTGTGGCTTGTATTACCATCACGGAATGATTACTAAGGAGGGTATTTTGGAAAACTTACAGCAAGAATTAAAGTCTATGTTGTCCTTATCAGGGCGTATGAATCGTCGCTCTTATTTTATGAATTTGTTGATGATCATTGGTATTGGCTATCTTGGAGGCCTTTGTATTAGTCTTGCCCCTGTATCAAAGTTTTTCTGGGTATTGGGTTGGTTAATCATAGGGTATTCTGTTGTTCGAGAGTTAGCTATTGCATCGCGGCGTATTCATGATTTAAATGGACCAACTTATTTAGCAGGTATTTATATTGTGGCCGCTATAATAGCTATTTTTGAGCCCACTTTGGCTAAAATAATGGGATTTGTAAAAATTGGTTTAGTGCTGATGCCAGGGGATGAAGGTCCTAATAATTATGGTGAAAAACCGGATTCAATGATTGTTGTTTAGTAAAGGAGTAAATGGAATGACTGGCTTCATAGGAATATTTTTGTGTGGCATTGTATTGCTTATGATTTTTGATTCTTTAACTAATGGTAGAAAGTAAAGATACAGGAGGTTCTGATGCGGTATCTTATTTCTTATGATATTTCCGATACTAAAATTAGAAATAAGGTAGTTAAGTATTTAGAATCCTTTTGTTATCGCGTGCAATACAGTGTATTCTTATGTGTTCATGCTCATGTTAGAGTAGAGACAATTGCTAAAAAGCTCGAGGTATTAACACAAGGTGATGAAACAAGGCGCCTCCTCATCGTCTCTATTTCTGATACGGCTAAGACACCTATATGGTGTAATGAAATGATTCCATTAACAGAGGATAAGATGTTGATTATTTAATTTTTAGGAGGTTGTGATGTTAGAAACTTTATATGTAATGACACCTGGTGTATTGATACGGCAAGATGGGGGATTACTGGTACTTGAAAAAGATCATTCTGTTATTAAAGAAATCCCTATAGCGACTGTATCAAATCTTGTATTAGGTCGAACGATTCAAATTTCTACGCAGGTTATGTTTTCTTTAGTGAAGCAAGGTTCTCTCATTCAGTTTGTAGATTATAAGTATCAGCTTGTAGGGACCTTAGGGGATGAGCATACGACTTTACAACGTTTGTTGTGGCAAGTAGCATGCTTTCAAAATCAAGAATTTGCCTTAGATGGGGCAAAATATATTGTTCGACGTAAGATTAAAGGTCAGATAGCCTTGTTGAATCAGTACAAAAAGAGTAAATGCATTCCAAATTTTGTGGCCGTACATAGAACGATGCAAGCATTGCTGAAACGTGTAGAAAGAACGAAAAAAGTAGACACATTACGTGGTATAGAGGGATTAGCATCTAGGACTTATTTTTCTGTATTAGAGCATGTATTATCTGAACCATGGGAATTTTCTGGCCGTAGGCGTCATCCTAGCCCTGATCCTGTTAACGCTATCTTGAGTTATGGCTATTCGTTTTTAGAACGGGAAGTCCGTACCTGTTTGTTGACTGCTGGTTTAGATGTACGCATAGGTGTTTTACATAGCACGAATAATCGAAAGGATAGTTTAGTGTACGATGTAATGGATATATTTAGACAAGATATAATCGATCGCTTTGTATTAAAACTATTGAATCGTCATATGATACTCCCTGAAGATTTTGATCTATCAGAACGAGGTTGTTTTTTATCTAAAGAGACCAATAAGAAATGGGTGGAACTTTATGAGGACTATATGAAAACGGAGCTTTCTCGCCTTGATAATCTAGCACCAAAAAAATGGATTCAACAAGAAATACAAGCTTTTATTTCATATCTCAAATCGTTAGGTGAAACAGTAGATATTGAAAAATCTGAGAATATATCTTGATAGTAGGGGCTGATGTATATGTAAAAATATGGTATCAGCCTATACATTCGTGTAATTATATACAATTTATAAAATATGAAAAATCTTTCATAAATCATGTATTTATGAGTGATTTTTTTTATACGATTTGCTATTATTAAAGATGAATAATAAATGAATTTTGTTTTGTAGTTTGTATAGTGAGGAGTGGTTATGTTTATCAATCATACAAATCATCCTTCTCAATATTGGTCGGATGAACAGTTGGCAGCAGCTCATCAATATGGCGAGGTGGTAGATATACCATTTCCCCTCATTGATCCAGAGTTACCATCTGGTGAAATTGGGCAGCTAGTACAAGAATATGCAGGGAGGATTATAAGTCTCAATCCACAGGCCGTCTTGTGCCAGGGGGAATTTATATACTGTCACGCTTTAGTGGAACGGTTATTAGCAGTGGGGATTACAGTATTAGCGGCCACTAGTGAGCGCTTGGTCAGTGAATCTTACGAAGCAGGCATAAATGAGAAAATCGTCAACTTTCAGTTTGTTCAATTTCGAGAATATTGTCATTTATAAATGTTGTGTTAATAGGTAAGGAGTGAGCCTATGCAAGTAAATGCTATATTGTTTGATGTGCAGTCTATTCAAAAATACATTTTTGCAAACAATAAATTGAAGGCCAATGTAGGGGCATCGTTTATTGTAGATAGACTGTTTGAGGATGTATTGTGTAAGGAAATCATTGAAAAACTAGGTGTAGAGGCAGATGCTACAACTTGGTTGACTCGCAGTGATAGCATTACATCTTTGCCTAAACCTGTTTACGTTGCGTATACTGGTGGTGGTAATGCTCTCGTTCTCGTAGATAATGAACATGATAGTTTGGTTCAAGACATCGTTAAGAAATTTACGACTCAAGTTTTGGTGCAATACCCGGGTTTAAAAGTAGGGGCTACAACTGGTCACATTACGCTTGACGAGACACAATTTTCCACGGATCTTGGTCAATTATATAAACAATTGAAAGCCAACCAGTTTACATTGAATCCAATTGTACATCCTGCTAACACAGGTTTGACAACTATCTGTGATTTCAGCGGTGATGTAGCGGATACTACGCAAAGCTTTGGTAATGAAAAACGCTTAGTAGCCACATCTTTTACATCTAAATTTGAAGCTTTTGAGGCTGCGAATAGCCGTTTGAAAACAGACTTATTTGGTACGGAAACGACTGATTGGGTATTTCCATCTGAATTTGAAGAGTTAGGGCAAAACCAATCCACAGAGAAAAGTAAAACAGGTATCAATGATATTGCCATCGTTCATATCGATGGTAATAACATGGGTGCTCATTTCAGACAGTGTAAAACATTAGAAGAGCGTAGCGCTTTATCTAAACGTGTTGCCACTAAAACATTGGAGAGCTTTAAAGCATTGGTGCAATGGATTATTGATAAATACGATATTCTTGATGAAGACCTCGAATTGTCTAAGAATATGTTGCCAATCCGTCCGATTATCATTGGTGGCGATGATATTACTTTTATTTGCAATGCTCGTATTGCAGTGCAAGCCTCTCACTATTTAATGCAACAACTCTTGAGTGATAAGAACGGCATATCCATTTCTTCTTGCGCTGGTATTGCTGTAATTCCTACGTCTTACCCATTCTTTAGAGGCTATGAAATGGCAGAGCAGCTTTGTGATAGTGCGAAATCTAAAATGCGTGAATATAATGCGGTACACAAGGTTAATGAGTCTTGTTGGATGGATTTTGCCTTTCTTCATGGTGAAACAGCACCTACCTTGGAGCAGTTTTTTGCTAATGAATACAGTAGCTTAACAGGTAATATGCATTTTGGTCCATATCAAGTGTTTAATGATAATATTGAGGCTGAAAAAGATATATTTGCTCTTTCAAAATTATTAGAGTGTACACATCAATTTATTTTGGTTAAGGATAAAGCATATTCAGGTGATTTGCTGGCTCATAATAAGGTCAAAGAATTGCGTTCTGTATTACAAGATAATGAACATATGTGGACTGTATTCCTCGAGCAGTTGCGCAACACTAACAAATTTATGCCTACTGTATCTGGTTGGGATGCTTTCAAAGAAAAGCTGTGGGCTAAGGTAAATGGTAAAATGCGTACGCCATATGTTGATGCCATAGAATTAATGGATTATGTTTTGCCTGGATTGGAGTAAGTATGTACACATTAACTATTAAATTATTGTCGCCAACGATGCTTATGTCCGGACAAGGTGATGTTAATACGGACAGCACTATCGTCCATGATCGTTATGGAATTCCTTTTATTCCTGCTAAACGTGTGCGTGGTGTTTTATATGAAAGTGCCATTGAAGTAGCTGAGATGATGCATGCTGCGGGTTTGAATGATTTTACCATTGATGATGTAAAGGTATTGTTTAATCGCTTTGAAGGTGCAGAGGATAACCCTAGATTATCTATTTCTAATTTAACAATTGCTGATTATGACGTGGTAGCTAGTGAATTAGCGGCTCTTGAAGAGCAATATCCAGCAGTCTTTACGAAGGAACGTGTCCTCGAAGAGTACACATCGATGCGTTATTACACATCTATCGATCAAGTAACAGGTACAGCACTAGAGGGGACGTTGCATAACTCTCGCGTTCTCAATAGAGGTCTTGCTTTCAGTGGTCAAATCGATGTGGAAGATATGACGGAATTAGAACGATTGATTTTAGCATGTGCAGTGCGTAATTTGACTGGCATTGGTGGCAAACGTAACCGTGGCTTTGGTCAAGTAGAATGTACGATTGATGACACATCTTTTGATTTAGAAACTGTAGGGGGTACATTATGGAACAAGTAAATATTACGATTACCGTTAAATCCCCAACGCTTATTGCGAACTCCTCCACGGCAGGTGTATTAACATCTACACGTGGCTCTATTGATGGTCGCGTATTGCGCGGTCTTTTTGCATCTCAGTTTATTTCCTCTCATAAGCTTGGTAGAGAAGCCCATAAAAATCAGGATTTTATGAAGTTGTTCTATGGTGACTTACGATTTGTTGCTGCCTATAAACATACGCCAAAAGGTACGTCTTTTCCAGCACCGTTGAGCTTACAAAAGAACAAAAATGCAGAAGGCTATACCAGTGATGATGTCGTAGACTTTTACACCGGTAAAGATCTTTTGGGTTTTAAAGGTGTTAAAGGTTTTGTCATTGTAGATGGCAAAGAATGTAGTCCTGTACAAATTGAAACGGCTATTAAATTACATATGTCTCGATCCTTAGAGCAAGAACGTGTGCAAGGTCGCAGTAATGAGGGCAGAAATATTTTTAACTATGAATACATTGAGCCAAATCAAGTATTTGTAGGTTCTGTGGTGGGGCCAAAAGCTGCATTAGAAGAGTTTGTTCGTCAATTCCCTAAACAGTTGGATTGTCATATCGGACGCTCTCGTCGCACTGAATATGGTCATTGTCTCGTTGAAATTGGTGATATTACAGTTGTTCCAACGCCAGTAAATAGTGGTAACTCTGTATATGTAAGACTTCATACGCCATTAGTGCTAGGTAATGAGTCTATTGGTCATGTAGTAGCTCAAGCAGTCCAACCGCTTGGTTCAGATATCTCGGTAGGTACTGTGTTTGCTTCTTATCAAGAGGAGCAAAGCTTTAATAGTATTTGGGGCGTTCGTAGTAGCGCGGAAGCGTCTGCATCTGCTGGTAGTATCGTAGAGCTTGTAAAGGAATCTGGTTGGTCCCAAGATGATTTAGATAAACTACAAAATATCTTGTATAACGGCATGGGTACTCGACTTCAAGAGGGCTACGGTCAAGGCCGTTTATGGACTCCCGGCGAGTTCAAGATGGTGAAATTAGGTAAGCAAGAAGCACCTAAGCTCAAATCTTTACATACGTCAACACAAGAAATTGCAAAAAAGGTATTGGAAAAACAAGTTATTGTAAATGCTCGTTTGCGTGCTGCTCACGATGTCGATACGTATATTAAACGTACTATGTCTAGAAGTGGTATATCTAAGCATTTTGCATCTGTACTATTGACTGAACTTGGTACAAATCATGAAACTGGTCATAAGCAATTACAACAATTCTTGGAAGACAAGAAGGCAGAAGGGCAAAAGAAAAATGAGCCTAGAGTTATTGAAAAGAACTTGCGTGAGTTCCATTTAGAGCATGCTTATACGCGCAGTGAAACAAAACGTGTTAACTTGATGGAGTATGTCATTGATTTTGATGCGCCTACACTAGTGGCAGCTTGTTTAGCAAAATCTGGCGAAAGTGGAACATACTACGAAATTCCTGCTGAATTAGTCGATATGGTAGGGCTCGACAAACAAAGACTTTCAAATATAGTGGCCTACGAATATTGGACATATTTCTTTAGACATATTAGAAAGATTAAGTAAGGAGGACCGTCGTATGTTAAACTCTGCAAGTGTAATAGGACGGTACACTCTAGCTGGTACTGTCAAACTCACAAGCCCTCTCGTTATTCGAGCTGGTGTTAGTAATGATATTTTAAATGATACAGTAGATGATATCGTGGTAACCTATCACGATGGCCAACCATTCATTCCTGGGACATCCTTAGCAGGCGTATTGCGTCAAGCGATTCAAGACCTTGAACCTGTATCTGAAGATGTATTATTTGGTTCCATTGATGACAAAGGTACACAAAGCGCATTACAGATCAATGATATTCCATTAGATAATACAAATATTGTCGTTCGTGATGGCATCTGTATAGACGATGTGCGTGGTGTCACTAAAGATGGCGCAAAATATGACTTCGAAGTCATCGAGTCTGGTGCGACTGGTCGATTGCGTATCGATTGCGTGATTCGTCAATGCCACGAAAATCAAGCGGATAAGATTGAGCGAGCTCTTGTAGCGTTAGCTAATCTACTTAAAAACGGTATCTCCATTGGTGCTCGTACGGTGAATGGTTTAGGTCGCATAACATGTAAAGATATTTCTTTAGAGCATTATGACTTCACTAAGCCGGAAGATGTAAAAGCCTGGTTATTACGCAAAGTTGGTACATCTGTTGCTATTCCTGAGCGACGCATGATTGCTGAAAAAGACCTTGTTATAGATATGGAATGCTATTTAGAAGATACTGTTCTTATTAAATCTATTTTCGAAGAGGCTTGGGAAGATAAGTCCGTAGCTCTCTTTATTCCAGGTACATCCATTAAGGGCGTATTACGTCACCATTGTAGCCGTATACTACAGGCATTAGGCCGTAGTAATAAAGCGGTAGACGCACTTTTTGGCTATAGCATTGAGAAAACTAATGAAAGTCGTAAAGGTCGTGTCATGGTAGATGAAGTTTACTTTGATAAATCCTTTACCCAAGAGGAACAACCTCGCATTCGCATGGACCGCTTTACAGGCGGTGCCATGAATGGTGCTTTATTCCAAGACCATCCTGTACGTAAGGGGAAAGGTAAACAGTTAGCATTCCCATTGCGTATGACTGTTAAAGATTGTAGTGATAGTGAAGCGGGCCTTGTATTGCTCCTCGTAAAAGATCTTATGACAGGTCAAATTACGTTGGGCGCTAATCGTACAATCGGTTATGGCCGTATTAAAGGTAACGCTGTTACTGTTCAATATCATGGTGAAAGCTATGGTATCGATGGTACTGGTAAGGTTACGGAAGGTGAAGCTACTAAACTGGAAGCTTTGGTTCAAGTGTTACATCAATCTACAGAAGATACAATGTTAGCTAAGGAGGGCGCTCATGAGTAAACAATTACATAGTCATGAAGGTGTATATACACGTACTTGCGGCACATGTGGTCTTATAGCTAATGTGAACGTACTAGCTGTGGTAAATGAATACATGAAGCAAGAGGGCCGAGTTATTACTTGGTCTGTCCATGAAGTGAAATGGGGCTATTACAAGCAAGGTGGCTTCCAATTTTCTGATGGTACAACTGACGTAGACTTGGCGTATCTACAAGATATGCGTATCTTTAATGAAACAGAAGAGCTGCGTCTCACTGTACAACATGGCGAGATTGTATATCGCTATATTAACGATGAAGCTGGTGAACCCGTAACATACGTTGACTCTTCCTCTCGTATGATTGGTGAAGTTGATGCAGGTCGTACTCAGTTGAACCGAGTAGGAGGCTTTACAAGCTTAGTTGATACAGGCCGTAAACTTTCACAAATTATCCCTGTGTCTACTACAAAACAATACTGTTATTTAACGACACGTAATTACATTGGCTATTTAGATAATCATCAAGCGAGCTATACAGATTATCGATATGTCAAAATCGTAGATAAGGAGGTCTAGTATGGCTGGTAAAGGTAAAAGTAAAAATAGACATGCTGCTAGCGCGGCCTTCTTTGCACGAAATAATCCAGGGATGGATGTTGAAAAAGTAGCCAATGAAAGACATTTCGGTGGCAATCGTGGCGGTCAAAATCGTTCTGGTGGCTATAATAATTCCCACAATAATCAAGGTGGTAACCGTAGTGGTGGTAACAGCAAATACCCAAGTGAGCCAGCAAGTGCAGCGTATAATTTTGTACGTTTGCCAGAGCATGTAATTCCAGCTGAGTTTTACAATGGTCACTTTGAAGGGGTTACAAAAGATGTGCTAAAAGCATACTGTGATCATGTACAACAATCTGACACACATACAGGCTATATTGACCTTACGATTACTACTGAAACACCATTATTTATTGGTGGGCCGTCTAAACAAGACGAGGATACACCACTTGAATTTTATGGTGGCCAAGATAATCCTACAATTCCAGGGGCAAGCCTTAAAGGTATGGTAAAACAAATCTTCAAGATTGTTACAGCTAGTAGCTTTAGACCTTACCAACGAGGTACAGGTCTTGGTGATTTCGAAGATAGACATCTGTTTTTCCGTGATTTTGCAAGCTCTATTAAATCCCTTAAAGACTACTATGCAGCTCGTATGGTGGGAAAGGAAATAAATGCAAGAGGTGAAGAAAAGGCGGCTACAAAAGCGACACCTGGCTTTATCATTCAAACTGTAGATAATATCTATTTTGCTATACCTAGTGAATCTAGAAAAATGTCTTATTCTGACGATTATGAAATGCAGAAGAAGAAAGATACTCCATCTATTGACTGGATGGATCAGTATGTAAACATCCATACTGGTAAAATGAAATCTAAAATGTCTTATATGCGCATTACTCGACCTGGTAATTTTGAAGGTAAGCGCATTCCGATTCTTCAAGAATGTATCGACAGTTATAAAGACGATAAAAATCGTGGTACATTAAACCTATTGGATAAAAAAGTCGGTAAATCTGGTGATGCAGCCAAGAATTATACTCGTTGTAATGATGTTAAGTTTGTAGTACCATGTTTCTTCTCTGAAAAAGATGGTATTGTAGAGCATTTTGGTCATGGTCGATTCTATCGTATTGCATATGACTTGAAAATTAGCGACCACTTACCAACTACATTAGAGCAACATAATAATGGTGTGGATCTTTGTGATAGTGTATTTGGCTATGGCGATAATTGGGCTGGCCGCTTATCCTTCTCCGATGCTCATGTTGTGGGACCTGTGAGAATGTGCCAATCTGATTACCCACATCCATTGATGGGGCCTAATCCAACATCCTTTCAATTGTATTTGGAGCAAGATGTAGATAATCACTCTACTTATAATCATTGGGGGCACGAAGGGGCATCCATTCGCGGTTATAAAATGTACTGGCATCAACCTTTAGCAAAGGCAAAAGATTGGACTCGTACAGAAGAGGAAAAAGCCATAAAAGGTACTCGTAAAATCCGTCCAGTTGATACTGGTGTTACTTTTAAAAGCCGCATTCATTTTGACCGATTAAGCAGCGTTGAGCTAGGTGCATTGTTGATGTCCCTAGACTTAGATCATTACTCTGGCGGTAATCGTCGTACATACTATAAACTTGGTATGGGAAAATCCATCGGTTTTGGTAGTATTAAACTAGAGTCTGCTGTAACGGTTTTCGATAGTAAAGAACGCTATGGCAGCCTATTCAGTGGTGATACTTGGCATACTGGAGATAGCACGACTACGCCTAAAGAATATGTAGAATTATTCACGCAATATCGCGATAATGTGCTAGGTTCTAATGCATCTTCTTATAAAGCTATGCTAGATGATTTATTCATGATGCTAGATTGGAATATTGCTAATGGTCCAAATGAGGCTAAAAACTGGACTGAAGGTATTTCTATGATGACTATTAAGAATAATAAAATGGATCCTCGTATCAGATTCCGTAGCAAGCTAGATACACCTAAATCCTTCATTGCAAAGTGGTCTAAATAATGCTCGGCACAGTTACTATAGCTTTAGAGGCTCAGAATAGAGGCAGCTTGCCTGTCTTTCCTGGGCGATATCTACATGCAGCACTCTTCTCTATTCTTAGCCATATAGATGCAGATGAGGCTACATGGTGGCATGATATGGAAGGAATAAAGCCCTTTAGAGTACAGTTATCCTTCAAAGAATCTCGTCAAGATAATTCCATTCGACGTAGGGATATCTTATATTTGCACATTTCTGTATGGCATAGTGAGTTGTGGGGCTTATTAGAAGGGATACCTAAAGAATTAGAGGTAGTCTTTGGGCGTTTACGTACTACCATCATAGGGATTCGGTATGGAGCGCCATTTAATTTACCTTTGAAAGTAGATAATGAACTGGAGCTAATTAGCCGTCGCCTCTCTGCAAAACAGGCGAAACGCATTACCTTTGACGTTATGATGCCAACTTCCTTTCATGGAACACATGGAGATATAACGTTCCCTACAGCAAGTCTTATTTTCTCCTCTCTTGTGGACAAATGGAATGCTGGTGATATGACCGATATATTAGATAAGGATTTAATACGGACGGTTGTTGAAAAGGTTACCCTTGAACGTTGGGAAGGTCATACAAAGCGAGTTTTCTATGGTCGTGATCGTGGCCTTACTGGTTTTGTAGGTAAGTTTACCTTTAATATCTCAAAGCTTACAGAAGAGGAAAACCAACTCATCACTATTTTGGCCCTTTTCGGACAGCATTGTGGTATAGGTAGATTATCTAGCCAAAGTCTTGGCCAAGTGCGTGTGACTTTACAAAACAAATAGGGTTTATACCCCATACAAACTGAACTCAATTGGAGTTTAAATATAGTTACTCTCAATCAAAGAGGCCTTAAAGGCATCTGTTATAGATGTCTTTGAGACCTCTTTTTTGTTCCTAGTTTTTTTGATTATCTCTATTTTTGTTTAATCCGTATAATGAACACACAAGTTAAACCTGAGGGGTTGAAACATCAAGTAGCATGATAGTTCTCCTTTTAAAAATAAATTTTCTCCTCTCTACACACATAAATCTCCTTTGTTTGGAGGCCGTCCTTGACGGTTTGAAATTGAGTGATGGGCACTCCACAGGTTTAACAATAATTATGTAGTTTTTATAAATGGAGGTTCATATGGAACAGTTAATTAGACGTTTTACTTTATCTAGTAATGAATATTTATCTCGTGATTGTGTTGGTTATTACCGTGACTTGTATTTGCGCTTTCGTGAGCCAGGAAATCCTGATTTTCTTAATACCTTAAAAAATACATTGAACAACTATTGTCCTAGTGTCCTAAAATCTGCCCGTCAGGAAGTGTATGATAGAGTGAAAAGGGATATTCCCGATATCATGAAGGCTGAAAAGTTTGAGGAGGCGGTTGTTGCCGTTGTACCTAGATCGAAAGCCCTTATGTCACCTAACCAGTTAGGCTTCCGCGATGCGGTGCAAGAGTGTGTCAGAATATTACAAGCCAACGGATACTCAGGTATCACAGATGGCATCGGTTGTATTATGCGACATACAAATACGAAGACAACACATATTCATAAAAATTTGCCAGGCTTTGATAATTGTGGTAGCGAGCCCTATGTGGGTATTACAAATGACACTTGTCATATCGACGCCGATGCAGTTCGAGGCAAAACGGTTATTTTAATTGATGATATTTATACAAAAACAGTGAACGTTGATGAGGATTGTATTCAGGCATTATATGATGCGGGCGCAGCTCGTGTTGTATTCTACGCTGTAGCGTACACCTACCGTCGTTCTTTTTATAGAAAAGGGGCATAATATGAACATTTCACCGATAGCTTTAAAAATTTGGGCCGTCCATAATACGACGAGTCGCATTACAACGAGAAAGGGCTTTCACGATAACTGGAAAACAGAGGATGAATTTCTCGCCATGATGAGCGACATTCCTAACATCGATGACGTGGTGCATGAATTATCTGTAGCGGTGGATGACATGGACTGGATGGATGGTGCAGTATGCTGCTTTGATGCGGATTTTCCTGTTATTAATGAAAGCGCCCCTAAAGGGGATTGTCCGTATCTCTTGTTCTACAAGGGGGATTTGTCCTTACTAGGTGATTTAAATCGTAATGTGGCGGTCATCGGTTATACGACGCCTAATGAAAATCTCATTGCTCGTGAAAGCAAGATTGTTGAGTATTTAGTCCATCATGGCCAACATATCGTAAGCGGCCTTGCTAAAGGCTGTGATGCCATCGGACATACGGTATGTATGGAACGTGGAGGAAAGACGATTGCCATCTTGCCATCACCATTAAATGCTATTTCACCAGCAGACCATCGGGACATGGCCCATCAAATTATCGAAAAAGGTGGTCTTGTTATTTCTGAATACTACAATGGGCCACGTAGTCGTCATGAAGCGATTAATCGTTATGTAGAGCGAGATCGGTTGCAAGCGTTATTTGCCAAGGCTGTAGTGCTCATCGCTAGCTATGAAGGCCGAGATGGAGATAGTGGCTCCCGTCATGCTATGGGCAAAGCACACTCTTATGGACATCTAGCCTGTGTTATGTATGATGAAACGACAGATGGCGAAGTACTTGAGATGAAATTGAACCGTAGCCTACTTTCACAGCAAAAAGCAAAACAATTGGTGACAAATCCAAGTGGAGTCGGTACGGCAGGATATAGCTCGGTAATGGTGGATGACCTCGTAAGCCTTGTGAATCCTGCATTAGAGGCACAGCAAAAACTATTTTAATGTTTAATATGACTAAAGGAGGTTCTCATGTTTCACATTGTAGATGTAGATAACACCTTGGTGTTCACCGACGAACTTAATACAGCGGGCTATGTACATGCCTTGGCCTGTGTGGACTTAGAACCTCGTAAGGTCGTGCCACGTATCACACGTGAAATTGTGCAGGAATGGTATCCTCAGCTGACAAAGGGTGAAGTAATGCATATTACTAGACTCAAACAGGACTATGTAGAACGCCATTTAGAGGTATCTCAGCTGAACGAATCTGTAGCACGTGTGCTTGTTACCTATGGTAGTGAACGTTGTGCCCTGTGGACTGCGGCCAATCCTGAACGGGTGCGTATGTTACTAAGATACCATAAGATTACCGAATATAGAGCGATTCGCTATAGCAATAAAAAAGAGGATGATGTAGCCCATGCTGTGCAGGATTTCTGTGTACTCTTTGGTTGTGAGCCTGAGGACTTATGCTTTCACGAAGACAATCCTGAGGTTATTAACTATCTTCGGAATCTAGGATTGACCGTAATGGCTGTGGAATCAGTTGCAGAATGTGGTAAATAGAGAAATAGGATTTGACAATGATAGGAATTGGTTGTTATATATTAAAACGTTTGTATAAAGAGAGTTTGTTATTATGTAGTATTATGCATAGGGAGGATTTATGAGATTTTTAACCTTAAGCACAACAGGTATATTTAATGCGATTCGACCATCGTTGTTTCTACCCATAGAAGGAAAGGAAACAACGACATTTTTGCTTGCTTTGGATTATTATGTACCAGATCGATGTTTCTTAGAAGGTGAACAAGAGGATGTGGAGGCAGCTCGAGAAAGGTATGATTTAGAACGTAAACGTATTCGTGCTTTTGTAAAAGCACTTTGCAATGACTGGGGAAAGCCTATAGAGGAGTTGCGAACAGAAGTTATCAATTGTTTGCCAGAGTTTATTAGTCATGGTACCTATAATGGGGAACCATTATTATCTGAACCTCGTGATGGATATTATACTATTTATCCTATGTATAAAAGCTATCGAGGTAGGGATATGCTATTCCCAACACATCAATCTTCTAAAGAGGAGGCTCAGTATATATTCGATCATATGCTTAGATATTTTTTAAAGGCCTTCTTTGAACCAGATGCTTTTTTTGGTTATTTAGACGGTGCATTTCATATTGATACCCCTTTATCTGTCACAACAGTTCAACAGATTTTGGAAGATCTCGAGCGTGAAGCAGTACCATCTCCATTGTCGGTTTCCTCAATTCCCAATACCTATACCCTGGACGAACCTACGATAATTAATACAGAGTTCCTATTAATCGCTGATGCCTTTGGTGCTTATATGGTACAAGCAATGGAACGTGATACAGAGAGTGAACAGTTAGCTGCTTTAACAGAGGATCCATTTGTCTGTGAGATGTGTTGTAGTTTACATAAGTGTTTTATGATTAACAATAGATGTTTTAGCATATCCATTTATGATGAATGTAATATTTGGGTAGATAAAATATTAGATGCTTATGCTATACATGATTATTTACAGATTCTTAACGTTTATAATGATGAGTTTCCATCCTATGACGATGGAGTAATCGGCTATGAGAAACAATATCTTGTAGGACCTTTACTTGATAACCTTGTAAAAGACCTCACACGAGAGAAACTGTTAGTTCAGTTATCTCCTCAAAATGAGCAGCGTAAGGAGTATCTTAACTTTATACTTACCTATGATGAGGCAGTGCAGTCTATTTTTGAGGAAATATGTGAAAAAAAGATAGATGGACGAGACATTTATAAGCAGCAAGACTTAGCAACTGTACTAACTCTAGACGTTCGCCTGTGCTGTACATTTTATTGTATGATTGATGCATGTCAACATGCTTTTAATAGACACATGTATGCCGATATTTTACCGATTGTAGACAAGTTAGATGTGCAACTTGCAAAGGTACAAATTTCTGCGACAGATACTTGGCAAGTTGAGTATTTGGTAAAAGTATCTCGCATATCTCAGTGGTATCGAGCACTAGCCTATGCTTGTTTAGGAGATGAAAGAATAGAGGCAATACTACAAGATTTAATGATTATGCAACAGCAAGGCCCAGTTTTGTATAAAGAACATATAGATTCTATTTTTGAGAATTTAGACGATCCAGAACATGCTTTTAATATAGAAGATTTACGCTATGCTTTGCTACATTATTATGTAGAAACCAATAATCAACCTGGCTATGAACGGTATATTAAAGAACTATATCCACCAATATTGGGGATAGATTCAGACTACAAAGTACAAAAGAATATACTGTTATACGGTGAAAATGGTAAATATTGTGAAAATTATTCTAACAGAGATTTCTATTTATGGCTGAAAGCGTTGTGGACGTTCTACTTAGATGATATTGATAAAGAATTTTGGAATGAATTGGCAGAACAATGGGAAAAACAGGACTATATACCTATTTTCTATGGTATAAATGACTATGAGCTATGTGCTAACTATATGATTAAGTTAGCTGTTCATTTTGGGGATATGCAACGAGCCGAGAAATATAAAAAAGAATTTGATATGGCTCTTCCTAATAAGAAAGAACCTATGGAGAACGCACCTAATGGATATACATGGCCTTTCTTCGACTGCTATTTAATAGCTCAAGTTAATGAATCGTTAGGAAATATAGAAATAGCAAAAGAACACTATCACAAAGCCCTTTCCATGGCTACTTTTGGCGAAGCACGTTGGGAACAATACGAAGAACAACATGGTGGCATATGGAAGACCTACAAAGACTTTGGCTATAGTGGTCCAGATCTGAAATTTGAAGACTGGATTAAAGATAGTGCCGTGACCTATGAAACCATAGGAGAATATAAAAAAGCATTAGATAAGTATGTATTTTATATGTATAAGTAGAGACTATATAGAGAAATTTATATACCTATTTTTATAAAGATTTCCATACAAAATTTTATTTATAGATTGAGGTTATGAGCCTAAAACATAACTATATAGTTATGATCTTTATGCCTTAAAGAATAAAAAGGACTCGTCTAACAAAACGTTAGGCGGGTTCTTTTGTTTAAACTATTTATTGAAATAATTAACTATCAAACTTTTATTAATAGTATTTCTTTAAAATATAATGAAAAGAAAATGAATTAAATATTGACGCAAAATCTGAAAAACCTTATAATTACTGTAACCTTAGAAAAATCATTTACCACCAGTATTTACCTATGCTCATCAGCATTTTTAATCCCATGGGAGCTCAATCTGACCGTTTACGGTGTGAGGTTTGCTAAAATCTATTTTTAAGCCCCATGAATACTGGACTACTGAGGCCTGCTGTTGCAACAGCACTTACCGTTTACGGTATTGAAACTTCATGATAGGGAGGAAAGCATCATGAGAAAAAGTTGCAACAGCACTTACCGTTTACGGTATTGAAACTAGTTGCATATAACCTCCTAATAACAAAATTCCTCAAGTTGCAACAGCACTTACCGTTTACGGTATTGAAACAATTTAACCCAGGTGCAGAACCTGAAAAGATGCTTCGGTTGCAACAGCACTTACCGTTTACGGTATTGAAACTCGTAAATGCATTTCAATTAAAACGTCCATATTACCGTTGCAACAGCACTTACCGTTTACGGTATTGAAATACAACAAGAAATAACACGAGCATTTATCTCGTCAGAACCGAGTTGCAACAGCACTTACCGTTTACGGTATTGAAACAAGTTTTGTTGCCTGGAATTTCACAATCTGCAATTTTAACAGTTGCAACAGCACTTACCGTTTACGGTATTGAAACCCACCAATAAGAGCAGCTATCCACCAGCTAGATTTACCAGTGTTGCAACAGCACTTACCGTTTACGGTATTGAAACAAATTAAAATAATCTCATCATATATTCACAATAATAATAGTTGCAACAGCACTTACCGTTTACGGTATTGAAACCGCATGAATATGATAGAATTCATAGTCATCGGAATATTGTTGTAACAGCACTTACCGTTTACGGTATTGAAACGAGTAAGCTTCAAGCATACCACAAGTATCAGTGATTAGGTTGCAACAGCAATTAACGTTTATAGTATATTAATAGAACCATTATTTTCAGTTTGATATATTGATAGAGTTATCTCACTAATGCCAATGGTTCTATTTCTTTTGTTTATGGTATAATATAGCTAGATTTAAAACTCGGAAAACCAAATCTGCGCCATTGTTATAATGGTGCGGTTTATCGGCGTTATTTTAGTGGGCTAAAGTGCTTTTTAGGTCGGTTTTGTAATCTCCGCCGTTTTTTGCATTTTCCGATCAGTAAATACCTGTGATTTCAAAGACAGGGTTAAATAAAATAATCCCCATTAGGGGACGGAAACCCGGAACCTCTAGCACCTTTTTCATTAGCAATAGGGACAACGGTTAAATAAAATAATCCCCATTAGGGGACGGAAACCGCAAAGCGATAGAAAGAGGTCTATAATGACAACAAAAAAACAGTTAAATAAAATAATCCCCATTAGGGGACGGAAACACTACATATACATGTAACATACTATCCCTCCTAAATAAATTAGTTAAATAAAATAATCCCCATTAGGGGACGGAAACTCTTGCGTAAATACAAGATTGTTCATAATTTGTTGGCGCATCGGTTAAATAAAATAATCCCTATTAGGAGACGGAAACCCGCCACCACGAATACCCTTAGTGTTCGCTAACGGTACAAGTTAAAAAGATAATCCCCACTAGGGGTCGGTTCTTATCTCAAAAACTCATATGAGTACAAAAATACAATCAGTATATTCTTTTTAGTGAATATACTGGTTTTTTGTATAAATCTGGTAGTTTTCTATTGGATTAAATTGGAAATGAAAATATAATGAAGAAAAGAGAGCTTTAATTCTTAGTAGTATTTGGAGGCGAGGTGAAGGCTAAGACATTTGTACTGCTGTAGAAATTCAATCGTTATCATCTTTAGACCTAAATTGATTCCTTAGCATATTCATTTGTATAAAAGGAGGCGACTATATGTCATCCCTATATGTTACAGAAGCAGGATCGTTTATCAAGCGTGACGGTGGTCATGTTGTAGTTGGTCGTAATAATGAGGTATTGTTCGAGGTTCCTTTAGAGCGAATTGAAGATATTACTGTCTTTGACTCAGTATCTATAACAAGCTCATTGGTAACTGATTTTATTGAACGTGGCGTACCTATTACATGGCTATCTGGTTATGGAAAGTATTTTGGTACTATAATCAATACTAATACTATTGATATTAACAAACATAAGAAGCAATTTGATTTGTTAGATGATAATGCATTTAGAGTGGCGATGTCTCGCAAAATTATTCGGGCAAAGGTGCGTAATCAGCTGACTATTCTTCGTCGCTACGCACGAAATCTAGAAGAGGATATCAATATAGATGTGCAAATTGCGAATATTAAATCTGTACGTAGCCATATTGGTGAATGTATGCGTGTATCTGAACTCATGGGCTATGAAGGGCTGATAAGTCGTCTTTATTTTGAAGCACTCGGTAAAATTGTGCCACCTGTCTTTGCTTTTACAAAACGTACAAAACAACCGCCTCGAGATCCCTTTAATGCTATGCTCGGATTAGGATATAGTATGTTGTTTAATGAAATCTTGGCTGGCGTTATTAATGCAGGTCTCCATCCATTCGTAGGAGTCATGCATAGCCTAGCTAAAGGTCATCCAGCTCTCGCATCTGACTTAATTGAAGAATGGCGGGCGCCAATTATAGATTCTATGGTGCTATCTATGGTGAGCCGTAATATGGTAGATTTATCCGAATTTGATAATTCTGATAAAGGTTGCTACCTGACAGCAGAGGGGCGTAAGGCATTTTTAATGGCTTATAATAAGAAAATTCGTTCTGAAAATCAATATATTGATGATTGTAAAAGCTATCGTGAATCTATCTATAAACAGTGTAAGCAATTTGCTAGTGCAATTATACACGAAGATGTAGATTTGTATACGCCATTGGAGATTCACTGATATGAAAAAGTTTATCGTCTTAGTTATCTATGATGTGGTGGATAACAAAACGCGTAACCATCTTGTTAAATGCCTGGAACGTTATGGCGTTCGTGTCCAAAAATCTGCATTTGAAGCATTGCTTAATAGGAAGCAATATGATGCTATGATGCGGCGAGCTAGTAAGATGATTAATCCTATAGAGGACTCCTTACGAGTCTATGTCCTTGATGATATTATAAATATCTATACTTGGGGTATTGGAGAACGTAAGGAACAAGACTGCATCGTACTTTAAATATAAACAGTTACTCTCGATTAATACTGTTACTATGTAGAGGTGTAATTAACAATAATAGAATCATTAATATTAGTAAAAGTATTTCAGGGTTTGATGTTTTGTATTGATGATTCTATTATTGTAGTATCTATTTCCCTATATGATATAATGGGTCTAGAATTTAACTTCTGAGAAATTAAATCTGCGCCGTTGTTATAGTGGTGCGGTTTAACGGTGTTATTTTAGTATGCTAAAGTGCCTTTTAGGATCAATTTGTAATTTCCGCCGTTTTTTGTATTTTGGAACCAGTCAATATCTGCTGTTCCAAAGACAGGGTTAAATTAAATAATCCCCATTAGGGGACGGAAACCCGCTTTTCTATGGCGACCAATACCTTTATAATACGCGACTAGTTAAATTAAATAATCCCCATTAGGGGACGGAAACATATTGATGAGAAGAACTACAATGCTCAGGTTGGTATTACTACAAGTTAAATTAAATAATCCCCATTAGGGGACGGAAACTTTATATAGACTTATATCAAATATTTAGAAAAATGTATCGTAGTTAAATTAAATAATCCCCATTAGGGGACGGAAACTTTAAATCTGGAGTTGTTTCCATATTAGCAGGAGTTTCGTTAAATTAAATAATCCCCATTAGGGGACGGAAACACGCAAATAATGACATTGGCGAATTATGGGAGTGTACAAAAGAAGTTAAATTAAATAATCCCCATTAGGGGACGGAAACATGAAGGCTCAAAACACGATGTTAATGAAAATCATGCAAGAAAGTTAAATTAAATAATCCCCATTAGGGGACGGAAACTGTAGATGGTTCTCTTGATATACGATCAATGAATGTAATGTTAAATTAAATAATCCCCATTAGGGGACGGAAACGGCGAGTATAATGAAAGAATATAATATTGAAGTTAAAAAAGAAGTTAAATTAAATAATCCCCATTAGGGGACGGAAACGAGCCAATGATTCATGAAGCTATCGAATTTCTTATTATGAACGGTTAAATTAAATAATCCCCATTAGGGGACGGAAACACGAATGCCCTTTACATTGCCAACAGGTATAATATAATTACTAGTTAAATTAAATAATCCCCATTAGGGGACGGAAACCCATAAGCAACATAACCACCGTTGCCCCTTTCCTATGGTCTTATGTTAAATTAAATAATCCCCATTAGGGGACGGAAACTACCGTCAACAGTCAAAGACTGTTATTATTCTATTTCAGATAAGTTAAATTAAATAATCCCCATTAGGGGACGGAAACCGGTCTGCATACAATTTACACATAAGCCCATTATCAGAAGTAGGTTAAATTAAATAATCCCCATTAGGGGACGGAAACCATCATATAGTTTAGAACGCAATGGATGTAAAATTTCAGCACGTTAAATTAAATAATCCCCATTAGGGGACGGAAACCTCATTTAGAGGCAATTCGAGCGTAACAGATACAGTCATATTGTTAAATTAAATAATCCCCATTAGGGGACGGAAACAAACAGATTAGCAATATGTTCAACATCCTCACGTTCATACACGTTAAATTAAATAATCCCCATTAGGGGACGGAAACTCATATGGATTATCGGATCAATGGGGAGCCTAGAAATCGATAGTTAAATTAAATAATCCCCATTAGGGAACGGAAACTTTAAGCCATTCGCTAATAGCTTTGTAGCATATGTATGTCTAAGGTTAAATTAAATGATCCTTATTAGGAAACGGAAATATTTTAGGATCGTTGCTCGCATTAACATCGTGGCTGAAGTAATATGGTCAATTAAACAATCCCCAATGGGGCAGAAAAGCACTATCTTATTATTTGTAGATAGTGCTTTTTCTCATTTTATATAAATATTAATTTTTTACGGTTGCCATTTCGAGTACCCAAATCCCATCATAATAATGCTTACCACGAGCATGCCATTACCAAGGGTAATGGTGCTTTCAGTTGTGGCTAAACAGGTCATAAAGGATCCGATGCCCATAATGATTGTGCCTAGTATAGCAGATAGTTTATGAA
>ERZ773062.220-NODE-220-length-36673-cov-26.605932_pt1 | contig 36673 bp, 38 predicted proteins | sample MGYA00580626_ERZ773062 | MGnify/ENA primary metagenome ERZ773062 (study PRJEB29015, sample SAMEA2738003) | human oral metagenome | biome: human oral; feature: human-associated habitat; material: dental | place: China | collected 2058 ... | reverse complement strand
ATTCTTCCTCAACTAAATCTATTTTTGTCATAACGATAATATAGTTTTCTATACCTAAAAGTGTTAAAATATCGAAATGTTCTTTTGTTTGCGGCATTATACCCTCACGTGAGTCTACTAGAAGTAATACTAAATTAATTCCACTAACTCCCGCTAACATATTTTTTATAAATCTTTCATGCCCTGGAACATCTACTACTCCGCATCTTTTCCCGCTTGGTAGGTCAAAATATGCGAACCCAAGGTTTATAGACATCCCACGTTCTTTTTCTTCTTGTGTTGTATCTGTTTCAATACCACTCAATGCTTTTATTAACGTTGTTTTTCCGTGATCAATATGACCTGCAGTCCCAATAATTACGTTATTATTCATCTAATTCCACCTTTTATATTAAAAGTAGAGACTATATTTTCTTTTATCTCTACTCTTAAAAATTTATTTTATTTGATAGTCTTTCAATTCTGTTACTACCCTTTTTATTCCTGCTTTTTTTGAATAGTACAAGCCTTTATATTCAATTTTCTCAGCTATTAATACTTTCACAACTTCATCAAACTTTTCCCATGTTACCTTTAGCATAAATCCGCATCCAGCACTTATAGATGGATGTGTCGGAATTAACGATGCCCCTAAATCCTTTGTAGCGCAAATATCATCCGCTTTTATCGCATCATGTGTGCTATTAAAAACCACTAATCCCTCTTCTATCATACTTCCTCCTATGGCTGAATTACTCTATTTGCTTTTCTCATGTCTTCTACAATAAAGTACATGTTTGTTGGATTACCAACAGCTAAGTCTATCTTATTATAATCTATACATGCACCACAGCAAACAATTTCTACACCATTATTTTCTAGCTCTCTTAGTTCATCAAGAACATGACTTCTTTCTCTATCTACTAATAGCCCTCCACCATTATAGAAAATAATTTTTTTAGGTAGTACCTCTTGTTCTGTAAGTGCATATAAATATCCTTTAATTAAACGCTTCCCTAATTCTTCACTACCATGTCCCATTTGACTTTTATTAATAACAACTATGTAGCTCTCATCTTTAACTACTGGTAATTCTTCTTGTGTTGCTACTTCTCTACGCGTAATCTCTACTTTAAATCCTTCTTCTATAGGTACTACTTTAATTTCGTGATTATTTTTTTCTGCAAATTTTTCTAAGCTATCCACATGTTCTTGAAGTCTTACCAATAAAGTTACTTTTGGCTCTTCTTCTAAAGTTCTTTTCGCTTGAGTTACTGGAACAACACATTTATCACAAAGAGTATCTATTACGACACCTTCTGTTACTTCCCCTTTTGATATAGTAACAATATATTTATCCTTCGCTTCTTCTACCATTTCAAAGTTGTACCCTAATTGAGTCGCCATTTTTTCTAAGTTTTGAGTCGCTATAAAATTATCAACTGTAGTTTCAACTATATCATTTTCCAATAATAATTTTTTAGTTTGGATAACTGGTAGTGGACATGCTAACCCTTGAGCATTTAATTTTTCTTTTTTCATATTTGAATATCTCCTTTTATTGTAGTATTTTCTACTTTTGTATTTTTTAAATTTATTTTACTATTACTGCTTTTTCTTGTTTTTCAATAACTCTGCCTACGATTGCACTCTTTATTTCTAAAGTGTTTAGTTTTTCTAAAAGTTGTTGAGCTTCCTCTTCAGGGATAGATATTAATAACCCTCCAGAAGTTTGTGGATCATACATTATCTCTTCCAACGCAAAGTCTTTTACCTGATAATCAACATTAGGCTCTACATATGTTCTATTTAATTGGCCTCCAGCTGTAATAACAAATTCATTTGCACATTTATATGCTTCTTCTATATAAGGAATATCTTTAATATTAATCTCTGCAGAATACTTACCATCTAACATTTCTACAAGATGTCCTAAAAAACCGAATCCTGTAATATCTGTACAGCTATTAACATTAAATCCTTTCATCATATCAGCAGCATATTTATTCAAAGTAGTCATTTGTTTGACACTTTGCGCGAATGCTTCTTCTGAACATTCTTTTACCATATAAGCTGTATTAATAATACTAATTCCTAATGGTTTAGTAACGATAAGCATATCTCCTGGTTTACAATTATTATTTTGTAAAATTTTATCAGGATGAACCACTCCTGTCACAGATAATCCGTACTTTGGTGTTGCGTCATGAATAGAGTGTCCTCCAGCAAGAACTCCTCCAGCTTCATGAACTTTTTCTGCTCCGCCTTTTAAGATTTGGTGTAAAATTTCTAAATCCATATTTTCTGGGAAGGCTACAATATTTAATGCCGAAATTACGTCGCCACCCATAGCCCACACATCGCTTAGTGCATTTGTTGCCGCTATTTGACCATAAAGGTAAGGATCATTTATCATTGTTGTGAAGAAGTCCAACGTCTGGATTATAGCCTTATCATCAGAGATTTTGTATACCGCTGCATCATCTGATGATTCGTATCCTACTATTAAATTTTCATCATATTTCTTTGGAAGATCTTTTAATATATCTGATAGAGCCCCCGGCCCTATTTTTGAGTTTCAACCTCCACAAACAATCATATTCATTTTCTTTTCTGTCATGCTTACCTCCTGCACTATTACATAATATAATTATACTACCTTATGTTGATTTTTAAAAGTATTATTTAGTTTTTTAATGTAAAAGAAAAAGAAAACTTAAGTGAGAATTCACTTAAGTTTTCTTCTTGTTAAATATCTTATATTTTAATATCTTTTACCATCTAAATAAACTGATGGAATTGGAGTTGTTCCTTGGAATGCTCCACTGTTATTTTGGTGGTGTACTAATGCTACTCTTCCTCCAGAAATAGTTACTCCTACACCAATTTCAGTAGCTGATTTTGCTAATAATGTATTTCTGTGACCATAAGGATATGCTGTTGTTACATTTCCTATTTCATGGTATAAAGTATCTAATAATCTTTGTGCTACTTGATCTGGAGTTCCACTATCTGTATTAATAGCTACATTATAAAGGATATGTTGTGCCCCCGCATATCCAGCTTGTGCTGCTGCTGCTTTTTCATATGAACCTCCTGGTCCATGGATTCCTGCATTAAATGCACCTTGTAATACTGTAACAGAACGTGCTTTTGTTCCTGCATTTAAAGCTGCATTTTCTTTTAATACGCTTAAGCCATTCATTGCACGTAAGGCATTTACTTTACTGATATATGCTTGTCTAATTTGCTCTTCACGAGTTGTTGCTTGTGGCGCTGGTGCTGCAGCCTTTGGTGTAGCTGCTGGTTGTGCCGCTTGTTTAGGAGCTTCTTGTTTCTTCTCAGTATTAGTTACCTTTGGTGCTGCTGGCGTTGCATTGTTCATAATTGTTGGAGCTTTTGGTGCAACCGCTGCTGGTGCATTTAATAATGTTGTTGCTCCTGCTGGTTTATTAGAAGGTTGTGCGTTACCTGTTTCTGGTTTTGGCACTGTATTTTCTTTTGGTGCTGCTGGCGTTGCTGGTTTTGGAGTTTCAGCAGGTTTTTCTGTTTCTTTTGGTTCTGCTTTTGGTTGTTCTTCTTTTCCACTAGCCGAATTGTCTGCATCAGTTGCTTTTTTATTTTCTTCTTGTTGAGCTTTAACTTCTGGTGTCGCTATTTCATAACGTACTGAAATTTTAAATTTATACCCACCAGCTTCTACTGTAGTATTGATAGTTTTTCTTTCTACTGCTGTATGTGGTAATTTTTTAGTAGGTTTTTTAGATTTTAAATCCAATTCTACTTCTACCGCTTCTCCAGGTTTTATTATATCTCTTTTAATAACAAATTCAGCTTTGCTTTCTTCAACAACAATACGTGCTACAACATTTGCTACTTCTTTTTCTGATGTTAAGCGCGCATAATAATTACCATTTTTTTCATATACACTTACATTTACTTCTTTAACGTTTACATCTACCGCTGCATTATTTACATCTAATGCATTTGTTGGTAGTGCTGTTACTCCTGTTAACAATACTAGCCCTGTTAACACTTTACTCGTTATCTTTAATCCTTGTTTTTTCATCAAAATATTCTCCTTCATCAATTTATTAATTTTAAACTTTTAATAGTCTCCTATATTATACTCCCCTTAAGTTACAAACTTCAATAGATTTTCCAATTTGTAATGCAAATTCAATGTTGTAATATTGTTGAAATATTTCTTTTTAAAAATTACATTTTGTTTACTTATTAGTAAAAAATTAAGGTAATTAGTTTTAAGGACTAAATTTTAAGTATAATTTTAATTATATTTAAGGTTCAGTTTTTATAATGTGTATATAACTAGTAAATAGTTATAAACTTCATAAACTTTCCTTTTCTATAAAAGGCCGAGACAGATGTGCTCGGCTCTTTTTTTTATAATTTTTTGAATTAAAAAAGGAGAATTAACCATAAATTTATGGAATCCTCCTCTTTAATTTTACTTCATTATCGCTTGAATTTTTTTAGGAATCATAACCACTTCGGTAATTAAATCTTTCGAACCAAAACTTGGATCAATGCACTGTTCCCAGTACTCAAAATGCTTTTTATCTATTTCATGACTAGACGTCTCTACATTTTCCCCTTGCTCTCCTTGGACAGAGTACCAATATAAATATTCTTCTCCATTTAATTCTTCTCGAAAAATAGTTTCAACATACATTTTTTCACGTTCTAAAGTTAAAAGAACACCTTCCATATTATCATTCAGAAATTTTAACCACTCATCTACTTTGTGACTCATTCCTGGTTTTACTCTAAATCTAGTAAGTTCTACAATCATAAAAACCCTCCTTAATTTCTTATTATTCCACTTTCTATATAAAACTTTTCTTGATTATTTATATATGTCCTCTTTTAATTGTTTACTTTGCTTAAACTCTAGCTTACCATCATTATTTATAACAACAACATTTAATTTTCCTCCATAAACACAGCCTCCGTCTATATTTATACGATTTTCTCGAATATCATAATAGGGTTCTTCCCTAATTGGACTGTGCCCATGAAAAATCTTTTTATCGTACTTTTTATCACTACTTAAATACGGCTCTCTTATCCAGACTATATCTCTATGTTCTTGATTCCAAAAATTTTTATTAAAATCTACTCCCGCATGAACAAAATAGTAATCCCAAGACTCATAGCGTGTCTGAAGTTTTTTTAACCATAGTCTTAATTTTTTATATTCTCTAGCAAATTTTTTAAAATAATATCTTCTATTTTCTATTGTCGCTTCTGGATAAAACGACTGTAATGTTGTTAATCCATTATTTCTAAAATAATGATCTTGGCGCCGATTATCAAGTACGTTATATCTCGCTTCTTTTAGTGCGAGATTAAACATATCTTCATGATTACCCAATAAAACAACATGGTGAGAATAGTCTTTCTGTAAATTGTAAAAATATTCCCACACTAATTTTGTATTTTTTCCTCTGTCGCACATATCCCCAAGACAAATAAGTTTATCCTCTTCAGGATTGAATTTCACTTCATCTAACAGTTTTTTCATAGTATAATAACTACCATGAATGTCTGAAATAATAATTTTCCTCACAAACTCACCTACTTTATAAGCTCTCTCGTATATTCCTTATAATAAAATATACCCTCTTTTATCACATTAGTTTATTTTAACTATTTTTATATCATGTATTCTGGCTCTATATCACTGTCTCTTATATCTTTTTGATACCATACTACATCATACCAACGATTAAACTTATATCCCACATTTTGAAAATGTGCTACTTTTCTAAAACCATGTTTTTCATGAAACGACACACTTCCCTCATCTGGATAAGAAATACAAGAAGTTATTCGACAAATCCCTTTATCATATAATCTTTTTTCAAGTTCATTATATAATTTATCTCCTATACCTTCTCCTCGCACTTTTTCATCTAAATAAATTGTAATCTCTGTTGTCCATGCATAGGCTGCCTTTGGATAAAATTCTCCAGCATAGGCATATCCCAAAACTTCGCCATCTTTCTCTGCTACTAAAAATGGATATTTTTGAAGCGTATTACTAATCTTCTCTTCAAAAAAATCTACACTTGGGACTTCGTAATCAAAGGTTATCGCTGTATTTTCTACATAAGGGCGATATATGTCAGCTATTCTCCCAGCATCTTCTAAGTTTACATCTCTTATAAGCATAACAACCTCCTACTATAACTTTTCTTTTTTTATCTTTTCAAGTAAAGCCTCACACCCCTGAACTACATCGCGATATGTCGCTTCAAAATCACCTGTATACCAAGGATCATCTATAATATGATTACGTCCAGCATACTCTAAAAGTTTTCTTACCTCTCCTGCTTGTCTACCACGAATAAATCTTTTAATATTATCAATATTACTATCATCCATTCCAACGATATAGTCAGCCATAAGGTCATTATCGTTTAAAGGACGTGAATACATCCCCTCAACACTTATACCTACTTCTGCTAATTTTTCACGAGTTCCATGATGAACAGGATTTCCATGTTCCCACGATGATGTCGCTGCTGAATCTATTTTTATTTTCTCGCTTAAATTTTCTTTTTCTACCATATCGCGAAATACTGCTTCAGCCATAGGAGAGCGACAAATATTTCCTAAACAAACAAATAACACTTTTACCATAATATTACCTCTTCCTCTTATACTCATATAATTATAACATATCTATTTTAAAACTAAAAAATATTCTTTATAAAACAGCTCTTTAAGAAACTTTATAACATACTATAATATACTAAAAAGTATTGATTATATTTATATTTTAATTATTTTTACAAACAGCTCTAATTTCTTTAGTTTCTTTCGGATATCATTTTTATTTAATTCCTCCTCATGATATAATATATTAAAAAGTATCATTTAGTAAGGAGCAGTATATGGAACATAATCTACTTTGTTTTAAACGTACATCTACCCTTACTGCTCTTTCATTACCAAGAGAGTATCGGGAAGGATTTTATACTAAAAACGGAGTTTGGACTAAACTAATAATTATAAAAGGGAAAATGAAATTTGTTTTCCTAGATGAACAACTACAAAGTATAAAAGAATTAAACTATAATAAAAAAACTGATACTGGTTTTATAGAACCTAATAGCATTTTTCGTATAAGTCCAACATCAACAGATTTACAATTTCATATTGAATTTTATTGTGAAGCACAGGATTACTTTTTCAATAAATATGACTTAGGCACTGCTCATCCTGAAGTTGTTAATGCAATGGATTATCTATCTCCATGCAAAGTTTTAGACTTAGGGGCTGGTCAAGGAAGAAATTCATTGTATCTTGCCTCTCTTGGCTATCAGATTACTGCGGTTGATACTAATGCAAAATTTTTACAAGATTTGGTAGATATTTCTGTAAAAGAAAAACTTAACTTAAACATATTCAAACACGAAATAAATGAAGCTAATATAAAGGATACTTATGACTTTATTGTAGCCACAGATGTTTTTATGTATCTTAACCCCACACGTATTTCTAGTGTTATAAACAATATGCAAAAACAAACTAATATTGGTGGCTATAATCTTATTGTTAGTGCACTTCATACTATAGGTGTACCGACAATACCATTCCCATTTACATTTATAGAAAATGAATTGCTAGAATATTATACTGACTGGGAAATTATAAGATATGAAGAGTATAAAGAAGTAACAAAAAGCTCTCCATACCCTTATGTAGTAATTTTTGCTAAAAAAATTGAAACTTAATTATTGTACATCAACTCTATATTTTTTTAAAAAACTTCAAAGGTTTATATTTACCTTTGAAGTTTCTCCTTTTATTATTTCAAACTAACTTTACATCTTGTTCTTCTTAAATTCAGCGATAGCCTCTTTTGCCAATTTATCAACGCGTTCATTTAATTCCACACCCGTGTGAGCTTTGACTTTTACAAAATTAACTTTTACCCTAGTTGATACTTTATCAGCAAATTCCTTATAATTTTTGGTATAATCAAGATTTGTTTTCCATTTACCCGTTGCCCATGATTCTATACCTTGGTAATCATAGAATAATGTTATTTCTGGAATTTTTTTGTCAACTGCATACCACATAACAAATTTTGCTGCTTCTAGTTCACCAGCTACGTTGTGTAATTCAGCATATTCTTCTTTATTGCCAGCATGCTTATATTCATAATGTTGATCTCCATCAACAATAACAACACCAGAACCATAAATGCCATTTATCCTATCATAACTACCATCTATGTAGGCATAAACTCCTTCGACTTTCTCTAGTTTTTCGCTGATAATTTCACGTTCATTCAAATATGCTTCTGCTTCTTCTTTTGTTTTAAAACTTTTGTATATAGCACCTTTAAAACCTACCACTTGCTTTTGACATTCTTCCCATGTTGAGAAAATCCCTACTTTTCTTCCATTTTTCACTGCATAAAATTTCGCCATAATAATCCTCCTAAGATTCCACTATACACTCTACTTCACTCTCTTACAAACGATTATTTTCTATTAACAATTATCTGATTTTAAATAATATCACTATATAATAAAAAAAATCGATGCGTTGCACCGACTCCATCTATAATTATAAAGACTGGCGGGAATGTGTGGGAATCGAACCCACCCAAGAGGCTCTTAACCCCTCATACTAGTTTTGAAGACTAGAGAGCACACCAGAACTCATCCACTCCCATGAACAAGATTTATTATACAATAAAATATATAAAAAAGCAATAGCTTACCATAGAAAGTAATACCACCTTAAACCTACTTTTTCTCCACTTACCATATCTTCTTTACCACTTACTGAAAAACTATTAATTTTCTTTCAAATATGTAGTATGATATACATATAAGAATAAAGAAAGGAGACAATATGAAAATTAATATTAAACTTGATTCAAATATTACGGATATAGAAGTTGTTATAAAATCTCCTGAGTTAAGTGATGATGTTATTGCGATAAAAGATTTAGTGGAAAAAGCTCTTGCAAGTACCCAAAAAATTATTTTTTATAAAGATGACACAGAATATTTTATTCCCCTTAGTGATATTTTATTTTTCGAAACCGATGATAATAAAGTTTATGCACACTCTTATGATAATTTTTACGAAGTAAAATATAAACTTTATGAATTAGAAAGTATAATTCCTTTTTATTATTGTCGAGTTTCTAAATCTGCAATAATAAATCTTCGAGCAATTTACTCGCTTGAAAAATCTTTTTCAGGAGCGAGTACCGCATCTTTTTCAAAAAGCAAAAAAACTGTTCATATATCAAGACACTATTACAAAATTGTCAAAGAAAAATTAAAAGAAATGAGGTAAAAACTTATGAGAAAAAAAAGTCTAATAGGTTTACTATTTATTATTTTTGCAATATCAATCGCATTTGGCGAATTAAACTTCTTTCCATCAGGAACTATATTTCTAACTTTAGGAACTATTATTTTAGGGTATTTTATTGTAAGAGGGTTAACTGATTTTGATGTTTTTGGAACTATGTTACCAGCTGCATTACTATTTATTATTTATAACAAACACTTCCATTTTGCAGCTATATCTACTGGAAAAGTAATTTGGATTGCTATTCTTCTTAGCATAGGTATATCAATGCTATTTCCTAAAAAGTTAAAATATAGCTTCCAACGTAAAAAAGATAGATTCCGTGGATATACTAAAAAAACAGAAACTCAGGATTATTCTAACGTTACTTTTGGTGAAAATGTTCGCTATATCAATATTAACGAACTAGATTATTTCAGATCAACTACAACATTTGGCAGCACAAATATTTACTTTGAAAAATTAGATACTTATTCTATCAAAGATGTTCATATAAGTATTACAGCAACATTTGGAGATGTAAAAATATTCGTTCCTAAAGAATGGTCTGTCGAGAATAGAATCTCTTCGATTCTTGGAGAAGTTAATACTCCATTTGCTACTCCAAATACTAATGATGTTAAAATAATTTTAACTGGAAATGCTACTTTTGCTGAAGTAAGTATAATTTACATATAATAAATTAACGGTTAAACATAAAAAAGCTCTTTAAGACATAAAATTAAACGTCTTAAAGAGCTTTTTCTATTCTTGTTCTTGAGATTTTTTCTGTTGTTCTCTTTTTTCCACTAGTTTTGATAAGTAGATTGAACCTACAGTTAATAGTATCACTAGTAATGAAGCGATTAAAAATTCTTTACTAAAAACGTTAGAACTAGTTGCCCCAAAGTTTAAGAAAACAATCGTTCCTGGTACAATACCTAGTACACTCGCTATCATATATTTTGTTAAACTTATATTAGTAAGTCCATATCCATAGTTTATCATATTATATGGAACTAAAGGAATAAGTCGTAATATAACTAAACTCACCATTAACTTTTCATCACTCACTCCAAAAATACGTGCATGTTGTTCTGGCTTCATCTTTCTCGCTAAGTAATTACGAACCCAATCACGCCCAAAACGTCTTGAGATAACAAACATTATATAACAATTTATAGATGCTCCTAAAAATGTTAACAAGCTACCTTCTACAAATCCAAATGCAAGTCCTCCAGCTACAGCCAAAATTGGGACTGGAAAGAAAAACACTGGCAGTATCGCAAACATCAACACATAGACAATTGGTGCAACAACACCAAAACTTTGTATAAACTCCGTCATAATATTCTCCTTTTATACTTTCTAATTAAAATACTTTGAAATCTTTTCTAAAAATTCATAACTAATATAAGATGAAATTTTCTTGAAAGTAAACTCATCTGTCAACAGCTTTGTACTTTCACTATATTCTCTGTAAGCCATCGAACACCAAGTTACGCCTCGTAAACAATTAAAAATCAAATATCTATCAAAGCGAGCACGATCATAGTTGCGATATTGGCTATAATCTTGTAAGAAATCATCAATCTCTTTTGGTGTTAAAACTATATCTGTTTTCCAAAACGTCGTTGTCGGTGCTAAAAAGTGTGCAAGGTCCTGCTCGCACTCTCCTATTAAAGCTTTTTCCCAATCAATAATATAACTATCTTCCTTGCTATTTCCAATCAAAAAGTTACCAGAATTAAGCTCTGTATTAATAATACATGGATTTTTTATTTTGTACTCCGTTGGAATAAGCTCTTTACAAATTCTTAAAAAATCTTTAATATATTGCGAAACTTTGTCGTCTGCATTCTCCCAAGTTAAATATTTACTTGCCATGCTCTCGCACTCGTCATACATAAGTTGGAATGGATTTTCCGCTTTAATAAGATTATTTTTACCAAATGTTGTATTGTGAACTTTACTAAGCAAGTAACTCGCAATCTTCATGTCCTTCGTATAATCTAATGCGATACCTTTTAAAAATTCCATCGTCAAATAATTATATGGCAAATACTCGGTAGTTGTCACAAGTTTATATGGTTTAGGCGTAACTCCACTATCTTTTAATAATTCCAAAGTCTCAAATTCGTATTCTATTTGATTATCTAGGTTCATCTGACTCTTCATATTTAAACGAAGAACTTTCTTCATATTATCTTCATCGAATGTAAAGTTAATATTGTACTCCCCAGCCCCTAATAGTTTGATATTTTTATAGCCTGTTTCAGCATAGAGTAAATCTTCTTTTATATCAATATCAAGAGCAGCTCTACCTAAATAATAAGTAAGATTATTTTTCTCTAAAACTTTAATTAAATTTTCTAAAACTGAACTATCCCCATAACTCGGTAAATCAAAAACTTCTTTTATAGCCTTCTTCATACCAATTAAGAAATATCCCCCATCTTCACTTGGATTAATAACAACATCATGTGTTTCAAGTTTTTCAAAAGCCTCTTCTATTATATCTTTATCCAAGTTGAAAATATCAGAACCAAGTAAAATAACTTTACTATCCGAGATAACCTCCTCTAATGCGTTATACATTTTATCACCTAGGTTATCACCTTTTTGATAATAAAATTTATCGCATGAAATAAGTTCTGCCATTTCTTTGTCATCTGAACTATTCCCATCATGACAAACAAGTAGTTCTCTATTAGTTTCTGCTAGTAAATCATAATTTTTCTTCAACAATTTCTTTTGGATATTAACAGCTTCTGTTGGTGACATAAAGTCATAAAGACGAGTTTTCGTAGTCCCCTCTTTAGGAACTCGCGTAAATAATATAATTTTCTCTTTCATAAAATATTACAAAAGGGGAAGACTATGCTCCCCCTTCCTTTCATTAATTAATGATGATTATGTCCTGAATGGTCATCTTTTTTATCAGAACCATGATTATGCCCTGAATGATCATCTTTTTTGGCAGAATCATGATTAGCATGTCCTTCATGAGATTTTTCTGAACCTTTTGTTTCCTCACTAGGTTGTTTACAACAATCTGCTATTTCAAATTTATAGTTATATTCTTTTGTTCCATCTAATGCATTAAAAACATTTTTATACCCTAAATCAATAAGTTTTTGTGCAATTACCGATGAACGATCGCCAGTATAGCAATAAACATATATTGGTGTGTTTTTATCTTCTGGTAAAACGGCATGAAGATTATCTAGATCTTTTGAATCTACATTTTTAGCCCCCATTGCATGACGTTCTTCAAAGTCTTTTTTATCACGTGCATCCAAGAAGAAGTTATTAGCATTATGATCTAATAGTGCATCTTGGAACTTAGCTCCATTTAATACTGTATATTTTACAAATTCATACTTATAGTCTTTTGTATTTTGAGCAATTTTTATATTTTTAAATCCTTGTTTTGTCAATTTGTCTAGCGCTTCTTTTGATTTATTGTTGTCATCACTATAAACAACAACTTTTTTCTCACGCCATGAACTTATCCCTTCAATACTTTTATCAATATTTGCAACCGGAATATTAATAGCATATTTTAAATGCCCTTCTTTATAAGCTGCTTCATCTCGAACGTCTATAACAAGATAATTTTCTTTTTCTTGTTCATTTTTTTGGATATTCATTAAGTCATCACCTTTTACTGAATAAGCTGATCCTGAACACCCCGCTAATGTTAGTGACAATACCGCTGCTATACTAGCAGTTAAAATCTTATTTTTTTTCATTAAACCTATTTCCCTTCATACCTCTTTATTTAATAAAAGACAAGGTGAAACGTAAACTTTTATTAACACCTTGTCCTTTTAGTATACCCTAAAGGCCTATTAGTTACTAATAATTGATACTAACTTATTAATTTTTTATTAGAATTTGTATTCGTGTTCTTTTGCTCCATCCCAAGCATTATAAACATTTGTATATCCTAATTCTACAGCTTTTTGAGCAGCTTTAGCTGAACGGTTACCACTGTAGCAGTAAGTGTAAACTGGTGCGTTTTTATCAGCTGGTAATAATGCTGCAAGATCTTTATCTAGATTCTTAACATCAATATTTTTAGCTCCTGCTACATGTCCTTTTTCAAAATCTTTTGCTTCACGAACATCGATAAATGTACCTTCTTTTTTATCAATAGCTGCTTGGAATTGGTCTGCAAGTAATGTAGTAAATTTAACTAATTCGTAGTCTTTATATTCTTTAACTCCTTTAGCATCACTTACATCTTTGAATCCTGCTTTTACTAATTTTTCAGCAGCTTCTTTACTTTTCTTACCAGTATTACAGTATACGATTACTGATTTTTCTTTCCAAGCACTGATTCTATCGATATTTTTTTCGATATCAGCTAATGGAATGTTGATAGCGTGTTTAACGTGCCCTTCTTTATATTCGTTTTCTGCACGAACGTCAATTACAAGGTGTTTTTCTTTTTCTTTATCATCTTTTTCAATTTTGTTTAAATCTTCTCCTGACATGGCTTTTACTGTTGGAGTATTGCTATTATTTTCTGCAGGTTTAGATGATGAGCACCCCGCTAATGTTAATGATAAAACAGCTGCCATAGTTACAGCCAACAATTTACTTTGTTTCATAAAATTGTCTCCTTTATATATTGTTATTGTTTCCATGGTCATTATAACAGATTATATAATTTCATTCAATAGCGCTTTTTAAAATACTTAACAATTATTTTAATTTTATTTCTAATAAATATAATCAAATAACTGGCATCAAGACTATTATTGCTATACCCAGAGTTTTTTAACGATGTAAATATTTTAATGTTTTCTTTATAATCAGAAAAATAATTTTTATTTTTATATATTATAACATCTCTAATTTTTCAATAAATTCATTAATATTTTTTACTTTACATCCTTCATAATGGACAATTTTATCATCGAAATGCCATTTTTTCTCTATTAAACAAGTTTTTAATCCCAATTTTTGAGCTGGTTTTATATCGTAGAAAATTGAATCACCTACCATCATTGTTTCACCTGCAATTAAATTCTCATTATCCAAAATATTCGTTAACGCCAGCGGTTTAGGTTTACTTACTTTCGTCTCTTCAGAAATATACAGGCTAAATAATTCATCTAAACCAAGTTTTTTTAGCTTCAATCTTTGCTCATAGCTCTTTCCATTGGTCAAAAGGATTAATTTATACTTTTTGCTTAATTTTTTTAACTTCTCATTTAATTCTTCATCCGGTTCTATACAATCTATTATAAAATCAAACTGCTTTTTATAATAAATACCGCAATCTTCCAACGTTAAGTGCAATCCGTATATTTCCATAGTCTTAATTAATCTTTCATTGCGAAGATTTATCAACTTAAGATTTCCTCTATGAATTTCTTTCATCAATTCGTTATTTATTCTTTTATAGGCTGTAAAGAACTCATCATAAGAAGTTATTTTATCATAGCCCATGTACTCAAAAACTAATTTATTAGATTTTTTCCATACCGTACTAAAGTCATACAATGTATTATCTAAATCGAAAATTAAATTTTTTATTTTTTTCACCATCTCACCTCCTAAAAAATGAATTATTACCACTATTTACCATTATTTTATAATTAAAAAAACTAAAATCCAAGCAAAATAACTTAGATTTCAGTTAATCTTATTCTTCATATTTTATTGTAGGACGAGCCTCATAAACTAGGGTACCAGGTGGAACACTCTTTTTCAAAACCGCATTTGCTCCTATTTTAGAATTATCCCCTACTGTGACATCACCTAAAATTTTGGCACCTGCACCGATAATAACATTATTTCCTATAGTTGGATGTCTTTTTATCGGATTTAATGTCGTCCCTCCTAAAGTTGTTCCATGGTACATAGTAACATTATCCCCTACAATTGCAGTTTCGCCAATTACAACTCCCATACCATGATCTATAAACAGACCTTTACCTATTTTGGCTCCTGGATGAATTTCTATACCTGTTATTCGTCTAGCGCGTTTAGCAAGTATTCTTGCCAAGGTATGATGGTTTTTCTTATATAGCTTATGTGCAAAATAGTGATAGTTCAATGCCTTTATATGTGGATATGTTAAATATATCATAAGTTTAGACTCAGCAGCAGGATCTTCTCTAAGCACTCGGTTAATGTTATAGCGTAAATTATCAAAAAACTTCATTACGCTTCTACATATGTAACTTCATCAAACTCTAACATAGATAAATATTTATCTACTCCGTCAGGTAAGATTGTTACAATTTTTTTGTCTGGATACTTAGCTGCTACTTTTTTCGCACCAGCAATAGCCGCTCCTGAGGAAATTCCAACTCCAATACCAGTTGTTCTCACGAAGTTTTTAGTTTCGCTTATTGCTTCATCGCTTGATATTGTATAGATTTCATCCATAAGTTCTTTATTAAAGTTCTCTGGTATAAATCCTGTTCCAATACCTTGGATTTTGTGAACTCCTCCATGTCCTTTACTAATAGCTGGTGATTCTTCTGGTTCAAGTGCGATTGCTAAAACTTCAGGTTTATTTTCTTTCAAATATTTAGCAACACCAGAAAATGTTCCGCCAGTTCCTACTCCTGCTACAAAGATATCTAAATCCGGGACTTGCTCTAAAATTTCTTTCGCTGTAGTTGCATAGTGATATGCTGGATTTGCAGGATTATCAAATTGGCTTAAAGAAATAGCATTATCATATTTTTCACGAATTTCTGCTGCTTTATCGATTGATCCTTTAATTCCTAATTCTTTTGGTGTCAAAATTAATTGTGCCCCGTATGCTTTAATTAACGTACGACGCTCTATACTCATACTTTCAGGCATAATAATAACAGCCTTCAATCCTAATACTGATGCTAAAATAGCAACAGCAATCCCAGTGTTTCCACTAGTTGGTTCTACGATAATAGTATCGCTATTTACTTTTCCTTGACGTTTTGCTTCTTCCAACATACCAAGAACAGCACGATCTTTAACGCTTCCCCCTAAGTTATATTTTTCAAGTTTCACGAAGATATTTGTGTTATCTAACTGATATATAGGTGTATTCCCTACAAATTTTAATGATGATACTACCATAGTCTCTCTCCTTTTTCATTTCACTAAATAAAAATTGTTTATCTTCGATTATATCATAAATTATATTTATAGAAAATTATTTAACTCGAAGATTCTGAAAATTTATTACAAAATAATTCTTTAGTATTTTGGTAAATACTACTTTGAATACATTAAGTACTTGTTTTTTTTAAAATTAAATAAATAGCATAGAAATTAATCTATTCCGATGCTATCTGTAATATTTTTAATATCTCCTGCTAAAGGAGCTTCCAAAGAAAGTTCTTTTTGTGTTATCGGATGTTTAAATTGTAAGTTATGACAGTGTAAGGCTTGTCTTGCTATAAGGTCTTTGTTCCCTCCATACAGTTCATCTCCCAAAAGTGGATGACCTAAATGACTCATATGCACTCGTATTTGATGAGTACGCCCTGTAAATAATTTTAATTTTACCAAACTCACATCATTCTTTTCGTCATATTTTTCTAACCAAGCTTGTGTTTTTGCATAATCTCCATCTTCTGCAACACACCTGGTTATAATACTATCCGCTTCTCTTTTTATATTGGCTTCTATAACTTGGTCAGCAACTTTTCCTTTTGTGAGTGCAAGATAAAATTTATTTATGTCTGTTTTGCCAAATAGCGCATGAATATGACGATGTTTGGCGATTAAAACTAGTCCTGTAGTATTTTTGTCAAGGCGAGTGACTATATGTGGGATAGTAACATAGTTATTATCATGAAAATAAGTATTAACAATTTCTAAAAGCGAAGCATCTTCTTCATTTCTTGAAGGAATAGAAGGTAGATTAGCAGGTTTATTGACTACAAGAAAATACTCGTCTTCATAAATAATATCCAACTTCCCTTCTATAAAACGAACATGTTCACTAAATTTTTCACTTGGCAATGTTACTGCTACTTTATCACCACTTTGTAAAATATAGCGGACATTTTCTTCTTTGTCATTTACCTTAATACTGCCATCATTATCAAATTTTATCCTTGTTAAAGTTTTACGCGAGATGTTATTTTCTAACAAAAACTCGCGTAAACATTGTTCTTTTTCTATTGTATAAGTTAATACTAAATTAGTCATTGCTAATAAACGATCTTTTTACTCGTTGCCAAAAGCTATCATCGTTGTAACGAATAAACGAAATCTTTCTATCCTTTGCTAAAGTAATTTGTAGTTTTGATATTGTCTCATAATTAAAATGTAAATGGTCAACACTTATACGATGATTATCAGCGTTTATAGGTTTTATAGTTAATTCATCATCTTCTGATAAAATTAGAGAATTTCCTAATGTTCTGTAAACCAAATTATTTAATGCTGCGATCTCTGTAACTTGATATACGGCTGATTGTGGATGAATTACAGCCCCACCAAGACTTTTGTTGTAAGCTGTAGACCCTGTTGGAGTGCTTATGCATAAACCATCTCCTCTAAAACTTTCAAAATGTACACCATTTATATAAACTTTCGCCGCATAAGTCGTCCCTGTGTGATTATTTACGGTAATTTCATTTAGAGAATAATATTCTCCTACTAGTTTTCCATCTTCACAATATGCTTTTAACCTTAATACAGGGTATTGCTCTATTTTTGGCTCTAGTGCCAACATATCAAAAAATAACTTTTCAAAATTCTGAGCTGAATAATCTGTATAGAATCCTAAATGCCCTGTATGTATAGATAGAAACTTTATTTTATCTAAGTTATCTATATGTTTATTAAAAGTACGCAGTACTGTTCCATCTCCACCAATTGCAAAAACATAATCGGGATTTTCAGTATCTTCTGTCATATTACTAGCAAGAAGAAATTCTTTTAACTTATTTCCAATTTCAACTGAAACTTCATCATCCCTTAATTCTATGCAAAATTTACCTTTTAACATTTTTATCCTCTTTTGTTATTTTTTCATAATTTTCTAACCAAACATCTGCGAAGTCTGGTGCTAACGCTCCTTGATTGTTATCTATCCATTCTTGCAGCTTGTTAACATTATATTTCAATATTTTATCAATCTTCTCCCCATAATTATAACGAACTTTATTCTGATTATACTCGTCTTCATCTAATAAGAAGTATTTACCATCTGGATATTTTTTTATATCAAGGTCATAGTCAATATATTTCACACCATCTACGTCATAAGCAAATGGGCTACTTAAATTTGAATAATAATGTACGCCATCTTCCCTAAACATGCAGATTATATTAAACCAACTTTCGCTATGGAAATAAACTAGAGCAATCTCTTTTGTTACCCAAGTTCGTCCATCGCTTTCTGTAACTAATGTTCTATTATTTGCCAAAATTAAAACTTGTTCATCCGCTTCAAGAACAATGTTTTTATGCCAAATTCTATGTATAGAACCATCATGTTTATAAGCAATTATTTTTACTACATCCCCCTTTTGGGGCTTTCCATCTCTATACATACTCTCTCCTTTCATCATTTTATTCTTCATATCTTTTTTATTATATCATAATTATTCCTTCTTATTCCACCTTAATTACCTATTTCTCTCAATTATTTTTCGCAAAATAAAAGAACTAGTTGTTAGACTATTTAAGCATTTTTACAAGCAAAATTATTCCTATATTTCACTTGTAAAAATAAGCTTATTTTTGTAAACAACTAATTCTTTGTTTTCTTACCATGCATAGTTAGGTTCTTCACATGTTAGCATTGAATTCAATAATTTCTCTGGTGTTTCTATTTTTAGCCCACCATATACACTATCTTGTACTTTAGGGGCTGGATCTAAATAATAAACATATTTTATATCAGAGTCATCTTCTGTTTCTATATAGCCGATTGCTGTAACATTATGTTCTCCTTTTAATCCTGGATATATTTTAGAAACATCCATTGTTAAATACATAGGATACCCATCCTTTATGTTTTTCTTTAATCTCTGCTTAAATAATGAAATTTCTTGTGCACTTTGCATACCACCGACCACCACTTCTAAACGATAACCTGCTTGTCCCGTAGCTGGGAATTCATATCCAAACATATATTTATTTAATACTCTTATAGCATCTTTATTATGTGTTCCAAATGGTTCATAAGTCCCCATTTCTTTAGCTAATGTAAATTGATCTACGTATACTCCGCGATATGATAAAATCATGCTAACACTAGTAGGAGCACAATAATACCAAACTTTTTGTACTTGTGGTGTTACATTAAGCCTAACTTTTCTATTAGTTTCTTTTGGTGTTTCTTTTACTTGAGACGTTTCATTATTTGGGGATTTTTCTCCATCTTGAGTCTTATTTATAACCTCATTATTATTAATATTATTTTTATCATTAGGATTATTTTCTTGACGGTTTACTTTATTATCTTCTTTTTTATTCTCCTCCGTCTTAGGTGGAGCATCCTCTTTTTTATCTATATTTTTACTACAACCACATAAAAAACTAACAATTAATATCGCGTTTAACAACAATTTTATAATTTTCATCTCGTTCTCCCCCCCTTCTTTTTTCCTACTATTATTTTAGCATATTCTTTCCTTCTTAGTCTATTCTCATCCAAGACTTACTAGCTAGTTGCAGTTTGCAAAATTTTTAGAGAAAAAAACTAAATCTCTGTTGACAAAGACAAAATTTACTGTTATTCTATAAGTGTATATACTAGGGCTTTTTATATTCAGTTTGTCTTTGGGGTAATTATGAGAAGAATTTTTGGTAGAAGATTTTAGGGATATTAAATCTTCCTCTGGAAATACACTATTGAAGTAACTAAGCTGATATAATTTGCAAATACACCTACTAAAAGTTTTAGTAGGTGTTCCTGTTGGATTAAACAAAAAGTCAGATGATTGTTTTACTAATCATCTGACTTTTTTTATTCGTAGTCTATTACCCCTAGAGCTATCTTAGCATAACGTGACATTCTATCTTTTGTCCACGCTGGCTCCCAAACTATATTGACATCAACTTTTTCTATCTCATCAACACCTAACATAGCAGTTTCTACTTGTTCGATTATAACCGGTGCTAAAGGACATCCCATTGATGTTAATGTCATATCTACAATAGCATGCTTATTATCGTCACTCATCTTAACATCATAGACTAATCCTAAATTCATAATATCAATCCCTAATTCTGGATCAATTACATTTTCTAAAGCCTCTATAACTCTATCTTTTAAAGTTTCCATTTTTTCCTCCTGTTTCAAAAACTATTTATACTTATCTCCGCTACTCTTTTTATTTAATTTCTAAAATCTATAGCCAACTCTTTTTTTATACTCTTCTTTAATATAGTTACCCAGTTGAACTATATGTTGTTCTGTTTCTTTTCTAATCATACCTATCTTTATATCCAAATTAGATGTATCATCTAATCTTAGTATATCTAGCACATATCCTTTAAAACGACCTTTAGAATCTGTAACTTTTCTAAACTCTAGTTGCTTAATATCACGTAAAGGTTCAAAATTAAACACACCTTTATAAACAATTAGTGAATCTTTATAGATTAAAACTTTGAGACCTTCATCTATGTACTGCGCTTCACGCAAAAGAATATCCAAGTCTCTTTCTGTTTCAGGAAATTCAATAAATAACTCTTCATATTCACTACGAGCATGACGAATTCTTCTTCTTATCGAAAATATTACACCTATAGTTATAGCTAATAAAACAGATGATATTCCTATAAACATACCATAATATCCCCAACCAGTCGTTTCTAAATACATATTCGAATAAAATGGTTTTTCTTGTAACTTACTCTTATACGCATCTTTATTATCTTTAATTCCAACTTCGGCAATAATCTGTTTCACTCGTTCTCTTATTAAACTACTCTTTTGAGCTGATTCTATAAACTTACTCCTTAGTTCATATGAAATATTTACTTTCCTACTACGTCTTCCACGAGTAACTTCTGGAATAGCATCAATACGTTTGTAAATATTTTCGCTCGATAAATTAGTCAATTTCCCGTCTTGTAACTTTCGACCGTCAAGGAATTTCTCTAACTCTTTTTCCGTTGCTTTTAACATTATAAAACCATGTTCATAGTCAACTAGATAAAATTTCTCATCTTCTTTGAGCTTTTCATCAACTATATTCTGTTCTTCTATCCCCGCTACTTTTATAATAGAATAACCAGAGTCACCAGAAAAGTTGTCCCCTTCTTTATATAATGTTTCTAGATTCCTAAAACTATTTATTGCAGCAGCCGTAAACATAAAACTTACTAAAAACAATATTATAGCTAGTATTATCGAACCTTTTGATCCTCGTATATAACTTTTTCTCATTTTTAACCCAACTTCTATCTTCTAAAATTATTTTTTATTTTGATTTTCTATTACTACCGCTCCGTTTGGAGTTCCTGAAATACATAAATCGCACATATTTAAGAATAATCCATGTTCAACTACACCAACAATATCAGCCAACTTGTTCTTCACTTCATCTATATCGAAACCATAACCTAAATGTAAGTCTACAATATAATTATGGTTATCAGTTACTAAAGTTTCCCCATCTTTTAGGCGCAATACTGGATTTAGTCCTAATTTTTCCATTTTTCTAATAGTATGGCTATATCCAAATGGTAAAATTTCTACAGGTAGATTAAAGTTCCCCAATTTTTCTACATCTTTACTTTCATCAAAAATCCAGATTATTTTTTCGGCGATATCCGCAACTATTTTTTCTCTAAATAGTGCAGCTCCACCGCCTTTTATCGCGTTGAAGTTTTTATCAATCTCATCTACACCGTCAACAGCAAGGTCGATATGATCTATCTCTTCTAGTTCCTTAATAACAAGACCTAAGCTTTTTGCTAGTTCCACCGTTTGAATCGATGTTGATACCATCTCTATATTCAAACCTTCTTTTACTTTTTCAGCTAGCGCATGAACAAAGTAAAACACAGTAGAACCTGTCCCAAGACCTACTATCATCCCATCTTTCACATAGTTAACAGCTTCTTTACCAACAACTTCTTTTAAATTCATTTTTCGTTCCCCTTTTGATGATTTATATATTTATTTAATGTTATTTATACTCTACCAACTTGTAATTTTTCTTACCACGTCTCACAACTGTAAAACTATCTTCAAGACGTGAGCTGTTATCTATTATCAAAGCTAAATCAGTAACTTTGTCCCCATTTATAGAAATTGCTCCGTTATTTACATCTTCTCGTGCTTGGCGTTTAGAAGTTACTACACCACTTTCAACTAGGAAATCTACTATATTGATATCATCTTTTGGTAATTGAGCTTTTGGCATACCTTTTACAGCTACTTTTAATTCATCAAGAGTTAATTCTTTAATGTTCCCTGAGAATAATGCTTTTGTAATATTTAATGCACTCTCTAAAGCCGCTTCTCCATGTACTATTTTTACTAACTCTTCTGCTAAAGCTTTTTGAGCAAGACGTAAGTGAGGTTCTTTCTCCAAGCTTTCTTCTAATTTCTCGATCTCTTTTTTTTCTAAGAATGTGAATTTTTTAATAGCTGAGATTGTATCCCCATCTGCTGTATTAAACCAAAACTGGTAAAACTCGTAAGGTGTCGTTTTTTCTGGATCTAACCATACTGCTCCACCTGTTGATTTTCCAAATTTTGTTCCATCAGATTTTAACATTAACGGAATAGTAAAGCCATAAGCTTCTACATCACCACGAAGTTTACGCATAATTTCTAAACCTGTAGTAATATTCCCCCATTGATCCGAACCACCAAGTTGCATTTTTACCCCATGATGTTCGTTAAGGTAAGCATAATCGATACCTTGTAATAATGTGTAACTAAACTCTGTAAATGACAAACCATTTTCTAAACGACTTGATACTGAATCTTTTGCCAACATATAATTAACGTTGATTAGTTTTCCATAATCGCGTAAAAATTCAATCATAGACATTTTCCCTAACCAATCACCATTATTTACAAACTCAATATTTTTATCTCCTCTAAAAATATTACGCAGTTGATTTTCTAATTTTTTAGCATTTTCTGCAATAGTTTCTAAACTTTGTAATTGGCGTTCTTCACTACGTCCTGAAGGGTCTCCAATAATTCCAGTTCCCCCTCCAACTAAAACTACTGGCTTATGCCCATATTTCGCAAATCTTTTTAATGTTAAAAACGGTAATAAATGCCCAACATGAAGAGAATCTCCTGTAGGATCTGTTCCACAATAAATCGATACACTTTCCGTTTCTAATAGTTTTTTTATTCCTTCTTCATCAGTTTGTTGATATACTAAATCTCTATATTTTAGTTCTTCTAACAAGTTACTCATGCTAACCTCCTTGTTTCTTTCATACGTATGTTTCCATTATATCACAATTTAGCTATTTCTTTGATAGTTTTTCACTATTTTTTGACTATAAAACTTTATCATTATTATGATTTAATTTAGAGTTTTCTCAAAAATATGATATAATGTAGTAAAATATGTAACCAAGGGGATTTCTATGGAAAAAAAGAAGACTAGAACTTCATTTCTTAGGATTTTTTTATTAATACTTGCTATTTTCATTAGCTTTGGAGCTGGGATAGCTCTTGGTTTTATAGGGGGATTAGTTAAAGATCAACCTGTCTTAGACCAAAAAGAAATGAAAGAACAAATTAATAATATTAGTAAAAACAGTGAAGTTTATTTCGGTACTGGTGAAAAATTAGGTACCCTTAACTCAGAGCTTATTAGAAAAACTGTAAGTTATGAGGACTTAGGAGAAAATGTTAAAAATGCAACTATTGCTAGTGAAGACTCTGACTTTTACTCTAACAATGGTGTTGAAATATTCGGATTAATCCGTGCTGTTTATAGCGAAGTTACCGGAGCTCATACTAGTGGTGGTAGTACGATAACTCAGCAGCTCGTTAAGAACCAATTATTAGATAATTCTCGTTCTTATGAAAGAAAAGCAAAAGAAATTTTATTAGCCCTAAGGGTTGATAATCACTTTTCTAAAAAAGAGATTCTTGAAAACTACTTAAATGTTGCTTCTTTTGGGAAGAATAGTTTAGGGCAAAATATTAGTGGAATAGAAACTGCTGCACAAGGTGTTTTCGGTATCCGCGCCAAAGATTTAAACATCGCTCAAGCAGCTTATCTTGTTGGTTTTGTTCAATCACCATATAGATATACTCCTTTTGATAATGCAGGAAATATTAGACCAGATGATGAACTACAAGCTGGTATAGAACGTCAAAAATATGTTTTATCGCGAATGAAAGCAAATAACTTTATCAATTCTTCTCAATACAAAGAGGCTCTTGACTTTGACATTAAAGGATCTTTTACTAAACAAAAACTTGAAGAATATACTGAATACCCTTATATTCGTGACGAAGTAACAACAGCTGCAGCAGAGATTTTAGCTGAACAAACAGCAGTTAAAAATAATAGACTCCAACAATTTAGAAATAACGCTACTTATCGAGCAGAATTAATCGAAAAAAGTAAAACTAAATTTATTACAGGTGGTTATAAAGTAAAAACAACTTTAGATAAGAAGCTTTATGATAAACTTCAAGAAACAAAAAAACAATTTGAAAGTTATCCAGCATCTTATCAAAACGGAACAACTTATCCATTAGAAATTGGAGCTTCAGTTATAGAAAATGATACTGGTAAAGTCTTAGCTTTTATCGGTGGAATGAATTATAAAAAACAACAGCTAAATCATGCTACTCGTACTAAACGTTCTCCAGGTTCTTCGATCAAACCGTTATTAGTTTATGGACCTGCTATTGATAAAGGGTATATTACTCCAAATTCAACTATCCTAGATAAACGATTTAATTATTACGGTTGGACACCAGAAAACTTTACAAGAACTGAATATGGTTATATTTCTGCAAGAAAAGCACTTGCTCAATCACTTAACTTATCAACAATTAGGTTATATTCAGCTTTTGTAAATGAAGATCCTGTAAAAGAGTATCTTGAAAAAATGGAATTCAAAGATATGACAGAAACAGATCATACATCTCTTGCTGCTTCTATCGGTGGGATGAGTTATGGAGTTTCTGTAATGGAAAATACTAGTGGTTTCTCTACATTTGCTAATATGGGAGAACACAAAAAAGCCTATATCATAGAAGAAATTCGTAACAATGATAATGAAATAATCTATCAAGCTAATCACACACCTATTAGAGTTTATAATGATTCTACAAGTTACTTGATTTTAAATATGCTTAATGATGTAATTAATGCAAGTTACGGAACTTCTGCTGATATAGCTAAACAACTTAACTTCAGCAGTAAAAACTTATTTGTAAAAACAGGAACTTCTGAATATTATAAAGATCTTTGGGTTGTTGGTGGTACGAAAAATATTACCGTCGGTGTTTGGAATGGTTACGATAAACCAGCTACTGTACCAAGTTATGACTATGCTCATAGGTCTTGGGCTGCAATAATGAATGCTATTTATAGCTATGATAGTAAGCTTGTTTCACCAGATGTAGCCTTCACTAGACCAAATTCTGTAATAGATTTCTCTATAAATCCTTACAATAACGCAAAAGGTTCTGTATCCGATATGATTCCTAATGGTTTTGTGGAATTAACTAAGGAAAAAACTCTTGCGAAACTTGGATTTAGCATTGATAAAGATTTAACCTTTGGAGAGCCAAAATCTATTATGGAAAAAAATAACAAAGACAAAGATGATAAAGATAAAGATAAGAATGAAGAGTCTCATAGTCATTCATCTCATGACGACTCTGATGACTAATTAAACATAAAAAAGAAAGACTTTATAGGTCTTTCTTTTTTACTTCTATCCTTCTAATACATCATACATAGCTGTTAAATCATGTGCATCAGCAACTTCTGCCCAACCTTCAATATCATCTAACTCTTTCGCATGAGTTATCGTATATATTGCTTTGGTTAACGTATAAAATTCTTGCAGTGGTTTTATTAATTTCTTAAAGCTAGTTACCGCCCCACCACCTAAAGCTTCTTCAAACATTGATTGAGCTCTCTTTCCATCTTCATTATTTATAACATCTTCTAAAATAATGCCAGAATGGGCAAGGTATAACATATAATTATAAACCGCCTTAAAAGTACGATAAGCTTTTTTTATATTTTCATTTCCTTCTTCTTTGTTGGTCCAACGACGCAAGCTTGTTACCTGGTTTTGTATAGGATCTTTTATCTCAGAAATTAAAAATGTAACAAATTCATCAGCAATTTCTTTTTCCTTTTCCTTTACTAAATCTGGAGTAAATCCTTTTTCTAATAACCTATTATAAAAATCTCCAAAAATTCTATCCAATTCGTATGTATCTTCTTCGGTTAAAAAATCTTCTGGGGGAACAAATGTTTTTAATACCGGAGGAAATTCTATAGTTTTTCCTACATTAAATGTCCCTACTGTCATATTTAGCGATTGAACAAAATCATTTTTTCTTAGATAATTATAAATATGATGTGCATCTTTAGCATAATAATTCTCGGTAAATTCTTGAAGTTTATTTGTCTCTTCTAAATCTTTTTCTAAAAAGTATGCTTCTAACTTATTATTATATTTTTTATCGTATTTACGCAATTGTTTTAATTGTGGCAACGCAGTATTATAGGTATAAACACGTTGAAAGGTTTTTCTTAATAATTCTACCGTTATAGCTAAGTGCCCTCCTAAAGAATGTCCGGCTGCAACTTTATAACATGCATCAAAATTAACTATCTTTTTCTTAAGGAATTTCAAAAATGCAAAAGCAGAATCAATCTGACTAGTATTCTCTCCTGAAACTATTCCTGTATAATTGTAAAACCAATCACTCATATCATCGAGCTCGGTTCCTCGAAAAATTACCAACAGTTCATTGTACTTCTCCAAATAAATAGCTGTTGCTTGAAAACCATTTTTTGCAAGTTTGGGAGTCGATAGACCACAATTATAGACTACTATATCATCTATTTTTTCACCTGTAACATCTTGAATAATTCTTTTTATTTTATATTCAGCCGTGCTTTGCTTCTTATTTCCTTTTATCAAATACTCATACCAAGCTAACTTCGCTAAAAGTAACGGATTATGGAAAAAACGTAAAAACATATTAATCCCTCTTCTCTACAGTTTTTCTCTAGTTCTTTTTATATTATATCATAAAATATATTCAGTAAAACAATAAAAAAGAGCCTAGATTTTTTTTCTAGACTCTGATTATTATTCTTATACATTAAATCTAAATAGCATTATATCGCCATCTTTAACTTCGTATTCTTTCCCTTCAAGACGAACACGGCCAGCTTCTTTTGCTTTTACCATGCTTCCATATTCTAATAAATCATCGTAACTTACAGTTTCTGCACGGATAAATCCACGTTCAAAATCAGAGTGAATAATTCCAGCACATTCTGGTGCCAACATTCCTTTTTTGAACGTCCAAGCACGTACTTCTTGAACACCAGCAGTAAAGTATGTCGCAAGACCTAATAAACTATAACTTGCTTTAATAAGTTTATCAAGACCACTTTCATCAATTCCTAATTCTTCTAAGAACATTGCTTTTTCTTCGTCTTCAAGAGACGCCATCTCTTCTTCGATTTTTGCACAAACTACGATTACTTGACTTCCTTCACCTGCTGCAAATTCACGGACACTTGCTACGTGTTTATTTGCATCAACATCCAGTAAATCATCTTCACTAACGTTTGCTACATAAAGCATCGGCTTCATAGTTAATAGGTGTAGATTTTTAGCGATTTTTTGTTCTTCTTTATCTAATTCTAAAAGACGCGCTGGTTTTTCTTCTTTAAGAATATCGCGTACTTTTGATAATACTCCAAACTCAGCCATAGCATCTTTGTCTTTTTGTTTGGCTTGCTTTTCGACACGTCCTATACGTTTTTCTACACTTTCAAGGTCAGCTAAAATCAACTCTAAGTTAATTACTTCAATATCATATAATGGATCTACGCCACCCGCAACGTGTGTAATATTTTCATCTTCAAAACATCTAACAACTTGGCAAATTGCATCTACTTCACGGATATGACTTAAAAATTTATTTCCTAGTCCTTCACCTTTTGATGCACCTTTTACAATACCAGCGATATCAGTAAATTCGAATGATGTCGGTACTGTTTTTTTCGGTTCTACTAATTCTGTTAATTTATTTAATCTATGATCAGGTACTTCTACAATCCCAACATTTGGATCAATTGTTGCGAATGGATAGTTTGCTGCTAGGGCTCCTGCTTTTGTTATTGCATTGAAAAGTGTACTTTTCCCTACGTTTGGTAATCCTACTATTCCGGCTGTTAATGCCATAGTAATAATCACTCCTTTTCTCTTTATTATTTATATATGCGAAAAACAAATCTTCTTTATTTTTCTAAATATTTAGGCCTTCACCTACTCAACTATCATATTATAACATAAAAACTATATCTTAGCATTTAATATTATATTATTTAAATTATTTTTTACAAATTATAATTAATTTTATCCATTAGTATCTAAAATAATACTAACTATTCTAAAATTGCGTACTTTACAAAATATAGTTTAGTAGGTAAACTATATTGTAAGATATAAATATATCTAATAAATTGTTAGGACGGTGCTTAATAATGAAAAACTACAACTCAAATATTAAACTTGGTATCGCAAGTCTTAATGTTCAAGATTTGGAAAAACAAACTAATTTTTATAGACATATTATGGGAATGACGGTGTTGGAAGAAGATAAGGACTTCGTTCTTTTAGGTACTTCAAATAAGACTCCGCTTCTTAAACTGCAAAAAACTGCTCATAAATTTGTGAATTCTTACGGATTATACCATATTGCATACCTAGTTCCAACTGAACAAGATTTAGCCGATATCCTTAAACATTTTGTAACATCAAAAACTAGGCTGGAAGGAGGAGCTGACCACGGCTATTCTAATGCTATTTATCTAAGTGACGCTGAAGGAAATGGTATTGAAGTATACTATGATAAAGATGAAAGTTTTTGGGATAGACGTCCTGATGGAACTATCGTCGGCATTACCGAGAGATTAGACGCAGACCATTTACTTGATATCTCTAAAACTATCTCCCCATATGAATTACCCACTGACACTATTATCGGGCATATTCACCTAAGTGTCCGTGATTCTAAAGTATCATCTGCATTTTATCAAAGTGTTTTAAACTTTTTAGATAAATTCACAGTACCATCTGCAAGCTGGATTGCCCATGGAGATTACCACCATCATCTTGCTGTAAATAATTGGGCAGGTAATAACTTGAATGATAGACAAAAAGATTTTCCTGGATTAGCTTATTTCGAAATTATCGTAACAGATAAAGATGAGTATCTAAAGCTTATTCAAAATATTAAAGCAACTAATACTACTATAAGAAAAGAAACTGAGGATGCTATATTTATAAAAGATCCTAATGGAATTGAAGTAAGATTAATAAAAAGCATTTAATTAAAGTGTCTAAAAAAGGAGAACGGCTCGCCATTGGCGAGCCATATATTATGAAAAAAAATATTATTAAGTTTTGGTATAACTATATTATAGTATTGCTACTTTACACATACTTTAACCTATAATTAAAGTTTACTTAAAAGTTACTTTTTACTTTATCTTTTTTAAAGCTACTTGATAAAATTAAAGTTATTCCTACCAATATTGTAATAAATAATTCTTTAGTAGCTCTATTCCAAAAATCTTGCCCAAAGAATAAAATATTTTTTACTCCATCATATAACATTCTCATTGGCAACCATGGTAATATCCACTGTGTATAAAACCCACCTAACATTTCTGGTGCTAACGATAATAATGGTAATCCAAAGAATAACAGCAGGACAAATAATGGAATTCCCGCAAGACCTAACCAACTTACTGTACCAAAGATTAATGTCATAAACCCAAATGTAGCTATGCTTAAGAATACTGAAGTTGCTACATATTTATCCACAGATACTCCTAGAATCCATTCTACTAGATATGGAGCCAAGAGACCAACTACCACAGACGATAAACCAATTATACCAAGTTGAATTGATTTTTGAACAATTTTTTCTTTTGATGAATTTATTTCTTTACGACTTAGGATAAATAGTAAAACACTTCCTATTAAACTAGAAATCCAAATCGGAGAAAAGAACACACCTGGCGCACTTGAAAAGTCACCTGTAGTATTAATATTTTCCACTTGAATTTTCACAGGATTTATTAAGTTTTCTGCAATTTTTGCTGGTAATGGTTGATTAGTTGCTTCAGCTTTTTTTATAATTTGTGAACTTGTTGTATTTCCAATTTTATTAGCAATCTGCGATAATATTTGAGTTACTTGCGCTGATAATTGATTATTTTTTCCTTGATTAACTACTATTTTAAATTCTGGAGCCTGCGCATTTGATGTTGATAAAGATGCTATACCTTTTGTATAATTTTCTGGAATTACCAGTGCTCCATAATATTCTCCATTATTCATTTTCTCTACAACTTCTTCTTTTGTAGCTACTTCTTCCCATTTTATACTTAATTTATCATTTATTTGGGAATTTTTTTTAAGATTTTCTACTATTGCTTTGGTCATATCTGTTTTATCTTGATTAACTATTGCCAAAGGTAAATCTTTTATTTTGGGATTAACCACTGGAATTTGAGTACTAATGAATATACTCATTATTACCGCTATTACGATAAGTAATATTCCTGTTACTTTTCCATATTTTTTCATTTTCTTTTCCTACTTTTTGAGTTTTAGAACTATTTATACTAAAATTTCTCAAAATCCTTTCTATATATTTTTACAACACTTTGTTGCTTTTTTGATAATTTTATTATATACTTTGATTAACTAAAAAACGAGAATCAAATTTCATCATATTGTTGCATTTTCAACAACTTTAAATAATTTGTTTCCTTTTATTATCTACATGGAGGTTATGGTGAGTTATATTAATAAAAAAATAAAAACAAAAAGAAAAATACAAGAATCATTACTTGAATTAATGAAAACTAAAAAGTTTGAAGCTATAACAATTAATGATATTACTACTTTAATCGATATTAATCGTTCTACCTTTTATCGACACTATTTAGATAAATATGAGGTATTAGAGAAAATAGAAGATAGTCTTTTATCCGAAGTTATTAATTTTCATAGTACTTTTATAAATAGTTTACCAAATAAAAATATAGATATTTCCTTCGAAATAAAGGATTATATAACCATTGATAATAACTTTTTTAATATATTTGAAAAACACCTTGACACCATGCATATACTTATGAGTGAAAATGGTAGTATAACATTTCAAAATAAATTAAATAACACTATGCTTAAAGTTTTTGAAAGAACTTTCTCTCTTACTTCACTCAAATTAAATAATATGGAAAAAGATCTTTTATTTAATTTCCAAGCCGCAAGTTTTATTTCTATACTATATTATTGGACCGAACATCCAGAATTAACAGTTCAAGAATTATTTCCTTTCTACAGCAAAATAATTTCAACTGGACTTGTTAATTTTGTAAAAGAAAACATGAAATAATGCAAAAAACAGCAGAATTTCTCAATTCTACTGTTTTTTTCTACTCTGATTTTTTCTCAATAATTTTTTTGATTTTTTTATTGAACTCTCGTCTTGGCATCATAATATTATTATCACACTTTAGACATTTTATTTTAATATCTGCTCCCATACGCGTAATTTCCCATCTATTAGTACCGCATGGATGTTGCTTTTTCATCTCTACTATATCCCCTAAGCCATAGTCCATACTTCATTCCTCCTATTTCTCGTCTTTTCCTTTAAGCCTATCTTTGAAAACATTATAAAAATCTCGGCGTAACATAGTTTCAATGCTTGGATTTTTTCCTACTTTAGCCTTACCGATAATTGTTATATAAGCTATATTATCCTCTATCTTGTCAATTGCATCTAACCTTAACTTATCATGTTTATATAAATAAGATTTATACACATCATTATTATTAGCAGAATCTAGGATAGATTGTACTTCATTTTCTAAATCTTCTATTGTTGTCTCAATATTAATTGAAAACTCACAGATTGCTAGATTATAAGTCAATGAGTAATTGATAACTTGATTAATTGTACCATTAGGAATAAAATAAATCTCTCCACCTTTAGAACGAATCTTTGTTGAACGTAATCCAAGAGAAAGGACACTTCCTTCCGCAATAAATGCCGCTTGATTATAAATTTTCACATTATCTCCGACATCAAACTGCCCTTCAAGAACTATAAAAAATCCAGAAATAATATCTTTTACTAAATTTTGCGCACCAAAACCAATGGCAACAGAAGCTATCCCTGCACTTGCAACAATACTAGTTGTATTTACCCCTACAGTCGCTAAAATTTGGAAGAAAGCGATAAAGTAAATAGTATATCTAACTGCACTTTTTACAAGTTTATGCAGAGTCTCTGATCTTTTTTCGTTAAACTTAATGTTGAATTTTTTGTTGGCATTGTCCCCTGTTGTCATTATATAATCTATAATTTTGTTTAGGATTTTCACGCCTATTATTGCTACTACAATTATTATAACTATTAATAATGCTTTTTCTAAAATATTAAGCCAAAGATCCATATTATGGAATATGTTTTTTATCTTTTCTCTAATAAAATTCATACGCTAGTCCTTAAATAATGCTATAATTCTTTCGAATTCATCATTATCTTTAAATTCTATTTCTATTTTACCCTTTTTATTACGATTTTGTTTAATCGTAACAACTGTTCCAAGACGTTTTTTTAAGATATTTTCTTGTTCTTCTATAAAAATATCTTTCGCTTTTACTTTTTTAGTCGTTTTGGGTTTAGTCAGATTATTAATATACTCTTCTAGTTCACGAACAGACATCTGACGTTCTTTAACGCGATTACATACTTCAATCATAGCCTTTTTAGTTTTAAGCGCTAATAATGTTCTTGCATGCGCAGCGCTAATTATGCCTTTTTCTAGTTCTGCTTTTATTTCTGCTGGCAATTTCAAAAGGCGTAGGCTATTAGCTATATATGGACGGCTTTTCCCAAGTTTTTTAGCAAGCTCTTCTTGAGTAAGGTCCATCTTGTCCATTAGATTTTTATAACTTTCTGCTTCTTCTAACGACGATAAATCTTCACGTTGCAAATTTTCTAGAACGGCGAAAATCATCATCTCTTCGTCGCTCATCTCTTTTATAATAGCCGGTATAGTTTTTTTACCTAAAAGCTCAAAAGCACGGAAGCGTCGTTCTCCAGCAATAATATAATATCCTTTTACCGCTTTTTTAACAACTATCGGCTGTAATAATCCATTCTTTTCAATAGATTCTTTTAATTCATTTAATTTTTCTTCGTTGAAAACTGTACGTGGTTGATATGGATTTTTTTTGATTTCTTCCAGAGGAATATCCACTACTTTATCACTATCTTCTACTAACTCTATATGTTCAGTAGCAAAAATAGCATCTAAACCACGCCCTAATCCTTTACCTGACTTTTTAACCACGTTCAATCACCTCTTTAGCTAATGATAAATATTGTTTTGCTCCATTAGAATTTTTTGCATATTCTATAATTGGTTCCCCAAAACTCGGCGCTTCACTTAGACGAACTGTTCTAGAGATAACTGTTTCGAATGCTTTCCCTTTGAAATGCTCACGCACTTGCTCGCCTACTTGATTAGAAATATTTGTGCGGCTATCTGTCATTGTAAGCAATACTCCAAATATATCTAATCTAGAATTAAGATGTTTACGAACTATATTAAATGTATTCATCAATTGGCTAAGACCTTCAAGAGCATAATACTCTGTTTGAACAGGGATAATAACCCCATCAGCAGCCGTAAGTGAATTCAAAGTAATTAATCCTAATGATGGTGGACAATCTATTATTATGTAGTCGTAGTTTTCTTTTATATCTGCTATTGCATTTTTCATGCGTTGTTCACGGCTAATCGCAGATACTAATTCTACCTCCGCACCTGCTAAAGCAATACTAGAAGGCACAATATCTAAATTCTCATAAGCAGTTTTTATAATAACATTATTAATATCAACTTCGTCTACTAAAATATTATAAATCGATTGTTCTAGACTTGCCTTATCTATTCCAACCCCACTAGTAGCATTCGCTTGTGGATCAGTATCTATAAGCAACACTTTCTTTTTGAGATGTGCTAAAGATGCTGCTAAGTTTATTGAAGTCGTAGTTTTTCCAACCCCACCTTTTTGGTTACATATCGCTAAAATTTTCATCGTTCTCCTCTTTCTTCAAATAACGAGGAATAGTTACCTTAATAACTATATTTTCCATATTCTCTTCTTCCTCTTTATTTAAATCTATTCCATATTTTTCTTCTAATTTTGCTATTTCTTTTGTTAATTTAATTACTAATTTCTGTGCATCGTAATTAGCATTTGTAGATACAGGTTTAACATCTTTTTTGATTTTTAAATATGTATCTATTTTTTCTTCTGTTTGCGAGACGTTTAAATTTTGTGATAAAATTTGTGATAAAATCTTTTCTTGAGCAGATTCGTCTAATTTTACCATTGCTCGTCCGTGACGTTCTGTTATCTTTTTCGAATTAATTGCTTCTATTACTTTTTTACTTAATTTTAATAAACGTAGTTTGTTAGCAACTGTCGCCTGAGTTTTACCTAATGATTTAGCAAGTTCATCTTGTGTTAATTTATTTATACGTAATAACTCTTGATAAGCATGTGCTTCTTCAATCGGTGTTAGCTCTTCTCGTTGAATATTTTCAATAAGCGCTAGTGTCGCCATTTGTTCTTCAGTTAATTCTTTTACTATAGCTTTAGTAGTCGCATGCTGTAAGTATTTTATAGCGCGAAGACGACGTTCGCCAGCTATTAACTCATAGAATCCATTCCCTATATCCCTAACCGTAATAGACTGTAATAAGCCATTTTGTTTAATAGATTCCGCTAGTTCTTTTATTTTTTCTTCTGTAAATTCATGTCGTGGTTGATATTTATTTGGTACTATTTTATCTACTAATATTTCTCGTAAGACATCATCATCTGAAATACCAACTTTTTCAGCTCTCTGTGTCAAATCATATAATTTACTAAATGGTTTTACACTTTCTATCATATTTTACCTCCTATTAGTAAACATTACACTAATACAATATCACATATATGTTAGTTTGTCAAAAATATTTCCCGATAAATTTTATCTACTAAGGCTTATTTACATTACATTCTTAAAATTATTTCCCTAAATCACTAAAATTTCAAGGTAATAAAAATAGTCAAGGAGAGGTTATTTATTCTCCTTGACTACAATGCGGACTATATATTTAATTTTAAAAATATAATTTATTAAATAAAGACAAAAAAAAGATGTAATCTTTATGATTACATCCATCTGAACAGGGACGGCAGGAATCGAACCCACACCAAAGGTTTTGGAGACCTTTGTTCTACCGTTAAACTACGTCCCTAAATGGTGGGAAGAAGTGGATTCGAACCACTGAACCCTAAGGAGCGGATTTACAGTCCGCCGCGTTTAGCCTCTTCGCTATCTTCCCTATATAAAAAAATGCCGGCCAGAGGACTTGAACCCCCGACCTACTGATTACAAGTCAGTTGCTCTACCAACTGAGCTAGGCCGGCAACATGGTGCCTCGAGACAGAGTCGAACTGCCGACACATGGAGCTTCAATCCATTGCTCTACCAACTGAGCTATCGAGGCAAGTATTAATTTTTACATAAAAAAATGGCGGTCCCGACGGGAATCGAACCCGCGATCTCCTGCGTGACAGGCAGGCGTGATAACCGCTACACCACGGGACCTAATATAAAAAATTGCGGGAGATGGATTTGAACCATCGACCTTTGGGTTATGAGCCCAACGAGCTGCCAGACTGCTCCATCCCGCGATAATAAAAATGGAGGAGGAAAGGGGATTCGAACCCCTGCGAGCTTTTACACTCCTGTCGGTTTTCAAGACCGATCCCTTCAGCCGGACTTGGGTATTCCTCCTTGATATGGTGGACTCTGCAGGACTCGAACCTGCGACCGATCGGTTATGAGCCGATAGCTCTAACCAACTGAGCTAAGAGTCCGTGTTCCTTTAGAATTCACTAAACATTATTGGTGGCGGCAGAGGGGATCGAACCCCCGACCTTACGGGTATGAACCGTACGCTCTAGCCAGCTGAGCTACGCCGCCAATAAAGGCTTAAATTCAATTTAAAATGGTGGAGCCTAGCGGGATCGAACCGCTGACCTCCTGCGTGCAAAGCAGGCGCTCTCC
>ERZ773062.218-NODE-218-length-36808-cov-5.072021_pt1 | contig 36808 bp, 61 predicted proteins | sample MGYA00580626_ERZ773062 | MGnify/ENA primary metagenome ERZ773062 (study PRJEB29015, sample SAMEA2738003) | human oral metagenome | biome: human oral; feature: human-associated habitat; material: dental | place: China | collected 2058 ... | reverse complement strand
TTCACAGCCCAGTCGCATATAGATAATGCCACTTTATCATTTGCAACTTTATCCAGCTTGTTCCCAAGATAATATTTCTTAAGATAGATACTCTTTGCAAAATCTTTTGTCAAGTCCTGCATATCTCCCTTATATCCAAAATCTCTTGCTTCTTCCTCTATAATTCCGTACTTAGTTTTTCCACCTTTATCATTTTTATCATTAGAATATCCCCCTTCTACCTTAATCAGATAATCAAATATTTTCTCAAATCTGTCCATTTAAATCACTTCCCATTCTTCACTAAATAATTCAATCATAGTTTCTTTCCAAGGCACTCTACCGTATCTGGATTCCACATATAGATATGGAGCTGTCATTTTACTGTTTTCATCAGGAAATTGCGCTTTTATCATTACATCCTTGCTCCATTGCGGCAATCTCATTGCTTTTCCTTTTTTTACTTCTTCAAACGCTTTCCCAAAATTCATCTACACCACTTCCTTTTTTTCTTCGACGTTCAATATTATGTTATCTTTTTCAAAGTTTACTCCGACAACTTTATATTTTTTACCGTCCAATTCTATTTCTGTGCATATCAATTTTTCTATATTCATTCAAATCACTCCTCTTAATTTTGAAAAAAATCTTTTACATTTAAATCTAACATTTGTTCAATAGTGTATCTATTGATTCCTGCTACTGCCATTTGTTCTGCTACATCTGCAATCTCAATAATATCTTGAATCTTTTTAGCCAAACCCTTTAATTCCGTTCTATTCAACTCAATAAATTCAACCATTTTTTGGTCATTTAAGACTTTTACTTTCTCAATCTTATCTTGTTCTAAAGTCCACATTAACGACATTTTTAGAGACAAACTATTTCTATTTCTTTCGTTGTTCTCAAAAGTATATTTTTTGCTATCTTTTTCAATTTCAAGCGGCTGATTCAAAAAGTTTGATTTAGCTTCTGCTAAGTCTTTTAATGCTTTTTCTCTTAATTCTTTTAATTTCTTATTCAGCAAATCATTGTCAACTTTCCATTTATGCTCTGTTACATCCCATACACTCCACTCATTCGGCTTTGCAATTGTTACGATTGTTTCATTAACCTCATCTAAATAACTTCCGTCTGATAAAGTTGTTTTTCCACTTTTCACTTTTTCAATTTCAGTCATTTCTCTCAAATCTCCAGTTTTTGAATCAATAGTTGGATTATTTAATAAAGTTTCAGAAAATTTCATTGTTTTTTCATCCCAAAGTGGATAAAATAAGTTTGGATTTTCTTTAAAACTTTCTATTGTTGTTATTGTCGGTCGTGCTATACACTCTAACGAATTAACTGAATAAATATAAACTATTGTCATTTTTATCACTCCTTATTCTTTATTTTTTGTTATTCATTTCTATGTAAATTGGCTCGGGCTTATTTGACTAAGTAATCAGTCCAACAGCTATCCAATTCAAAGAGATAGCTTTTGAACTTTTAAAACTGCAGAATCTGTTGTTTTGAGTGGTTAACACTATTAAATCGGTGTTAACCCAATTTGCAATAGTAACAATCGGTAAAGTTCCTTCCGCAAAAGGAACTGGATAATTTAAAGTTGCACTGCCAGAAGGATTTTCAATGTACCCCCATTGAATTAATGTATGTCCAACTCTAGTAAATCCTGCACGTTTTTCGTATAACTTTTCTACTTTGTCCGAAATCGGCTTATTAGAAATAGCTCTAAATTTTCCGCTATCGTTGTATGTCAGACTGTTGTCTTCGATACATTCGTAGTAAAATTTTGTAACGTTATCAAAATAGCATTTCCCTCTAACTTTATCCCCTGCATCTTGTATATTTCCAGCAAATTCTAATCCCATTATTTCATTTAACCTCGAATCAACGTTTATCACAATAAATTGACTTCCGTTGTATGTTAATTCATAAGTTTTGTTTGGCTTGAAATCACCTGCTTCTATTTGTTTTAAGTTTCCGTTGTACTCTTTTAAAATTGTATAATCATTATTATTCAATCTTAATTTTGTTGTTGAATTAGTATTTTTAGAATCAACGTTTATTCTTAATTTTAAGTCATTGTTTACCCCAAACTCATTTAATCCGTCTAAATTACAGACATAATAATCTATATTTAAATTCGTTGTTTTATTTGCTTGTAAAGTGTGTACATTCCCAAGTTGTAAGCCGTCATAAATTTCTTCCGTTTCAGGTGTTCCGTTTTCTCTAATGTTCCCAAACGCTGGGACGATACTTTTTATTTTATTGTTCCCTCTGTTAGTTTCTTCCACTTCGTAATGTGTAGGAAACTCAACTTGCTGTGCCTTAAATTTTGTTAATTTTGCCATTTTTCCTCCTATTTCAAATCAATAATATTATCTTCGCCCAAATCAAATTGCCCTAGCTTATTGCGACCAAATCGACCAAATCGTGAATAAGCAAAGTTGCAAACTGGGTTTCTTTTAGCTTCATTTTTAATTACATTTTGACCTAATGTTTTTCTTCCAAATCCCATTCCAACTACATAATTATCCAAGCATTTGTGTGTATTCACTTTTACACCACCACCAACAATACTGCCTAAATCCAGTTCGTCGATTAGTGAGTAATCGTACTCTTTATTACTTATAAATTTAACATCATATAGAGCTGGTTCGTTGTCTGTATTTACATTAATCGTTGGCGTTAATCCAGTAAACATTTCTCCAATATTACTGATAGTTTCAAGGTTAGGAACTAATTTATACTTTCTCATCGCTAATTTGATTCTGTTTCTATATCTGTCATCAGTCTGTCCATTCCTCAAAACATCAAATTTTTCTCCTAAATCATTCAAAAATTCTCCGTTTGCATAATCTACTAAATGTTGTTTTTCAATTAAATTATAAACTCTGTCAACTTCATCAAATAATTTTGATATTGCTTTATAAAAAGAGCTTACATTGCTATTTTTTTTAAGCCACCACGGACATTTTGACATTAAATAATCAAAATTACTCTGCATATTCCGCCACCTCGTTAAATCCTAACTCTAATACCTTTTTAAAGCCACTAGTTGTTTCATTTTTAAATTTAAAAGAAACATCTATATTAAGCAATCTGTCGGCTGAATAAATCTGTCTAATATACTCGCTTTCGCACCGATATGATGTAATATAATCGCCAACCTCTACACTTTTTAAATACTCTTTTACAATATCTTTTAAATTATCTAATAAGATATTAGTACCTCTTGCTGCTGTAAAATCAATATTTACTTCTATTTCTCGTTTTTGCGGTCTATAAAACTTAATTTCTCTGTCTATCCCTTGATTATCTTTAACTGTTACAACTGTATCTCCGTTCATTTGTATAGCCTGATCTTTTTTTCTCCATATTGCTTTTGCTATATCTTCATTTCTTCCGCCGTCCACGATTAAAACAATCGACTTTGGTTCTAATCCTTTGCTATCAACTGTCATTGTTTTATTTTCGTCAGCATAAACAGATTTAACACCTTCCTGTTTTAATACTTCCGCTCTAATTCCGTCCAAATTCCATTCGCTTTCATTACGACTTAAAAACCAACGTTCTATATATTCGTTGTCACTTTCTTGCCCCTGTCCACCAGCTGCAATCTCATTTTGTTTAAAATCATAAACACCATTTACGACTTTGATTAGCTTAATAATACTTCCTGCTTCTTTGTTGCCTTGTTCACCTGCTGTATCACAAATAAATTCAAAAGTAGTTTTATTGTTCAACGTTCCATTTTGATTAAGTGTATATCTTGTCCCATCGTTTGCCTCGAGTATCACATCACCTTTTTCAAGATTTATATTAAGTCCACCAACTAACTCAACTTTAACAGTAGCATGACTTTCTTGCTTTCTCTTAAAAAAGAAAGGGCTATTTGCTAAGTGCTCATCTATTTCAATGCCTTCGCAATTAAGTAAGTTCATTTTGTCAGCTTGAATCTGTTGCCGTTCCATTTTCTCTCTTAAAAGTCTAGCAACTGGATATATCAGCATATACCAAGCGCTCCGCTTGTCATTAGAATAATCAGCTTTTAGCAATGTTTTTAATTCATTATTTAGAATATTCATATTGTCTTGAACTGTATTAACTTTTATTCTCGCCAACCTATCCCAACTCCTTTCATTAAAGTTTTTCCGTTATCATTAAAAATAATACCGATATTAACTTTTAAATGCCTATTCTCGTACTCATATACTTCAACATAGCATCTACTTAAATAGTCCCTAAAATTATTCAATATCTTATCTCTAATATGCTCTAACACTTCATTTTCATTTCCGTGAGTTCCAAACAACTTTTCAAAATTTAATCCATATTTAGTGTCGTATTCGAGTTCTCCTTCACGAACATGTAGCATTAAAACAATTTGCTGTATCACTTCAAAATATTTTTCTTTTGCTTTAAAAAATTGCACATCACCATTTTCAATATACAATTCACCAGTTGCATTATTCAATTTAATATCCATAAATCACACTCCTTTACGGATGAATGTACGGAACTCCGCCTTTACTTGTTCCACTCTCTGTATCAACTGTTTTTGCTTTCACTTCTCCACTCTCTATATTCCCAGTTTTGATGTTGCCTTCCATTTTTATGTTTCCGTTTATTCCAATAGATGTTGGCTCTGTATCAGGATTAACATCAGTTGGAATATAAAAAGGTAAGGCGATAGCATTTGTAAGATTGTGCCTTTTGTTTGTATTCACCGCCGTACTTTCTTTTGTGATATATCCGCTAACATCTCTGCTTAAAATTAAAATCGGAACTACGTCACCAGTTTTAAACTTGACTTTTAAATTAAATTCTTTATTTCCTAGTTGACACATTGGAACATGCAAAATAGGAGGCAATTTAACGTCCCTAAATTCTGACATTGGTTCAACATCCACAAATCCGTTTCCGTGTACTTTTGTTATTTTAGCAATCAAAGATGTATCTATTTTCCCAAGCATTGCTTTCACATATTCTTCCATCATTTTTTTCTACCTTTTCCTTTACTTCTCTTAACTTGAGTAACTTTTCCTTTTTTATTTTCTTCCTTTTCAATCTTTTTAATTTCAGCATTATTTTTCTTAACATCCGAATCGTTATTAATTACTCTTACCTTTAAAGTCATTTTGAAATCACTAATATCACTAATCTCAACAATTTGGCACATCGTTGAGATTTCGTTACTTATTAATTCGATTAAATCACCTTTTTTTAAATAATAAATTAATAAACATTTGACTTCATAATCGTATTTCAATTCTTCTTTTTTTTCTTTTTTATCAGACTTTTTTGTTTGAGTGTTATTTTTCGAGTCCTTAGCTACACTTTTATTATTTTTTTGATTTTTTACTTGCTTTTTTTGTTGCTGTTTTGCCACTTTTTTTCCCACCTTTTGATGTTTTTTTACTTCCTTTTTTGCCTTTACTTTCCTTCGTTTTTTCCACTTTGTAACTAATTTCTTCAACATTTTGTGGCTTAGGCTCTTCTAAAAGTCCGCTTTGATAACTCAATTTAATAACCTTTTCTGTGTTTATTTCATTGTGATAAATATAGATAAAGTCATTTTTTGTAGTCATCTGGCTGTCACAATCTTTTACAATTTGACCTATTTCATACAATCCGCTGCCTAAAATGCTTTCTCCAATGCTATAAACTTTATCATTCTTTAGTTCACATTGCTTAACAGTAAATCCGCATTTACTTGCCAAGTCATTAATTATTGTACTTGCTGTCGTATTTGGAGCATAAGCAGCACTAACTAATTTCTTAAAGTCTGCTGGAACTTCACGACATTTTAGTTTTAAGACTCTGTTATCAACTTCTTTTCTAGTGATAATGCCGCTGGCAACTTCACCTATATCTGTTCCGTATCCTGCCACAAGTCTTACACTATCCTTTAATTTAATTTTTGCGATAGTGGTATTTGTCAATCCTTTTATTTCAATGTCAAACTCATTCGGTTCTTCATTTACTGATTTATAAGTCCATTTTATTTCGACTCCATTTATAACGCTCGGATCGGTTAAATTATAATCTTTTGGAAAAATAAAATTTAAGTCACCTTCACTTGTTTGTATTTTTATTTCAGTTCGTTCCAAAAATAATTTATTAAACATCACTTTCTTCTCCTGTTTCATCAAATATATCAAAATATTCTAAAAATACTGTTTCACAAAAATTCTCGTAAGTGATTGGAACTTCTTTTTTGTCGAAGCTAAGCGGCACAATATAGCAATTTAAAAACTTATCATTTATATTATCGTTCTCGTCTTTATTTATAAACCAACCAAGTGGACGCCCATATATAAGTTTTTCGTTTCCAAGCATTATCTCACTGTTTTCGTTCATCACATCAACATAAATTTTATTATTGCTTTTAAAATGCTTAATTCTAAGCAAATATATTTCATTTCCGCTTTTAAATGTAAATACATAAGGGATTTTCTTCTTATCTATCTCAATTCTCATTTCAAAAATCCTCCGAAACTAAGTCCGCTATCCTTTGTTCCTGCAACTCCTGTTTTTTGTTCATCTTTTAATGTAGTTGCTTCCGAATTTAAAACGTCTCCTTTTCTCATCAAATAAGCAAACTCCAAAACTTCAAAATCAATTTCAAATTCTAGCGTTGACTGTGTGCTGTAACTTCGTGAAACTTTAGTAATAACCATATCCTCTATTGTCTCAACTGTGGAAATTGTGCATAATGTTTTCTTTTGCCACAATTCTACTATTTGCTCGTAAATACTCTCGGAATTTTTAGTTACTAAGTCACTTAAAATTACTGAAATACTGTATTTTCTATTATTATGTGAAATGTTGCTACTTATCAATGTGTTATCTCTGTCCTCAAGTGAATGAGTTTTAACACTGCTATCCCTTTCATCACTTTTTATTTGAACCCACTCAAGTTCTATGTCATTGATTTTGCACCTTTCAGCTTCTTCAAAGAGCCTAAAGCCAAACATACTATCAAAGAATTGATTAACTTCCGTGGAATGAGCCAAGGCAATGCCATAAGCAGTTGCCCCAACGCTTCCTAAAACACTATTAAATCCTATGTTGTATAACTTATTTTTTGTTCCTTCATAAGCTATTTTGCCAAAAGGATTCCCTTTTATTTTTTGCTTAGTTGCGTTCAATCCGCTAAAATCCATCGCCTAACCTCCCATCGCTATATATTTTTCTTCAAAAAATCTTCTTAAAATTTCCTCTATTTTTCTCGTGAGTTCTCTATCGTTTCCGCCTGAATTTTCAACAACAATTGTAGGAGAAAAAATGTTTTGTGAACCTCCGCTATTGTTCGATTTGCTACCAGAACTTGATTTTTTGCCATCAATAGCCTTTTTAGAGTTTTTCCCAAACTGGTCTCTCATCATTCTTCTTGTTGCTTCAGCCGTTGAAATTCTAGTACCTTGTGGCAAGTTCATAGTCATTTCTTGACTCGCCAAGAATTGTTGCCCACTAGGAAGTCTTATCATTTCTGCTCCCTTTTCAGCAACTGTAACTGGTCCGCCTTCCCAGGATTTGTCTCCAATATAACGACCTTTACCACCGCCGCCTAGCCAAGACGGAACTTTAACTTTAAACATTCCAGCTATTTTACTTGCAATACTACTTACCGTACTTGCCAATCCGTTAAAAAAGCCCTTGATCGCATTAATTACACTTTGTGCAATACTTTTTGCCTTGTTAAATCCTTGAGTAAAAAAAGTCGCAATCCTATTAACAACAGCACCAATCGAATTTACAACTCCAGCAATAACTGCCAAAACTGCTCCCATAATACTAGCAACTACTCCTATTATTGCCGAAAAAACTCCAACAACAACTCCAACAATTCCAGCAAATACTCCAATTACAACTTGAGCAACTGGAACTATTGCCGATATTAATACTGCTCCTATTTGCAGTACAATTCCAATTATTGGAATCAAAGCCGTTCCTATTTGAACCGCTAAATTAACGATTACCGCAAATATTTGCATAATTGGAGAAAGTGCTGGGGTTAGCATAGATACAACTTGCATTATCTGTCCAAAAGCCATAGCAAACATATTCCCTATACTTCCAAAATCAATGTTAGCAAACAATGTCGTTACAGCATTACCTATATCACTGAATATTTGACCTATTTGGCTAAAATTAATGCCACTTAACATTTGACCAATCACTCCTGCAACTTGTCCAGCTAAGCTAATTATCATATTTAATCCATTAGCAATGCCGTTTGTAAGTCCATCACCACCAATTCCACTAAATGCTTGTGATAAGGTTTGTCCTATGCCTTTCAAAGGCTCTAACAACGGAGCGAAGTTTAGTTTACCAAAAATACTAATTATCCCATTTAATGCACCATCAGCCATTGTTGCCATTCCTGAAAAAGCTTGTTGCACACTTTGAGCCATTCTTTGCCCAGCAGGAGTATTTAATAATTGATTTACTTTAGTAAGCAATCCGTCCATTGCCTGTTGTCCTGCATTCTGTGCTTGTTGCCAAACTTTTCCAAACGTCAAAGGCATTTGTTTATATTTCGATTCTATATCATTAGCACTTCCTAACACTGCATTTTTGATTACATCCGAAGTGATTTTACCTTCAGATCCTAACTTTTTAAGTTCTCCCATCGAAACTCCCATTGACTCTGCTATTTTTTGAGCCAATATTGGAGCATTTTCCATTACTGACCTAAATTCATCTCCTTGTAGCTTTCCAGAAGTCATTGCCTGGTTCAATTGAAACATTGCCGACTTTGCTTCTTCAGCTGATGTACCTGATACTTTAAATGCTTTATCCAATGTACTTGTAAATTTAACTGCCTCATTATCATTAAATAGACCTTTTGTCAGCATTTTTAACTTAGCGATGGAATCTAGTTGTGCTCCATAATCCGCACCACTTTGTTGTGATGCTGCAAATGTTTTTTGTTTCAAACCAGCGACATCATTTGTGACCATCTTAAGCCTAGAATTTCTTAAAGAATTTTCGTCAGAAGCCTTTGCTAGTCCTGCAAAGCTAAGTCCACCAGCAAGCCCTCCAAACATACTACTAATCATACTGAATTTGCTCAGTTTTTTGAAAATATTAGAAATTTTGCTTCCTATGTTTTTTAACCCTGATCCAAATTTTTTCAAGCCGTCAACTTTAAATGCTCCTTTTATTTTTTCGCCTAGTTTCGGAAAAAAATTGCCCAATGAGCCACCTATTCCTTTTAAGCCATTAAACTTATCACGAATTGCATCCAATCCTGAAGCCGCTCTTTTACCAATCAACGGTATTTTTTCAACACTATTTATTAATCCGTTGGTAAGGTTTTCAAATTTAAAATTTCGGATTTTGCTTTGCAATTGTGAAATGTTCGGTATTAAACTAGCCATTTTAGCCTTCAGTTTTTCTAATCCAGAACCACCGACTTTGTTTCCGATTTTTGATATTTTTTCTTCTACTTTTGCAGCAGCAGGCAATATAGATTGCATTTTAGATTTTAATTTGTTTAAAGGACTATCCTCGGCTTTAACACTCAACAATATTTCTAATTTATTTCCACCAGCCATTTTATCCCTCCTTTTCCTCAAAATCCATTATTGCTCTACACCACTGGAAAAACCTAACGTTGCTCATATCCAGAACAACATTAGGGTCTTTTATTTTTCTTTTTATGATAAATTCCCATTTCATTTTAATCATAGGGTCGTTGTATTGTTCCTCTGCTATTTCAAGGTCATGTTCAATTTCCTTTTCTTGTTCTCCTTGAACTTACCCATGTAGTCTATAATAGTCGCAATTATTTCAAATAATGCCTCTTCATCGTATTCAAAAAAGTTAATTTTTCTAGCTTCATTTGGTTTTTCTACCATTTTCGGTAATACTGTTGCTGCAAATACTGTGACATCTTTATCTGTTAAAAATTTTGTTAGAGCATTTGTGTAAACTTGATAATTTTGCGGCTTAGTTAATCTAAAATCAAATTCTTTTAAAGTTCCTTCCGAATCTACATATATCTCTTGCCCCTTAATATTTAACCTTCCTAAATTGTCGATAAAAACATTATTTTCTTGTTCTTTTTCTTCCATTTTTTCTTTATTTGCCATTTTCTAATTCCTCCTAAACTTTTTCATCATATTTCGCACATTGAATTGTGTATTCAATGTCAACATCTTTTGTATTGTTTTTTCTTTCTCCGCCTTTTTGGATAGAAACACCTTGTCCGTTTCCAACAATTTTGTTCATTCCTGTATTGTCTATATATGTCAAAGTCCCTAAAACTCCATTTGGATTTGCATTACATTTAGTCAAGAATATATCATCATCAGACCCTTTTACTGTCGTCAATTTGATTTCTCTTTTTGTAACCCTCGTTTGAATTGTTGGAACATTACCCTTGATATCCGGATCTCCCATTGTATGAGAGTCTTCTGTCGGATTATTTTCAATCTCTTTAGCCTCTTTAATCATATAAGTCCCTACCCCTGGAAATGTAATGAATAAATCAACCTTGCTTAAATCAATCGACTTTTCTAAAAAATTATTTCCCATTTCTACCTCCTATGCCGTTAATGGTTCATCGTGCCAAACCAATGTAACTTCAATTTTTTCTATTTCTGTACTGATTGTAAAATCAATTTTTACATTTCTAAGTGTACGATTGATGTAATCGTCTACAGTCAATCCTGTTTGTGCCGAAGTGTCTTCAATGCTTGGGACTGTAACTTTAAACAAGTATTCGCCACTATTATTCTTAGCAACTGCTCCTTGTTTCCCCATTGCTAGCATTACTCTATTTAATAATGCTTCGACTTTTGGAATACCTTCACCGTCCATTGTTGTATTTTTTTCTTCAATTAGCATTCTAGACAAATTAGTTTCAATGTTATGTACAATTGCGTCGATCTTAATCGTTTGGTCCGCATGTCTTACACCGTCAGCACACCAAGAGCCACTTGTCACAGCGTTATATCCAACAAAACTTCTAGTGTAATTAATATTCCCTTTCTCATTATTGCTTTCTTCTGTCAAAGTTTTAGCTGACGGATCTACTCCTAATATTCTTCTATCACTCCAACGTCCATTAATTCCTTGAGCGAAAGTGTAAGCTGGTAATCCAAATATATCCAAGTTTCCGCCTTCGGCTTTTCCAGCCATAAAATATATTCTCACGCTTTCTTTTAATTTGTTATTCTCAGCTGTCGAATTAGCCACAACTGCAAATTTAACATTTTTAGTTAGCCATTTAGCCAATGCCTTTGTAAATTCCTCATCATAAAAATCTACAATCACACCGTAAAAATCGCCAGTTGGTAAACTATCTAAAAATTCTTCGTTTGGCGTTGCTTTACTTGCACAATACCAAACATCTGGCTGGATTACATTCCCATCGCTATCCTCTTGTGACAAAAATGTTTCTACACCTTTGTACATTTTAGAATCAGCCCCAAAATCTGTTTTAACATCATCCAGTTTAGTATATTTCTTGTAAGGTTTATCTGCCTCTTTAGTTATAAATAAGACTTTTCCAAAATCGCCTAGCAATAAAGGCTTTGTTGGTCTTATTACTGTTACTTTTATTTTCTTAGCCATTCTCTACCTCCGTTTTTACTTCCACATCTTTTATTAAATCTCTTACTCTTTCGCTTGATTCACGCCAATTCATTTCTACATCAAAACTAAATCTGTAAATGTACTGACTGCCCTCAAGGAAAGTTAAATCTTTTATTTCTATATTGTCATCACTTAATCCAAATCCGTTCCTAACCAAGTCATGTCTTTTCTTAAATACTATAACCTCAAGCAACTCACTAGCCATTTCTTCTGCTCTTGCCTGTGTTGGAGCATAAAAATCAAATTGCAAATAAGCAATAACTAATCTTAAAGCCTTTTCCTTGATTTGCGTATCTGTTGTTTCAACAGTCTTATATGCACTGTATGCCGACTTATTAAGACTTATTGTATGCATAACAGCACATTCAGTTGGCTTTTTAGCTACATAATTATCACGAATAACTTGGAAATTTACGAAACTGGCTAATAATTTTCTTAATGCTTCGTTTTTCATTCTTGCACCCTTTCAATATAATAAATTCTAAGTTCATCGTGTTTCATATAGTTCTTAGCCGTTGTCACAATATAGTTGTTTCCCTCAAATTCAATTGTATTTTTCAAGTCAATATCAATATAACAATATATCTTTTTACTATTCAAAGTTACTTGTATCCCTTGATCCACAAGCATACTTATGTCCTGCCTGTTAAGATTAAATACCGCTCCCTCAAAATCTATACTTTCATCAACTTCAACCAGTTCCGAATTAATCCATTCACTAGTTTTCTTTGATATTCTACATTTGCTAAAAAATCTTTTTGGAATAAATGTTTTGTGTGCCATTTTTATACACCTACAATCTCATAAGAAATAGAATTGTAAAGTGAGTGAGTATCCATAAGCGGTTTTGTCGAATTATTCCCCTTTTTTTCCCTTAATTTTATAGTTTTAGGATCTAATGCTGTAAAACCACCTTTATCAATCGTATCTTTTATTTTTTTAACCACAAAATTCCCTAAATTATTATAAGCCTCTTCTCCAGTTAGTTCTCCAGCAATTATTGATTCTAGTTGTGATTTCATATAATCTTTAATTTCTTTTTGAGCTTCGTCAGTTGCAACTGATGTTCTGAAAAACGGTCTTGCAGGTATACCTCTTTTTGTTCCGTATTCATTATACAAAGCATATTCCAAAACTGTTGTTCCTTCTGACTCATCACTTTCTTTGTCGCCATCATCGCCTAAAATACCTACTTTAACAGCGTGGGTTTGCAAATACTTCAGCTCTTTATCCAGCTTCTCTAATCCCTCTAATTCATATACAATTTCAGCCATATATCCGCCTCGCAATACTCTCAATTTTTTCTCTCTTGTTATTTGCAAAATCTACAAACGAATAAGAAATGTCATCAATCTTATAAGTCTTATACTTGCTAGCCTCTTCATCCATACTGTTAATAAAATCATTTACAAGTATACATATTTCGTATTTTAACCAATCAGGCAGTTCATCGTATCCAGCCTTATAAGTTACTTCAATCTCTTTTTCTTTTGTATTGCAAGGGCAATTACTAAAATTAATAAACTCAATATAATTCCCACGACTTTTATATCTATCATTGAAATCAATGCCCACAATTTCAACAACTGGACGTTTATTCAAGTAAATTCGCTTATTATAATCATAATCCTCTGTAAGTGTTTCAACTTCCAATTTATATCCAGTTATGTTTTCAATCTGACTAATCGCAACGCTAAGCAAGGTTTCAACCTTAGCCAATTCTTCATCAGCTAAGGTCTTGCCTGTTATCCTTTTATAGTCTTCAACAGTAATAAGCATTCAAAACCACCTCTATTTTACTTTTAACGGTTTAAAAGCATTTGGTCTTAACACTTTTCCTCCGATTCTTATTCTTGTATAAATTTCTGTAATTCCTTCATTTACTTTTCTGTTTGTTTCTTGTTCAAAATCATTCTTTATGTAGTATCCGTAACCTTTTTTGAAGTCGCAGAATATTGCAGGGAATTTTCCAGTTGCTATATCATCTAAAAACTCATCAACAACCACTTCATAACCATTGAATACCATTGTTGCACCGTTATGGATTGTACTCCACAATTGTCTATCCGTTGTATCTTTCCATAATTTCATTTCTTCATACATTTTTAGAGAGACATAGTATTTGGCATTTTTTCTATATTGTTTTTTCATTCCTGTTTCAAGTTTCACCATATCTTCCCAAGTTACTTTTCCAGCTGTAGCAGATGTTACTGCATTGGCTTTTACATCAGCATTTGTCATAAACCCTTCAATAAACTGGTCTGCTGTTTCATTATATGTTCCATTTATTGTTAAATCACTTAACGTTATTCCAAAATCTTCTGCAACTGCTTCTTTAATTTCGCCAACTAAATCAGCAAACGCATCTTCCCTAGCTTCATCTGTCAATGGATATGGAACTTGTCTTTTCCCAGCTTTTATATCAATATATGTGTAACTTATTTCTCCACTTTGAGTATTTCCAATACCTTCTTTTACAGCTTGGTTTTTAGGAGTTATTTCATTTCTAATCGGTACTCTTCTGTAGGATTCCTTACCTGTATAAATTCTTGCATTAAACAAAAATGGAGAATTTTCTTTTATTTCCTTTAAAATTTCTCTTTCTAAGGCACTTGGAATTAATACGGCAACTTGTGTACTAGATATTGCTTTTGCAACCCTTAAATTTTCAGCTTCTCCAGTTCTTAGAAATTTTTGCAACGCTTCAGTTTCTTTTTTCTCTTCTATTTCAGGACTAGGCACACCTTTTTTCATAACTTCATCTAATGCTTTACCCATATTTTCAAGCTCTTCATTAGCCTTGTTGATTTTATCTTCCAACTCTCCATTCTTTTTCAATGCTGCTGCTAAATCTTCATTTGTTTTTTTTATGTCCTCTGTATTCTGTCTCAACCCTTTTTCAAAATCTTCAATATTTTTTGGCATATTATCATCTCCTTTATTTTTATTTATATTATTATCGCCTTTTACTGTTTCCACCGTTGCGTCTGGTACTGCTCCTTTTAACACAACGCTACCTTCCACAACTTCAATTTCTTTAATTATCCTAGCGTCAACCTCTCCCTTGTCGGTCTGTACTTTCCCATATTCCCTTTGCTTCAGAAATCCGCCAACTGACATTTCATAATTTGCTCCGTTTTTCATCATTGAATAAACTTTTTGAGCGTCCCGATTTATTACATTACCATTTTCATCTGTTGACAAATCAAGTTTAGCCGAGAATTTAAGGTTTCCAGTTTCATCTTGATAAACTTTCAAAGTTCCAATCTCTTTACTCCAGTCGTGCATATGCAGCAAGAAATAGGTCTTGTCCTTATCCACTTTATCAAGTGCTGTTTTATCGAAATAATCGCCATAGCTGTCGATAACGCTATGCGTTACCAATTGCCCTTCAATTATTCCTTTTTCCTCTGTGTCCTTTTTCAAAATCATTTCGACACTTTTTTGAAATTTATCCATATTACCTCCCTTATATTAATTCGCAATGGCAATTTATCAATTCTCCTACATCTGCTTCTAAGTCGTGCGGACACATCATTCCGTTAGAAAATGGCTTACTTGCGTCTTCAACCGTCACTTTGTCAAGATCTAAATGTGTCTGTCTGTCTGTTTTTCCACCTCCAACGTGCCACCACGTTTTTGGCAATCCTGCTTTTATAAGCCCTTCCAAATAAGTCATTGTTGCAGTAGTAGCCGTCTCGGTTCTTGCTATTATCATTGCTCTTTTTTCTTCCATATCTTTTACTTTTTTCGTTATATTCTTAGCAATATCACGAATATTAAGCCCTTTTTCTTGTCCTGAAACAATAACTTTGTTTAATATTTTCTTTGTTGTATCTTTTATATTAGCTACTTTTTCAGCAATCACTTTTTTTCCAAACATTTTCAAAGTTTTATTCTTTACAGCTGGAATTAATTTTTCATCAATGCCACGATGTGTAATTAAAAAATTCGATGTTTCACTTACTGTTTCGAGTATTCCTTTTTTTAATTCATCGAATAATTGACTGCTAAACGTTTCCCAAGCGAATTCGCTCAAAAACATCTGCTCATTTACATCAATTTCTCCACGCAATTGTTTAAAAACAAGTCTTAATCTATTAAATTGCTTTAATATCAACCTGTTTCGCATTTTCAATTGCCTTTTTGCCAATATCTTTTTTTGTGAGTTAGTCAACTTAACTTTCTTCGTTTTCCGCTTCTTCTTTGTCATCGTCTTCCTCCTCAACTGGTTTTACATCTTCGTATATTTCTTTTAATGGTGTCATTGATGTGCTGATTAAAATATCATCTCCATTTTCAATTGGCGGATATTCAAGCTCTGCTCTCTTCTCATTTATCGTTAAATAACTAAGATTATTAAGCATTGTCATTTTCTCTTTTCTGTCTTCTTTGAGTACTCCAATTGTACTTGTGTCAAAATCAATGTATTCATTATTTTCTAGCTTATCTTTCATAATATTATTAAGATACTCGGCTATTTGTTCGACAAGTGGCAATATGTTCTCTGTATACAAATCTTTTTTAGCCTCTTTGTAGTTACTAAATTTACTGTTAGTTCTGTCTCCAATTAGAATACTGGGTACATTCATAACAGCGGCAGTTGTGTTCCTTATTTCATCCATAGCATTAAGAAAATCAAAATCCTGCGGTGAAAAGTCAGCCTCTTTTATTTCGGCACCTTCTCCGTCCAAAATAAGTGCTTTCCCTACATTCTTAGAGCCGCTATTCTGCTCTATTTCATTCTTAATTTCTTTTTTCTTAAAAGCGTTCAGGAACTTTTTAACAACGATTATAAGATTTCTCTTGCCACCGTTTTTTAATATGCTGTTGTTCCACTGCATTATGTAACACCAGTAATTATGTAAAGCGGTTAATGACTGCACCTTACTTATTCCTCGACCTGCTCCAGCGATATTATCGTAAATATTTACACCTTTTATGTAGTGAAACATCTTTAGATCTTCGCCTTTGTACTCTTTGCCATTTACTCTTATTGATTTGATACCATTCAATACATTTTGATTGTCATATTCGATATAATAAGAACCTTTTTTTAATAAAATTAGTTCAGCTTTTGTATACAAATCAATTCTCATTACAAGCAACTCGCCAAACAAGATGTAATATAAAGCAAAATAATTAATAAACTGGTCTGTGTTGAGCAAAGAATTAGGATTTTGCAATGTATTTAACACATAGCTACTTTTAACATCTCTAACATTATCCCCATATCCTTTTTTATATGTTCCCCATTTTAAATTATTTATTGCTTCATTTATTCTTGTAATAGCTGAACTTGTAAAAGGATTCTTATACAACTGGCTCAAAAACTTTTCAGGGTCTTCATCTTCGAGCGTATAACCATTTATAAATTCAGATAACGTAACTGGTGACCTAGTGCTCCAAAATCCTTTTGAAAAAATATTAAGTCTCATCCCCCACCTCCTCTTTGTAATAATGTTTATTTAATATATACGGTGTATAATCACTTAGTGCATATTTAATAGCGTCAAAACTGTGTGGGTCAATATTAAATGGCTTTTGTGTCTTAGGATTTTTAGCAATCAATCCGTCTTTATTAAAAAACCACTTCATTTCTGTTAGTTCTCTATATGTGTTAGGACACACGTTTTTATCAATAAATATGTTTCTAAATGATTGTATCTTTTTAACTCCAGCTTTACTTATATCGCTTGTCTTTTTAACTGGATTAATCATTACATTATTCATATTGTAAAAAGCTATTGCCTTTGGTTCTGCACTATCTGCATAAACAACTTCTCCGTCATTTATCAATTTCTGTATCATTTCAGTTTCCAGCATTTCCACATCGGTTAAATGATTATCGTAAAATTCTTCATAGATATACAAATCATTCAATTCCTCATCTATCACAACTCTTACTATTGCGTTGTAAGAATTGCTAAAACCAAAATCGAATCCAGCAAACCTATTCCATTTACCTTCAATCAACTTTTCTATCCTTCTTTGTTCCATATGATGTAAATTTCTGAATAATGTATCTCCTGCACTTCCAAATCTCCCTAATGTCTTTATTGCTCTCAAATAGTCATCTGTTTCAGTTTCCAAGTCTGCTATAAAATTGTCGGGCAAAAATTTGTTGTCTGTGTATACTGAATGATGTAAGTATATATTTTCAGAAAATACATTCCCTTTTTTCAAACTTACTTCATTCTTTATTTTCATAATCCGTTCAGCATATAGACTATTTTCGTCTTTACCAATGCTCTTTAGTACTTCTGTCAAATACTTATACGTCCATACTCCAAACTCATTAGGATTAGTTGTTAAAATCAATATATTTCTGTTTTTTATACTTCTCAATCTTGATTTAAGTTCTTTGAATGATTTATAATCAATCTCATCTGCCTCTTCTATCCAAATAGTATCTATATCTTTTATTGATTTGATTTTCTTAACATTGTCCAATCCTCTAAAAATAAATTCAGTTCCTGTTACAGTACAAGAAATTTTCATCGGCGTTGTTGTAAAATAAAAATATTTTTCGAGTCCAAGCATATAGATAATATCTTGAATATCCGCATAACAACTCTCTTTTAAATTTTCTCTTATCTGTCGAACAACTAATATTTTTCTTTTTTCTTTCAAAGCTGAAATTACTAATTTAAAAGCTGCATTGTATGATTTGCTACTTCCATAACCTCCTAACAAAAAATAAATGTGTTGGCTATCGTCCAATAAAAATTCCTGAAAATGTTTATTCACTTCTCTTGTTATTTCCATTAAATCCCCACCAACTTAATTTCTATTTTGTTATCCTTGTCTATATCGGAGTTTAATTTAGATTTTTCAATTTCCAGTTTTTCTTTTTGGATATTCTCGTTTTCCAGTTCCATTTCTAATTCTGCCTGCCGATAACTTCCAACAATCTGTCCACCTTTATAAATTTCTTTTTCAAATTCTTTTAAGACTTTTAGGCGTGTGTTTATGCGTTTTAAAGTTTCATCATCTTCCAATCCAATTTCCAAAAACTTTTCCTTTAGTTTCCTTTTTTCTTTTTCCAGCTCCTGTAATTGTTCTTTTAGATCCTGGTAATTTTCATCTGCAATTTTAGATAAAACTGTTTGGCTTTTTTCAATTTGGATTTTTCTAACGCTCTGCTTTTTTCTGTAATAAGTTCTTTCACTTATGCCATTTTTTGCCATTATTTCATATTTCGAGACATCATCGATTATGTCTGATTTTATCTGTGTTTCCTTATCATTTGCACCAGTTTTATTTTTGGTGCATTTTTTAGAATTTGGTGCATTTCCTTTTGGTGCAACTTTTTTTTGCCATTTTTCTCTTTTTTTCCAACTGTTAATGGTGTTTACACTAACTTTATATTTTTTAGAAAGTTCTGTAACTCCTGCACCATTTTCATATTCGTTTTTAATCAACAATTTTATGTTTTCATCTTTCATTTTTCCTTTACCTTTTTATTTTTTTAGACAAAAAAAGACCGTATATATAAAATCAAGGCTTTTTAATTCCTCAAATTTATAAATACGGTCATCATTTTGTGTACGTCGCTATTTATACTTTATTCAATTGTTGTTTGAAACTTTTGAAATCAGGTTGCTTTTTTGCATACTCTGTTTTGATATTTCTTAGTTTCCGTTGTTTCTATTAATATCATTCCATTGGGTCTTTTATCAATAAAGATTTTTCCTATTTTTTCACTTTCTAAAAAATCTTTAATTTCTTTGAGTTCTTTACTTATACTCATTTTACCTCCTAATTATAACCTATTTTAATGCTTTTTTCAAGTGTTTGAGTTTTGTTTTTTCTTTAAAAATTAAAATCATAAACAATGTTTTTCTTTTTAAATTTTAACATTTACATAAAAAAGACCAGTTTTATTTGGTCTTTTCTTTTATACAATTTACTATTGTTTTAAATATTTTTTCCGCAATAGTCTCTACTTTTTCTTTTCTGATAACACTAAAAATTACTTTTATAGCTTCCGATAACGACACATTTATCACGATAACTAGCAACAATATGTTCCAAACACTCACATCTTTAATATTTGAAAAAAAGGATAAATTTACTCCTATTAATGAAAAGATAGATAAAAATACTCCCATTATTTCTAATATTTTTTTATCATGTTCTTTTTGGTCTTCAATTAAATTTTCTACTTTGGAATGTTGTATTTTTGCAAATGAACTTAGTTTAGCAGTGTTATGAAAATTTGTTTGATTTTCTATTTTAGTTCTTTCTGCAAAACATTGATAATAATTAAATTGAATTTCATTTCTCAAAAATTTGAATTTCTGTAATATTTCAATTTTTTCATTATTTTCTGAATTAAGGTAATTTGTAACATCATGTAATAAATCATAAAACAATTTTTCTTGCTCCATGTATATTTTTCTGGTTTCATGAAGACTTTCTTTTATTTCTTTTGAATCATAAGTCATATCCCTTTTAAACATTTCATTTCTTAAGCTATTTAATTCGTCTAACCTAGATTTATATTTATTTATAATCTCATTGCATCTAGTAGAATATTCCTTGAATTTTTCTTCTGAATCCATAAATTTCCTCCTAAAATATAATAATATATTATACCCTAATACCAAAAATATTCAACTGTCATTGTCCTAATTTCCAAAACTTTTTTAAAAATCACATTTTTTTAACTTACGATTGTCTTCTATATCCTTATATTTCAATATTGGCGATACTTCATGTATACTTCCATTCTCAAATTTCAGATACACTTTTTCACTTGTTTTAGATTTTAACTTTTTGATAACTTTATATTGCCTACACTCTTGCTGAAATTTTTCATAATATGTACTACAACTTATAGTTATTACCAAAAGGCCTAGTAACAAAAAATTTTTCATATCTTCTCCTTAAATCCTTTAAAATGCCCCTTATATATTTTCTTCAATTCCTTAACTTCTTCATCTGTCTTTATTTCAAAAGGCTCTATATTCAGCTCTTTAAGTTTTGTTATTAATTTGTTTCTGCCACCACCAACTCCATGATCCACTCCTATATGCCACTCTGCTGATAACGGTAAATAACTGTTCCCTATCCCTTTATCATATTTATAGCCACCTAATGCTCCAGCACTTTTTGAAATATGTGCCAGCTGTGCATTTGGCTTTCCTGTAATAACACATATTTTCTTTTTTAACATCCAGTACACCCAGTTCCTGTTTTCCTGTTGTCTATACAGTTCGTGTATTTCCTGCCACATATCAATATCATTCTGCAAAAAATAGTCAAACAGGAAATTAGTAAATGCCACAGCTTCAGCATTGCTCATTAATTTAAGTGCCAAGCTAAAAGTATCATTCAGTTTGATAAACAGCATTTGAATCTCGTCAGTTACAAAATCCATTAAATCGTTCGTGATTATATTGATTTTGCTTTCTTTTGTGTAATTCTTGTCAATTATGTTTCCAATTCTGTCTTTCAGCTTGCTTTCCATGTTTCTGAAAGGCTCATATCCCTTTATATTCTTGCCACTATGCCTGATATAAAGTTTCTTCAAGTCTTCCTTTGCCTTGTACAAAAAATAATCGGAAATGGCAGGCTTTTGCTTGCTAGTCTGCCAATTTATGTCTACACCTTTCAGATGATAAGCGTAACAGTCTATGAACCAGTAAATTAATTTCTGATTTTCTCTGCTCATTCTTTTAGACATCCAAGTTTCCTTTCCGCCAAGCGTGCCTAAAATTCATATATCCTACAAACCTTTTCTTTTTAGTTTCCTCGTTAGGTTCATACTCTTTGTCCGAATTTTGGATTTTCTGGCGACTTTTAACTATGTTGTTAATTGAATATCCGTCATATATCTTTGCCGCCTGATCCTGCGTTATTATCCCGTCCTCAACCAATATTAAGCACATAACATATGTGTCGGGATTTTCAGCATTCCGTGTTTCTGGATATTCTTCTAAAATACTTCTAACTCTATTTTTTGCTAATCTTTTACCCATTATTCCTCCTAATTGAACAAGTCGCTAATTTCGTATCTGTAGTTTGTTCTTTTCTTTTGCTGAAACAATTGCTTTCCTAATTGCCTCACTTCATCTATATTGATGCTTTTCTTATTCGTCATTTTGTAAAACTCATCAAAATTATGAATATCTATTGCATAAGTTTCTGACAAATCCCTAAAATTAAGTATCATATACGCTTTTACATTATTTTTCTTTGCCTCAAGTCGTAAATTGTACAAAAATGTTTGCTGTTCATCAACTGTATCTTTTATATTTGTAAATGGCATTGATTTTCCTAAAAAGGATTTTAACTCAACAAGGACAAGCAAGCCGTCCTTGAAAAGTAAAAAATCACATAAGTTTTTATTTTTGAATCTGATCATCTGTCCATTTACAGTTCCTGTTGTTCCATCCTTGAATCTGTGCAAAAATATTTCATCTGTATTAACGCTATTCTTAAAGTCGTTTTCAAATTTTTTCCCTGCATTTATTGCCATTAATCAGTTACCTCTGCTTCCTGAACGGTTGCAAGTGTTGCTCCGTATATGCCGTCTCTCCCTTTTTTTATAACTGTTATTTTCCCCCTGTCAATCAATTCTCTCACTATTTCTGTACATTCAGTTGGATGTATTTTTGTACCAGACTGCACCTCTTTTGACCTATAGTAATATGGCTCATTCTTTTTCACAAATTCAAAAACCTTGTTCTCTTTTTTTGTTCTTTCTTTCTCCTCACGGCTATGTTTCTTGCTTTCTGCAACGCTAAATGATTTCGCTGGAGAATTTACTACCTCAACTTCTTTTTCTTCGCTGATAACTTCCTGTGTAGCTCTAGTGACTTTATATTCAATTTTATATGTTCCGTATTGCCCTTTTTCAATTCTTTCAACTGTACGATTGATTTTAAATTTAATCATTCTTATGATTTTTTCAATCATTTCAGTTTTAAAGATTTTAGTATTATCAATCAAGCCTCTAATAACATTTTTAACCAATTTTACTTTATTGATTTGTAAAGCTACAACAAAACAGTCGGCTATTTCTTCAATTAGATTTTGTTCGTCCTTGTAAAATGTTTTTCTGTAATTTCTATATGCTGTTTGCAGCTCTTCAATTTCTTCATAAAGTTTCAGCAGTTGTGGCTCTGCTCCGAAAAATCTTTTTATTTTTACAAGTTTTTCTCTGTATTCTCTGTTCAAAAGTAATTTCTTTGGATTTTCTCCAAATAACTTTTCTGAATTTATTTTTTTGATGATATTTCTTGAAATTTCATCAAGTTTATTTATATCATCAATATCTGTTATTTCAAGCATTTCATTCAATCTTGTACAATATTCAGATTCTGTTACATTTTCTCTTTGCGAATCAGTTAAGAAATTATTATATATAATTCCTGAAATCTTATCATTCGCAAACTCGATGTTTAATTTTAAATCACTTCTCTTGAATACAAACTGAACTTTCTTATCTTCCACATTCTTTTTAATTAATTTTGCATTTTCTAAATTATATGCTCCTTTACAGCTGTTTATCATATAGTCTACTACGTTGTTTCCTAACATTTTATTTCCTCCTGATTTTATGTATTTTCTTTCATCTTGACTTTTAAAATTTTCTCAATCTGTCTAATTCTTTTGTTGTTCTCCTCTATCCAGATACCATTTTGCTTAATTTTTTCAGACTTTTTCATCATCTGTTCATTCAAAATTCTGTTTTGTTCTTTCAGAATTTTATTATTGCTTTTCAGTCTTTTCTTTTCTTCCTGTAATTTTTGCATTTATCCTCCTAAAATATTTTGATTTGTTCCGCTATAATGCCTCGCTTTTTCTTATGCTTTTTTAAAAACAAGTTTCTGAATATAGCTTCAAGAACCGTTACCACTATGCTGTTTCCTGCCTGCTTGTATAATTGTGCATCCGAAATTCCTACAGACTTTGCAGCATAATAGTCCATATCTCTGAATCCCGTTAATCTCCAGCATTCAAGTGGAGTGAGTTTTCTTATTCTGTAATCATTGTTCTGTAAAATTTTAATACCTTCTCCCTTGTTCGTTGTAAGAGTTGGACTCAAATTAGTTCTGTATACATTTCCGTTCATGCCTTTTCCACTAGGATTTATATTTGCAACAAAATTATTTTCATGCCACGAACTCTTTGTTAAGGCTGGAACTATATTTTCTTTTATTCCGCCTTTATTGAATCCGTGTCCTTTTTGTATTATGAAATTGTCGGTTGGTCTCGCTCCTGCTCTTGTTGTTATGGCGAATGCAGTATTACATTCTTCAAGTTTTCTAGGATTAAATCTTTCACCCCTTGTAAATCCGTTTCTGTTTTTCATGTCAGAAAAGCATTTCAGATATTTCTCGGATAAATAATACTTGCCATCTACCTTTTCCTCTAGCAAGTCTTTCATTTTAGATTTCAGTTCAACTGGCTTTGGAAACTTATAGTGCATATTCTCAAGACTGCTTACCACGAATATCCGTTCTCTGTTTTGTGGGATTCCATAGTCTTTTGCGTTTAACACTTCCCAGTTTGAATAATATCCCAAACTGTTTAGAAAGCTTAGCCAACGCTCAAAATCTTTTATAAACTTCTTTCCAACTAGATTTTTGACGTTTTCAAGCAAAAGATACTTTGGCAACGTTCTGTTCTCTTTTGCTTTCAGAAGCAATCTTTCAACTTCCAAAAGTAGTCCACTTCTCGTATCTTTGTTTATTCCTTTTTGATGTCCGGCAATGCTTAAATCCTGGCAAGGAAATGAATACGTGAGCAGGTCGCAATAAGGCAGCTTCTCAATCTTGGAAATGTCTCCGAAGTTGTGGACTTCTCCGTGTATGGCTTCATAGCTTTTAATAGCGAACTTATCTATTTCGGAAATTCCTAGAACTTCATAATCGATTCCAATATTCCGTAAAGCCATCGCCTGACTTCCGACTCCTGCAAAAAGTTCTATGACTTTTATTCTATTCATTTATCCTCCTAATACAATTCCTCAAAGTCCTTTTTATACAGATCTTTTCTCCGACTTTCCCAGCTAAAAATATATGTTTTACATTTACTGCGGATTCTGTCTAATAATTTATCGCTGCCGTTTATGTTAAAAAAACTTGATAATTGCTTAGCATCTAAATTTGTGTTTATTATTAGCGGCTTATTGTTCTCATAAATAAAATTCAGGATCATAAACATTTTTTCTTTTCCCCAGTCGCTTAAAAATTCATTTCCCAGGTCATCAAAAATTATCAATTCCGCTTTGGATAATCTGCTGAATAAAAAATCGTCATTCTCATTTTCAAAACTTTTATAGCTTTTTCTGATTTCTTCCAGCAAATCAGATAAAGTTGTCTTGTAAACAAGGTATTTTTGGTTTAAAGCATTCATTATGCAGGTTGTATAATAAGTTTTACCAGTTCCAGGATTGCCGCTCATTAATATTCCAAGTCCTTTTTGTTTGATTGTTTCAAAGTTTTTACAATATTTCTCAAATGACTTCTTAAATTCAATTTCTTCAGGCGTTTTAACTTCTGCGCTCTCGAATCTTTTATGCCAATCCTGTTCCGTTAGTCTTGACAAGCCCATATATTTTCGAATGTCCTGTTCTTTGAAAATACTCGATGATACAGTTGGCGCACTAATTCCAGTCATCGAATCCCTTTGAGTAGTCTGGCTTATAATCATTGTGCTTGTCAAACCCTTTTTTCTCAGCATTTCCTGTATAGCTTCTCTTATTCCCTGTGTTTCCATTTTTATTTCCTCCTGTTTTTTTCCAGTTTAAATAATTTTCAAATTTAACACCAAATAAGGTGCTTGGTCTTAAATAATTCTCGAATTCTGTATTTTTCCAAGCTGAACACATATTGTCTATAACTTTTTTGAAGTCATTAAAATCATATCCTTCGTTTATACGAGCTTTTATATGTTTTTGATTGTCTTTACTTGTTGCTTTATATTTGCTGTTCGCTTTTTCGTTCAAATAATCTATCACTGAACTATATATATTATTTAATATATTATTATTTATAGATGAATTATCTATAGATGAATCTTTGTTATGACATTTTGTCATTTGGTGTGATGTCAATTTGTCATTTGGTTCATGACATTTTGTCATTTGGTTAGTGTCAATTTGACATTTAGTATCTTCAGATGTCGTTTTGTCATTTGATGTTTTGGCTTCATCCTTTTTTTCTTCCGTTTCTTTAGTTTTTGTTTCCTCTTTTGTATTATTTGAATATTCTGTTAATTCAAAATATTTCTCTCCAAAAGAAATATATAAAAATCTCCCCTTGATTCCTTTTTTAGATGTTACAAGTTCCTTTTTTAATATCTTTTTTTTAATTAAGTTATCTATTTTTCTCACAAGTGTTCTTTCAGAGCCTATAATCGGTATCTGTTCAAATAAATAACCATAAGAAATCCACATATATTTATCATTGTTCATAATTTTATATTCAATCTTTTTACTATTACTTGAATAAATATCCGCCAATACCCTTAAAATTACACTGTCAGATAAATCTAAATTATTTTTCAGTAATTTTTCCTGAGAATATCCGTTTATTGTATATTTCATTTTATTTCCCTCTCCCCACATATTGTGTTTTTTAAAATATTATGGTATAATAAACACAATATGTAGTAATTTGAAATTTCTTCTTTCCTAGCACTCTTCGGAGTGCTTTTTTTGTTGCTTAAATTTTCTCTCCTTTTGAGTTATAATATTATCGCCAAACAAAACTATAACGAAAGGAGGTTTTATTATGTCTAAAAATAATATTTTCGATAAATCAGCATTTATAGATTTTTTGAATACTGATAATGGGTATTTTGTAAATATTAAAACTTCATTTGGAAATTTTGATAACGCTCAATTAATAGCTTTGTATCCTGATTTTATTTTGATTTCTGTTCAAAGCAAAGAAATCTTTATTAACCGTAATGAAGTTTTATGTTTTGAAGATAATAGTTAATGTTTCTCAGGAGGATTTGTTCCTCCTTCATTTTTTAAATATGCTCTATGTTCATAGGCTATGCTTAGCAGTTCTGTTATTTTGTTAAATTCAAAAAAAGTAATATTGTGTCTAATTAAAACTTTTTCTATTTCTTTTGATATTCTCGCCCATCTTTGATGACGAGTTTCTTTTTTATCCATTTTATACCTCCGTATTTTTGTATTAATTTATTAAACAACTAACTAAAATATCTAGCCAAAATATACAGTGTTATTATTGATGTTGCTACTGATAAAATTATTTGTAGCAATATTTTTTTCCAATTCATTTATCTCGTCTCCTTATTTTATTTTTACCCCTTTTCTTGGTTTTCTAGAAATTTTTGAAAAAATTCTTTTTGTGTGTCCTCCTGAATCACTCCGCAGTTTTCGTATTCTTTTCTTATAATTTCAATTATTGTTTCAAAATCTTTTTTCGGAACTTTATTCTCAACCAGCACCTTTAAAATTTCTGCTACATAATTTGTCATTTTTTCACTCATCTCACACCTCCTTACTTTTCTTTTGAATTGTAATTCAATCATTATTAAAATAATTACATCTTTAACGAAAGGAGTAATTATTATGGAAAATAATGATAAAAAATTAAAAGAAATCGCTGAATTAATTAATTTGATTATTATTTTAAAAAAATCAAATATCAACTAATCTGTTTACTTTTAACAACGAATTAATCAAAAAAATTTAATTTTCTAAAAATTTGCTGGATCTGTTTTTTTCTATCCCACTTAAAAAAATTATAAATTGCATTTCTTGAACACCCTATTTTTTTAGAAAACTCATCTATTGTTATTTTTTTCTTTTCTATCAAATATTTAAATCTAGCAAATTCAGGGTGTTCATTTGATTTTTTATATTTTCTAGCCATGTTATCACCTCGTTAAAACTATATCACATTTGTTGTTAAATGTCAACGAACATAAAAATTTAATTTAAATAAAAAAAGAGCCTTTTAAAAAAGCTCTTGTAAAAATCATTTTTTCTTTTTAGGTTTAAAAGCTATTCTAACAAGTGTTATGAATAACATAGGAATCGTGAAAAAAAATCCATAAAATTAACTTTGCTATAAATCGCATATATATCTCCTTTCTTTCTTAATTTCTTAATTTTAGTGTTTCTCTGTATTCTTCTGCATCTGGAATTTTGTTAAATTCAAACGTTAAATCTTTGTGTTTTTCTAACGCCCTTTCTATTTCTTCTATAGTAATATTAAAAAACTCTTTTCTGTTATTTACCATATTTACTCTTTTATCGTTGAAATAATTATGTAATTCTTTTTCTAGTTCAAATGCCTGATAACTAAAAATCAAAGCATGTACATCAAATTTAAACGGAACGGATGCACTACTCAATTCAGATATTCTCTCGGTTGGTTCTAACCTTCTTGTAACCCCTATTTTGAAAACATTTTCTCCGAATGCACCTATATTTGAAATGATGTAAACATATCCTGCACCAATATTTTCGAGTCTATAATCCAATTCTTCTTTTTCGTCATTGTATTTTTCAACAATTTCTTTTATTTCGGATAGTTTGTTTTCCAATTCTTCTTTTTCATTTTCCGATGCAATCAAAATTTTATTCTCTATTTCATCAATAGCATTTTTATAATGCGAAATTTCTTTATCAATGCTCCGTTTTTTCTTTTCTATTTCTTGCAATACTTTTCTATTTTCTTTTTCTTTTTCTCGTTCTTCTCTCAATAATTCTTTTTCAAGTTCTCTTTTTTGTTCATATTCATAACCCAAATGCAACTCATCAAACTTCAAATTCAAAAATTCTTGACTGATAGAAATCTTATTAACTTCATTTAATTTATTTAACTGCTCAAACGATTTATAAATTCTATTTTCGATTCTTTCTAAGTTATTGAATTTTATTTTATTAATAGCTGCTTCACAATCAGAATTGAATGACCTTAAAATCATTTTTATGTTATCATTAGTCATTTTACGTCCTTTTGAAGCCGAGCCGTCAACCGTCCAATTTTCTGAATAATGTACCGCTTTTTTAGTTTTTATCATTTCTTTTTGTTTTTTTCTGGTTTCTTCGAGTTTGAATTTATATTGACTAGAATTAGCAAAATCGTATTTCGGTTTATACAACCCAAAACTCTCTATATCCAACTCATCATTAACTGTTTCTAATCTTGCTTTTTGTTCATTTAATTCATAAGTTATTTCCGTAATCACTTTATCTAATCTTGCTTTTTCGAGTGTTGATTTTACTATTTTTTTATTTAATTCATCTAATTTTTGAATTGCTTCCAATAAATCCATTTTTTCTATTTCTAATTTTTTCTCTTTTTCTTCTTTTAGTTCTATTTCTAATTTTTTATTTTTTTCTTCTAAATCTACATTTTTTTGTGCAAGAATTAGTCCAGCTTTTTTATATTTACTCCTGTTTAATAACAAGACTACAATTATAATACCCACAACCCAAGCAAGTGCTAATATAACAATGGAATCGTCAACAATAAATTCTTTGTCATTCCCTGTAGCTTGGATAAAAAAACTCGCAATCAAAAATAAGCAAATCACTTTAAATTTAGTTTTCAATAATTTTTCCTCCCAATAATTATAATTCGTTTATTTTTTCTTTTACTTTCTGTATCAAATCCTCTACTTCTTTATAATCTCCGTTTTTTAATTTTATATATTCAATTTTTTCTATCATTTCATTTAAAATGTTTTTTTGACTTTTAACATCTAATAATTTCAATAAATTTAGCATTTCATCATCAATTTTATAATTTTCTATTTCATCAGTCATTTCTCCTTCATTATCCATATATCCAATTATTTTATATAATTTACCCAAATCTATTCTATAAAAAGCTGATAAGGCTTTTAAATAAAAAGGATTAGGCTTTTTCTTTTGCCCATTTTCAAGCATAAATATTTCTTTTTTGTTCAAATTTGTGTATGCTGCCACTTGTCCATATGAATAATCTTTACTTTCTCTAACTTTCTTTAAGTAATCGCCTAATTCTTTTAATTGTTCATCTTTTATTCTAAAATCTGACATAAGTATCATCCCTTTTTCTATAATTATACAATATTTTTGTTGTCATTTGTTAATTTTTCAAAAAAAGTGTTGACATTTAACAACAAATGTAATATAATAATTATGTAAAAAGAATTTTATAAAAAATTTTTAATTAATTCGTTGTTAAATAACAACAAAAAAAGGAGATGATAAAAAACGAGAAAAGAATTAATTAACAAAATGAAAAAAAGAGGATATGAATTAAAAAATGAGTTTAACTTGAGAAATGAAACAAGTTTTATTTTTGACAAAGAATTTAAAAAGAACACATTGAGCATAATGTTCACATACAATAACGCAGAGAAAAAATTTAACAGAAATTTTGGAAAATTAAAAATTGAAAAAGATGACGGAAGCATAGAAATATTTTAGGAGATGATAAAATGAGCTTTAGTGAAGCATTAAAATTCGCAGAAGGAGCAGAAAGAGCAAGAGACTTAGCTTGGGATCGTTTATGCGAAGAAGAAGACAGAGCGATAGAAGAATACAACGATTTCTGTAATCATTTAGAAAATGAATTTAAAGAATTTAAAGCAAAATATGAAAATCAATTGAAGTGTATTTCGTTAGAAGATCTGCACGATTTCATAGTTTGCAGATACGAGGCAAAAGACTTTAATTTTGAACCATTTGAAAGCATCATTCTCGATTATGTCGAAGGTGCTAAGGCTTGGGAAGACTGGGAAAAGAAAAATCCTGATTACACAGATGAGCAAGAGGAAGAGTTTGACGCTGAGTGTGAAAAGATACGTGATGAAATGGCAGCTATTTTGTATAAAAATAATTTAATGTAGGAGAAATGTAATGGACAAGATGTGTAGATTTGTTGAAGCTTTAAAAGATTTAAAGCTCACAAGAGAAGAAGTAAGGAAAGGTATGAACGATTTTGAGCTGTCAGTTGTTTCAAAAAAATGTGGAACAACAGCAATTGAAACTCGCAGACTACTGGAAGAGTTTTTGAAAAGAAATATAAATATAAGATTGTGGAGGAATGAAAATGAAATTTGAAGTATTAGAAATGGTAAACGAAAACAACAAAAAGGCTTTGAGAGAAAAGGAAGAAAAAAAATTAAAGAACAGAATTAAAAAGCTGTTTAACAAAGAACAGCCAAAGCCGCTGTTATTCAATCCAAATTGGAAATAAATTGATGTTTTAACAAGCTCATTGTAAATATTGCAGTGGGTTTGGATAAGATATTAATTTATCTTAGGACAATGAAAATATAGATAGGAGAGATTTTTTATGAAAAATAAAATAACGATTGAAAGAAGAAAAAAATCTGGAGCTTTAATTCCAAAACTAAACGGAGAAATTTTGGAAGGAGTAAAAAATATAAAGATTTATTACTCCTATGGTGAAACTAAAGAAGAAACAAAAGAAATTGTTGAATTAATTTTTGAAAATTCTGAAATAGAAATTATTGATATAGACTAATTTCTTTATCTATAAGTTTTGAAATTAATTTTTCAGATATTTCAATCAAAGCATTAATGGAAGTAGAGCCAATGTTATTAGAAATTTCTTTAATTTTATTCCAATTTTTATCATTTCTGATATTGGAAACAAAATTATGCCCAGCAACAGTTAAGTCTGAAATTTTAAGAGTTACGGTTATAGAATTTTTTTCAATAACTATTAACTCTGCTTCTTTTAAAAAAAGTGTATGATATTCTATTTCTCTGTTTGAATAAGATAGAAATTCTTCAGGTTTTTGATATTTTTCTTTTTCTTCTTCAAATTGTTTAAGAGTGTTTTTATCTTTTAATAATTTAAAAAAGTTTACATCATCGTCATCATTTTTTAAAATTTTAAAAGATCCTAATTCAGCTTTTAAAAGAATATCGCGTATTAAATCAGGGTTTAATTCCATAATTACACCCCCTTTCATAAATAATTTTTCTCTAACAGAGAATTAAAACAAGTGTAGCATTAAAGAGTATATTTTTCAACAAAAAAACTGACTATCTTTCAACAGTCAGAATCTATAAAATACTACATATGAAACAGTTTAGCCAAAACCGATTTTACTTAATAATTTTACAATATTAATTTAAAAAAATCAATAAAAAGTATTAGTTTAATCGTGCCATCTATGTCACTGCATATTTTTGCATAAGGCATAGCTACTAGAATATGCAGAAATGTCATAATGAGTCTTCTTTTCTAATATTTATTTAATTTTCAATTATTGTAGATGGCACAATTAAGTTAATACAAACAATATTTTTAGTCAGCATCATAAAATCATTTCTAGGTAACAAAAGGGCTTATCAAAAAGCATTTGGGCAAATCAAATATTGCTGGCTGGGAATATAAAAAAATTAGGAGGCAAAATGAACGAATTGCAATTATTAGAATCAAAAGGAACAATGACATCATTGGAAATTGCAGAAATTACAGGTAAGGAACACAAAAATATTCTAGCTGATGTTAGAGATGAAATTAGTAAATTAGGGACTGAAAGAGGACAGCTGATTTTTCAGCCGTCCTACTACATCAACGAGCAAAATAAAAAACAGCCAATGTTTGTTGCAAACATACAAGGAGTTTTACAACTTGGTGCAAGATATAGTGCTGATGTTAGATATAAATTAATTGAAAAAGTAACAAAAAAAGAAACTGTTAAAACTAAAGGAAACATATTTGAAAGCGATTTGATAGATATTGAAAAAGATAAGATCAGACTAGAAAAAAGTAAAATTCTAAAAGAATTATCTCAAAGTATTTCAAATGACAAATATAAACAAACTTTGGAAATATATAGTGCGAATGCTCTCTATGATGAACCAATTTTAGAACTTCCCGTTGCTAAAAAGAAAAGCTACACAGCAACAGAAGTCGGCAACAAGTTAGGAATTACATCAATGAAAGTCGGAAGCATAGCTAAAAAGCATAATTTAAAGACAGAAGAATTTGGATTTTGGGCTTACGATAAAGCAAAATATAGCAATAAACAAGTAGAAAGTTTCAGATATTACGATAACATCATTGAAGAAATTAGAAAATATATTTAGGAGGAATAATGACAATGAGAGAGCAACTGGAAAAAGAAATGGATCAAGAAGAAATTAAAGAATTGGAGGAAGAAAATGTTGACAACGAAGAGTGCAATAAAATGGATAATTCTAATTGCAACAACTGCTCTAATGCAGATTGAAACTATTAGAGTTAAAGGACATTGGATATTTGGTGGTAATGTGGCATTTCCGTTTTTAATGGCAATACTATTATGGTATGTGCCAAGAAGAGCAAAAGAATTTATGGGGTCTTATAAATAGGGGAAAAATATTTTAAAGGAGAAAGCGATTTGGGAACACTAAAAAAGGCGAAAAAGAAAATATTTAGAAATGAAATTACAGAAAAGGCTGTCGCTGCAAGAGAGATTTTGACAGACGAAAACAGGATATCTAAAATAATAATTATGATGTCGCTGTCGAATTTATGCAAAAGTTATAGAAATTACTTTAAACTTCCGAAAATAACTGACAAAAACATTGAAAACGGCGATACTAAAATCGAAAAAATAACGGAAGAACAGACACTCTGGTGTACTTTTAGACTTGAAGATATTGTCCAAAGGAGCTTCAGAGCCTTGACAAGACTGATTAATGAATTTGAATTTGAAGATTTGCATAACCCTGAACAGACTGTTATCAGAGATTTTAAGAACGAATTTGTCATTGTACATTTCAGAAAGATATATGAACAGGAACTGAGAGAAATAAAACTTAGATTCGAGAAGTATTCAAAAACTAAATACAACTCAACAGAAGTAGCTTTGAATCATATGTTTATCATTTTTGCTTATTACGAAATGTTTAAAAGGGAAGTAAAACAAAGGGAATTTAGTAAAAAAACTGGAATGTACTTAAAAACCTTGATTACAAAAACGGGCAAGAAGTTTAGAGAGATAGAAGAAGTCATCAAAGAAGATGGCAAAACAGATTTTGAAAAAGATATGCTAGAGCTTCTGAAGTTTGAGGAGGCAGGATTTAAGATAAAATGGGCTGGTTATAACAGGAAACAGGCATTGAAATTAAGAAAAAGCAGAAAAAATACCTAATGGAGATGAAACTATGTTTAAAAAATTAAGAGAAGTGCTTAAGGACTTAGGGCTAAGTAAATGGGCTTTAGAAAAAACAATTCCTGCTCCCTTACGAGATTTATATAATTTCAAAAAGACTTAAAATATCAGAAAATGAAGCGGTAGAACTGACAAGAAAATATTTAAATACAGAAAGGAAACGTTATGTTTAGTGAATATTTGGAAAATCAGAGAAAAGAAACAAATTATTTAAAAAGCATTGCTGAAAACTTGCAATTATTAAATAAAGAATTAAAAGCGGATAATGACAAGTATGATGAGAAGCAAATGAATGAGATGTACGAATATTATGAAAACGGAGGATTGGAAAAATGAACATTTATGAAAAAATAAATAAAATACAGGTTGAATTAAAAGCTCCAAAATCACAAAGAAATAATTTTGGAAATTACAACTTTAGAAATTGTGAAGATATTTTGGAAGCGTTAAAGCCGCTTCTTTTAAGAGAAAAAATGATTATTCAACTAAGTGATGAACTAGTACAGATTGGAGATAGATTTTACATTAAAGCAACTGCGACTTTAATTGATATTGAAAGTGGAGAAAAGCATAGCACAACTTCCTTCGCTAGGGAAGAATTGACAAAAAAAGGAATGGATGGCAGCCAAATAACAGGGGCAAGTTCATCATACGCAAGAAAATATGCCTTGAACGGATTACTTGCTATTGATGATACAAAAGACAGTGATACAACCAATACAGGAAATCATAACAGCGAATCCAGTAAACAACAGGCAAAACAAAAAAAACATTTGACAAAAGAAGAAAAGAAAGCACGTTTCATAAAATATATAAATGAACATTCTATAAACTTTAAAAAAGAGATAGACAAGCTTCTGCTAGCAAATTCAACAGAAAGTCTTGAAGAGATTCCATATGAGGAGCTTGGGAAATTAGCAACATTTATTAAAGAAAGCATTGAACAAAAGAAGGGAGCATAAATATGAACTTAGTAGTAGTATCTGGAAGAATGGCAAGAGACCCTGAACTAAGATACACTTCAGGAGGAAAAGCATATACTAACTTTACATTGGCTGTACAGAAAACAAAAGATGAAGCTGAGTTTATTGACTGTGTGGCTTGGGAAAAGACAGCAGAAACAATTGCAGAATACCTTAGAAAAGGCAACAGAATATTAATACAAGGACGTTTAAGTGTAAACAGTTATGATCAGAACGGAGAAAAAAGGAAATTTACAAGAGTTTTGGCAAACACTTTTGAATTTATTGATAGTAAAAATTCTGGAAACAGTCAAAACAGCAACAGAAATCATTATGATGATGACGAGGCATTTCCTTTTGATTAGGGGGGGAATTGTGGAAATTTGGAAAGATATAAAAGGATACGAAGGAAAATATCAAATAAGTAATTTAGGACGTGTAAAAAGTTTGAAAAGAAACATCAAACCAACAGCTCCTTATCAAAAATCTAAAACTTGTAAAGAAAGGATACTGAAAGATTGTGTTGGTTCACACGGATATAAACACGTAAGTCTTGAGGGCAAGAAACACTGCATACATCGATTAGTGGCAACAGCATTTACAGAAAATAATGAAAACTATAATTGTATTAATCATAAAGATGGAAATAAACTAAATAATTCCATCGATAATTTGGAATGGTGCAACTACAAACGAAATGCCGATCATATGTTTAACACAGGATTAAGAGAAGATAATATAAGAATAAAAGCTATATTTAATGAAGATGATACTGTAATGATTTTCAGAAGTAAAGCAAAAGCGAGAAAATATTTAAAACTTTCTGAAAAAGCGTTAAACAAAGGTATTGATAATGGCGAAATCAAAGGAATACAAATAAAAGTGATTAATAAAATATAAAAATAAAGATAGGAGAAAATATGAGTAATAATAACATAAATAACTTGATATATGATTTGCACAATATAGCAGCTTTGGATAAATATATACACAGCGATGAAAGCGAGCTGGACGAACAAGATATAAAAGACGCTGAAAAAGATATTCAATTTCTTTTAGAAGAAAAATCCGAAGTTCTGGAACTAAAAATAAGAGAACTGGAATCTGATGAAAAGAAATGTAAGGAAATAGCTGATTTTTATAATATGAAAGCAAAAAAAAGAGAAGATAAAAGAAAAAAACTGAAAGAAAAAATATTTGAAACTATGAAGGCTCTAAAAGCCAAAAAAATCGAAACACCAACTGGAGCCTTTACAATTAAAAATAATCCAGCTTCATTGATTATTGACAACAAAAACTTAATTCCTGCTAGGTTTATAAAAACCGAACAGATTGATAAAATAGAAAAAGAAAAAATCAAAAAAGCAATTAAGAACGGAGAAGAAATTGCAGGAGTACATTTAGAGACTTCACAAAGTTTACTTATAAGATAAAAGAGAGGATTAATTGAGGGCATTTTTTGTAACAAATAGGAGGATTAAAATGAGAGAAATAAAATTTAGAGTATATGACAAAGAAAAAAATATGTGGACTAATTTCAAAATTTTCGATAACATAATGTATTTTATGGACAAAAATACTGGCGTTTGGTTTCATGAAAAATACAAAGCAAAAGAAAGATTTGCTTTAATGCAGTATACAGGAATTAAGGACAAAAACGGTGTAGAAATATATGAGGGGGATATTGTGGTGCTTAACAACATCAAAAATGATAATATGCGTATTGTTAGATATGAACACAGCAGCTACAGATTAGAAGGTTGGGGTCTGGGAGAGGATTTGTCGAATGCGGAAGCTAGATTTTTAGAAGTTATTGGGAATATTTACGAAAACAAAAACTTACTGGAGGAAAACAATTGATAAAATATGCCGAAATACACAAAATCAAAATCGAAAACGAAATAAGATATGCAGCAAAAATCTATGTTGGCACAGAAGAAATAGAAGAAGAAAGTTTTAGCAGTTCAACTTTTGAAGAGACTGCTAAACATGTTTTGAAAGATTGTGTTATATCGAATTACTTTGATATGGCAGAAACGGAGGGATAGTGATGATAGAATTAACAGAACCGCTTTATACGGTAAAAGAAACAGCTGAATTTTTTAAATGCAGTCCTGGAA